>ERZ724513.280-NODE-280-length-23913-cov-20.943206_pt1 | contig 23913 bp, 22 predicted proteins | sample MGYA00376046_ERZ724513 | MGnify/ENA primary metagenome ERZ724513 (study PRJEB28724, sample SAMN07190883) | activated sludge metagenome | isolation source: activated sludge of sewage treatment plant in Hong Hong | place: Hong Kong | collected 2016-03-17 ...
CCGGAAGGAACCTCATGACCGAAAAGCCCAGCGTGCTGTTCGTCTGTGTGCACAATGCGGGCCGCTCCCAGATGGCGGCCGCTTACCTCACCCACCTCGCAGGTGATCGGGTGGAGGTGCGTTCAGCGGGCTCGGCCCCCGCCGATGCGGTGAACCCTGCGGCGGTGGAGGCCATGGCAGAAGAGGGCATCGACATGAGCGCCGAGATCCCGAAGGTACTCACCGACGAGGCCGTCCGCGCCAGCGACGTGGTCATCACCATGGGCTGCGGTGACACCTGCCCGATCTACCCGGGCAAGCGCTACGAGGACTGGAAGCTCGACGACCCGGCGGGACAGGGGGTCGATGCGGTGCGTCCGATCCGCGACGAGATCCGCAAGCGCATCGAAGGGCTCATTGCGGAGATCGCACCGGCCTAGTCCGGGACGTCCACCGGCGGCATTCGCACCCCTGGTAGGTGGGTGACCGGATCGACCTGCGGGTCGAGTGTGTTCACACGGTTCCCCGTCAACGGGTAGCCGTTCTCAGGCGCTTCGTTCCAGAAGATGTTGTTCACGATCGTGAGGTCGTCGTCGGCGCGGGACGGACCCGGCACGTTCGATCCGCGCGGTGGGTCGACCGGCCCCGCGACCTGCACCAGTTGCCATTGGCTGCCGCGTCCCGGATCGTTGGCGATCACGTTGTTGCCGAACCACACGTCTTTGTTCGGGATGTACTGCCCGTCCACCCCGACGCCGCCCCAGCCGCCGGCCGCGTTGTGGGCCCGGCAGACCGCGGTGTCGCCGTCGCAACTGCGCGCCCCGTGCACGAACTCGACGGCGTGGCTGCGGTATCCCACATGGTGAAGGACGTTGCCAGACATGCGGATGTGGTGCCCGCCGTTCACGCCGAGGCCTGCGCCATCGGTGTCGTGGATGACGTTGTCGAAAACGTCGATGTACTCGGCCTCGTAGCGCAGCCACGGGGCGACCATGTACTCGAACCCCGTGCCCTGTCCCGCGGTGAAGCCACCCGTCCCGCAGTCGTGGATCCGGTTGTCGCGCACCGTGATGTGTGCGCTGCCGCCCTTGACGTATGCGCACCAATCCGTGGCCGGGTCCGGTCCGTTGGAGATGTCGTTGCCCACGATGCGCGCGTGCTGAACGGCGACGAAGTCGATGGCGTTCTCGTATGTCCCTGTGACGATGCTGTCTTCGATCGTGATGTGTGAACTCTGATTGACCTTGATCGTCTCGTGGGCCTCACCCTCGCCGTCGAAGTCCACGCGGCGCAGGGTGATGTCGTTGCAGCGCTCGCAGTGGAACACGTCTCCCGCTCGGTGGATGCGCACACTGTCGAACGTCACGTGGGAGACCCGGTACATGTTGATGTCGTTGCTGAACCGCCCACCGAGGAAGGTGACCGGAGCGCCGTCATGGTTCTCCCAATAGCCCGGTGATTCGGCGAGGCCTGTCACGTGTACCGCCGTCGAGACCTCCGGCCGGGAGCGCACCCTGGCCCACGCCTCAGTCACGCTGCGCAACGGTTGTGCCTGCGTGCCCGTCGCAGTGTCGTCGCCGTTCGCGGGGTCGACCCAGAGGTCACGTGCATAGTTCGCAGTGACGGTGAACCATCGCGAGGCCTTGCCCGGCGGGCTCCAGCGGCGATGCTTGACCTCTGCGCGGACCCGGTAACGCCCAGGGTCGAGAGCAAGGCGGATGCGGCGTTTTGTGCTGGTTCGAGTCGTTCTCCACCGTTGGCTAGCAGCCTTGAGTTGCAGTCGGTACCGCTGTGCCACAGGTGAGACCCGGACCACCACCGCGCGATCCTGCACCACCACCGTGGGGGCCGGTGGCTTCGCGACGGCTAGCGCCGCCAGGAGGTCCAGCACGCCTGCAGGGTACGTCGGAGGATTTGGGTGTCGCGCGGTCGACCGATCGCCTCACGGGCCGGGACCAGCTCGTTCCTTCAGTCGGTTCCCGTGCCACCGGATCGGGCAGAGGCCTGCTGATGCGTACCATGGAGGATCGCTCGCGGGAGGAATCCGCCATGCTTCGACGGTTCGTAGTCGCCCTTACTCTGGTGGTCGCCCCGTTGGCTGTCGTGCCTGCCTCCCCGGCATCCGCCATCGGGTTCACCGTGAACAGCAACGGGGACGGTGGTGACCTTCTCCCGGGGAATGGCACGTGCGCGACCCTCACCAACGTCTGCACGCTGCGTGCTGCGGTGCAGGAGGCCAATGCCCTCGGGGGCGCTGATGTCATCACCGTGCCGGCCATGACCATCGGCCTTGGATCGCCCCTGACCTTCTCCAGCAATGTGACTGTGCAGGGCGCGGGCGCCCGCACCACGATCCTGCAGGCCACTGGCGGAGCTCACGGGATGCTGGTCGTTCCCTCCGGGGTCGTCACCCTCAGAGGCTTCACGGTCACCGGCGCCACTGGGATAGGGGCCCTCGGGATTTCGCAGAGCGGCGGTGACCTCACGATCGACGGGGTGCGCTTCACAGGCAACGTTGCGTCGACCGCTGGGGGAGGGTACGGGCCGGTCTACAGCACCGGCGGAACGATGGATCTGCGGAACTCGGAGATCAGCGGCAACTCCACGACGAGTACGTCGACCAACGGCTGGGGTGGCGGCCTTGCGGTCTATAGCGCGACCGTGACAGTCACCAACACCACCATCACGGGGAACACGGTCGCTGGACCGTCCAGCGCTGTGGGCGGCGGAGTGTGGGCGGGGATGGACAGCAACGTCACGATCACCTCCTCGACGATCGCCAACAACACGGTGACGTCTCCGATCCGCTACGGGGCCGGGATCTATCAGACCGGCAGCGGCACCGGCTCCATAGAGGTCGCGGACTCCATCCTGGCCGGACCGCAGGGCGCCCCGAACTGTTCGGCCGTCGGGAAGGTCCCCGTTTTCATCGCACGCAATCTGATCGACGACACCAGTTGTGGGACGGCGTCTGCCACCCGAACGATCGGAGCTGCCGGCCTCTCTGCGCTGACGAACAACGGCGGGCAGACCGACACCCGCATCCCGGCCGCGCCCGGCCCCGCCATCAATGCCGCGTCCGCGTGCGCAACGCCGACGGACCAGCGTGGCCAGGCGCGACCCATCGGCAGCGCCTGTGATCTCGGGGCGGCCGAGGTGGGGGCGGACCGAGAGGCCTCGGTCGCTGTGTCGAACTCGAATCCTTCACCTGGCTCCGACATCGTCGTGACGGCCTCGGTACGTAACAAGGGACTCGACATCAGCACCGGCACACAGGTGGTCGTGACGACTGCCGGGGCCAGTCAGATCCTCTCGGCCACGGCGCCGGGCGGCGGGTGTTCGATCGCCGGCGATTCGGCGACGTGTGCGGCGGGTGCGGTTGTGTCCGGGGGCACGTCGCAGGTCGTCCTTTCTGTGCGGATGCCGTCATCGGGCACGGTGAACGTGACCGCCACCGTCAACGGCGACCAGCCGGACCCGGTCGGCACGAACAACGCGGCCAGCGCATCCGCCTCCACTGGTGGTGTGGATGCCTCGGGTGTCTGCAGCGCCGTGCGCAACGGCACCAAGAAGGCGAACGTCCTTCGGGGGACCGGTGCCAGTGATCGGATCAACGGCAAGGGCGGTAACGACCGGATCAACGGCAAGGGCGGTATCGACTGTCTGGACGGTGGACCCGGCAAGGACAGGATCACCGGAGGGGCGGGACGCGACCGGATCACTGCGGGTGCTGGGAATGACCGTGTCTTCGTCAAGGACGGCGCCACCGATCGTGTGAACTGCGGGGCGGGTCGTGACCGGGTCATCGCCGACCCCAAGGACAAACTGACGAAGTGCGAGATCGTGCGCAGGCCGTGAGGCTGGTTACGTGCCCGCAGCAGGCGCCTGCAATCCGCCGACTATCCAGGCCACCAGCTGATCGCCCAGGCGGGCCGGCGCGCCCTCGATCAGCAGATCCATGCCTCCCGTCTGCAGCGCCGACACGGCGGCCAGCGTCGCGGCATGACGCAGGTACAACTCCTCGCGGCTCAGGTGCGGTAAGGCGGCTGCCAGTCGCTGGATGAGGTGGTCGTCCACCGTCTGGCTGATGTCGCCCAAACCGTCCAAGAGTCCCGGTGCGCGCTCCGCCATGCCGCGCTGGATCAGGGTCCACAGTCTCGCCTCCCGTGGATCCTGCTCGGCCAGCGCCGGTGCCAGCCACACGCGCACGACCTCCTCGAGGGTGGCCTCCGGCGGAAGCTCCGCCAGTCGCTCACGCTGGATCTGTGTCACCTCTTCCAGCGCATTGCGGTAGGTAAGCGCGAGCAGCGCATCCTTCGAGCCGTAGTGGTAGCTGACCGCTGCGACGTTCGCGTCCGCCCGCTCTGTGATGTCCCGCAGAGTCGTTGCCGCGTGCCCCTTCTCCAGCAACAGATCCTCAGCAGCTTCCAGGAGTCGTTGGGGAGTGGCGGTCACGTTCCCATCATGGCAGGTATTGCACGCTATTCAAACATCTGATTCAATCAAGTGATTGAATCTGATGTTTGGGAGTGGACATGTCCGGAATGTTGGCACGAGTAGGGGCGTCGGCAGCCCGCCGACCGTGGCGTGTGGTGGTGGGTCTCGTCGTGCTCCTCATGCTCCTCGGCGGAGTCGCCGGTGGGGTCGGCGCGGGGTACAGCGACGAGGTGCGACTGGGCAACACCGATTCCCAGAGCGCCTCCGACCTGCTCACCGAGCGCTTTCCCGCGGCATCCGGTGACACCGCCACGCTGGTGTTCCACTCCGACGAGGGCGTGGCGCGGGATCCGTCGGTCGAGGCCGCGACCGCGGAGGTGGCGCAACAACCGGACGTCGGTTCGGTGACGCCGCTGCAGGTGTCGCCGGACGGGACCACCGGGTACGTCACAGTCCTCTACACCGAGAGGGCGGCGGACCTGTCCGAGGCGCACCTGAACCGTCTCGAGCAGGCGGTCGAACCGTTGGACGCCGCGGGGGTCGAGGCCAGTATGCGCGGGCCGGTGGTCGATCGGTGGCGCGAACGCCCCATGCCCGTCGGTGAGGTCGTCGGCATCCTCGCCGCGGTCATCCTCGTGACACTGCTGTTCCGCTCGTTCGTGGCCACTGTCGTCACGGTCGGTTCAGCCCTACTGGGTCTGGCGCTGGGCAACACCGCGCTCGCAGTGGTGTCCGGGTTCGTCGACATCCCGAGCGTGGCGCCGACCATCGCCATCATGCTCGGCCTCGGTGCCGGCGTGGACTATGCGCTGTTCCTGGTCGCCCGCTTCCGTACCCGTTTGCGTGCCGGTGATGACGTTGTCACGGCTGCGAGGAACGCCAACAGCACCACCGGTACGGCGATCATCACGGCCGGCGCGATCGTGGTGGTCTCGATCTGCGGACTGTATGTCACAGGGATCACGATCATCGGGCGTATGGGCCTGGCAGCCGCCATCGTTGTGGCCGTTGCCGCGGTGACCACTGTGGTCCTCGTGCCGGCGGCATTGCGGCTGGCGGGTCGGCGCGTGCTTCCGAAGGCAGAGCGGACGCTCCCCGAGGGCACTGTGATCGGCGAAGCCGAGGGTAAGGAGGGCAGCCGTGCCCGAGCACTCGCGACGGCAGTCGCCCGTCGGCCTTGGGTCACGGCCATCGTGTCGACAGGTGTCCTGCTCGTGCTCGCGGCTCCGTCGCTCAACCTCCAACTCGGCCAGCCCGACGACAGCAACCGGCCGGTCGGAGACACGATGCGCGTCGCCTATGACCGCCTCTCCGACGGTTTCGGGCCAGGTTTCAACGGCCCGCTGCTCGTGGCCGTTGATCTGTCGACCGTGCAAGACCCACAGGCGACTTCGCAGGCAGTGGTCTCCAACCTGCAGGCGGAACCGGGGGTGGCGGCGGTTGCACCACCGCAACTCAACCCGGCCGGCGACACCGCCGTAGTGACCGTCATCCCGACCACGGCGCCGCAGGCACAGGAGACCAGCGATCTCGTGGACAGGTTGCGCGAGGAGGTGTTGCCATCCACATTGCAGGGCACCGGGAGCACGGCGTACATCGGCGGACAGACGGCAACTTACGACGACCTTGCGAGCGAGGTGGGCCAGTCGCTCGTGCTCCTGGTCATCGTCGTGGTGGGCTTGTCGCTGATCCTCTTGGCGATCGCGTTCCGATCGCTGTGGCTGCCCGTCGTCAGCGCGATACTGAACCTGCTGTCCATCGGCGCGGCGTACGGCGTGGTGACGCTGGCCTTCCAGACCGAACTCGGGACCAGTCTGCTCGGGGTGGCGGAGCAGCCGGTGGTCTCATTCGTCCCGATGCTGATGTTCGCCATCCTGTTCGGGCTGAGCATGGACTACAACGTCTTCCTGCTCTCCGCAGTGCGCGACGAGCGGGCGGCGGGGTACAGCGCACGCGAGGCGGTACCACGTGGGGTCGGCCGGACGGCCAGTCTCATCACCACGGCGGGCGCGATCATGACGCTTGTGTTCCTGGGCTTCACGTTCACCAGCGAGACTGAGGTGAAGATGATCGGGCTGGGCCTGGCAACGGCGGTGCTCATCGACGTCACCATCGTTCGACTGTTCCTCGCCCCGGCGATCCTGGAACTGCTGGGCGAGCAGGCCTGGTGGTGGCCCGGCCGTGGCAAGGCCACAGCGCCACCGCACGGGGCAGTGGTCGCTTGGGCAGTGCCCGGCGGCCCGGACCGCGGGCGCGAGCCCTAGTGTGGATCTTCGTCGGCGCCACGGTGGTGCCAAGCGAGATGAGGCAGCATGATCCGTCGGGTACTGGCCACCGTGGGTGTGAGCGCCCTGCTCGTGACGTCGATATACGCGCCGGGTGGCGCGCAAGACGCAGACGTCGCGGCCGCAGGTGTGAACTGGTCCGCCTGCCCGCCAGTTGCCGAGGGGCAGCCGAGCCTGGCGGACTTCGAGTGCGCCACGGTGAAGGTGCCCCTCAACTACAACAAGCCCGCCGGCCGCAAGATCACGCTGGGAATGGTGAAACACCCGGCCACATCTGGGACGTCACGCGGCACGATCTTCTTCAACCCCGGTGGCCCGAGCGACCAGGGATCTGTGTTCTTGCCTGCGCTTGTCGACGGCTTCGGCAAGCGCATCGTGTCCAACTACGACCTCGTCTCGTGGGACCCCCGCGGCATGGGAGGGATGAGCACACCCGTGGTGCAGTGCTTCCCAAGCCTCGAGAAGGAGGAGAAGTTCCTGGCGCCCGCGCCCTTCCCTCCCCTGAACAAGCAGGAGATGCAGAAATGGGGCTCGCTGCACTCGACGATGTTCACCAAGTGCGGCAAGGGTGATGTGGCGCTGCTGAAACACGTCTCGACCGCCGACAACGCCCGCGACATGGAGTCCATGCGTAAGGCGCTCGGCCTGAAGAAGTTGTCCTACTACGGCACGTCCTACGGCACGTTCCTGGGCGCCACATTCGCCAACATGTTCCCGAAGAGCTACGAGCACATGGTTCTCGACGGTGCCATCAACCCGGTGGCATGGACGCAGGCGCAGGGGCGCCTGTCGACCTTCATGCGGGCCGGTTCGGACAAGGCCAGTGCGGCGACGTTGCAGTCCTTCCTCGAGATCTGTGGCAAGAAGAGCGCCGACAAGTGCCCGTTCAGCGCGGGAACACCGAAGAAGACGGTGAACAAGTTCAACAAGCTCATCAAGGCCGCGGAGAAGGGCATCACGACCCCGGACGGCCCCCTGACGGCCAACGACATCGTCGGCATCACCTTCGCCAGCCTCTACATCGTGCAGCCGGTGCCGGGCTTCGCCAAGTTCGTCGGCTGGACCGGCCTCGCTGAGTATCTGCAGCAGTTCTGGGAGTTGTCTAAGGGTGCGTCGAGCACCTCGGCGGCGCTCTCGGCGAAGGACTCGTACATGGGCGCAGAGCGGCAGTCGGCAGTGGTCTGCGGCGAAAGCCCGAACCCGACCAACCGCGGCGCCTACGTGAAGCAGGCCCAGAAGTCTCTGAAGGATGTCGGTGTCGGCGGTGCTGCATGGACGTGGATCGGATACTGCGCAGACTGGCCGGCCAAGGCCCAATCCCCCTACCTCGGGCCGTGGGACAACGTCGGGACACCCATCGTCGTCGTAGGCACCACCGGCGACCCCGCGACCCCGTACTCCAACGCTGTCGCGGCGAGCAGACTGCTGCCTGGAGCGCGGTTGATCACGGTCGACGGATATGGGCACACGGAGTTGGCCAACCCCAGCAAGTGCGTCCAGCAGCGGCTCGCGGACTACTTCCTGAAGGACAAGCTCCCCAAGCGCAACGCCCCCGACTGCCAGCAGAACACGAAGCCCTTCGCCGGGTGAGCGTCAGGACGCGCCGGATCCGATGCGAGCCAGATACTTGCGCCGGCCCTTCTCGCCGATCTTCGCGAACGGCGGCTCCACTCTGCGGATGAGCCAGGGGAACGCCCCCAGCAGGCGTGTCGTGAGTGAGTCCACGTAGGGCACGTAGGTCTCCAGTTTCCCGGTGTCCAGCGCGGACATGCACGCCTCCCCGATCTGCTCGGGGGCCAGTACGGTGCCTACGAAGTTGAGCGGCGAGCCGCTCGCGTGCACCGCCTCCTTGCGGAGCATGGGGGTGTCCACCCCACTCGGGAAGACACCCATGACCCGCACGCCGCTGCCGGCGAGCTCCTGCTGGATCGATGTGTGGAACCCGCGCAACCCGAACTTGGACGCCGAGTAGGCGGCACTTCCCCGCAGGGCGATGATCCCGCCCATGGAGACGATGGCGAGTACATCACCGCTGCCACGAGCTCGCATGTTCTTCACCGCGGCACGCGTGATCTGCATGGGGGCGACGAGGTTGATGAGGATGTGTCTGTCGACGTCGTCGGCCGACAGGTCCGAGAGGTCGCCAGGCTCGATGTATCCGGCGTTGTTGACCAGCAGGTCAAGATCCGGGTACTCGCCTTCGACCAGGTCGGCGAACGTGCGGATGCCGTCGATCGTCGAGAGGTCACAGTGGACGAGCGTTGGTTCCTCCTGCAACTTCGCTGCCACGGATTCCATCCGTACACGAGAGACGTCGGCCAGCACGAGGCGGTAGCCGCGAGCTTCGAGTCGCAGAGCGATCTGCTCCGCGATGGCCCCACCACCGCCGGTGATCAGCGCGGTCTTCATGCCGACACCGCGGACTTCTCAGGGACCCGCAGTCGGTCGTACATGCCGTCCGTGAGGTCCGGCCACCCAAGGCGCTTGCGCAGACGGGCCATGTGCTTGCGGTAGGCGGCGATCTCCACGTACGTGGAGTGGCGATCGGAGCCCACGAAGTGGATTCCACCAGAGAGGTCGGGTCGGTCGGTCCTGATGATCTGGTCCATGGCGGTGGTCGCGCCGGACGACCTGGCCATGATGGTCCTCACGATCAGATCCGCCATCTGATCGAACAACTTGTAGGCACCACCGTTGGTCTCCATGTACCCCAGGGCGTAGAGCGTCGGGTCGGTGCGGGAGAAGAGGTTCATGTAGAGGTCCGGTCGACCGTTGCGCCACGAGAAGTGATCGGCATCGACATACGGGATCTGCCACCGATAGCCGGTCGCGCAGAGCACCACGTCGAAGTCCTGCGACGTGCCGTCGGTGAAATGCACCGTGTTCCCGTCGAACCGTGCCACATCGGGCTTGGCGGTGATGTCCCCGTGGGACAGGTAGTGCAGCAACTGCGTGTTCATGATCGGGTGGGTTTCGAACAGGCGGTGGTCGGGCCGCTGCAATCCGTACCGTGTGAGCCGGCCGTTGAGCACCCGCAGCATCACGCCGAAGGCGCGTTGCTCGAGCCACATGGGCAGGTGCGGTCCGCTGGCCGCGAACTCGTCGCTGGGGATCCCGAACAGGTGCTTCGGGATGAAGTGGTAGCCGCGTCGCATGCTGATCACGGCGGTGTCGGCGGACTGCGCCGCATCGCACGCGATGTCGACTCCGGAGTTGCCGGCGCCGATCACGAGGACCCGTTCACCGGCGAACTCCTGAGCGGAGCGATATGTGTTGGAGTGGCGGATCTCGCCCGTGAACGTGCCGGGGTAGTCGGGCATCGAAGCGTGCCAGTTGGTCCCCGTCGCGCAGATGAGCGAACCGTAGGAGTGCACCTCGCCGTCGCTGGTCGTGACCAGCCAGCCATCGGCTGTTCGCTCTGTGCCGGTGACGCCGGTACCGAAGTGGATGTGATCGCGCAGTCCGTAGGCATCGGCGAACGAGGCCATGTACGCGAGGATCTGGGCGTGCGAGGGGTAGTCGGGATACGCCTCGGGCATGGGGAAGTCGTGGTAGTGGGACTGACTCTTCGACGAGATGAAGTGCGCGGAGTCGTAGACCGGTGATCCGGGGTTCGCCTGGTCCCACAGGCCACCCACATCCGTGTGCCGCTCCCACACGTCGAAGGCGACGTTGTGAGCCAGGAGTGTGCGCGCGAGTGCCATTCCTGCCGGTCCGCCACCGACCACACATACGGGTGCCTGGTGTGCCATGTCGGTCTCCTAAAGTGAGCATGTCTCAGATTTGTGAAACCCTAAGACAGTTCGCTGGCTATCGTCAAGAAGAATCGGAGATAAACTCTCATGTCCATGGGGTATGGGACGCGTGAGGAGCAAGGCCATCTGCGACGTGTGCCGCGTCAGGCGCGGTCTCGCCAGCGGGTCGAAGCGATCCTCTCCGCTGCCCAGGAACTCATCGTCGAGTCAGGCAGCGATGCCATGACCATGTCCGACGTCGCGGTTCTCGCGGGCGTCCCCATCGGTTCGGTGTATCAGTACTTCCCGGACAAGGCGTCGATCCTGCGCGAGTTGGCGCTGCGGTTCATGGAACGCACGCGGGGCATGCTGGCCGAGGGCTTGCAGGAGGTTCGCGACAAGGATGAGGCGATGGAGCGCATCGATGCCGTGCTTGCCGGTTACTATGAGCTCTTCTTGTCCGAGCCGGACATCCGGGACATGTGGGCAGCTACCCAATCCGACAAGGAACTGCAGCAACTCGACGTCGAGGACAGCACGATCAACGGCGGCATCATCGCTGACGCCGTGCGGCACCTCGTACCGGTGCAATCGCAACAGCGACTGGAAGCGGTGACGGTCTTGTTCGCGCATCTCAGTGGCGCCGGAGCGCGGCTTGCGCTCGCGGTCGGCCGGGACAAGGGTGACGCCATGATGGTCGAGTTACGCGCATCGGTGAGGCGGGCACTCGACGAGATCTTGGTGTAGACCCCTCGGGTATCACCCGGTGTTCTGAAGTCCCGCGGCCAGGCCGTTCACGGTCAGCAGCAACAGTCGCCGCCAGTCCTCCGCGTCGCCTGCGCGCACGCGGGTCAGCGCCGCGAGCTGCAATTCCGAGAGCGCGTCCACGTAGGGTGCGCGCAGGGCGATGGCCGAACCGAGCACCTCTTTGTGTTCGAGCAACCGGTCCTGCTCCAGCACCTGCAGTACCCAGGACACCGTCAACTCCATCTCCGCGAGGATCCGTTCGGTGATGTCGGGGCGGTCGCCGAGTGCGAGGAATCGAGCCGCAAGATCTGCGTTGCTCTTGGCAAGACTCATCTCGGCGATGTCGATCAGGGACGCGAACAACGGCCACTGCTCGTAGGCCTCGCGCAGCAGCGGGAGGTCGTCGATGGCGGCGAGCCCCGTGCCGAGGCCGAACCAGCCGGGGATATTGGCGCGGGTCTGTGACCACGCGAACACCCACGGGATCGCGCGCAGGTCGGACAGTTCCCGACCGGCAGCCGCGGCACTGCGACGTACCGGGCGCGACCCCATGCGAAGTTCCCCTATCTCATCCAAGGGGCTCGCTTCGGCCAGCACATCGGCGAACCCCGGCGTTCGCACCAGTTCCCAGTACGCGGCCCGCGAAGCCTGCGCGATCCGGTCCCCCAGGGTCCCGAACCGCTCAGCGGCCGTGGCATTGCGCTGTTCCACCTCGGGCGTGCCCGCCAGGAGAACCGCCGTCGTGAGCCGCTCGAGGTGACGTTGCGCGATGGTCGTGTCGGCGTACCGCGCGAACACCACCTCGCCCTGCTCGGTCACCTTGAGACGGCCGTCGACGCTGCCCGGTGGCTGGGCGGTCACGGCCCTGTGCAGCGGACCGCCGCCGCGGCCCAATGAGCCCCCGCGGCCGTGGAACATCGTCAGGGTGACGTCGTTCGCGCGTGCCCAGGCGACCATCGCTGCCTGTGCCTTCGCAAGGGTGAGGGTGGCGGCTGCCGGCCCGACGTCCTTTGCCGAGTCGGAGTAGCCCAGCATGACCTCCACCCGCCGACCGGTTCCGTCCAGCCAATCGCGCGTGGACGGCAGTGTGACCCAGTCCGCGAGCACGGTGTCGGCGGCGGCGAGGTCGGCGCCGGTCTCGAACAGTGGCACGACATCCAAGCGCAGCGGCGCCGCACCGACGGCGAACCTCGCCAGTGCGCGGACGGCCACCAGATTCGCCGCGGAATGGGAGAAGGACACGATGTACCGCCCGCATGCCCGGTCTCCCCAACGCTCCTGCAGCCACGACATCACCCGCAGGGTGTCGAGCACCTCGCGGGTGCGTTCCTCGCGAGGGCTCACGTGCTCTGGCCAGCCATCAGCCGCGAGTCGGTCCAGGAATGCGGCGTCCTGTGAGGCATCCGCCGGAGCGTCCGGGATCTGCGCCAACAGGTCTTCGAGCGCGGCCTTGTGGACGTCGGAGTGCTGGCGGACCTCGAGTTCGGCGAGGTGGAAGCCGAACGTCTCGGCGTACCAGATCACATGCTGCAACTCCCCGTAGGCAGCCCGTCGCGCACCTGCCTGCGCCAGGGAGTCCTGCACGATCCGCAGGTCCGCGATCAACGCATCGGGCCCAGGGTAGGAGTGCTCGGCTCGGCCGGTCCTCGTTGCCTGCAGACGGTAGGCAATGACCAGCATCCGTTGCCTATGGGGTTCGCCAGGGGAACCGGTACGGATTTCCGCGAAGCGTTCGGGCATGGCGACCGCGTCGCGAGCCAGTGCCTCCTGCAGCGCACGCGACGGCGGGGTGTCGGCCTGGTCCGCAGTCAAGGTCCGCCCCACCCGCTCGACAGAGACCTGCAGCGCTGACAGTGCATGCTCTGCCTGCAACGCCAGGGTCCGGCGGGTGACCTCGGCAGTCACGAAGGGGTTGCCGTCCCGATCGCCGCCCACCCAGGAGCCGAACCGCACGAACGCCGGCACCGGCGTGGGTACGGTTCCGCTGGCCTCGCCGATCAGCGCGTGCTCCGTGGCGCGGTACAACCGCGGGACCGCCCGGATCAAGGTCTGGTCGAACACCGTCATGATCGTGCGGACCTCGTCGAGTGGTTCCGGCTGGGTCGTGCGCAGCACCGAGGTGAGGTGCAACAGTTCGATCTCCTCGAGCAGGCGGCGATGGGAGGCGTCCTGTTCCTCCGGTCCCAGGCGAGGGTTCTCCAGGCGTTGCAACTGCTCGGAGACGCGGCGCAGGCTCGTGGCGATCGCGCGGCGCCTGGCCTCGGTGGGGTGGGCGGTGAGGACCGGGTGGATACGCAGACTGTCCAGTCGTTCCTGCACACCCTGCGCGCCCGAAACCGCCGGCCACAGATCGTCGCCGGCGTCGGCATGGGGCGTCGTCGCCGGTGCGTTCAGCAGTCGCACGCGGTGGCGTTCGTCGGCGAGGTTCACCAGATGCAGGTGCACAGTGAGGGCGCCTGCGAGTCGCATGGCGTCCTGCGGGTCGGTCACGGGTGGAAGGGGTGCGGTCTTGTGCAGACCTGCGACCTGTTCGGCCACCCACTGCAGCCCCGCCTCGCGCAGAACCTGTTCATGCACGTCGGTCAGCAGACGCAATTCTCGCGTGAGTTCGCTGTCCACGGGCATGAGTCTGGCAGTCCGTGCACGTGTGCGCACTAGGGTGATCGCCGTGGACAGGCGCGCACTTCTGCAGTTGGCCATGGTCACGCTTGCGGCTACCGCTCTACCCGCGTGTACCGGAGGCGACACGACCGGTCGGAAGGTGCTGATCGTCGGGGCCGGGATGGCGGGCCTGGCCGCCGCGCGCGCCTTGCGCAACGAAGGCATCGAGGTCGAGGTCATCGAAGGGAACGACCGGGTGGGCGGTCGGATCTGGACCAGCTTCCAGTGGCCCGATGTGCCTATCGATCTTGGGGCATCGTGGATCCACGGGCTGAAGGGGAACCCCATCACCGACCTGGCGAAGGAGGCGGGCGCCACCCTGGCCACGACGTCGTACGACAGCTCCGTCGCGTTCGGTTCCGACGGGCGGGCCCTGTCTGCGAAGGAGCAGCGCGAGGTGGCGGCGATGGGCCGCCGGGTGGCAGCCGCATTGCGCAAGGCGCAGCGCGCCGACTCCGATCAGTCAGTACGTTCGGCCGTTGAATCAGGACTCGACTGGCAGAGCCTCACCCCGTACCAGCGCAGGCTTGCGCGCTTCATCATGATCAGCACCATCGAGGCCGAGTACTCCGGCTCGACCGACGACACCTCCGCCTACTGGTTCGACTCGGTGGGGGAGTTCGAGGGCGAGGACGCGGTTCTCCTGGAGGGCTACTCGGTGGTCATCGACGCACTGGCCGAGGGGGTGCCGATCGTAACTGGGCAGCCCGTGACAGAGATCACCGCGACGTCCGACACGGTCACCGTCACGACCGCCAGTGGCTCATTCACCGGTGACGCGGTGATCGTGACGCTGCCACTCGGTGTCCTCCAGGCCGACACGGTGTCGTTCGAACCGGTGCTTCCCACGGCGAAGCAAGAAGCGATCGAGTCGTTGCAGATGGGCGTGCTCGACAAGGTCTTCCTGCGTTTCCCGACGGTGTTCTGGGACCCCGACGTGGACTGGATCGAATACATCCCCGACAGCCCCGACGAGTGGGCCGAGTGGGTAAGTTTCGCCCGGCCCACCGGTCAGCCCGTTCTGCTCGGCTTCACCGCCGCGGACTTCGCGCGACGCATGGAAGCGGCGTCGGACGCCGAGATTGTGGCCAGCGCCATGACGACCCTGCGAACCATCTACGGACCCGACATCCCGGATCCCATCGGATATCAGATCACCCGCTGGGCCGCCGACCCGTTCGCGCTCGGTTCCTACTCCTTCAATTCGCTGGGGGCACATCCACGGATGCGGGACGCACTGGCCGCCCCGGCCGGCCGGGTCTTCTTCGCGGGTGAAGCCACCGAGCGGGAGTTCTTCGGGACCGTCCATGGCGCGTACCTGTCCGGTGTGCGGGCCGCTGAGGAGGTCCTGGCAGTGTGAGCCACACTCGAGCAGTGAGCGAGGAACCAGTACGCCTGACGGCGACGGTCAGCGGGAGGGTCCAGGGGGTCGGCTTCCGATGGTCGACGGGACAGATGGCGCAGTCGCTGCACCTGGTCGGCCTGGCCCAGAACCTGCCCGATGGGAACGTGCGGGTGATCGCCGAGGGCCTTCGCGCTGACTGTCGCACCCTCGTCGAATGGCTCTACGGCGCAGGGCCGCAGTCGGTGCACCGGCCCGGCCGGGTCGATGCCGTCGACGTCGCGTGGGGTCCGGCCGAAGGGACGTTCACGTCGTTCACCTCTCGGTGACCACACTCGAGACGGACCCACGAAGCGCCATTCCTGTACTACGCTCAGTCAAACCTCGAGCACACGGGAGTCACGATGGAGACCACACTGCTGCCCATCGCACTCGGCCTGATCATGCTGGGCCTCGGCCTCAGCCTGACCACCGACGACTTCGCACGGGTGGCGCGCCACCCCAAGGCGGTGGCGATCGCCTTGGTCTGTCAGGTCCTGATCCTCCCGGTGATCTGCTTCGGCCTTGTGGAGTTGTTCAACCTCCCGCCGATCCTCGCGGTCGGGATGATGCTGCTGGCAGCGTCTCCGGGAGGCACCACCGCCAACCTCTACAGTCACCTGTTCCGCGGGGACGTGGCGCTGAACATCAGCCTCACCGCGATCAACTCGGTGCTCTCGGTGTTCACCCTGCCGATCGTGGTCAACCTCGCCATCAACTACTTCGCCCCCGGTGGGGACCGGGTGGGCCTGCAGTTCCAGAAGACGCTCGAGGTCTTCGCCATCGTATTGATCCCGGTGTTCATCGGCATGCTCATCCGGCGCTGGCGGGAGGCGTTCGCACTGCGGATGGACAAGCCCGTACGCATCGGGTCCGCCGTGATCCTGGCGCTTGTGATCGTCGGCGCGGTCATCAGCAACATCGAGATCCTGCGTGAGAACTTCGCCGCCCTGGCCGGCATCACGATCGTGTTCTGCATCCTGAGCCTGACCATCGGCTACACGGTTCCCCGGATCTTCAAGGTCACTGAAGGGGAGTCGATCGCGACTGCGTTCGAAGTGGGCATCCACAACGCGACGCTGGCCATCGTCGTCGCGCAGTCGGTTCTGCTCAGCACCGAGATGTCCCTACCAGCGGCGATCTACGGCGTGCTGATGTTCTTCATCGCCGCGGGGTTCGGGTTCCTGATCAAGCGCCGTGCAGCCAACAACCTGACCCTTGCGCAGGAGCCTGCCCGTTGACTCAACCGCGGGTCAGTGCCACTTGTGGCACATAGGGGCACGCAGGGTCCTCGGCCAGCGGATCCCCTGTAGCCGCGTAGGCCCGTGCCCGCGAGCCGCCGCACAGGTCGGCGTACTCGCACACCCCGCACCTCCCGCCGAACTCCATCGAACGGATCCGAAGCAGCGTGGAGTTGTCCCGGTAGATGTCGGCCAGTGGCTGCTCGCGTACCGAACCGAGCCCCAGCGGCAGGAACCCCGCCGGATAGACCTCTCCGTTGTACGCGACGAAGACGATCCCCTTGCCGTCCCGAGTGGAGGCCGTATGCGCCGATGACCGTCCTCGCTCCGGACCGAGGTGTGCGACGAGTTGCTCGTGCAGCCGGACGTACAGTTCGTCGGCCGGCGCGGGCAGGCCTTCGCGTCGCTGCACGACGACGCGGCGGAAGAACGGCGCCTCCACAGTCCGCACGATGTACCCGTAGTGGGACGCGTCGTACAGGAAGTGGCAGACGTCCTCATGCTCCTGGGGCGTGATCGCGCCCGTCGCCTCGCCGCGTCCGACATGCACCAGGAAGAAGACCTCCCAGATGTGCACGCCGGTCTGCGCCATCAACGCCGCGATGTCGGCGAGTTCATCGACGTTGGCGCGCATCACTGTCGTGTTGATCTGCACCTTCAGTCCTGCGGCCACGAGCGCCCGGATCGCGGGGATCGTCTGGTCGAAGTGGCCAGGGATGCCGCGCACGCCGTCATGAGTGGCGGCGGTGGCGCCGTCGAGGCTCAACGACACCGCCTTGACGCCGCACTCGACCATCGTGTGGATCGCCTCGTCGGTGAGCATGGGCGTGACCGAGGGAGACATCGCCACCGGCACGCCGAGGCTGTTGGCGTACTCGACGAGTTCGAAGGTGTCCTTCCGCAAGAGGCAGTCACCCCCGGTCAGCACGAGGATCGGGTAGGGGCGGCCGAAGCCTGCCACCTGATCGATGAGGCGCCTGCCCTCCTCGGTGCCCAATTCTCCGGGGAGCGCATCCGGCGTCGCTGAGGCGCGGCAGTGTGCGCACGCGAGCAGGCAGGCTCGGGTGACTTCCCAGAACACGAGCATCGGGCGTTGGGCGTAGTCGACGGCGCGTGGCCGGGTGACCGACGTCATGGCTGGGTCCCTTCCAGGATCGAGGCGGCCGTCGCCGCGGCCTGTGTGGTGCATGCGGCCAGTCCCGCGCCTCGGTACGCAGCGCCCGTGAGGTGCAGTCCGGTTGGGGTCAGGCTCTCGATGCGCGCCAAGCGCTCGGCATGGCCCACGGTGTACTGCGGCATCGCGCGCGGCCAACGCTGGACGTACGTCGCGATAGGTGCAGCATCGACGTCGAGGATCCTTGCCAGACCGTCGCGGACCCCGTCGACGATCTCGGCATCCGACATGGACAGCCACCGGGTGTCCCCGGTGCGACCCACCATGGATTTGATCAACACCACGTCCTCGTTGGCCAGGTGTGGCCACTTGTTGGTCAACCACGAGCAGCCGACGATGAACTCGCGCTCGATCGGCGGGACGAGGAACCCGGTGCCGGGTGGCAGCGGCGGAACATCCGCGGCGCGTAACGCGAGAGTGGCGTTCGCCACGTCGACGTAGCTGATCGTGTCGAGGACGGCAGACAGCTCGGGCGCGGTGGCACGCACCAAGTCGGCCGTGACGTAGGCAGGCGTGGCGAGCACGACGTTGTCGGCGGTGAGGTCGTCGACGCGCCAGCCCGTGCCGTCAGGTTCCAGGCTCGTGGCCGGCGTGCCCAGCCGCACGTCGCCCACAGCGTCGGCCAGTGCGTGCGTCAGCCGCCCCATGCCCCCGCGCAGTGAGACCAGCGGCGCCTGACGCCTGCCGGTGGGCTTGACGCGACGTTTCCGCATGGACAGATAGACACTGCGGTTCCCCGAAGCGATGGCGTAGATCTCGGGGACCGTGCTCTTGGCGCTCAGCTGGGCCGGATCGCCGGCGTGCACTCCGCCGAGCAGCGGTTCGACCATCCGGTGGTAGACGTCGCCGCCGAAACGGGGTCGGACGAGGTCGGCGATCGAGGGGTCGCTGCCGGACTTGGTTGCGGGCAGCACGATGTCGAACCCCGCACGTGCCACCCCTGCCGGGGAAAGCAAGCCGGAACGTAGCAGGGGCACCAGGCGATCCGGCAGACCGAACGCGGCACCCGGTGGGATGGGCCGCAGCCTGCCACGCGACCAGATGTACGAGCCGCCGCCCTGCGGTTCGATGATGTCGTCAGTGAGCCCCAGGTCATCGATGAGTTGTCGCAGGTCCGCGCCGCGGGACAGGAACGCATCCGGCCCGACATCGACGGGTAGTCCCTCGACGTCCACGGTGGCGACTTTGCCCCCGAGGTGGGCAGTGGCCTCCAGCAAGGTGACCGACGAGGCGCCACGGCGCAGGTAGTAGGCCGTGGCGAGTCCGCTGATGCCCGATCCGATGATCAGGGTGGAACCTGCCACGTGACCCATTGTCTCAGCCGTCGGATCCACGGGAACGAAATGCCCCGTTCGACCGATGCCCCACAGTTCTGGACGGGAGTAGCGTCCGCGGCATGCGTCGATTGATCATCGCCCTCGCGGCGTCCGCTGTAGCTGTGCCACTGGCCGCCGGTCCCGCGACCGCCGCGCCACTGAAGAGTTGCGGACCGGTCAAGATGGCCGGCCTCCCGCAACCCCTGGCGATCAAGGTCAAGGTGAAGAACCTCAGCTGCGCGGACGCCACCTTGCTGTGGACCTCCTACATCTCCACCGGTGGTGCCCTCGCCCCGCCGCTCGATGAACTAGTCGCCAGTTGCAAGGACGGCCCCAAGGCGGCGCGGAAGAAGGCAGCGAAGGTCAACCGGCTTGCGATCGTGTGCCGCAAGGGCAAGGTCGTGACCACCGCGTGGGCACTGGGCGGCTGAGCCTTCTCTACGATTGGCCCCATGCCCGCCGAGAGCTTGGTCGTCTGTCTCGGGGACAGCAACACCCAAGGGCAGTTCAGTGCCAACTACGTGAAGCGGCTGCAGGACCGCTGGCCGGGGACGCGTTTCATCAACGCCGGCGTCAACGGCCAACTCGCCTACAACATCACGCAACGCCTCGACGAGGTGGTCGCGCAACAGCCCGACGTGGTCACGCTTCTGGTCGGCACGAACGACGTGAACGCGCAGTTCGACGCGTCCTGGCTGGCCCGCTACCGCAAGCAGCAGCGCCTGCCCGTCGACCCGACGCGGTCTTGGTTCGGCGAGCAGATCGACGTGATCCTGACGCGGCTCAGCGAGACTCCAGCCCGGCTCGCTGTTCTGGACCTCCCGCCCCTCGGCGAAGACCTGGCCAGCCGCATGAATCAGCTGGTGGATCAGTACAACGACACATTGCGCGACGTTGCCGCCCAGCACAGCGTGCCCGTCCTTCCCTTGCACGAGCGACTGGTGGCGCTGCTGCCTGAGGCCGATCCGCCCCCGTATGCCGGGGACCTATGGCTGGTGTTTCGATCCATGCTTCGGCACGCGGTGCTGCGGCAGAGTTGGGACTCGATCAGTGCCCGCAACGGGCTCACGCTGCTCACCGACAACCTGCACCTCAACGATCGGTCCGCCGATGTGGTGGCCGATCTGATCAGTGAGTTCCTCGACGCTCGGGTCTAGCTCACTTCAGATCTCGATGTTCCCCCGCCAGCCGCCCGTAGCCGTGCCCCGGTTCTCGATGAAGTCCTTGAACCGGCCGAGGTCGGCCTTCACGCGGTGATCGTCGGCGCCCACCAGGCTGCCGACGGTCTCGGCAGGAGTGTCGGGCGTCCAGTCGATCTGCACCATCACTTTGGTCCGACTGTCCGACAGGTGATGGAAGGTCACCACACCGGCGTTGGTCTTTCCGTCGATGCTGCGCCAGGCGACGCGTTCTTCAGGATGTTGCTCGGTGATCTCGGCGTCATATTCGTGCTCGACGCCCGCGATCTTCGTCTTCCAGTGCAGGTGGGTGTCGTCGATCTGCGTGACGGACTCGACCCCCTTCATGAAGTGAGGGAATTCCTCGAAATGGGTCCATTGGTCGTAGGCGACGTGGATCGGGACGTTGACTTCAATGGATTCTTCAATGGTTGCCATGGGGCCCACTACCCGGGGTCCGCGGGGGTAACCCGGTACCCGGTCGGCCCGACCGCCGACGTGCCCTCAGTCGATCAGCGTGCTCACCAGAGCTCGACCAGCGTCACCCCCAAGCGGCGGTATGTCGGAAGAGCGCGTTCGTCACGGGTGGCGAGGGCCAACGAGTGGTGCGCGGCTGTCATGCCCACCAGTGCGTCGTACACCGATCCGCCCGCGATACCGAGTTCCGCGAGTTGTGTGAGCAGCTGCACGTGCTCGTCCGCAGGTAGGAATCGCGTCTCGGGGAAGTTGAGTCCGATCACCCGCGACACCGTTGCTGGGCTGCGCCGCGCAGGGGCCGGCAGCCTGGTCAGGACTGAATACGTCTCGAAGGCGGCGTGTCCTGCCAGTCCGAGCGACCTCTTCGCGACCTGTCTGAGGACCTGTTCGTGCGAGGGGTGGTCAGCCACGATCAGCGGTACCGCCGCGCTGGTGTCCAGCAGCAGCGGCTCAGCGCTGGCCGGCATCCCGCAGGGCCCGAACGAGGTCGTCGTCGATGGGCGTTCCCGAGACAGGGATCACCGTGCGGCCGGCCTCCTCGGCGAGACCGTCCGAGCTCACGGGTTCGATCCGCACCCCGGCGCCGTCGCGTACCAGTTCCACTTCCCCGGGTCGGAAGCCGAGTTCGTCCCGCAGGGACTTGGGGATCACCACCCTGCCTGCCATATCAATGGTTGTACGCATGCCATAAGATTACCAGGAACATGCCATTTCTTGCGGACTGCGGTGGCTGTCGCACGACGTCAACGGGGGGATGTCGGCCACCCTGCGACGTCATGGGCGCTGTTGCTGGCCTTGATCGTCCGCGATACGGCCTACCTCAGTACCCGTACCCTGGATGACTCCAGCGTTGGTGCTCGTACTCCTTGCCGAAACAGGAGCACGGTTCATCGCCTGTGCCAGACCAGCCGTATCGCTGCGGTTCCTTGTCATGCCACGTCGCGAGATTCACCGGGGTGCTCGGTGGCAGTCGCATCAGGGGCAGGGTCGCTTCGAGCCGTCGGCGCACGACGTTGCGCCCCTCGACTTCGGGGTCCTGGTAGAACACCGGCCCCGTGGGTCCGACGATGAGGTTCGGGTCGTGGGCCGTGAGGTTGTGCTCCAGGTCGAGGCTGGACACGGTCGCCCCATCGGCGGCGTCGCGGCTGCCGTGCCCCTGCCAGCGCGAGGAGCGGTACACGATGGACCATTGCACCCCGATGGTCCGGAAGTAGCGGGGGACCTTCGCCCACCATTGCCCGTCCTTCTTCTGGACCTGGTCGCGGGGTACCTCGAGGGCGGTAAGCATCTCGTCGGACAGCAGTGCGTGGGGTCCCAGGTGTTCGCGCAGGAACGCCGTCGGCCACACACAATGCACCCAGTTCCCATACCCGTAGGCGGACTGATCGGGCAGTTGCCGGTGCTCGGAGCCGATGATGTGCCAGCCGGAGCGGCCACCCGCATCGGCCACGTCCAGTGGCACGCTCACGTGGTCCAGCCCCTGTGCAGTCCGGATGAGCGAGTCCATCAGCCGTGCGGGGTTCTCGCCGAACACGATTGCCTGACAATGCATCTCTTCTCCGTCTCAGTCGGCGCACCAGGCGCAGCGGATGGTGGTCCCGGGCGGCAGTTTGCGGATCTCGTTCATCACGCGGTTGGCGAGTACCCAACTCGAGACGTTGTAGTAGCGACCCTTGTCCCGCCGCAGCCTGCGCGGGCCACGCTCGTCGATCACTAGGTCCGGTTCGGTCGCGTCCTGGCGGCACGAGGCCTTCAGGTCGAGTTCCCCGATCGTCGTGCACGTCGTCTCGCGTCCGCGCCGCGTGATGAGCGGGTCCTGACCGTTCTGGTCCAGCGTCCACTGGCTGCCGACCGTGCTGAAGTAGCGCGGGACTCTGACCATGAGCACGCCGTCGCGCGTCTGCACATCCGACTGCAGCGCTGTGCCGTAGGTCAGCGCTTTCGGGTGGGCGAGCGCCTGCGGTCCGATGCTCTCCAGGATCGTGTCCGCAGGCAGGGCGAAGTCCACCCACTGCTCGCCGTCGGTGGTGCGCTGCACCCATGCCGATCGGTGCTTCGGAAGGCCCGTCGGGTGTGTCGTCGGGTCGAGGGGTACCCACAGTTGTGCCCGTGGGTACCCCTCGGGGGCTGTCAGGTCGTCGAGGATGCTCTCGGTGTCATCACCGATGAGCCACGCGGTCAGGGACATGCTTCAAGGCAACTACGGATTCGCCGCTGGCAGGGGCTCGCATTCGGATCTGTGGAGAAGCGATGGGCCCACATCGGGAGACGCTCAGGGCGATCGTTCCAGGAGTATGGCAGGTGGCCGGCGGGACAGCTCGCCGGTCCTCAGTCCCGTCGGTGGTAGTTGTGGGCGGTGGTCTTGTGAACCGTCCCGAGCGGACTTGTCCACACCATGTCGTGCCGCGGTGTGCTGGGGTCGTGTTCGACCGTCCAGGCGGAGTGGGTCTTGACCCGGTGGTGGTGCCGGCAGAGACCGGCGAGGTCCGTTGCACGAGTTGTGCCCCGAGGCCACGGGACGATGTGATCGCAGTCGGCGAACTCCGCGCTGCGATGGCACCCGGGGAAGCGGCAGGTGAGGTCGCGGGCTTTGACCGCGTTGCGGATCCGCTCGGGGATCCGGTAGGTCTCGGCACTGAGATCGACCAGACTCCCCGACACGGGATCGGTGACGAGTCGGCGCCAGCGTGCGTCGGGCGAGAAGCACAGGGACCGTGCCAACTCGGAGGTGATCGGGCCGAGGCGCTTGGATTCGGCCCCGTACTCGTTGTCGCCGATCAGGGTGTCAGCCGGAATGACGACGTCGACGTTGATCCGGTAGGTGCAGTGGGCCGCCAGGAAGCCCGCGAGGGCATCCGCGCGGCGCTGCTCCTTGGTGCGGTCCTCGCCCTGCTGGTACGGATCGGCGCACTCGGGGCTGGCCGCCAAGGACTCGAGAGCTTGCATAAACGCCTCGGCCACCTCGACGGACACGTACGCGTAGATGTCCGCCATGCCGTGGCCGCGGGGAGTCACACTCACCCCGCGGTTGTCGAGGGCCTTCTTGCGCAGGGTTGCGTCGGGGTCGTGGTCACAGGTCAGGCCGAGCAGGTAGCGGCGCAATTCGTGAGGGGTGTGGTCGAGCGCGTACTCGAGGGCGAGGAGTTCCAGGTGTTCGCGCCGCGGGTCGGGTATTTCATGCAACTCGTCGACGATGCGCTGTGCCTTCGTCAGGTCGATGCGGCCCTCTGCCAGGGCGGTCCACACCACCTCGCGGGAACACAACTCCACGCTGACGTCGGTGAGATGCTCGGCCGAGCGCGG
>ERZ724513.281-NODE-281-length-23836-cov-7.744081_pt1 | contig 23836 bp, 25 predicted proteins | sample MGYA00376046_ERZ724513 | MGnify/ENA primary metagenome ERZ724513 (study PRJEB28724, sample SAMN07190883) | activated sludge metagenome | isolation source: activated sludge of sewage treatment plant in Hong Hong | place: Hong Kong | collected 2016-03-17 ...
AATCCCTGATCAGATTGTTGATGCCGTCGGTAATGCTCCGGCCCTCGGTTTCCAGCGCCAGCTTGATGAATTCCGGGTTGGTCGCGGCGTAATTCGAGGGCGCCATGGCATCGGCTATCTGGCGCGCAAGAAAACGCATGCGGCTGCGGGCCTTGTCGTCGCTCGCCGGGATCAGTTCGACCAGGTCCTTCATGTACTTCGCGTTGAGCAGGTAGGCCTGATGCAGGTAGTGGAAAACCGGGCTCTCGCGCCATTCGGGCGCCGCGAAGCGGCGATCGCCGGCATCGGCCGCGACCTTGAAAGTCTCCGGGGCACCCTGCTGGCGGGCAAGCACCGATTGCCACAGGGACATCTGCTGGTTCAAGAACTGTTGCTGCAGCGCAGTCAATGCCTGCGGGTCGGCAGCCGGCGGAACCGTTGCCGAAGGATTTCCGGCCTGGCCGATGAAGGTCATGAACTGCTGCGCCATGTCCTGGCCCGCCTGCATGAACAGCAGGGGCGAACCCATGAAAGCATTGCTGTTGTCAGGTCCCTCTTGCGCCATGGCCAGTTTCTTCTCTGTAGATGAATCGGGGTTGAGCTTTTGGATTCTCCATACCAGCCCGAGCGCTGTCAATGGATTTGAATGCATAATTACCCGGATGTACATCGTTGCCATCGGCTGGCTTTACGTGACCGTCCTCGTCGCGCTGAACGAGCCGACGGTGGTCTCCGCAATCATTTCCTTCCTCTTCTACGGCCTGCTGCCCTGCGGGTTGCTGCTCTGGATGGCCGGCCGCAAGGTACGTCGCCAGCGCCGGCGCTACCAGGAGTTACTCGCCGACAAGCGCTTGGACGATGGCGATCGAGGCGATACCAACACCGATCAGTGAGACCTGCTGAATGGTCGCATTCAATTCCGTTCGCTTGTGCAAACCGGGGATGAGATCGGCCACTGCGACATAGATCATGCTAGCCGCCGCCAGTCCGAGCAATGAAGGAATCCACTCCTGCATTTCGGAAAGGGCAAGATAAGCCAACGTCGCACCGACCAGTGTCGCCAAACTGGAAAGCAGGTTGTACGCCAAGGCCCGCAGCTTGCTGTAACCGGAGTGGAGAAGGATCAGGTAGTCGCCGACTTCCTGGGGAATCTCGTGCGCGATGATGGCCAGCGCGGTAACGATCCCAAGCTCCCTGCTTTCCAGAAATGCGGCGGCAATCAGGATGCCATCGACGAAATTGTGGAAGGTGTCGCCAACCAGGATCATCAGGCCGGAACGGCCATGGTCATGCGCCGGGGCATGGGCTTCATGCGCCTCGCAGTGGTCGTGGTGGCAATGCCGCCATAAGACTAGTTTTTCCAGCACGAAGAAAACCATGATGCCAAACAGCACGGTCCCCGCCATGCGATGCGGATCGCCATGTTCCAGCGCATGTGGCAGGATTTCGAGGAAAGCCGCGCCGAGCAAGGCACCGATCGCGTAGGAGATCAGGACATTGATGCGGTGCACACCAAGGGCCAGACTCAGGCCAGCCGCCGCAACGACGCTCAGGGCGCCGCCAGCCAGCGACACCGCAATGATCCAGGCAAGGGTGCTCACGGGAAATCAGGTCCGGTCCGGGGAAAGGCGCGGATCATACACTGTCCAGCCAGATCAGGCTCGCCATCCTTCCGGTCGTTCGATCACGGCGATAGGAGAAGTAGCGCTCGGACTCGCTGAAGGTGCACGCTCCGCCACCGCTGATCGCGCTGACCCCCAAGCGTTCCAGGCGCTGCCGTGCCAACAGGTAGATGTCGCACAGCCACTTGTCCGGTCCGGTCGCCACAAATGCGGCGCGGGCTGACGGATTCCGCGCGACAAAGGCATCACGCACTTCCGTCCCGACCTCGAAACATCGCGGGCCGATCGCCGGCCCCAGCCACGCCAGCAGTTCCCCGGGAGCCGCCGCCATCGCCGCCACCGCGCTCTCCAGGACGCCGCCCAGCAGCCCGCGCCAGCCGGCATGCGCGGCGGCGACCACCGAGCCCCGGCGATCGCAGAGCAGCACCGGCAGGCAATCGGCCGTCATCACCGCGCACACCGTTCCCGGCCGGCGCGCAAACGCCGCGTCGGCGACCCCGGTTTTCGCCTCCTGGTCGGCGTCGACCGCGACAATGCCATGAACCTGCCTGAGCCAGCGCGGTTCGCCGGGCAATGCCATGCGCAGGGCCTGACGATTCGCCGCAACGGCGGCCGGATCGTCGCCGACGTGATCGCCGAGATTGAACCTCGTCCACGGCCTCCGGCTCACGCCCCCGTTGCGCGTCGTCTGCAGCGCCTTGACATTGGCCGGCGCCGCCCAGTCGGGAACGAAGACCTCACCCACCGCGCAGCGCCTCCAGCAAGGCAGCCATGTCGGCTGGCGGCGGCACCTCCCACTGCTGCATGCGCCGGGTGAGCGGATGGAGCAGCGCCAGCCGGGTCGCATGCAGGGCCTGCCGGGAGAACGCCGGCAGACGCTGATCGGGCTTGCCATAAACCGGATCACCGAGCAGCGGATGCCTGATCGACGCCATGTGCACACGGATCTGATGCGTGCGTCCGGTCTCCAGCGAGCATTCGACCAGCGCGCAGTGGGCGAACTGTTCGAGGACGCGGAAGTGGGTTATCGCCGCCTTGCCGCCGCGGCTTTCCGGAACCACCGCCATTTTGGTCCGGTGCACCGGATGGCGGCCGACCGGCGCCGCGACCGTCGCATCCCGGCGCACGACGCCACAGACGACCGCCAGATACTGGCGCCTGACACTGCGCGCCTGCAACTGGCGCACGAGGTCGGTCTGGGCGGCGAGCGTCTTGGCGACGACGAGCAGGCCACTGGTATCCTTGTCCAGGCGGTGCACGATGCCCGCGCGCGGCACTTCGGCGATGGCTGGCACATGGTGCAGCAAGGCATTCATCAGGGTACCGCTCCAGTTGCCGCTCCCCGGGTGCACGACCAGACCGGGCGGCTTGTCGATCACCAGCAACGCTTCGTCCTCGAAAACGATGTCGAGCGGGATATCTTCGGGCTGCTCGGCGATTTCCCTGATCCCTGGCGGCTCGCTCAGGACCAGAACTTCTCCACCCGCAAGCTTGTGCTTGGGCTCCGTCTCGATACGCCCGCCCACCGCGACGCGTCCTTCACGCACCCAGGTCTGCAGGCGATTGCGCGAATGCTGCGGCAGCACTTCGGCAAGCACCCGATCGAGACGCCAGCCGGCGCAGCGATCCGGAACCCGGGTTTGATCGGGCGGAGTTCGGCTATAATCGGTGCGGTCTTCCAAAGGATTTTTCATGATGCGAAGTTTACCCGCATTCCCCGCCTTTCTCCGTCTGGCGACAGCGCTCCTGATCGCCGCCGTCATCAGCGGGTGCGGCCTGCTTTCCGGCGACAAGGACGAAACCGCCGGCTGGTCAGCCAACAAACTGTACGCCGAGGCCAAGGATGCGCAGAGCAGCGGCGCCTGGGACAAGGCCGCCAAGTACTACGAAAAGCTCGAGGCCCGTTATCCGTATGGGCGATATGCCCAGCAGGCCCAGCTTGAACTGGGCTACGTGTATTGGAAGGCGGGCGAGGCGGGCTCGGCCATCGCGGCCTGCGACCGGTTCATCAAGTTGCACCCCAATCATCCGGCTGTCGACTATGCCTACTATCTGAAGGGCCTGGTCGGCTTCAACGAAGATCTGGGCTATGCGCCCTATATCAGCACACAGGATCCGACCGAGCGTGACCCCAAGGCGGCACGCGAAGCATTCGACGCCTTCCGCGAACTGGTCACCCGCTTCCCTGACAGCAAATATACTCCCGACGCCATCCAGCGGATGAATTACCTGGTCAATGCGCTGGCATCGCACGAGGTACACGTCGCGCGCTATTACATCAATCGCGGCGCCTACATCGCCGCTGCCAACCGGGCGCAGTATGCGATCAAGACTTACCCGACGGCCCCCGCCGTCGAGGAAGCGACCTACATCCTGATCCTGGCCTACGACAAGCTGGGCATGGACGACCTGCGTGATGACGCCGACCGCGTCATGCGCAAGAATTTCCCGGACAGCGCGTTCTATAAGACAGGCCTAGTGGATAAGAAGAAGTGGTGGCACCTCTGGTAATCGCGTCCGGCGACCCCTCTAGCCGGTCGCCGCGGCGGGTCCCAACCAAACCAGTTCGGGAACTCCATCAGCGCCGCCGCAGACAACGGCGTTCTGCCCGTACTTCCCGCCCAGGGTCATAGCCTCGGCAACCGGGATGCCGGGAACGAAGCAGCTTTCTTCGACCGGCCAGGCGGCATCTTCGGCCACGTTCTCGGCGACATAGGTTTCATATCCGGACTCGAGGAGATCGCACTCCAGTTGCGACTGGCGGCTGGTGTTATCTTCCTCGGCCAACCGCACGGAACCCGGGTTGCACGCCGTCAGGATGGCAAAGCCGGTGGCCCCGGCGGTCTTCAGCCAACAACGCAAGGAGTCCGAGGCAACCCCGGGACGCAGATCACAGTGCCCCCCAGGCAGGTAGACCCGGTAAGTCGTCGCCCGGTACGCAGCCTCCAGTTCAGTCGTCTTCGCCATCCAGTTCGACCAGTCCGATCAGCTTCTCGGCATCGCTCACCGGCAGCGCCTCGACCTCGCTCAGTTTTCGCGACAACTGGCGGGTCCGCGTCTCGGCCTTGCTGATGCTGTTGCTTGCCTCGTCGAGTTTCTTGCGGGTGTGCGCCAGCGCCTCGCCAAACTTGCCGAATTCGCTCTTGACCGCACCCAGCACCGCCCAGACCTCCGCCGAGCGCTGCTCGATGGCCAGCGTCCGGAAACCCATCTGCAGGCTGTTGAGGAGCGCCGCCAGCGTCGTCGGCCCGGCCAGACTGACTCGCCATTCGCGCTGCAGGGTGTCGGCCAGCCCCGGACGCCGCAAGGCCTCCGCATACAACCCTTCGGTCGGCAGATAGAGCAGTGCGAAATCGGTGGTGTGCGGCGGCGCGACATATTTCTCGTGAATGCTGCGCGCCTCGGCCTTGAGGCGGACCTCGATCGCCTTGCTCGCCTCGTCGACGACGCCCAGCTCGCCGCGTTCCTGAGCGTCGATCAGACGCTGGTAATCCTCGACCGGAAATTTCGCGTCAATCGGCAGCCAGACCACCGCGCCGTCGCCCTTGCCCGGCAGGCGGATGGCAAAATCGACGCGTTCACCACTGTCCGGGCGCGTCGCCACGTTGGCGGCAAACTGGTCGGCCGTCAGCAGTTGTTCGAGGAGCGCCGCCAGTTGGACTTCGCCCCAGGTGCCGCGGGTCTTGACGTTGCTCAATACCCGCTTGAGGTCGCCGACGCCGGCAGCGAGCGACTGCATTTCGCCAAGGCCCCGATGCACCTGCTCGAGGCGGTCGCTGACCAGCTTGAAGGATTCGCCGAGGCGTTGCTCGAGCGTGGCGTGCAGCTTTTCGTCTACGGTGCGGCGCATCTCCTCGAGCTTGCTGGCATTGTCCGCCTGGATCGCGGCCAACCGTCCCTCGACGCTGATTCTCAGGCGCTCGAAGCGCTCGTCGAGGCCCAGTGAAAAGCGGTTCAGTTCGCGAGCAAAGCTTTCCAGCCGTTCTGACTGGGCGGTGCCGAACTGAGCGACCTGGGTCGTTACCGCCTGCCCGAGCAGTGTCGCGGATTGCGCGCGCTCCTCGCGGTCGCGGAACGCCTCCTCCGCGTCCTCGCGCCGGCTGCGCGCCAGTTCTTCACGCAGTTCTCGCTCAAGCCGCTCGAGCCCCTTCTCCTGCGCCTCCTGCAGGGCACGCAGGCGAGCATCGTCGTCACCGCGCCGGCTGCCGCGCAACAACGCGATGACCTGCAACAGGACGATGGCGACGAGTCCCGCGAGCAAGACCAGAAACGCGGTTTCGTTCATTCCCTAGCGCAGCGAGAAGTCGACGCGGCTGCCGTTGCCCTTGTCGTCCGCACCGCGCTTGGGCGGCACAAGAAAGATGCGTTCGGCCGGAACTTTGCCCTGCTCGATCAACCAGCCCTGGACATTCTCCGCCCGCTGCAGGGCGAGCTCCTGAACGCTTTCATCGCTGACCGGCAGGTTAGTCAGCATCAGTTTCTCCATTTCCTCCACCGGCAGGTCCTTCTGCATGCCGATCAAGTTGCGCGGCTTCGGGAACTTGGCTTCCTTGTAGGCGCGTTTCAGGTACTCCGGATATTCTGCAGGGTCGATCTCGACCGAATCGAGGGATCCACCTTCGGTCCCCTTCTTGATCTGCTCCTTGAGCTTCTCGCCCTTGACCGCACGTTCCATGGCAACCCGCTTGAGACCTTCCTTGTCTACTTCGGGATCGGCACGGCCGGTAATCTCGAGCTTGAGCGAATCACGTTCCGTGAGCGCCTTGGCCAGCGACTCAAGGCGCTTGGTCGCCGCATCGCCGAGACTGGCGCGTCCTGGTCCGAATTCGATGTTCGACAATTCCTCGCCACCACCGAACATCGAGCCGAGCAGTGCGAAGGGCGAAGTCACCGCCTTGACGAAGAGATTGATGATCACCTTGATGATCAGCCCGCCCACCGAAAAGTCCGGATCGTCGAGCGAGCCGGAGATCGGTAGGTTGAGGTCGATCTCGCCGCGGTTGTTCTTGAGCAACGCGATTGCCAGATTGACCGGCAGCTTGGTGGCATCCGGACTCTCCACCTTGTCACCGAAGGTCAACTGATCGATGAAAAGCCGGTTCTCCGCCGCCAGCTTGTTGTTTTCCAGCTTGTAGGCGACGTTGAGTGACAGCTTGCCCTTGTCGATGTTGTAGCCGGCGTACTTGCCCGAGTAGGGCGAGAAGGGAACCAGATCGACACCGGTCACGTCGGCCTTGATATCGAGGAAGGATTTCGCTGCCAGCGGATTCAGCTTGCCGACCACCTGCACCGGCGCCGAATTCGCATACTTCCCGCGCAGTTCGAGATCGGCAACGGTATCGGCGGCCGACGACAGGCCACTGACACGTCCGGCCACCTTGGTCACGTTCACCGTGTAATTCGGCTTGACGAAGAAATCCGAAAAATTGACGGTACCACCCTGCAGTGTCACCTTGGCGATCCGGATCGGCAACGGGGAACCCTGGGGTGGCGCCGGCTTCCCTGCGGCCGATGCGGTCGCCGCCTGTTCCGGGGCGCTGGCAACCGGCTGGGCGCCAGTCTCGGGCTTGCGCACGATGTCCTGCAGGTTGAGCCGGCCTTCCTTGCTCAGGATCAGGCGCGAATAGAAGTCACTGAGCGCCACCTCGCCGACATTGACCGCCATCGGCTGCAACCGGAAATCGATTCCGCCCAGATAAAGCGACTTCCATTTCAGGAAATCGGCATTGTTTACCTTGTCGACCGCGAGCAGGTCACCGAGCGTCAGCGACCCCTTGTACGTCGCGTTCAGCCCCTCCTTGCCCATCTGTGCCGTCACTTCGCCGCTGTTGGAAACCTGGCCACGGGTCAGCGCGATGTTCAGGAAACCGGTGAAGTATGGCTGTAGCGGCAGCAGCGGGATCGCCTGCGTCTCGACCTTGAGCGCGGTCGCCAGCGGCATCAACTGCACACTGCCATCGACCTTGAGACTGCCTTTCTGGTTGATTCGGCCCTTCAGGGACAACGTTCCCTTCCTGCCTGGTTCGGTCGACAGGTTCTCCGCGGCCAGACTGAAGCCGTCGATGGTCTGCACGGCGACTGGCGCGGTCGACCGGTCCTCGACGCGGACCGCGACATCATCGACCGTCAGTTTGGTGACACTGGCCTGCCATGGGCGTTCATCCGACAGATCCTCGCGTGCCTTGCGGACCGTTTTCAGAACGGGCGAACTGAGCCATTCGATCTTGCCTTCCTTGTTGCGGACCAGCAGCGCCCGCATTTCCTGCATGCCGGCCTCGGCCACGTCGATACGATGTCCATGCAGGTCCAGGCGCACCCCCTTGGCGGCAATGCGGCCGACGCGCGCCCGGTCGCCGAGATCGACCCGGTACGTCGCCTCGCTGATCTCGATCGGATTGGCCAGCGTGCCGTCGATCTTGCCGATGGCGACGTCGATTTCGAGGACGTCGCCGCTGGTCGGCCGAACGGTCGACTCGTCCTGCCAGTGCATTCTCCCGTTGGTCAGGCGAATTTCCCCGACGCTCCACTCCGGCGGCTTCGCCGCCGGTCCCTTGACCTCGCCCCCCGCGCCCGTGGCGATCTGTTCGATCAGGCGCAACCAGTTCATCTCACCGCTGCGATTGACCGCCACGAACGGCTCCATCCCATCGAGCAGCACACGCTTGACCGCGAAGCGGCGATTGATCAGGTCGGCGTTGTCGAGTTCGATGTCGAGCCGCTTCCAGGCCATCAGCGGCGCGCCCGTCGCCTCGTTCATGTCAAAGCCGGATATATGGGCGCGGCCCACCACGGTGAATGAAAATACCTTTTCGGACAGTTCCTTGAAGACAATCCGCAGTTCGGTATCGAGCGTGCCGGCCTGCAGGCGGACGGGCAGCGAACTGGGCAGGTAGGGCTGGAATCCGGCCAGATCGAGACGGTCGAGATCGAGGTTGAGTTCGCTCTCTAGGTTGCCATCGAAGATCTCCGTGCCCCTGCCCTTGAGAACCAGCGGCGCCCCGTCGAACGTCGCGGAAAAACTGGGTTCGACAACGATCTTCGCCTGGTAGGGGAGGCTCGAGATGAACGGCAGCGCGAAATTGATATTGCTGACGGTGTGCGCCTTGCCCATCGGCTGGTCGTCAAAGACCACCTTGCCGCCGCTGACCTGAATGTTGTTGATCGAGAAACGCGGCGTTGGCGACGGTTCCTTGGGTTTCAGCCACTCGTCGAGCAGGTCCGAAATGTCGTACCTGCCTTCCGCCACCCGTGCCACGGCCACCCGCGGCCCCTGCAGGCGGATTTCGTCCACTACGAGGCCAAGCTGGAAAAGCGAAAAGCTCGAGAGATTGACGAACAGTTCGTCGAACCCGGCAACCTCCTTGCCGTCGTCGGCCTTGACCGAGACGCCGGCGACCCGTGCCGACAGGGCATAGGGATTGATGTCGATCTGCTCGATGCTGACCTGACGATGCAGTTCGGTGGACAACTGCTTGACCAGCAGCCACTTCATCAGCGGCGGCCCGGCAAGATAGCCGACGACGCCGAAGCCCAGTAGCAATCCCGCCAGCCAGAGACCGATGCGGCGCGCTCGTGGCCCCTTGAGCGCGGCGACGGCGCGCGCGGTGGAGGTATTCGATGAATTCCCGGAAAGCTGTTCTGTCATGATGATTGCCGCAGTTTCGCTGTTGGAACCTAATTTAGCACATCGAACCCCGGTCGCTTAGCCCCGGGACGACCATCACTCCCGGGGTCAGCGCTGACCGGGAACGGAATCCACCCGCTAGAAGGTATTCCGCCAGCCGCGAATGGCTGCAAAAACAGCCTCCAGGGACGCGTCGACCGCACCATGCGCCCGTGCCGCCGCGATCACGGCCGGCTCGCCACAGCGCAGGAAAGGGTTGGTTGCCTTTTCCTCGCGCAGCGTGCTTGGAATCGTCGGCAGCCCGGCCGCCCGCATCCGGGCGACGCGCTCCGCCCGCTCACGCAGCGCAGCATTCTGCGGCTCGACGGCGAGGGCAAAGCGCAGATTGGTCTCGGTATATTCGTGGGCACAATAGATTTTCGTCTCGTCCGGCAGGGCCGCCAGACGGGCCAGCGAGGCGCACATCTGCGCCGGCGTTCCCTCGAAAAGGCGGCCGCAACCGGCGCCGAACAAGGTATCCCCGCAAAACACGGCGCCCGGGACATGATAGGCAATATGTCCGCGGGTATGGCCGCCAACCGGTATCACGTCAACGGTCTGGCCGAGCACAGTGATCTTCTCGCCGCCGCTCAAGGGGTCGCTGCAGCCTGTGATAGACTCTTGCTCCGGTCCGAACACCCGGGGATGCCAGCGCTCGATGAGTTCGGCGACGCCGCCCTGGTGGTCGGCATGGTGGTGGGTGACAAGGACGGCATCGAGTTGCAGCTGCAGGGCCTCGAGCCGGGCGATCACCGGTGTCGCGTCTCCTGGATCGACGACCGCAGCCCGTCCGTCACGGACCAGCAGCCAGATGTAGTTATCGTTGAACGCGGGAATGAGCAAAACTTCGAACATGCCGGAACTATCGAGCGAAGGCCGCCGGATGTCAATTCCCGGCCTCGACGGCTGGCTGGAAACCGCGCAGGGACGCTACGTTTCGGAGTGGGAATCGGCCACCGTGGATAATGCCGTTGCCGATGTCTTCGGCTTCAATGCGCTGCAACTCGGCCTGCCGCAGTCCGACTTTCTGCAGGCCAACCGGATTCCGTTGCGCCAGAAGGCTGGTGATTCCGGCATCGTCGATGTCCTCTGCGAACTCGCTGCCCTGCCCTTCGCGTCGAACAGCACCGATCTCGTCGTGCTGCCGCATGTCCTCGAATTCAGCATGGACGCGCATCAGATCCTGCGCGAGGTCGAGCGCATCCTGATCCCCGAGGGGCACCTGATCATTCTCGGCTTCAATCCGATTTCCCTGTGGGGACTGCGCAACCGCTTCGACCGAAGCGGCTCCTTCCCGTGGCATGGCACCTATCTGTCGCTGGCGCGGCTCAAGGACTGGCTGCAACTTCTCGGCTTCGAGGTCGATCGCCCGGTTCCCGGTTGTCATGTCCCGCCCTGCGACCAGGAAGCCTGGCTCAGGCGCTGGCAGTTCATGGAGAGAGCCGGCGGCCGCTGGTGGGGATTTCCCGGTGGGGTCTACCTGCTCCATGCAATCAAGCGCACCCGCGCCATGCGCCTGATTACCCCGAACTGGCGCACGAAAGCCGTCGGCAGCAAGGCTCTGCGGCCGGTGGCGCAAAAGGAAGGTCATGGCCGCTGACGACAGGGTGGAGATATTCACTGATGGCGCCTGTCGCGGCAATCCCGGCCCCGGCGGCTGGGGGGCGATCCTCCGCCAGGCGACGAACGAGAAGGAGTTGTGGGGCGGGGAACGGGTGACGACGAACAACCGCATGGAGTTGACCGCAGCGATCCGTGCGCTGGAAGCGCTGAAGCGCCCAATCGCCGGCCGCGTTCATACCGACTCGCAGTATGTTCTGAAGGGCATCAGCGAGTGGATCCATGGCTGGAAGCGCAACGGCTGGAAGACAGCGGATCGCAAGCCGGTCAAGAACGCCGACCTCTGGCAGCAGCTCGATGCCCTGAGCCGACAGCACCAACTCGAATGGATCTGGGTCAAGGGTCATGCCGGCCACCCTGAAAATGAACGCGCCGACGCCCTCGCCAACCGCGGGATCGACGAACTTGAGGAAACAGGATGAGACAGGTCGTCCTCGACACCGAAACCACTGGCCTCGACCCGAGGCACGGTCATCGCATCATCGAAGTCGCCGGCATCGAAATGGTAAATCGCCGGCTGACCGGCCGCCATCTCCACAAGTACATCAACCCGGAGCGCGAGATCGACGAAGGCGCGGCCGCGGTCCACGGCATCACCCGCGAATTCCTGGCCGACAAGCCGAAATTCGCCGACATCGCCGACGAGTTTCTTGAATTCATCAATGGCGCCGAACTGATCATTCACAACGCCCCGTTCGATATCGGCTTCCTCAACGCCGAACTGGCCCGACTGGACCGGGTGCCCGTCGAGACCCTGTGCAACGGTGTCACCGACACGCTCAAGATGGCCAAGGAACTTCACCCCGGCAAGCGCAACAGCCTCGACGCCCTGTGCGAGCGTTATGAAATCGACAATTCGCAGCGCACGCTGCACGGTGCCCTGCTCGACACCGAGCTTTTGTCCGAGGTCTTTCTGGCGATGACCCGCGGCCAGGAGTCGCTGATGATCGAGCCCGAGGTCACGCCGCGCGCCCACGCGGACAAGGACGGCAGACAGATCGAGCGCAAGCCGCTGCGGGTGATCCGGGCCAGCGCCGCGGAACTGGCCGAGCACGAGCGTGTTCTGATGGCCATCGACAGGGAAACCAGGGGTGGCTGCCTGTGGCTGGCCGCGGCGGGTCAGGCCAACTGAGTCCCGCCGGAGAAAAGCTTGGCGGAAAATTCGCGCTCGCGGCTGACGATGAAATGGAGGAACTCGGAGGCATCGCGCATGGTCCGGAATGCGTCGAAACCACGCTCGAGGAAGGCCTGCAACTCGCCGAGACCCGCCATCTTTGCCGGTCCGTGCATCATCTTCAGCGCCATCCGCACGAACGGTTTCTGCGCAAACGCGTCAAGCGCCTCGCCAGTTTCGCCGATCAGGCGAATCTGCGTTTCGCGGCCCGGACGGTCGCCAACCTCACGGTAAGCACTTGCATAAGCCTCATCGCTCAACTCCGGGGTATCGAGTTGCGCGCCAAGCACGCCGACCATCGCCGCATCGAAACGCTCGGAAAGCGCATCGACTTCTATCGCCAGCAGCAATGTGCTGAGGCCTGAGACCGGCAATATGGTGGTCATCAGCGGCAAAATGCGCTCAAGTTCGACATCGCGTTCGCCGAAATCCTTCGGACCGTAGAGATCCGACAGGAAGAATGCCGCAGCCTCGCCAAAACGCTCGCTGGCCAGCAGGTCGGCGTGCGTACGCGCCAGCCTGGCGGCTTGCCATGCGCGCAAATTCGCCCGCCGCCGCTCGACGACGGGGTCAACCGCCGCGGCAAGACGCAGGTCGCGCGCCTCCGCGATAAAGGCAGCGAGAGCTGCCGAGCAGGTTGCCCGATCGAGATCCGAATGTACGTCGCCACTCATGGGGGAATTATGGCAAAAACCACCGAACATCGTTTAGAGGCGTTTGCCTAGGTCCATGCGGTCCGGCAACCTACACTGGTCAAATCCACTTCAGGTAAGCGAAACGATGCTCAAGGGTTTGGTACCATGACGACGCGCCGCGAGTTTCTCAAGACTGGCCTGGCTGGCGCGCTGCTGCTGAACGTCGCCGGGTGCACCCGCCCCGCACAGGGCAATGGGCGGACGGTGGTGCTGACGGCCCTGATTCCCGTGTTTCTCGCCGGCGTCCTGCCTCGCGGTGGAGCGACGCGCCCCGAGTTGATCGCCCGCACCGTTGCCGGCGTTGACAAGGCCATTGCCGGGCTGGCGCTCGCCACTCAAAAGGAAGTCGGCGAGTTGTTCGACCTGCTGAGCTTCACCCCCACCCGGATGATCGTCGCCGGTGTCTGGTCCCCATGGCCCGAAGCCTCAGCGGAAGCGATCGGAAGATTCCTCGAAAGCTGGCGCAACAGCCGCTTCGATCTGCTCAAATCGGGTTATGCCGCCCTGCATGACCTCATATTCAGCGCCTGGTATGCCCGGCCGGACACATGGACGGCCATCGACTACCCGGGCCCACCAAAGGTGGAATGATGCGCGACCCGTTCCGTGAAGGACTCGCGGCAGGCTGGAACCATATCGATGCTTCCGCTCTGGTCGCCGACCAGGCGCTCGAAGCCGACGTGGTCATCGTCGGCAGTGGCGCCGGCGGCGGCGTGACGGCCGAACTTCTCTCGGGAGCCGGCCTCAAGGTCATCATCGTCGAGGAAGGCCCGCTCAGGACGAGCAGCGACTTCAGGATGCTCGAGTCCGAAGCCTACCCGATGCTCTACCAAGAGTCCGCCAGCCGACACACCGCCGACAAGGCGATCAAGATTCTTCAGGGCCGATGCGTCGGCGGATCGACCACCGTTAACTGGACCAGCAGCTTCCGTACGCCCCCGCCCACCCTGCACTGGTGGCAGACGGCTCACGGTCTCAAGAATCTGTCGGTCGAGGCGATGGCGCCATGGTTCGCGGCGATGGAACAGCGCCTGCACGTCGGTCTGTGGCCCCTGCCGCCGAACGAAAACAATGCCGTGCTGGTGCGCGGGGCCGAGAAACTCGGCATCCCGGGCGCCGTGATCCCGCGCAATGTGAAGATGTGCTGGAATCTCGGCTACTGCGGCATGGGCTGCCCGACCAACGCCAAGCAGTCGATGCTGCTAACGACGATTCCTGTCGCCATGAGCCGTGGCGCAACGCTGATCTCGTTGCTGCGCGCCGAGAAATTCGAATTCTCCGGCAACAAAGCCATCGGGCTCGATGGGCTTGCGCTGAAGGCCGACGGACTGCACCCGAGCGGCATCAGGGTCAAGTTGCGCGCCCGCCATTACGTCTTGGCCGGCGGTGCGATCAACTCGCCTGCCCTGCTGCTGCGCAGCAAGGCGGTCGACCCGCATGGCGTCCTTGGCAGGCGCACATTTCTCCACCCGACCCTTGTCTCAGCGGCGCTTTTCAACACCCCGATCCGCGCCTATGCCGGCGCGCCGCAGTCGGTCTACTCCGATCATTTTCTCAGGCAGGCTGCGGTCGACGGTCCGCTGGGCTTCAAACTCGAAGCCCCGCCGCTGCATCCGGTCCTCTTCGCGACGACCCTGCAGGGCTGGGGCGAAGGCCATGCCAGGCTGATGCGCGAGTTTGCCAACAGCCAGGTTCTCCTCGCACTGGTCCGCGACGGCTTCCATCCGGAAAGCCAGGGCGGCCGGGTAAGGCTCCGCGACGACGGGTCGCCGCTGCTCGATTACCCGCTCGACGAGACGTTCTGGGAAGCAGCCCGCCGCGCACTGCTGGCGATGGCCGAAATCCAGTTTGCTGCCGGCGCCAAATGGGTGACGCCGGTTCATGAATCAGCCACAGGCTATACGACCTGGGACGAAGCGAAACAGGGCATCGCCAATCTACCCTTTGCCCCGCTGCGCTGTCGTGTGGTCAGCGCCCATGTCATGGGTGGCTGTGCCATGGCCGACACGCCGGAGCGTGGCGTGGTCAGCGACGAGGGCCGCCATTTCCAGATCGACAATCTCTCGGTCCACGATGGCTCGCTGTTCCCGACCAGCATCGGCGCCAATCCGCAGCTCTCGATCTATGGCCTGGTGGCGCGCAACGCCTCCCTGCTGGCCGCCGCGCTTTCCGGCAGGCCACGCCCGGCAATTCTCTGAAAAGCAGGAAGATGGTTCCCTTCGCGCTCCTGATCGACCTCCTGGCCGAACTGGCGATCTACGTAACACTCGCCCACCACTTTCTCGATACGTCGTGGGGGATTTCCGCAATCGTGGCGGTGGGTGCAGTCCTCGGCCTGCGTGCCGGCGTCGTCGCCGTCACCTGGGCATTCGCCTGGGCCTACCCTTCTCCGGCGCGCCGGCTCACCGCCGCCGAGTCCCTGCGCATGATTGTCGGCGAGTACGCGGCGTTCCTGCTGATCTTCGTCGTCATTCTCCCCTTCGAGCGCCTGTGGATGGGGCGCGACCGCATGCGGCCCTGCTCGCGACCACTGCTTCTCGTGCACGGTTACACCTGCAGTCGCGGTGTCTGGTGGCTGTTGCGGCGCCAGCTCGAGGCGGCCGGCCACACGGTCGCGACGGTCAGCCTCGCCCCGCCTTACACCAACATCGGCAAGCTGGTGCCCCAGCTCGCTCAGCGAATCGAAAATGTGTGCCAGGCCACTGGCGCCGACCGCGTCGTTCTGGTCGCCCACAGCATGGGCGGGCTGGTCTGTCGATCCTTTCTGGCACGCCACGGGAGCGACCGGGTCGAGCGACTAATCACGATCGCCTCGCCGCATTCAGGCAGTGAACTGGCGCGCATCGGCATCGGAAAGAACGCCCGCGAAATGGAACCCGGCTCCCTGTGGCTGAAAGACCTCGCCCAAGCGGGCTTGCCGGTTCCCGCCGTCGCGATCCGCACCCCGCACGACAACTTCGTCATGCCTCAGGACAACCAGCGCCTGCCCGGGGCGATCGATGTGGCACTTGAAGGAATCGGCCATCTGGCTGTCCTCTTTACCCGGCGAACCACGGCTGAACTGATTGCCGCTTGCCGTTGAGGGGCGCTCAAAGCGCTGCCAGAACTTCCGCGCCGTGATCCGGGCAGTCCGGGTCGTCGATCACGTGAGTGATGCGGCCCTTTTCATCGATGATGAAGGTGACCCTCTCGCTGACCTTGACCACGCTGCGCAGCAGTCCGCCCAAGCCTGATCCGGCAACGCCATAGGCCCTGGCCACCGTCAGGTCGGTGTCGGCCAGCAGCGGAAAGTTGAGACTGAATTTCTCCGTGAAGCGCTGGTGCGACTCCGTGCCCTGTGCCGAAACGCCGAGAATCGCCGCCCCCCTGGCGCTGATCTCGGCGTTCGCATCGCGCAGGCTGCACGCCTGCTTGGTGCAGCCCGGGGTACTGTCCATCGGATAGAAATACATGACCAGTTTGCGGCCGCGAAAGTCCTTCAGTCGCAGAATGCTGCCGTCGGTTGCCGGAGCAGCGAAGTCCGGCGCCGGATCACCGGCCTTGAGGTGGGTGCCCATCAGAAGTAGATCCCGCGCATGACCTGCTGGAAGGCCACCTGGTCGGCCGAGGGCTGCTCGCCAGACTGTTCTGCGGCGCTCTTCTTCTTCGCCGCTTCCGAATCCGGGAACATGCGGAAGGTCGTGTTCATGATGATCTGTGCCACACGCGGAACCAGCGCATGCAACGTCTGACCGAAGATGCCGAGGCGACTGGCAACGCGTACCGGCTTGTGAATGATCGCCTCGCACACCAGTCCCGCCGCCTCTTCCGGCGTCAGCGTCGGCACCTGATCGTAGAGCTTGGTCGGCGCGATCATCGGCGTCTTGACCAGCGGCATGTTGATCGTCGTGAAGTGGATACCGCGATCGGCAAACTCGGAAGCGGCGCAACGCGTCCACGCATCGAGTGCCGATTTTGACGCAACATAGGCCGAGAAACGGGGGGCGTTCGTCAGGACGCCGATCGACGAGATGTTGAGGACGTGTCCGCGCTTCTGCTGGATCATTCCGGGCAGGACAGTCATGGTGACCTTCAGGCAGCCGAAATAGTTGAGCTGCATCGTGCGTTCGTAGTCATGGAAGCGCTCGAAGGAATTCTCGATGGCGCGGCGGATCGAACGCCCGGCATTGTTGACCAGGATATCCACGACACCATGGTCGGCCAGCACCTGGCCCGTCACGGCCTCCGCCGAGGCCATGTCGGCAAGATCGCCGAAATAAGCATGGAGCTTGAGTCCAGCGGCCTCGAACTCGCGCACCGTTTCGTCCAGTTGCTCCTTGTCGTGGGCAATGGTGACGACGTGCGCGCCAGCCTCGGCGAGCTTCCAGGCGGTCGCCTTGCCGATTCCCGACGAAGCGCCGGTGACGAGCACCACGCGACCCTCGACCTGGCCGCGCAGACTGCGGTCAACGAAGAGATCGGGGTCAAGGTGACGTTCCCAGTAATCCCACAGGCGCCAGGCGTAGTCTTCCAGCCGCGGCACTGCAATACCCGTACCCTTGAGCGCCCGCGTCGTCTCGCGGCAGTCGAAGCGGGTCGGATAATTGACGAAGCGGAAGATGTCATCGGGCAACCCGAGATCCTTCAGGATCGCGCCGCGGATGCGGCGCACCGGGGTCAGCGCCATCAGGCCCTTGCGCATCTGGCGCGGAATGAAGCTGAACAGCGCGGCGTTGATGCGCATCGACATCTCGGGCGCGTGCGCGGCCCGGGCAAAGGTATTGAGCAGGTCGCCGACACGCATCGGTGTCGGGTCGACGAGATGGAAACACTTGCCGTCCTCACCCTTGAGGTGGGCGATATGGTCGACCGCATTGACCACGAAATCGACCGGCACCACATTGATCCGGCCACCCTCGATACCGATCGTCGGCATCCACGACGGCAGCATCTTGCGCAGTCTCTGGATCAGCTTGAAGAAATAATATGGACCGTCGATCTTGTCCATCTCGCCAGTACGCGAATCGCCGACCACGAGCGCCGGCCGATAGATTCGCCAGGGAATGCCGCACTCGCGGCGGACGATGCCTTCCGAGTCGTGCTTGGTCCTGAAATACGGGTGGTCCAGCCCCTCGGCCTCGTCGAACATGTCTTCGCGGAACAGGCCTTCGTAAAGGCCGGCGGAGGCGATCGAACTGAACAGGTGAAAGTGCCTGGCGCCGATCGCTTCGGCAAACTGCACGGCGTTCCGGGTGCCGTCGACATTGACACGCAGCTGGCTCGCGGCATCGGCCTTCAGATCGTAAATGGCCGCCAGATGGAAAAAGTGCATCGTCTTTTTGCCCAGTTTCTTGCAGTCGACCGCGGCAACGCCAAGCAGCGGCTGGGTCAGATCGCCGACCACCGGAATCGCCCGGCTGGAATCGCAGCCCCAGAATTCATGGAGGTGCTCCAGCAGGTCCTTCTCGGACTCGCGAATCAGAAAGAAAATGACGCTGCCGTCGCGCTCCAGCAACTTCCTGACCAGGCGCCTGCCGATGAACCCCGTTGCTCCGGTGATGAAATACTGCACTTTCTTCTCCTCGATACTCGTTGCACGGCCTCGCCGTTCTAGAGTCGCTAGCCCACTTTATTAGTGTGCCTCCTCTAGGCGAATATCCTACACTGGCTTCGTTGGCAGGGAATGAGTCTGCCGCAACTTTTACCTTTAAGGAGTTGAACATGGTCAAGAAAATCACCCCCCCCGCCGAGAAGCAACTGGCTCAAACCGTCAAGGAATCCGCCCAACAGATCTGGTTGGCCGGTCTCGGCGCATTCTCCAAGACCCAGGAAGAAGGCACCAAGGTATTCGATGCGCTGGTCAAGGAAGGCGAAGCCATCCAGAAGAAGACCCGCAAGAGCGCCGACGAAAAGATCGCCGACGTGCGCAAGGCTGCCGACGGCAAGTTGGCCGGCGTGCGCAAGGCTGTCGATGCCAAGGTTGCAGCCGTGACCGGCAAGGTGACGGCGGTGACCGACAAGGCCAGCGGCAAGTGGGACAGTCTCGAGAAGGTTTTCGAAGATCGCGTTGCCCGCGCCCTTTCGAGCCTCGGCGTGCCATCCAAGAAGGACATCGACAGACTGACCAAGCGCATCACGGAACTGACGGCGCTGGTCCAGAAGATGAGCGACGCGCAGGAAGGCAAGGTTGCCAAGCCCGCCGCCCGGGCGGCGGCAGATCCCGACACCGCTCAAGCAGCCGCCGCCAAGGCAGCGCCGGTCCGCAAGCCGGCCGCCACGAAAAGCGTCGCCGCCGCGAAGCCGGCAGAGTCTGCTGATGCCGCTGCTGGTGCAGCAACTGCTTCCTAAGTGACCATCCGGGACGCCCTCCGGCGTCCGAAAAGGATGAACAGCAACTAGGATGCCCGGCAACGACCGGGCATCTTTCACGTCCGGGCGCCGAAACACGAGGTGCGGGCGGTTGACCGTGATTCGTACACCCTCTGCCTGCCCTGACCCGGCGACCCCAGCCCGGTGTCTGGTCGCGCGACCGCGGCACGCATGATGTATGCTTTCTCTCCAATAAAACGAGGAGGGAATCCATATGGAGAAAAAGCCGAAACGCCGTACCCGGGAGCGCATCCTTGAAACTGCGCTCAAGCTTTTCAACGATTTCGGCGAACCGAACGTCACAACGACCGTCATCGCCGACGAAATGGAGATCAGTCCGGGCAATCTCTACTATCACTTCCACAACAAAGACGAGATCGTCAACTCGCTGTTCGGCGACTACGAAAAGGAGATCGAGGCGCTGCTCACGGTGCCGGGCGGACGGACGCTGAGTACCGAGGACATCTGGCTGTTTCTCCATCTACTCTTCGAAACCATCTGGAAATTCCGCTTCTTCTACCGTGACATCAACGATCTGCTGACCCGCAACCGCCTCGTCGAAACGCATTTCCAGCGCATTCTCGAACGCAAGGAGAGAACCACACTCCGGGTCTATGAAGGATTGGCTGCCTCCGGTGTGTTGACCGCGACACCCGCCGAAATAAGCACCTTGGCGACCAACATGACCGTCATCGCGACCTTCTGGCTGTCATTCGAGCATGCCCGCCGCCCCCGTGGCGAACCGGACATCGGACGCGGCGTCTATCAGGTGATGTCGCTCTCGGCACCCTACCTGCAAGGCGAGGCACGCACGCTGCTGGAAAAGCTTTCAGCCGAATACGTCAATAACCACTGAGTGTCACAGGACCATGAATAAACAGACCTGGACGAAGTTTCCGTACCCCGACAGGGCATTCTCGTATGCCGGCGCGGCACTCAAGAGAAACTGGGAGCGACTGCATCGTGGCGACTGCGAACCGTTTCCCGACAGCGCCGCCGCGCAGGATGCGTGGCGCGCCTATCACGCCGGCAACTTTGCCAAAGCCGTGGACATCGGCCTGCACGCCGGCTCCTCGGGCATCAACGCGGCCAACAAGGCGGCGATGATCCATGCCAATTATCTCGAAGACGACGAAGACGTGCGGCTGCAACTTTTCCAGGACATCTGCGAGCGCTGCGCGGCATTGCAGGAAGCCGAACCGAAAAATGTCAACGCCTGGTACATCCACGCCTATGCGCTGGGCCGCTACAGTCAGGGAATTTCCATCGTCAAGGCGCTGGCGCAAGGCCTCGGCGGGAAGATCAAGCACAGCCTGAACCAGACGCTGAAACTTCAGCCCCGGCATGCCGACGCAAACATCGCCCTCGGAACCTGGCATGCGGAAATCATCGACAAGATCGGGAGCATGGTCGGCGGACTGACCTATGGCGCCAAGAAGGACACGGCGGAAAGGCATTTTCGCGCCGCGCTCGAACTCAACCCGGATTCATCGATTGCCCGCACCGAGTACGCCAATGGCCTGATTCTGCTGTTCGGTCGTTCGCGCGCCAAGGACGTCGACCGACTCCGTGAAGAAGCGGCGGCCTGCACCGCGGCCGACGCCATGGAAAGGCTCGACCTCGAGGCGGCCGGGGAACTGGCGGACTGAGGCGACACCAACTGCCGGGCAAGTACTCCGGGCGGCGGCACGTCCGGTTCCCTTACTGCGACTCCTTCGCCAGTGCCGCGGCCACCGCGTCGGGATCGCCGAGCCGCTCCCAAGGCTCCATCAACACGAGCATCAGGAACTTGTCGAACTCGCTGGCAAACCGGTCGACGATGGATTGAGGATCGGGAACGAGTTTGTGGTCGGTCATCAGGCCGAACTGCACATTGCCGTCATACGAGAGAATCGACACACCCATCCCGATGTCACCCGACTGCGGCACCCAGAACAGCGGTTGGCGCAACTTGGCGCCCGCCAGATAGAGCGCCGATGTTGGTCCCGGCACATTGGTCATGACCGCCGTCGCCTTGTTGGCCAGGAGATCAAGTACCGCCTGCTGGACAATCTTCGGCAGCATGCCGACCACGCCGAGAATGGCCAGCGTCAACTCCGCCTGATAGGACCTCTTCAGCTTCGCCATCCGCTCGCGAATTTCATACAGGCGTGCCAGCGGATTCTCGATGCCCACTGGCAACTCCAGCGCCACCAGTCCGAAGCGGTTGCCCAGCTTGCCCAAGTCGGCCGGTCCGCGCAGGTTGACCGGAACCATGGCGCGAATCTCGACGCCAGCGACGTCGTCGCGACGGTCAACCAGGTAGGCACGCAATGACCCCGCAACCGCCGTCAACAGCAAGTCATTGACCGAGCAGCCAAGCACCTTGCCAACGGCCTTGATCTCCGCCAGCGGAATCGGCTCCGACCAGGCAAGTTCCTTTCTTGCCCCGGGCTTGCCCTTGAAACGAGTCGGACTGTCGTTCGCCATGAGCGCAAGCTTGGCGATTTCCGCGGCAATGTCGCGGCCGATGCCGATGATCTGCCCGGGATTGGACAGCAGGGGACCATACTGGTCGCGTAGATCGAGCGCAAGGCGCGCGGAACCCAGCACCGCGTCGGCGAGGGGGCGCCAGATTGCTTGCCAGAAGACGTCATGTTCGTGATCATCTTCATCGTCATTCCCGCTGGCAACCGACGGCTCATGGCTGTCCTTCGTCGCTGCCGCGCCGTCCGCGAGCGCCAGGACAACGCCGACCAGCGCGATCCCGTCGGCGATGCTGTGGTGGATCCGCAGCACGAGCGCCTGTCCGCCCAAGGCCGTATCGACGACCAGCATCTCCCACAACGGCCGCCCGGGATCGAGGGGCCTGGTGACGAGATCGGCGACGAAGCGCTGCAGTCCCGCCTTGCCCAGCCTGCCTCTGCGAACCACCCGACGCAGGTGGTTGCCGAGATCGAAATCCGGGTCATCCTGCCAGCAGTACCCCGTTCCTTCGGCGACAACACACTGGACAAAGCGCCGGTGAGCGAGCATGCGCTGCTCGACGGCAAGTCTCAGGCGGTCGAAATCAAGCTCGCCCTCGAACAGCATGATCCCGACAATCTGCATCAGATTGCTCGGGCGATCCATGCGCAGCCAAGCCTTATCGACATTGGAGATGCGCTCGCGTGAAGGCATCGGAAACTCCGTAAGTGTTCAGGTGACTATAATACCGGCATTTACCGCACCAATTGGAGCAGCCACCATGAGCAAACTCAAGTCAGCTTTCGACGCCGCCGTTGCCGATTCCAAGACGCTCGACGAGCGCCCTGACAACCAGACCCTGTTGCGGATTTACGGCCTGTTCAAACAGGCCAGCGAGGGAGATGCGACCGGGAAACGTCCGGGATTCACCGACCTGGTCGGCCGCGCCAAGTACGATGCCTGGGCCGCCCTGCAGGGGACCTCGTCGGAGGCGGCGATGCAGGCTTACGTCGATCTGATTACAAAACTGAAGGGCTAGGCAAAGCGCGCGTCGAAGTAGTCGTGGATTTCGCGCTCGAGTCCGCTTTTGAACGGCCTGAGCAGAAATCCCAGATGGATGTGGATGGTCACCTCGCCCCTGCCGAGCGTCAGTTGCCCGTGGACACCCATGCGCTCAAAGTGCAGGACACCGTCCTCGTCCCATTCGTGCTCCAGATTGAATTCCTTTTCCAGGTCGGCGGCAACCAGCTCGGCGGCAGCTCGCGCCTTTTTCGCGCTAAGGCGGTGCTTCTTGGTAATCAGTATTTCGCTCATTCATGCAGTCTACCGATGAAGCACCGAATCGGGAAGACGCCGTTGCAACTATTCTGCTGAACCCTTGCTGCCCATCATCACGTTGCAGGTTTCCCGGCCCAACGTTTCGGCCGCCTTCGCGGTGGCAATCTGCGGTTTCTCGTAGATACGCTTGATCACGACATTGGTGATGTGCGCCCCGGCGCTGCCATCCTCGACAAAGACCTTCATCGGCCGCCCCTTCTCGCGGTCGTAGAACGCCTGCACCGCAAAATCGCGGACCCGCTCGCAAAAGCGGATCTTCTGGGCGTCCGGCATGCCGTCACCGTACGTAGCGGCATCGGCCTGCGGCAGAGCGCTGGCCATCACCAGCAATCCGAAACCGGCGAGGATCGGCATTTTCATTCCGTCGGCTCCTGAATCGAAGTGAGATAGGCCAGGATGTCCTGAACATCCTGTTCCTTGAGGCCGTTCAGCACACCGACGGTGCCCTCCTCGTCATGCGGACGATCGCCCTTGAGATAGAGGTCGACCTGACGCTTGAGGTAGTTCGTGTATTGTCCGACCAGCATCGGGAACATGCCCCTGCCCTTGCCGGTCTTGCCGTGGCAGGCGGCGCACTGCTTCTGGTAGAGCGTCTGCCCATGGTCGATGTTGCCCTCGGCACGCGGAATGATCATGACACGGTCCACCATCTGCAGGCGGGTCAGCGCATCTTCCGTCCCCTTGAAGGTCGGCATCTTGTTGGAGAGTTCGATGCCGGCCAGATAGGCCGCGATATCCTTGATGTCCTCGTCGGAAAGTTCGCGTTCCTGCGTATAGGGGTACATCGGGATATTCACCCGGGTCCGCGAGCGGAAGTTCTTCAACTGGTTTTCGATATAGGCAACGCGCTGGCCGGCAATGCGCGGATACTCGCCCTTCTTGCCGCCAGCCCCCTGATCGCCATGGCAGGCGGCGCAGGTCCCGTTGATTTCCTTGCCTTTTTCGCGGTCGA
>ERZ724513.283-NODE-283-length-23779-cov-5.670376_pt1 | contig 23779 bp, 17 predicted proteins | sample MGYA00376046_ERZ724513 | MGnify/ENA primary metagenome ERZ724513 (study PRJEB28724, sample SAMN07190883) | activated sludge metagenome | isolation source: activated sludge of sewage treatment plant in Hong Hong | place: Hong Kong | collected 2016-03-17 ...
GTGGCCCGCACCGGCACCTCCGAATACGGTCGTACGACGGTCAAGGTCACCAGCCCGGGGGTCCTCCTGGCTGATCTGCCCAGCGAGCACAAAGTCTGGATGTCGCACGGCGACGCCGTACGCCGAGCACCTGACGGGTTCGCGGTGCTTGCCAGCACCGACGCCACCGAGGTGGCGGCCTTCGAAGACACCGAGCGACGCTTTGCAGGGGTGCAGTGGCATCCGGAGGTGATGCACACCGAGCACGGCCAGCAGGTGCTTGAGCATTTCTTGGTCAATATCGCGGGCTGCCGCCCGACCTGGACGATGGTCAATATCGTCGAGGAGCAGATCGAGCGGATCCGTGAGCAGATTGGTGACGGCACCGCGATCTGCGGTCTGTCCGGTGGGGTCGACTCCGCGGTTGCGGCCGCGCTGGTGCAGCGGGCGATCGGTGACCGGCTCAAATGCGTTTTCGTCGATCATGGCCTGTTGCGCAAGGGCGAGGCCGAGCAGGTCGAGCAGGACTTCGTGGCTGCGACCGGTGTCGACCTCCATGTGGTCGATGCCGAGCAACGCTTCCTCGATGCGCTCGCGGGGGTCACCGACCCTGAGGAGAAGCGCAAGATCATCGGGCGCGAGTTCATCAGGGTCTTCGAGGCGGCCGAGGCCGATGTGCTGGGTGAGACTGCAGCTGAAGGCGCCAAGGTCGCCTTCTTGGTGCAGGGCACCCTCTATCCCGACGTGGTCGAGTCAGGTGGCGGTGAGGGGGCAGCCAATATCAAGTCCCATCACAATGTGGGCGGGCTGCCTGACGATCTTGAGTTTGAGTTGGTCGAGCCCTTGCGGGCGCTGTTCAAGGATGAGGTCCGCTTGGTCGGTGAGCAGTTGGGCCTGCCAGCCGAGATCGTCTGGCGTCATCCCTTCCCCGGCCCAGGCTTGGGCATCCGGATCATCGGTGCTGTCGACAAGGAGAGCCTCGACATCTTGCGCGAGGCAGACGCGATCGCTCGCGAGGAGTTGACCCGGGCTGGCCTCGACCGCGACGTCTGGCAGTTCCCTGTGGTGCTCTTGGCCGATGTGCGCTCGGTCGGCGTGCAGGGTGACGGGCGCACCTACGGGCATCCCGTCGTACTCCGCCCAGTGAGCTCTGAAGATGCGATGACCGCCGACTGGTCGCGGCTGCCCTATGACCTGCTTGAGCAGATCTCGACCCGGATCACCAATGAGGTGCGCGAAGTCAATCGCGTCACCCTCGACATCACCAGCAAGCCCCCCGGCACGATTGAGTGGGAGTAGACCCATGAGCGTAGTTTCCTTCGCACGAGACCTGCTGTTGAGCTTTGCGATCAAACGCACTGGCGGCATCGATCTGAGCAAACTCGACAAGATCCCCGACTCCTTGGCCTGGCCACTGCAGCGTGACGGACTCGCGCCGACGCAACGCCTCGAGGAAGCCCGGGAGAGCGACCCGGTGCAGCGGTTGACGTCATTCATGGGCCTTGAGGTCTGGCTGGTCACTGGGTACGACGAAGCTCGCGAGGTGCTGGGCAATCCCAACCACTCCACCGACATCCGCCCCTACATGGGCAAGAGTGGTGACGTCAACAAGGGTGACATTGGCGGCCTTGGCTTCACCGACCCGCCTGAGCACACCCGGCAGCGCAAGCTCCTCCAAGGCGAGTTCACCGTACGTCGCCTCCAGCGCCTCAAGCCGATGATCGACGAGATCGTGGAGGCCCAACTCGCCGAGACCGAGGCCAAGGCAGTCGACGGGGTGGTTGATCTGGCTCAGACCTTCGCCTTCCCGGTGCCCTTCCGGGTGATCTGCGACCTCCTGGGCTTGCGCGACGAAGACCGTGAGCACTTCCGCAAGTTGGCGACGGCCCGTTTTGACCTCTCCCAAGGCAGCAGCGGAGCCGTCGGCGCGATCGGTGGATCCCGGGAGTTCCTCCTTGCTGAGACCGCTCGCCAACGCCATGATCCCGGCCCGGGCCTGATCGGCCAGATCATCCGTGAGCACGGTGAAGAGATCAACGACTTCGACCTCGGTGGGCTGGCCGATGGCGCCTTCACCGGAGGCCTGGAGACCAGCGCATCGATGTTGGCACTCGGCACGATCATGCTGCTCAACAATCGCGATGCTTGGGATGAGCTGGTGGCTGACCCCAGCGATGAGCGCGTAGGCCACATCGTCGATGAGTTGTTGCGGCACCTGAGCGTCGTACAGATCGCCTTCCCGCGCTTTGCCAAGGAAGACCTGATCGTGGGTGGGCATCAGATCAAGAAGGGTGCGGTGATGTTGGTGCACCTGCCCGGCTCCAGCCGTGACCCCCGGTCGACACCCGGCAACGACTGGTGCCCGTCAGCCCAGTCGAGCAATCACGTCGCCTTCGGGCACGGGTTGCACAGGTGTGTGGGCTCAGAACTGGCCCGGATGGAGTTGCGCGCGGCCTACACGGCCCTGGCCAAGCGCTTCCCTGAGATGACGATGATCAACGACCCGGCTGAGTTGGAGTATCACGCCAAGTCGATCGTCTTCGGTGTGGAGAGCCTGCCGGTCAGACTGCGTTGACCTGCCCATAGGTGGTGGTGCGTTGTACGACGGGCCGCCCGATGCCAGCGCCGATCGCGGTTAGCTCGGCGACTGTCTTGGCCGAGCCGTGCTCGGAGCCGGCCATCCTAGAGATCGTCTCCTCCATGAGGGTGCCGCCTAGGTCATTGGCTCCAGCCTGGAGCATGAGCCTGGTGCCATCCTCGCCGAGCTTGACCCAACTGGTCTGGATGTTGTCGATGGAGCCGTGCAACATGATCCTGGCCATGGCGTGCACCGCCAAGTTGTCACGCATGGTCGGCCCGGGCCGGGCCACACCGGCGAGGTAGATCGGCGCCGAATGGTGCACGAAGGGCAGTGGCACAAACTCAGTGAAGCCACTGGTCTGGTCTTGGATGCCGCGCAACACTCGGAGATGGTTGACCCAGTGGCGCGGGTTGTCGACGTGGCCATACATCATCGTTGAGCTCGACCTGATGCCTGACTCGTGAGCAGCAGTGATGACCTCGATCCAGGTCTTGGTGGGCAGTTTGCCCTTGGTCAACACCCACCGCACCTCGTCATCGAGGATCTCTGCGGCAGTGCCTGGGATGGAGTCGAGGCCAGCTTCGCGGGCCTTGAGCAGGAAGTCAGCGATCGACAGGCCGGTGCGGGTGGCGCCGTTGATGATCTCCATCGGGGAGAAGGCATGCACGTGCATCTGCGGCACGCGTTGCTTGACGGCCGAGACGATGTCGAAATATGCCGAGCCGGGCAGTTCCGGGTCGATGCCGCCTTGCATGCACACTTCGGTGGCGCCCAACTCCCAAGCCTCTTGGGCCCGGTCGGCGATCTGGTCGAGATTGAGGGAGAAGGCATCTGCATCGGTACGCCGCTGGGCGAAGGCACAAAAGCGGCAACCGACATAGCAAATATTGGTGAAGTTGATATTGCGGTTGATCACATAGGTGACCTCGTCACCAACTGTCTCGTGGCGCAGTTGGTCGGCGAGCTTGACGACCTCTTCGAGCAGCTCGCCTTGCGCGCTCATCAGGATCAGCGCGTCTTCGTCGCTGAGATTCGCGGGGTCATCTTGGGCCGCGGCCAGGGCAGCGAGACCTTGGGCCGAGGTGGCGCTCGGCGCTGGTCCGTTGTCTGCCGCGACGACCTCACGCAGCATCGACCAATCGCCGTACACATCTTCGAAGTCGCTGCGTCGGTCATCGGTGCGGCCGGTGGTGTCGACCTCGGTGTGCAGATTGACCCTGCCCAAGCCCGCCAGGGCGGCGTCGGGCTCCTGCCAAGGCAGACCGACTGGCTTGAGATCAGGCTTGGCCAAACCGTCGGGCCCGGCCAGAGCCTCCACATGCGGACGCACCCTTGGGTCGATCCAGGGGTCACCACCCAGCACGTATGGCGGATGCGCAGTCAGTCGGGCGCGCAACTCGAATCCATTGCTCGCGGTGACTTCGGTGAGCAGGTCGAGGGTGGGCCAGGGACGCTCGGGATTGACGTGATCGGGGGTCACCGGAGAGACGCCACCCCAGTCATCCACTCCGGCATCGAGCAGGGCCCGGCACTCGTCGAGGTCGACCAGATTGGGCGGAGCCTGGAGCCGGACCTTGGGGCCGAGCACGATGCGCGCCACAGCGATGGCAGCGACGTACTCCGAGAGGCCCAGGTCGTTGCGGTGACGCATCGCGGTGCTCGGTTTGGCCCGGAAGTTTTGGATGTTCACTTCTTGGATGTGGCCGTACTGTCGAGCGACCTTGCGGATTGCGAAGATCGACTCGGCCCGCTCGGTGAGGTCTTCACCGATGCCGATCAGCAGCCCGGTGGTGAATGGGATCGCCACTCGGCCGGCATCTTCAAGCACCCGAAGTCTCAGGTCGGGGTCTTTGTCGGGCGAGCCGTAATGGGGTTGCCCCTTCTCCTCGAAGAGTCGGCGCGAGGTGGTCTCAAGCATCATCCCCATTGAGGGAGCCACGGGCTTGAGGCGCTGCAACTCCTGCCAAGACATCACGCCTGGGTTGAGATGGGGGAGTAGGCCGGTCTCCTCAAGTACCTGGATCGACAGGGCCCGCACATAACTGAGCGTGGAGTCATAGCCCTGCTCATGGAGCCACTCGGCTGCCTCAGGCCAGCGGTCTTCGGGTCGGTCACCGAGGGTGAACAACGCCTCTGCACAGCCAAGTGCGGCACCCTGCCGGGCGATGTCGAGCACTTCATCGGGGGTGAGATAGGGGGCCTTGCCCTCCCGGGCCAGTGCGCCTGGAGTAGTCACGAAGGTGCAGTAGTGGCACTTGTCGCGGCACAAGCGCGTGACCGGGATGAAGACCTTTGGTGAATAGGTGATCACGCCTTCACGCCCGGCGTCTTGCAGCCCAGCGTCGCGCACCCGAGCTGCAATCGAGGTGAGCCGGGTCAGCTCTTCGTCGCGAGCGCTGAGCAGGGCAGCAGCCTCTTCAAGGTCGAGTGCGGCTCCGCGCTCTGCACGCGCCAAGGCGCGGCGTACTTGTTGGGCGTTGAACTCAGCCATGATTGGCCCAGCCTATGTGATCGGGGCCAACCTGATCTGGCCAGTGGTCAGGAGACCCATTCCTTGAGCTGGCGTACCAACCCGACTGGGTCTTCAGAAGCAGGAGCGACCTGCAGATTGGTCACGCCGGACTCCTTGAAGGCCGCGATCCGTTCCTTGACATATGACTCCGGGCCGACGAGATTGCAGCTCTCCAGCAACTCCATCGGCACCTTCGCTTCAGCCTCCTTCTTCTTGCCGTCCAGATAGAGATCCTGGATCTCCTTGGCCTCCTTCTCGAAGCCATAACGACAGGCGAGTTCGTTGTAGAAGTTCTTGCCCCGGGCGCCCATGCCGCCGATGTAGAGAGCGAACATCGGGCGCACGAAGTCCAGGAATCCCTTGACGTCCTCACCGACCGCGACCAAGCCGCCGGCCGCGATCTGCAGGGGAGCCAGATCGGGGGAACGTTTGGCAGTGCCCTTGGCCAGGGCATCTCCCCACACGGTGTTGGCCCGCTCCGGGCTGAACAGGAAGGGCAGCCAGCCGTCGGCATATTCGGCAGCCCCCTTCACCGAGAGCTCACCAAGGGCAGCGATGTAGAGGGGGACAGCCGGACGCTCGGGTTTGGTGAGCATCTTCAGGGGCTTGCCCAGACCGGTGCCCTGGCCTTCGGGGAGGGGGAGCTGGAAGACACGGCCGTCGTATTCGAGCACCTCGCGGCGCAGGGCTGCCCGGACGATCTCGATCACCTCCCGGGTGCGGACCAGGGGCTTGTCATAGGCGATGCCGTGGAAGCCCTCGATCACCTGTGGGCCCGAGGCGCCAAGGCCAATGATGGCTCGGCCACCCGAGACATTGTCGAGGCCGGCTGCGGTCTGGGCGATGGCGCTGGGGGTGCGGGAGAAGACATTGAGGATGGCTGCGCCAATCTCCACGGTCTCGGTCTTGGCGGCCAGATAGCCCATCAGGGTCGGAGAGTCGAAGCCATAGGCCTCAGCGATCCAGACGGTGTCGAGTCCGGCCTGCTCGAGCTGGACAACCTGGTCGGCTGCCGCGCGAGGGTTGCCGTCGTACATGAGCACTGTGGAGATCTTCATTGGGGAAGTATGTCCACCCCATGTCGAATCCGCTAGTACCAGCAGGGTTAACTTGGATACCGTGACCAACTCCACCATCGCAGTAGTCGGCGGCACCGGACCTCAGGGCAAGGGTTTGGCCTATCGCTTCGCCAAGGCCGGGCATTCGGTGATCATCGGATCGCGCAGTGCCGACCGAGCCATCCCAGTTGCCCAGGAGATCGTGGATCGAGGTGTGGCTGGTCGGGTCACCGGAGCCGACAACAACACGGCATGCGCCGAAGCTGACATCGTCCTGCTGGCCATCCCGTATGACGGTCACGACGACTTCGTTGGCACCCTGGCGGCCGAGTTGGCTGACAAGATCGTGATCAGTTGTGTCAATCCGCTGGGCTTCGACAAGCGTGGCCCCTATGGCCTTGATGTGGAGCGCTCCGCTGCCGAAGCGGCTGCTGCGATCGTGCCGACCGCCAAGGTCACCGGCGCCTTCCATCACGTTGCTGCCGCCTCCCTCTGGTCTGATGAGGACTTCCTCTCCCACGAAGATGTTCTGGTCTGTGGTGACGATGTGGACGCAGTGGCCACTGTCGTCGAGTTGGCGGCCGCGGTCACCGGCAAGCCCGGCGTCAGGGCCGGCGCTCTGCGCTTGGCGCGCCAATTGGAGCCATTGACTGCAGTGCTCATCTCGATCAACAAGGCCTACAAGACCCGCTCTGGGATCGCCATCTCCGGGATCTGATCCGCTGGTCAGGGTCTTCGGATGATTGCGGGTTTTTGGTGGTGGTGGCCGCGTTGGTCGGTCCATTCGGTGTCGCCGTCTTCGTCGATTTGGTAGGACCAGCCGGCGTGGGTTTTGACTCGGTGGTGATAGCGGCATAGTGGCGCGAGGTTTGTGGGTCTGGTTTGTTCGGGTTGGTGGTCCGGTTGTCCGAATGCCACGTAGGGGATGACGTGGTCCAGGTCACAAGCCCGGGAGTCTCGGTTGCAGCCGGGGAAGACACAGACCTGGTTGCGTAGGAGTACTTGTTCTTTGATCGTCTCGGTAGGGTCGTGCTGGTCGACCGTTGGTTCACTGGCTGGGTCGTTGTCTGGGCCGGTGTGGTGGATGATTGGGCGGATGGTGACTTTCCCGGTCCCGATCCATTCACGTAGTTGGGTTTTGGTGATGGGGCCGAGTCGTTCCTCAAAGCACACTCCAGTCTCGGCGGCTAGTTCGGTGGCCTCGAGGTGGACATACAGGTTGGTGGCTACTTCTGGTTTGGTTGGTAGCCCGACCTGGTTGAGCAGGTCTAGTGCTGCTTGGGGGTCTGCCAACAGGCCCACGGCCAGTGCTCGTCGCACTTTGAGGGGTTCGGTGGACCCGGTTTCACCCAATGCCTGGGCCAGGGTGCGGATGGTGGATTGGAGTTGTTTGGCGGCTGGGGTGTCCAGGATCATCTCCACTCGACATACCGCGCCGGTGGAGAACCGGTGGCCGGTTTTGACCACATCGATCTCCACCCCCCGATGCTCTAATGCCTCAACCTGGGCGGCGGTGAACCCTGCCGGGTCGAACCTGGCCAACGCCTCAGCACACAACAACTCGATATGCCCCAGGTTGATCCGCTCAGGGGTCCGGGCCAACCGGTCATCGATCCACAAGGCCGCCTCCAGGGGCAGGTCGCGGGTTTGGTCACACAACCCCCGGACCTTCCAGGCCGGCACCACCAGCTCCTGAACCAGACCCCAAACCCGTGGGAGACGATGTTTCAACTCGATCGCATCACCAAGAAGTTTCCTCGCGGCGAAATCACTCATCCCCAGGCAAGCAGACACCAAAGAGATCGCATACTCAGCCACCGCTGGTGCACCCACGCCAGCCAAGGCGTGGGCACCCTCAAAATCAGCCAACCCCACCGGCGGATTGACCTCCACAAACCGAGCCGCCGCCGCCAGAGTCCCAGCCGCGACCTCAAGACGCTGACGCTCCAAACCCACCAACACACCCAACACGTCACGACCAGACGTGTCCACCCGGGCAACATCACGAATGAAAGCCTCACGACGCCGACCACGCAACCGCCGAGCAGGAGCCACCCCCTCAAAACCCGCTACCGCTGTTGAGCCCATGACACCCGCCCGTGGAAACTAGTGGAATACCACCATCCTACTCGAACACATGTTCGAAGTCAAGCGTGGCGGGTGACTTTCTGGACGAGATTTCTTCACGGTCTGATGCTGGAACTCAGGACTCGGTTCCGCGAGCTCGATTGATCACTGAGGCGAGCAGGCCCAGGCTGCCAGCGATGATCAACACGATCGGTCCGGCCAGGGTGAAGTCCGCTGCCGTGAGCAGCCCTTGGTTGCCCAGAAGCCAGAGACCGGCGATCCCGATGAAGAGCAAGCCCATCACCAGGTATCCAATGCGCAACTTGGCTCTTGGCTCCAGAGGCTCGACATCTTCGAGTCCGTTCATTTTGGTGTCTTCAAGGTCGATGATTTCGGTTGGTTCATGGTCAGTAGGTGACATGGATGACTCCGTAGTTAGTGGTGATATTTAGGATCAATACCTTGCTTGGGTCGCTGTTAGGGGATTGGTAGCTGACCTTTGGTTGGAAGCCCGCTCTTGAGACGCGACTTGCCGACGGGTCATTGCCATAGTCACCGGAAATCTCAATGGCTCCGAATCTCTTGATGGAGGCATTGACCTGGATCGGCTGGTAGGGAGGGATCCGGACTGTGATCGCACCAGATCTGGTGTTGATATTGATGGGCTGATTCAGTAGTTTCTCTGGATCTTTCACCTGCGCCAGATCCAGAGAAAAGGAACCCGTTTCCAAGGCAAATGACTCCTTGACCTGGCTGGCTTGCTGTGGGATTTCGTTGGTGTTGGAGAATCCGGGTTGGATGGCTCCAAATACTGAATAGACGATGCTCGATGTGGCCAAGGTCAGTACGGTGAGAATCCCCACGGGGACCAAACCACCTGGCCGACCGACAAAGGCGCCAACCACGGTCATTGCCCCGATGATGGCCAGCGCGAGAGCCACGTAGGCAACTGGAGAAACCGGATGCGAGTGGTCGTAGATGCCCAGGAATCCAGCACTGATGGCGATCAACGCCAAGGTCGGCCAGAAGAGCAGCGTCCCGGTCGGCTTTGGTTTTGGGGCCACGGGAGGTGCCGGCGCAGTGTACTGCGGAGCGTCGTACGACGCGGTCGGCTGCGGTGATGGCGCGTAGTACGACATCACCGCGGTGTCATCGGTGAGTGGCGGCGGAGCCACTGACCTGCTGGTGGAGCGGGGCCGGGCCAGCAGGGCATAGATGCCCAGTCCGATCAGGGCCAGGATGAGCAATGGCATCGGCATCCAGAAGAGGCTGTTGTCCCAGACATAACCGTTGACCAACCAGATCAGAGCGACCACGGCGACCGCCACCACGGCTCCGGCGCGCAGAGTGTTTCCCCAGGGATCAGCCGGGCTGGTGTCGGAAGGCGTGACCAGCCAGATCACCAGATAGGCCAACAGTCCGCCACCGCCGAAGAAGACCAGCAACACGAACAACACCCGGACCAGAGTGGCGTCGATGCCGAAGTGGCGGGCGAGACCGCCACAGACGCCGGCGATCTTGCGGTCGCTGCTGTGGCGTCGCAGGGTGCCGAGGCGATCGAAGCCGCCCTTCCAGTCCGGTGAGTTGGTTGGTGGCGGTGGGGTCGGCGCCTGTTCCTCGGTGTCAGTTGATCCGTCTGCGTTCATGTCTCCATCCTCTTGGCCGGGCTGGATCCTGGCTATCGGGGAATCCCCTGATTTTGTGGAGCCAGCACTCAGGGTCACACCTGATGTGTACGACGCGGCGGACTGTCAGGATGTAGTGGTGACCAATCCCGTCCCCGAGCCCAGACGCGCCCTGCGCGACACCCAGGAAGGCATCTTCGGAGGTGTCTGCGCGGGCCTGGCCGAGCACTTCGCAGTGCCGGTCAAGTGGGTGCGCTTGGTCTGCTTCGTGCTGGTGCTGGTCAAGGGCTTCGGGATCTTCCTGTACGCCGCGCTGTGGATGTTTCTGCCGGCCAAACATCCCGAGGAACCAGCCACGCCCGGTCTGGCAGCCGCCACTCGACTCGGATTCCGCCCCAGTACCCGACCAAAGGTGCGTGACATCGGGGTCGCCCTGGCGCTGATCCTGTTGTTGGCGGGGGTCCTGGCGCTGTTCTCCAATCGGCCCGGCTCGTTGGCACTGATGGTGCCCGCTGGCTTTGCGGTGGTGGGGATCGGTCTCCTGTGGTGGCAGGCCGATGAGGCGCAGGTCGAACGTTGGCGGGACAACACCCGTCGGCTCAGTCCCTTGGAAGCCATCGTGGGCAGGGGTGGCCCGATTGCGTGGTTGCGGCTCCTGGCTGGCCTGGGACTGTTGGCGATGGCACTCATCCTGGCGGTGCTGTTGTTGGGCGCCTATGCCAACGGGATCCTGGTGTCGATGGTTGCCGTTGGACTTGGTTTGCTGGGCCTCGCGGTGGTCCTGGGCCCTTCCCTGTTGCGGATGTCCACCGACCTCAGTGCCGAGCGGGAGGCTCGGATCCGCACCCAGGAGCGTGCTGACATGGCCGCGCACCTGCACGACTCCGTGTTGCAGACACTGGCCCTGATCCAACGGTCGGCCGATGACCCCGCCCGGGTCACGACCCTGGCCCGTACCCAGGAGCGTTCGCTGCGGACTTGGCTCTTTGAGCAGCCGGGCGCACAATCCCTGGCCAGTGAGCTGCAGCAGATCGCGCAACAGGCCGAGGAGGAGTTCGCGACGCGGGTGGAAGTGGTTTGTGTCAATGATCGAGCGGTCGGGGAGCGCGAACGCGCCGTACTTGGTGCCGCCCGAGAGGCGATCACCAATGCTGCCAAGCATTCCGGAGCGAGTGCGATCGATGTCTATGCCGAGGTCAATGCCACCCAGATCGAGATCTTCGTCAGGGATCGCGGCACCGGATTTGACCCGCAGGCGATCGCCGCTGACCGACACGGGGTCAAGGAGAGCATCATCGGACGGATGCAGAGGTATGACGGGCAGGCCCGGATCCGCAGCAATGACACCGGCACCGAGGTGCGATTGACGATGCCCCTGGAGACAGCATGAGTGAGATGATCAGGGTGGTCGTCGTGGACGATCATGCGATGTTTCGGGCTGGCGTCAGGGCCGAGATCGCCGAGCAGGTGGAGGTGGTAGGTGAGGCCGCCGATGTCGATCAGGCGGTCGCGGTGATCACGCAGACGCGCCCAGACGTGGTGCTGCTCGACGTACACCTGCCCGGGGGAGGTGGCGCCACGGTCATGAAGCGGACCCAGGGACAGGTGCCGCAGACCCGCTATCTGGCCCTGTCAGTCTCCGACGCTGCTGAGGATGTCATCGGGACCATCAGGGCCGGTGCCCGCGGCTATGTCACCAAGACCATCACCGGACCGGAGCTGATCGATGCCATCCAGCGAGTGTCTGATGGAGATGCGGTCTTCTCGCCCCGACTCGCGGGCTTCGTGCTGGATGCCTTCACCGACACCATCGAGGTCGCGGCAGTTGATGAAGACCTCGACCGGCTCACCGAACGCGAACGCGAGGTGATGCGCCTGATCGCAAGGGGCTATTCCTACAAGGAGACTGCCGAGGAGTTGTTCATCTCGATCAAGACGGTGGAAACCCACATGGGATCGGTGTTGCGCAAATTGCAACTCTCCTCGCGTCACGAGCTGACCCGCTGGGCCTCAGAGCGACGTCTGCTCTGAGTGTGAGACTGCCTACTTGGTGGTGGCCAGATCAGCGAATGAGGCGTCGATCAGCCACTCCACCGGGGCCTTGTCATCGGTGTAGATCGGTCCACCCCTCAGGGCAGGGCGCAGGTCGGCACCGATCTGCTGGGCCAGAGCCGGGATCTGCCAGTCGTCGTGGGTGATCGCCTGCAACCGGGCGCCGGGGGCGACTTGTGAAGTGGTGGCCACCAACATCGTGGAGAACTCATCAACCACATCTCGATAGACGTGACCCTCCCCAAACACCGAGCGCAGAGTGGCAGCCAGGGTCTTCTCCAGTTGGTCGGAGCCGGGTGGATGCCCGACGTTGATGGCCACCAGACCGCCTCTGGACAGGCGGTCCCTGGCGAGGGTGAAGAACTCCCGGGTGGTCAGGTAGAAGGGGATATAGGGCTGGCGATAGGCGTCGACCAGGATCGCGTCGTACGACGCCTTGCGGGCCTGCAGCCAGGGTCGGGCGTCACCGGTGTATTGGTGCACCTGGGGTGCCCTGGCGTCGAAGAGTTCGTTGCCGATCCGGGTGAGCTCGGGGTCGATCTCGACCGAATCAATCCGGACCTGTGGGAAGTAGTGGGCGATGGTGCGTGAGGTTGTGCCAGCGGCACTGCCCAGGATCGCGATCCGGCGGGGGTGATCGGCGGCCATGGTCAGCAGAGCCATGTGGTCCCAGTAGCCGTCGTTGAGATATTTGCCGCGTGTGTAGACAGAGTGCAGCGCCTGTCCCTCGTTGAGTTCGAGCAGCAACCGATCATCACGCTTGAGCACGCTGGCGTATTGGTATTCGGTCTCGACCTCCTTGAGCAATCGGTCGCCGGCGCTCCCGCCCTTGGTCACCTGCACCGGCAGCGCGATCAGGCCGATGACCAACAGCGCGGCCAGTCCTCCCAGCCAACGGCGTTTGGTGCCGAGCAGCGACAACAACACCAGTGACAGCGAGAAGATCAAGAAGGTACGACGTGTGCCGACATAGGGGATCAGCAACAGGGAAGCCGAAAAGGTGCCGACCAGAGAACCCAGGGTGCCGATGGCGTAGAGGCGTCCGGTGGTGGTGCCAGCAGCGTCGACCGAATCCATCGCCAGCCGCACGGCATAGGGAGAAACCATGCCGAGCAACAGCAGCGGAATGGCGACCAGAGCCCCCACGCTGAACAGCGATCCGACGAAGATGCCTAGGGACATCTCCGAGAAGGCCATCGCCGAGGAGCGCAGGAAGGGTCGGGCGATGAAGGGAACCGCGGTCAACAGCAGAGCGGCGATCAGGATCAACCGCAACAGCCCATCGAGATGGGGATGACGATCGGCATAGCGGCCGCCCACCGAATAGCCGATCGCCAGCGCGACCAGGACGATGGCAATGGTGTTGGCCCAGACGATCGTGCTGGCCCCGAACCACGGAGCGAGCAGTCGGGCCGCAGCGATCTCCGCGCCCAGGGTGGTCATGCCGACCACGAAAACGATCAGGGACAGCTTCTTGCCATCTCGATCTGACTTCATGTCCGCATCCTCAACCCGCGCGGGGTGACCACGAAACCGGCCTGTTCCATGGCTTCACGCATTTGCGCTGACTCGGGGTCGAGGATACTGACGCCATCAACTTTCTCCACGACCAGCCGCCCCAGGGCACCACGTCGTACGACGTCAGCCAGCGCGGCCAGGGAGACCTCGTGATGATCGGGGGTGAAAGTGAGCAGGGTGCGGCCACCACGCTCGACGTAGAGCGCCAATGCGCCGTCGAGCAGCACCACGATGGCCCCGGCCTTGCGTCCGGGTCGGTGACCACCCTCCTGTGCAGGCCAGGGCAGGGCGGCACCATAGGGATTGGCCGGATCGGTGGCGGCCAGGGCCACGGCCACTGGCTCGGTGTTGGTCTGGTTGCTGGGCTCGGTGCAGGTGCGCAGCCGGTCGATGGCTCCCGGAGTGCCGAACTGGGCGGCTCCCAGTCCCTCCACGAAATAGCCGCGGCGGATCCGGCCGGCCTCCTCCATGGCCGCCGCGATCCGATAGCTGCCCGCAAATCCGCCGGGCACTCCCTCGGCCTGCACCGCGCCTCGGGTCAGCACTCCGTGGCGCTGGAGCAACAACTCGGTCTGTGCATGCAGCCGCACGGTTTGGTCGGACTCGCCGGCCGGCAGCGCAAACCAGCGGCCCGCTACCTGCGGTGGGCCGCTGCGGATGGGTGCGGCGGGGCGTCGTACTCGGGCAGCGCGCAGGCGCTGGGGGCGATTGGGGGTGCGGTGGGCGCCCCTCCCAGCGGTCAGGGCCCGCAGGGGTGCCAGGGTGTCGTTGCTGAGCAGGCCTGCCCAGGTCATTGCCCATAGGGTCTGGCCAAGCATTTGATCATCGGTGGCGCCGATGGCATCGGAGAGTTGTCGGAAGAAGAAGCCGCCACCCCCACTCAACTGCTGCTGGATCAACGCCCACTCCTCGGAATCCGCGTCCACCTGTTGAAAGGGCAGAGTCAGGTGGGCGGAGTCGGCCAGGTGCAGGCTGATCCAGCCATCCTGTCCAGCGATGGCTCCCGCTCCGGCCCACAACACCTCACCACTGGCGGTTAGTTCATCGAGGAGTTCGGGCCGATAGTCGACCACGCGAGCAGGCAGCACCAGCGATTCCAGGGCAGAGGCTGGTAGCGGCGCTCCGGCCAACTGCTCCACCACCTGTACGACGCCATCGCTGCCGCGCAGTTTGCCGCCGACATGTTGCCAGGCTGGCAGGAAGCGCCCCAGGGTCGCCGGGGTGACCGGCTCCACTTCCTGGCGCAGCCGAGCCAGGGAACGCCGTCGCAGGAGCCGGAGTACTTCGGCGTCACACCATTCGCTGCCAGACCCGGTGGGTCGGAACTCGCCCTCGAGGATGCGGCCAGCCGCGGCCAGCCGCTGCAGGGCCTGGGCCACCACGGCCGGGCCCAGACCGAAACGATCGGCGACATCGGCAGTGGTGAAAGGCCCATGGGTGCGGGCGAAACGGCTGACCAGGTCTCCCAGGGGATCAGCCACGGGTTCGGTGAAACTGCTGGGAATGCCCAACGGGACCGGCACTCCCAGGGCATCGCGAAGTCGGGCGACATCCTCGATGATGGCCCAACGGGCGATGCCTGCGATCGGCACCTGCACCACCCGTCGATTGGCCATCAGGTGTCCGAGCCATCCGGGGACTTCGTCAGGGGAGAGGCAGCGCTGGGAAAGCTCCTCGGTCGAGAGTGGCCCCAGGCCACGCAGCAGATCTACGACGCCCTCGGCTCCCTTGGCCCGACGATCCCGGGCCAACCGCTGGAGTTCGTTCTCCACCTGGGCCAGGACCTCGGGATCGAGCAGTTCCCGCAACTCGGTGCGCCCCAACAACTCGGCCAACAAACCCTGATCGAGGGTGAGTGCCGCGGCTCGGCGCTCGGCCAGTGGGTTGTCGCCCTCATACATGAACTGGGCGACATAGCCGAAGAGGAGTGAGGTGGCATAGGGCGATGGGCGAGGGGTGGCGACGTCGACCACGCGCACCTGCCGGGCTGCGATCCGGCGGGTCAGGTCGAGCAGGGCTGGCACGTCGTAGACATCCTGGAGTACCTCGCGGACGGTCTCCAGCACGATCGGGAAGGACGGATAACGGCTGGCCACCTCCAGGAGTTGGGCGCTGCGTTGGCGTTGTTGCCAAAGCGGAGCGCGCCGGCCCGGATCACGTCTGGGCAGGAGCAGCGCTCGGGCCGCGCTCTCGCGGAAACGCGCGGCGAAGAGTGCCGAACCGCCAACCTCGGCGGTGATGATCTGTTCGAGTTCCTGGGCCTCGAAGACGATCAGATCAGCACCGGGAGGGTCCTGATCCGTCTCGGGGATGCGCAATACGATGCCGTCGTCGGCCGACAGTGCCTGGGCGTCCACGCCGTAGCGCTCGCGCAGCCGGGCGTTGATGGCCAGGGCCCAGGGAGCGTGTACGGGTGTGCCGTACGGCGAGTGCACGATCAGGCGCCAGTCGCCGAGTTCGTCGTGAAAGCGCTCCACCACCAGCTGCTGGTCGTGGGGCACCGCGCCGGTCGCCTCCTGCTGCTCGACCAGCAGCGAGACCAGATTGTCAGCAGCCCATTCATCAAGGCCCAACTCCTGGGCCCGTGCGGTGGCACTTTCTCGGGGTAGCGCAGCCAACCCGCGGGTGAACTCACCGATGCGTTGTCCCAACTCGGCTGGGCGCCCCAGGGTGTCGCCGACCCAGAAGGGGAGTCGTCCCGGAGCCCCCGGGGCCGGGGAGACCAACACCCGATCATGGGTGATGTCCTCGATCCGCCAACTCGAGGTGCCCAGGGTGAAGACGTCACCGATCCGGGATTCATAAACCATCTCCTCGTCGAGTTCGCCCACCCGGGATGCCTTTTCGCCGATCAGGAAGACCCCAAACAGGCCGCGGTCGGGGATGGTGCCGCCACTGGTGACCGCCAGCCGTTGAGCGCCGGGACGCCCCTGCAATTTTCCGGTGGCCCGGTCCCACACGATTCGGGGTCGCAACTCGGCAAACTCATCGCTGGGATAGCGGCCGCTGAGCAGGTCGAGAGTGGCCTCGAAGGCGGACCTCGGCAGGGAGGCGTATGACGCACTCCTGGTGACCAGGCCGAAGAGGTCATCGATATCCCACTCATCGAGGGCCAACATGGCCACGAGTTGTTGGGCCAGCACGTCAAGTGGGTGGCGCAGTACCCGCAGGGCTTCGATGCCGCCACTGCGCATCTGTGCCACCGTGACTGCGGTCGGGATCAGATCGCCCCGGTGCTTGGGGAAGAGCACGCCCCGGGACACCTCGCCCACCTGATGGCCAGCGCGCCCGACTCGTTGCAGAGCTGAGGCGACGCTGGGAGGTGCCTCGATCTGGATGACCAGATCGACCGCTCCCATGTCGATTCCCAGTTCCAGCGAACTGGTGGCCACCACTGCTGGTAGCAGGCCGCGCTTGAGGTCGTCCTCGACCTGCGCGCGTTGCTCCTTCGACACCGAGCCGTGGTGGGCTCTGGCCACGATCGGTGCGGCACCCCGGGCCTGACCGGACTGGGCCATCATTTCCGCAGGTGTCCTGACAGAGGAGGCAGTCAGGTCGACTCCGGCTCTCTCGGCGGCCAGTTCATTGAGCCGTGCGGTCAGTCTCTCGGCCAGTCGCCGGGCATTGACGAAGATGATCGTGGAGCGATGTTGTTCCACCAGATCGAGCACCCGCTCCTCCACATGTGGCCACAGTGAGCCACTGCGGGAAGGATCTCCCTCACCAAGGGTGGTCAGATCCGCCACCGGTACGACGACGGAGAGATCCCAGCGCTTCTCCGATTCCGGGGCCACGATCTCGACCGGCGTCATACCTCCGAGGAAGGCGGCCACCTCGGTAACGGGTCGCACCGTCGCGGAGAGGCCGATCCGCTGTGCAGGTCGGGAGAGCAGTTGGTCAAGACGCTCCAGCGACAGGGCCAGATGACTGCCCCGCTTGCTGCCGGCCACGGCATGGACCTCGTCGATGATCACCGTTTCGACACCGAGCAGGGATTCGCGAGCCCTGGAGGTGAGCATCAGGAAGAGGGATTCCGGGGTGGTGATCAGGATGTCGGGCGGGTGGGTCTGCAACCGGCGTCGTTCGGTTGGGGTGGTGTCCCCAGAACGCACCCCCACGGTGATCTCAGGGATTTCGATGCCGAGTCTGGTGGCCGTCTGGCCAATGCCAACCAGGGGCGCCCGCAGATTTCGTTCTACGTCGACACCGAGCGCCTTCAGGGGGGAGATGTAGAGGACGCGGGTGCGCAGGTTGCGTTCTGCGGGGACCGGCGCAGCGGCGATCTGGTCGATGCCGTGCAGAAAGGCCGCGAGGGTCTTGCCCGATCCGGTGGGTGCGACCACGAGCGTATGACGACCTGCCGAGATCGACCGCCAGGCGCCGGTTTGAGCGGCAGTCGGTCTGGTGAAGGCAGCGGTGAACCATTCTCGGGTTGCCACGCTGAACTGCTCCACCGCCACATCATTGCAGCCGCTACCCACCGGGCACCTATGCTTGCCGGCGTGCGGATGACGGAGTTCTGGAAGCGGATGGAATCCGCGCTGGGTTCCTCCTATGCGCCGTACTGGGCTGACACCCAGGTGTTGAGCAATCTCGATGGCCGCACCGTCAACGATGCCCTGGCTGCTGGAGAACCTGCCAAGGTGGTTTGGCGTGCGGTCTGGGAAACCCTGGAGTTGCCGGCTCGCGAACGATGACTCCGCGACCTGCTCCCGGCGTGTTCGGTTGAATCGAACAGATGTTCGCCATAGTGTCATCCGCAGCAGGGTCGAACCATGGTCCAATCCACAGCCCGAAGGTTTGGGATGGCAGATTGTCGGTGGCAGGTCCTAGCGTCCAGAAGCACAAGTCAGTAGCAAAACAGCGGCAGGAGCCGCAGGAACGGACGGGACACCATGGCCGCACCAGCGAAGAAGGCGCCAGTCACGCAGGTCGAAAACCGTGACAAGGCACTCGAGGTAGCTCTGGGCAATATCGAGAAGCAATATGGCAAGGGCTCGGTGATGCGCCTGGGCGACGAGACCAGGGCGCCACTGGAAGTCATCCCCACGGGTGCGATCTCACTCGACATCGCCCTGGGCATTGGTGGCCTGCCCCGAGGCCGGGTAGTTGAGATCTACGGTCCGGAGTCATCGGGCAAGACCACGGTTGCCCTTCATGCGGTGGCCAATGCCCAGGCCGCTGGCGGCATCGTCGCCTTCATCGATGCCGAGCACGCACTCGATCCCGAATATGCCAAGGCGCTGGGTGTGGACACCGATGCGCTGTTGGTCTCCCAGCCTGATTCCGGCGAGCAGGCGCTGGAGATCGCCGACATGCTGATTCGGTCCGGGGCGCTTGACCTGATCGTGATCGACTCGGTGGCAGCCCTGGTGCCCCGAGCTGAGATCGAGGGCGAGATGGGCGACAGCCACGTCGGCCTGCAGGCTCGGTTGATGAGCCAGGCGCTGCGCAAGATGACCGGTGCCCTCAATGCCTCGGGCACCACCGCGATCTTCATCAACCAGTTGCGCGAGAAGATCGGGGTGATGTTCGGTTCGCCGGAAACCACCACCGGTGGCCGGGCACTGAAGTTCTACTCCTCGGTGCGTCTTGACGTACGCCGCATCGAGACGCTCAAGGACGGCACCGAGATGGTCGGCAACCGTACCCGCGTCAAGGTGGTCAAGAACAAGGTCGCACCGCCGTTCAAGCAGGCCGAGTTCGACATCATGTATGGCCAGGGCATCTCACGCGAGGGTGGCCTGATCGATGTTGGTGTCGAGGCGGGTCTGATCCGCAAGGCTGGTGCCTGGTACACCTACGAGGGCGACCAACTGGGCCAGGGCAAGGAAAACGTCCGCGCCTTCCTGCGCGACAACCCTGATCTGGGCAACGAGATCGAGAAGCGGGTCCTGGAGCAGTTGGGTGTTGGCCCCCAGGTCGATCAGCCAGCCGATTTCCGGGCTGATGATCCCTCCATCGATCCCGACGGCATCGACTTCTGAGTCCAGTGCGGGCGCGGGAAGAGCCAAATGACGCGCAGCAGGATCTCGGGCCACTGGCCGACCCAGAAACGGTGGCCCGCAAGATCCTGCTCGACCAGCTGACCTCGCGGGCGCGCACTCGCGCCGAGTTGGCCACCAAATTGGCCCAACGCAATGTGCCCAATGACCTGGCCACCAAGTTGTTGGACCGTTTTGAGGAAGTGGGCCTGATCGACGACCGGGCTTTTGCCCGCGACTGGATCGAACAACGCCAACGCGGTCGCGGGCTGGCCAAGCGAGCCCTGGCCCTTGAGTTGCGCAACAAGGGCGTGGCCGACGAGATCGCCCAGGAAGCACTCGCCGAGATCGCGGCTGTCGACGAGGAGGAGGTGGCCCGGGCTCTGGTGAGCGACAAACTTCGCTCGGTGCGCAATCTCGACAAGGACAAGGCGACCAGGCGCCTGGTCGGAATGCTCGCCCGCAAGGGGCACAGTCCGGGTCTGGCCTATCGAGTGGTGGCCGAGTTGCTTGGTGACCCCTCGTGACGTCATACGCATTGTGGTCTTGAACCCTCAATTCGGATGACGCTACGCCGCAGGAGCGGTGAGGTTGAGGAACTACTTCACCCAACCGTATGCGTCAGCGGGCAGATTGCCGTGAGCATCGGCGATCTTGACCCACTTCTTGGTGGCGTTGAGGAAGCGCATCGGGTTGTAGACGTCCTCTTGTGACTTCCACAGGTTGTCCCCGGCGTAGGTCAGGATGGTCAGGTTGGTGGCCCCGATCTGGGTGCCATCTCCCGGATCGCGCATTGGATTGTCCAGTTCACAGATCACCCGACCGGCTTCATCGTCATAGGTGACCCAGTTGACCGGGAAGCTGGTCATCTGGTTGCCGGGGAAGGTGGTCATGGTGTTGTTGATCCAGGCCAGGATCTCCTCCCGGCCGTGAAAGGTGCCATAGGAGTGCTCGATGTAGACGGCGTCCTCGGTGAAGAGCCCCGGAAATTTACTCCAGTCGCCGGTCTGGGCGGCCTTGTTGATCAGGGCACAGTGATGCTCGAAGGCGGCTTTGAGTTCCTCGCGTGACCATGGCATTCGTGTAGTCAAACACACACTCCGCTTCGGCCGGGATGGGCATAGGGTGAGCCCATGCCAGACGTAATGGGAATGTACAAGAAGGCCACCTCCATTCCAGTGGTGGGCAACAAGGTCTTCGACATCGCCTTTGCGCAGATGGCGCCCTACTTCTGGAGCGTGCGGCCGCACTTCAAGGTGATCCGGCCCAATCACGCCGAGGTGGTCATCCCGAAGCGGAGGAGTGTGCAGAACCACATCGGTACGGTGCATGCGATCGCCCTGTGCAATGGCCTCGAAGCGGCCATGGGTGCGCTCGCGGAGGCGACCATCCCGAGCAACAAGCGCTGGATCCCCAAGGGGATGGAGGTGTCCTACACCGCCAAGGCCACCAGCGACATCACCTGCCATGCCGACACTGATCCCGAGCAGTGGACCAGCGACAACCCGGATCTGCCGGTCCAGGTCAAGGGGGTGCGTGCGGACGGCACCGTGGTGATCGAAGGCGTGATCCGGCTCTGGGTTACCCCGAAGTCGCAGAAGTAGTCCTGCCACGATTTCGGGGGGCGGCAGTGGCGCCGTACAGTTGAACGGTTATGTCGATCACCGAAGTAGCCCCACAAGTTGCCCAGGCACGTACCTACCAGGTCCGCACCTATGGGTGTCAGATGAATGTCCACGACTCCGAGAGACTCTCCGGATTGTTGGAGGATGCTGGCTATGTCGCCGCGATCGAGGGGGAAACCGCCGACGTGGTGGTGTTCAACACCTGCGCGGTCCGCGAAAACGCTGACAACAAGTTGTATGGCAACCTGGGCCATCTGGCTCCGGTGAAGGCCAAGCGGCCCGGCATGCAGATCGCCGTGGGTGGCTGTCTGGCCCAGAAGGATCGCGACACCATCACCAAGAAAGCCCCCTGGGTCGATGTGGTCTTCGGCACCCACAACATCGGTTCGTTGCCGGCTCTGCTCGACCGGGCTCGGGCCAATGAGGAAGCCCAGGTGGAGATCCTGGAGTCTCTTGAGATCTTCCCCTCCACGCTCCCGACCAAGCGGGACTCGGCCTATGCGGCCTGGGTGTCGATCAGCGTTGGCTGCAACAACACCTGCACCTTCTGCATCGTGCCCTCCCTGCGCGGCAGGGAGAAGGATCGTCGTCCGGGGGAGATTCTGGCCGAGATCCAGGCTCTGGTCGCTGAGGGCGTCACCGAGATCACCCTGTTGGGACAAAATGTCAACACCTATGGCGTTGAGTTTGGTGACAAGTTGGCCTTCGGCAAGTTGTTGCGGGCCTGCGGTGAGATCGAGGGCCTGACCCGCGTGCGGTTCACCTCCCCGCACCCGGCTGCCTTCACCGATGATGTGATCGCCGCGATGGCCGAGACACCCAACGTGATGCATCAACTGCACATGCCATTGCAATCCGGCTCGGACAAGGTGCTCAAGGAAATGCGCCGTTCCTATCGCCAGGATCGCTATCTGGGCATCATCGATCGAGTGCGGGCGGCGATGCCTGATGCGGCGCTCTCCACCGACATCATCGTCGGTTTCCCCGGAGAGACCGAGGAGGATTTCCTGGCCACGATGGACGTCGTACGACGGGTGCGCTTCGCCCAGGCATTCACCTTCCAGTACTCCCAGCGGCCCGGCACGCCTGCTGCCACCCTTCCCGACCAGTTGCCCAAGGAAGTGGTCCAGGACCGCTATGAGCGGCTGGTCGAGTTGGTCAATCAGATCTCCTGGGAGGAGAACCGCAAACTCGAGGGCACCACGGTTGAACTCATGGTGGCCGAGGGCGAGGGGCGCAAGGACGAAGCCACCCGGCGACTCAGTGGCCGGGCACCCGACAACCGCTTGGTGCACTTCACCCCGGTTGACACCGAAGGCAACGAGATTGAGGTGCGCCCCGGCGACATGGTCAGCGTGACCATCACCTATGGCGCTCCCCATCACCTGGTGGCTGATGGCCCCGTTGGTGAAATACGCCGTACCCGCGCCGGTGATGCCTGGGAGGCGCGCACCAGGGAACCCAAGCGCACGGTCGGTCTGGGCATGCCCGGCATCGGTCAGCCCCCGGTCGAAGAGGCGCCCGCACCTGCCTGTGGCCTTCCTTCCTGAGTCAGCAGGAGATGAACTCACCCGGGACCGTGCTCGCGGTGGTCGGTGCCACCGCGGCGGGGAAGAGCGAGTTGGCGCTCGCCCTGGCCGAGCGGCTGGGCGGGGAGATCATCAACACCGATTCGATGCAGATCTATCGGGGCATGGATATCGGTACGGCGAAACTCCCGGTTGCCGAGAGGCGCGGGATCCCACACCATTTGCTGGACCTGTTGGAGCCGAGTGAGCCGGTGACGGTGGCTCAATTTCAACAATGGGCCAGGGAGGTGATCGCCGATTGTCATCAGCGTGGCGTGATCCCGGTGCTGGTTGGAGGCTCGGCGTTGTACACCCGAGCGATCCTTGATGTCTTTGAGTTTCCGGGCACTGATCCGGCGTTGCGGGCGAAATGGGAGCAGCGGTTGGCCCAGGTGGGGGCCAGTGCTCTCCATGAGGAGTTGCGGGCACTCGATCCCCAGGCTGCCGAACAGGTGTTGCCCGGCAACACCAGGCGCGTGGTCAGGGCCCTGGAGGTGATTGAACTGACCGGAAAACCGTACACGGCTGCACTGCCCCAGCACACCTACTTCTACCCGGGGGCCCAACAGATCGGCGTCTCCATTGATCGGCCCACGCTTGATGTCCGGATAGCGGCGAGGGTGGAGCAGATGTGGGCGGCAGGCTTGGTGGGTGAGGTGCGCGGGTTGTTGGACCACGGGTTGGGGCAGTCCCGGACCGCTAGCCGGGCGCTGGGCTACAGCCAGATCCTGCGCCATCTGGCCGGAGAGATCACCGAGGCCGAGGCCAGGGAGCAAACCATCACCGGCACCCGCCGTTTTGCCCGCCGTCAGGACAGTTGGTTCCTCAAGGACCCCCGCATCAATTGGGTGGCCCATGACGACCCGGAGCGATTTGAATACATACCCCAGGGGGTATAACGTGAGGAGTGAGATCAGCCCATAGTTCCCAGAGAGGCAAGGCCATGACTGAGACACTCCAGGCCCCGCCAGTGATGATGCCCCGGATCGGTGATCCGGCGCCGAGTTTCACCGCAGAAACCACTCAGGGTCCCATCAATTTCCCGGCCGACTATGTCGGCAAGTGGGTGATCCTGTTTTCCCATCCGGCGGACTTCACCCCGGTGTGCACCACCGAGTTCATGACCTTTGCCACCATGCAGGAAGAATTTCAGGCCTACAACACCGAACTCGTCGGACTCTCCGTCGACGGCCTCTACAGCCACATCGCC
>ERZ724513.289-NODE-289-length-23527-cov-7.261290_pt1 | contig 23527 bp, 19 predicted proteins | sample MGYA00376046_ERZ724513 | MGnify/ENA primary metagenome ERZ724513 (study PRJEB28724, sample SAMN07190883) | activated sludge metagenome | isolation source: activated sludge of sewage treatment plant in Hong Hong | place: Hong Kong | collected 2016-03-17 ...
GCCCGCAGACGCCGCGAATCATCAGTTCGATCTGGACGCCGGCCTGCGAGGCCTGATACAGCGCATCGATCGTTTCCGGTTCGAGGAGCGAGTTCATCTTGGCGACGACCATGGCCTTCTTGCCTGCCTTTGCCGCTTCGGCTTCCTTGGCGATGGCGGCGACGACATTGGGCTGCAGGGTGAACGGGGCCATCCACACATGTTCCAGCGAGCGCGCCTTGCCCAGGCCGGTCAGTTGCTTGAAGACTTCGTTGACGTCCTGGGTGATTTCGTCGTTGGCGGTCATCAGGCCAAAGTCGGAATAGAGCCTTGCCGTGCGCGGGTGATAGTTGCCGGTGCCGAGGTGAGCGTAACGCTTGAGATGGCCTTCCTCGCGGCGCACGATCAGCAGCGCCTTGGCATGCACCTTGTAGCCGACGACACCGTAGACGACGTGGGCGCCGACCTGCTCCAGCTTGGTCGCCCATTCGATGTTGGCTTCCTCGTCGAAGCGCGCCATCAGTTCGACGACGACGGTCACTTCCTTACCGTTCTGCGCGGCGCGGATCAGCGACTGCATCAGCACCGAATCGGTGCCGGTGCGGTACACGGTCATCTTGATGGCGACGACGGCCGGATCGGTCGACGCCTGGTTGAGGAATTCGATGACCGGAGCGAACGACTGGAAGGGGTGGTGCAGCAGGATGTCGCCGTGACGGATGCTGTGGAAGATGTTGGCACCCTTGCCGACGGCCTTGGGCAGGCCGGGAGTGAAGGGAGGGAATTTCAGGTCGGGACGATCCACCCAGTCGGGTACCTGCATCAGGCGAACCAGGTTGACCGGTCCGTTGACGCGGTAGAGATCGTCGCGGCTCAGGCCGAACTGGTCGAGCAGGAACTCGACCATCGAATCAGAACAGCTCTCGGCCACCTCGAGGCGGACGGCGTCACCGAAATGGCGCTGCGGCAGTTCGCCCTGCAGCTTGGTGCGCAGGTTGGTGACCTCCTCCTCGTCGACGAAGAGGTTCGAATTGCGGGTCACGCGGAACTGGTAGCAGCCGCGCACCGTCATGCCGGCGAACAGTTCGCCGACGAATTCATGCAGGATCGACGACATGAAGACGAAGCCGTGCGCACAACCGGCAATTTCCCGTGGTACCTGGGTAACCCGGGGCAGGACGCGCGGCGCCTGAACGATGGCGGCATTGGAACTGCGGCCGAAGGCATCCTTGCCTTCGAGTTCGACGGCGAAATTGAGACTCTTGTTGAGGACGCGCGGGAATGGGTGTGACGGATCCAACCCGACCGGCGTCAGCACCGGCACCATTTCACGGAAGAAATACTGGCGGATCCACTCGCGCTGGGCGTCGGTCCACTTGGAGCGGCGCAGAAAGCGGATGTCCTGTTCCGCCAGCAGCGGCAGAACGACGTCATTCAGGGTCCGGTACTGTTCGCCGATGAGGGCATGCGCTTCCTCGCACACCAGGCGGAATGCCTCGTGCGCGGTCATGCCGTCGGTCGTGATGATCGGCGCATTCGCCTTGATCTGCTCCTTGAGCCCAGCCACGCGGACTTCGAAGAACTCGTCCAGGTTGCTGGACACGATGCACAGGAAACGCAAGCGCTCCAACAGGGGTACTCGCTCGTCCTGCGCCTGGGCCATCACGCGGCGGTTGAACGCGAGCAAACCCAGTTCCCGGTTCAGGTAATTCTGCGGTGGATAGTCGTCTTTCCCTTGATGCAGTGTCATTTCAGCCTCCTCGCTAGTTTGCAGAAGTATATTCTTCACGCCCGCCAATTTGAAGCACTTGCGTCCCGCCTTGATGACTTTTTGCCCGTCGTACCGGGCGTCAGCGGGGTCAACCGGAGGCGCTGCGCTTGCTTGCGGGAAGGCGGCCAAGCGCCGAAAGCAGCGTGCCGATCTTGGCATCGGTCTCGGCAAGCTCGAGTTCAGGGTCGGAACCGGCGACGATGCCGGCACCGGCGTGCAGTTCGGCGCGACTGCCCGTAATCAGGGCCGAACGCAGGGCAACCCAGAACTCGCCGTCACCAGTTGCCGTCAGGGTGCCAAAGCCGCCGCTGTACCAGCCGCTTCGTACCTCGCCATGTCTGGCCAGCCAGTTCATTGCCGCCGGTCCCGGAAAGCCGCCTACCGCGGGCGTCGGATGCAGGGCGCGGACGAGGTCGAAGATCGACGTGCCGGGCGCCGTGATTCCGGTGATCCGGCTGCGCAGATGACTGATGTGGCCGGCGGCATGGATTTCGACCGGTCCGGGCTGCGGCGGCAGTTCGCAGTATGCAGCCAGACTGGCCATGACGGCCTTGGTGACCAGCGCCTGTTCGTGCCGATTCTTCGGGGCATCGAGATCGAGCGATCCGGGCCAGGCTGTCCCGGCGAGTGCATCGGCGGAGAGGTAACGGCCGGCGAGACTGACCAGCCGCTCGGGCGTGGCGCCGAGGAAGGTCTGCGGCCCTGCGCCGAAGGCGTAGATCATGGAATCGGGCTGCTGTTCGTTCAGCGCAGCGAGCAGGCGGCCAGCCGAAATTGGCCTATCGGCTGCCAGATGGCGGCTGCGTGCGAGGACGACCTTGTCGACCTTCCCGTGTTCGATGTCGCGCAGGGCGGCTCTGACCCGCGCAATCCAGGCGTGGTTCGCAAGTACATTGTCGCCGGCTGGCAACTGGCGATAGTCCGCTCCGCGCGCCGGACTGGCCAGCAGGTTCAGCCAGCCCGTAGCTGCTTGGGCAATCCTTCCGGCGGTCGTGCTGAGCGTTGCCTGGCAGCGGCCGTTCCGCGCTTCGAGGAGGATGGCGGGGATTGCCAGCAGCGCGTTGGGCAGGTCTGCCTGGCTGTTCTCGTCGAAGGCGAAGCCACAGAGTGCCAGCGCGGGGCCATTGTGGCGCCAGATGTCGCGCAGGCCGGCAAAGGCGTTGTCAAGTGCGGCGAAACGGTTCGTTCCGGCGCTGCTGACCTGCAGCGCGTGGCCGATGCCGAGGCGATAGCTCCCCTGCGCCGGTTGTGCCTGGTACCAGAATGGCGCCTCGGCGGGCAGGGCGGCGAGCCAGTCGGTAGCGCGCTGGCCCAGCTCGATGCTCAGGCTGACCGCCGCCGATGCCTGGGCGCCAGCGGCCAGCGCGTACAGCTGCGCGACCAGCGAGGGATCGGCGAGGCGACGGCGGAGGGTGGAGATCATGCCCGGGAGTTCTTGGCCAGTTGACGCAGGACGGTGCGTTCCAGCTTGCCGGCAGCGTTGCGCGGCAGGCTGGTCAGACGAATGATGTGCCGCGGCAGGGCTGCCCGCGGCAGGCGCGTTCGGCACCAGGCCTGGATGCCTTCCGGCGTCGCGTCGCCGACGACGAAGGCGACGATGCGGTCGCCCCAGACCGGATCCGGCAGGCCGGCGATGGCGACATCGCGGATGCCCGGGCAGCCGGCGAGACAGGATTCGACCGTCAGCGGGTGAATGTTGTGGCCGCCGCTGATCAGCATGTCGTCGGCGCGGCCGGTCACGGTCAACCGTCCTTTTTCGTCGATTTTGCCGAGGTCGCCGGTGGTCAGCCAGCCATCGGCGGCGATACCGCCGCCGTCGACGTAGCCGGCCATGACCTGCGGGCCGCGGACGCGGATGCGGCCACCGGTGGTCAGCGCAAACTCGTTGGCGCCGAGCGGCCGGCCGACCAGGCCCTCGTGCCAAGGCCCGTCGCAGGCCTTGTGGGTCGCCACCTGGGCGGAAGTTTCGCTCATCCCGTAGCTCGGGTTGAGTGGCCAGCCGGCAGCTGTCGCCCGGTCATGGAGCACCTGGGCCAATGCCGCACCGCCGACGACTACGTGGCGCAGGCAGCCAGGCGGGCGAGCGCCGCAGTCGAGCAGTCGGGCCAGCATGGCGGGAACCAGCGACAGGTGAGTCACCGGATGGTGTACTAGCGATGCTGCGACTGTTTCGGCGGCGAAGCCTTCATGCAACAGAACACCGGCGCTGGCACGGGCACAGCGCCAGAGGATGGACAGGCCGCCAATGTGGTGGAGCGGCAGGCAGTCGAGCCACAGGTCGCCGGGCAGCAGCGATAGATGGGGGTTGGCGGCGCCAGCCGCGGCGTCGAGATTGGCATCGCTCAGCATGACGCGGCGCGGTTCGCCCTCGCTGCCGCTGGTCGCGATGACGAGTGCGATGCCGGGTGGCAAGGGCTCGTCTGCGACCTGCGCGGCGCGGTCGACCGGCTGGAACGGGCGATTCTTCAGGCTGCAGGCGAAGGCGTGCCGGGCCAGATCGAGACTGGTCCCGGAAACGTTCATCGGGCGCCGCGACGTTTCGATGGTTTCCGCCAGCGTGGCCACTTCGGCAAGCCACTGCCGATACGTCCATTGCCGTTCCGCAGTGCGCATTGCCAGCGCTTGCGGCCAGCGCGTTGCGGCGGCGGAAAGATAGCGGGCTAGTGAAGGGGCTGACTCCATGGGCCATGAATTGTAAGGTCGCCGGATGTTGGCCCGCCGCAAGGCAGATCAAGAATTCCGGCATTGCCGGGTGCTGGCATAGGGCATGTTGACAATCGAGCAGCCGGTCTACAGACTGCATTCATGACGACGACCGCAGATTCTCCTCGTACGCGAGAGCGCCTCGTGACGCTCGTTGCTGCCGACGGCTATCGCCTGGGCGCCAAGCGCTATGAGGCGATCGGGCCGCGCCGGGGCAAGCTGGTAGTGGCCGGGGCAACCGGCGTGCCGCAGCATTTTTACCGGCGCTTTGCCGAGTATGCCAGCGCGCGCGGCTTCGATACGCTGACGCTCGACTACCGGGGTGTCGGACTTTCGCGCCCCGAATCATTGCGCGGCTTCGAGATGGACTTTGTGGACTGGGCGACGCTTGATCTGGCCGCCGCCGTCGAAGCTATGAGCGAGCCGGCGGTGCCGCTGTTCATGGTCGGCCATTCGTTCGGCGGTCACGCATTCGGCCTGCTGCCCAATCACGACCGGATCGCTCGCCTGTATACCTTTGGCACCGGCGCCGGCTGGCACGGCTGGATGCCGCCCCTGGAACAATTGCGGGTACTCGCCATGTGGCGCGTCGTCGGTCCGGCGATCGTCCGCTGGAAGGGTTATCTCGCCTGGAGCCGCCTCGGACTCGGTGAAGATCTGCCACTGGGCGTCTATCGGCGGTGGCGCCGCTGGTGCCGTTTTCCCCGATATTTTCTCGATGACCCGGCGATGGCGCAATTCACCGAAGGCTTCGCGAGCGTCAGGACGCCGATCGTCGCCGCCAACTCGCTTGACGATCGCTGGGCCTCCCCACGCTCGCGCGATGCCTTCATGACCGGCTACCGCAATGCCAACTGGCAGGCAGTGGACCTCGACCCCGGGCGGGAAGGCCTGCGCGGAATCGGGCACATGGGTTACTTCCGGCAATCGGCACAGCCGCTGTGGAATCGCGCGCTGGACTGGTTCGCCGCCCCCTCGGCGACCCCGACACGATGATCTCGCCTGCCCCCGCCGCGGTTCTGTCCGACATCATCCGCACGCGGCGCAGTGTCCGCGACTTTCTGCCGGAGCCGATTCCGCCGGACCTGCTTGACGCCGTGCTGGCTGATGCCAACTGGTCTCCGAGCTGGTCGAACACGCAGCCTTATCGCCTCGCCGTCGCTTCCGGCGACCTCGTGCAGCGCCTCAAAGGTGAGCTATGCGAACGCTTCGATCTGGCGATGAAGGCCCGGCAGGGCGGTCTGTGGGGGAAGCTGAAACTGCTGGCGACGCGCAAGGGGCTGCCCGACGGCGATTTCGCGACCAATTTCGCATACCCGGCCGATCTTCAGCCGCGGCGCCGCGCAACCGGGCATGGGCTGTACGAGCTGCTGGGCATCGCCCGCCACGACAAGGCTGCGCGAAACCGCCAGATGCGCCGCAACTTCGAGTTTTTCGGCGCACCGACAGTCATTTTCTTGTTTGCCCATCAGGGGCTGCGCGAGTTTTCCATCCTCGATACCGGAATCTTTCTCCAGACGCTGATGCTGTCCGCGCAGGCGCACGGGCTCGCGACCTGCGCCCAGGGTGCGCTGGCCACCTGGGCGGGGCCGGTGCGTGACGCCTTCGCCATCCCGGGGCACTATCGCCTGATCTGCGGTTTATCGATCGGTTTTGCCTCGCCGCATTCGGTCAACAGTTTCAACCCGGGGCGCGGCGAGGTCCGGGAAATGCTCATACCCACGCGATAGTCCGCCATCGTGATCTAATTGCCATTCTGCCAACCGTTCATTGCCCTACTCGAATTCCATGTCAGCAGCGCTCTTCCCCCGCACCCCACCCCTCGCCGATGCCGATCCGGCACGTAGCCGGCAGCGGATTCTCGACTATTTTCACCGGACATTCGACCGCTACGAGCAGTTGTTCGAGGTTCTGACCTGCGACGAAGCGTATTTCGCAAAGCCGATCGCGCTGCGTCACCCGCTGATTTTCTACTTCGGCCACACGGCGACCTTCTTCATCAACAAGCTGCTGCTGGCCGGTCTGCTTAAGGAACGGATCAATCCCCGTTTCGAGTCGATGTTCGCCATCGGCGTCGATGAAATGAGCTGGGACGATCTTAATGAAGCCAATTACGACTGGCCGACCGTGGCTGCGGTCAGGGACTATCGCAACCGGGTGCGCGCCGCGGTCGATGCGATCATCCGCAATGCGCCGCTGACCCTGCCGATCGACTGGGAGAACCCGTGGTGGGTGATCGTGATGGGCATCGAGCACGAACGGATTCACCTCGAGACCTCGTCGGTCCTGATTCGTCAGCACCGCCTCGACTATGTGCGCCCGCATCCGGCATGGGTGCCGTGTGGCCTCTCCGGTGCGCAGCCCGACAACAGGCTGGTGGACATTCCGGCCGGCGAGGTGCGTCTCGGCAAGGCGTTTGCGGACGCCAACTATGGGTGGGACAACGAATACGGCGAACATCACGCCGCCGTGCCAGCCTTCAAGGCGGCGCGCCATCTGGTGTCCAATGGTGAATTCCTGTCCTTCGTCGAAGCCGGGGGCTACGAGGATGACCGTCTGTGGGACCAGGAAGGCAAGGCCTGGAAGCGATTCGCCAGGGCGCACCATCCCACATTCTGGCATCTTGAGCCCGAGGGCTGGCAGTTGCGTCTGCTGACGCAGATCGTCGATATGCCCTGGGACTGGCCAGTCGAGACCAACTTCCACGAGGCCAGCGCCTTCTGCCGCTGGAAGGCGCGGACCAGCGGCGCGCCAGTCCGCCTGCAGAGCGAGGATGAGTGGTATCGCCTGCTTGCGGTGTCCGGGCTGGGCGAGTTGCCCGACGACGCGCCGGCTGCCGCCAACATCCACCTCGACCACTGGGCGTCATCGTGCCCGGTCAATACCTTTGCCCACGGGCCCTTGTTCGATGTGGTCGGCAACGTCTGGCAATGGACCGAAACGCCGATCCATCCGTTCGACGGCTTCCGGGTGCACCCGATCTACGACGACTTCACGACGCCAACCTTCGACGAGCGCCACAACCTGATCAAGGGCGGTTCCTGGATATCCTGCGGCAACGAGGCCCGGCACGCGGCGCGCTATGCTTTCCGCCGGCATTTCTTTCAGCACGCCGGCTTCCGCTACGTGGTCGGTGAGCCGTTGGCCGCGCGGCCAGTGTCGCAATACGAAACCGACCGCCTGGTTTCCGAATACGCCGAGTTCCATTACGGCGACGAATACTTCGGCGTCGCCAATTTTCCGCGCGCCGTCGCCGAACTGGCGATTGCGGCCATGGCCGGCAGGCCGGCGCACAATGCTCTCGATCTCGGGTGCGCCACTGGCCGGGCAAGCTTCGAACTGGCCCGGCATTTCGACAGGGTCACGGGACTGGATTTCTCGGCGCGCTTCATCGGGGTCGGCGTGCAACTGGCGACGCAAGGCAGCCTGCGGTACACGCTGGTCGATGAGGGAGAACTGGTTTCGTACCGCGAACGGCGCTTGGCCGACCTCGGCCTTGAAGCGGTGCGCGACAAGGTCGATTTCGTCCAGGGCGACGCCTGCAACCTGAAAGCGATTCATGCCGACTACGACCTTGTCCTGGCGGCCAACCTGATCGACCGCCTGCACAGCCCGAGCAAGTTGCTCGAAAGCATCCATGCCCGGATCAGGCCCGGCGGACTGCTGGTGATCACCTCGCCGTATACCTGGCTCGAGGAGCATACCGCGCGGGCGGAATGGATTGGCGGTTTCAAGCAGGACGGCGAGAATTTCACCACGCTCGACGGGCTGAAGGCGATCCTCGGCAGGTATTTTCGCCTGCTCGGCGAACCGCGGATAGTGCCCTTCGTGATCCGCGAAACGCGCCGGAAATTCCAGCACACCCTGGCGGAAGCGACGATCTGGGAGCGGGCGGATCGGGAATGATCGGGGAGACTGACCAGTTGTGTTCGTCGCTCCGGCGGGCAGAAGGCGCGGCAGCGGTCAAGCGATGGCTGCGCGATGGACAGGCCGTTTACGGTGACATATTCTCGATATCCCTTCAGCACGGAGCACCCCATGAAGTCGTTTGCCCGATTTGCCTCAGCCACCATGATCTGTCTGTCCGCCGCCGCCTTCACGTTGCCGGCCGGTGCCGAGGAGGTCGGGGCCGCAACCCCGGCGCCCGAACAGCAGCAAGGCAGTCTTTACTGGCGCGGCGATGTCGACGGCACCGTCGATCTCCACATCCGCCATCGCTCGGTCAGGGTCGTCGTCAAGGCAGGCCGCAGCTTGCAGTGCGCGCGCTACCGTTTCGACGGAGTTCTGCCCAAGCGCAACGGGGGCGTGCAGATCACGAAGATGGAAGGGCGCGGCACGATCGAGTTGATCCAGCAGCCGGAGAGCGCAAACAACTACACTGCTGTCGTACGCGTAACGGATCGCGGCCCAAGCCGGGAGGAGTACCGATTCACCCTGGCCTGGTGAACAGGCTGCCCCGGGGGCAGGCTGATGCAGCGGCTCCTGCTGCCATGGAGCGACGCTTGGGCCCTGCAGCGTCGTCGGATGACGCTGGAAACCTTGGCCGAGATCGCCGACAATTTCGGTGTCAGCCTGTCCACCTCGATTACCCATTTTTGGGGCGATTTCAATCGGGCAGCCGATGCTGACGACGCGGGCAGTTGCGGCGCGCGCAGCCATGTCCATAAAACTCGACCACATCGCGCCGGATTACCAGACGAATTGGTAACCGCATGAATAGCCGATAAACACCATCCATAACCTGTCACTCCTCAACAGCCACGGGGAATTCGCTTACCTGCAGTGACTACACGACGAAGGAACTGCGGACTAGAACACCCCGAGTGCGATCCCGGTCGCGAGCGCGGTGCCGAGTTCGGCGCACTGCGCGAGTTCCGGGGTGGCGATGATCTTGGGTTGCAGGATCGCCTCCGGGGTTTGCGCGTGGGTGCAGACGATCAGGGGTTCAGCGACGGGTTTCAGGCGCCAGCCGGTGGCAATACGGGCAATTTGCCGCGCGGCGCCACTGCCGTCGCTGCCGGCGCAGATCAGAGTCGCATAAGGCCGACCATTCACCCGGTCAAGCGCGGCGTAATAGGTCCGGTCGAAGAAATCCTTGAGCAGGCCGGACATGGAGCCGAGGTTCTCCGGCGTTGCGAAGATGTAGCCGTCGGCTGCTAGAACATCGTCCGGGCTGGCATCGGGCGCATGGAGCAAGCGTGTGTTGAGCGCAGGCTCGGCTACCGTTCCCTCGATGGCCGCCTGCGCCATCTGCAAGGTGCCGCCGGTCATCGAGTGATAGACGATGAGCAGGGTTTTCATGGGTCCGTGCTGACCACAGTGCATTCAGGGTTTCTTGACCGCACGGGTCGTCGCTGTCGTGTTGTTGGCAGCGCGGTCGCGCTCAATAAGGGTGCGCGGGAACTGCTTGCCATCCCTCGGGACACGCCTTGGTATAAGGGTAATACATGGCGCTCGATCCGCAGTAGTACCAGGCGCCGGCGGGACTGGCCGGAGTCACACCGGCTTCGGGCTGACCTTCGATATAGAACCTCTGCGGCGCATAGGCCGGCTCGGCATTGTACGGATCGACATAGACAGGCCTGCTGCTCTCGGCGACGATCGCCAGGCCGGCGAGGGCGCCGAAAACTGCCAGGCCGGCCCACGGCGAGACACCATCCACGCCGTGATACCCGTTGCCGCCACGGCCATAGTATCCGCGGTCGGCATGGGCTGGCAGCGCCACCAGGGCCAGCGCCGCGATGAATGGGACAACGAATTTGCACATGATTGCCTCCTTTGGCTGTACGACAGTATGTACCCGGATTGCCCGAAGCGTTCATGTCGGTTGAGCGCCTTGGCCCGTCAGGCGCCGGCGATGCTCGCAACAGGCCCCTTGGTCGGCGATCCGCGTGGCAACCCGGCGAATGTGTCGGTTGAAGTCCTTTGCGGATTCACTGCTTCATTTCGTCGGAACTTCCGACCACGGCGTTGACCCCCGCCGCAGCGACGTCGACCGTGGTCTCGACGACCGTCGCACCTACTTTCACGGTCGTCGCAACGACCGTTACCGCCGCGTCAGCCACGGCAACCACCGCACAGCCGGTGCATTGGAGAGCAAGCAGGAAAGTGAGCAGGCAGGCGCGCATCGGCTCAGTGCCGATCCCAGTATCCGCCATGCTGCCGCCAGTGCTTCCCGTCCCGTTCCCAACGGTAGGGAACCCATCTGTGCCCGGGACGCGGCGGCGCCCAATAGCCTGGACCCCATTCATAGCGTCCACCGCGCCAGTGCCAGGCACCGGAAATCCAGACATACCCCACCGTCGGCGGAGGACCGAGATACTCTACTCGCGGGGGCGGCGGCGCCATCATGACCGGCTCGACGTACGCCGGCGGGCCGACAGGTGCGACGACGCAACCGGTTAGCGATATTGCTACCGCGGCGAGAGCAGTTGCGAGAAACCCGGCTCGATTCATTACATCATTCCTCAAAAGCATTTTTATATATTAGACAAGGCGGGAGCCGGAAGCTGTAACCAGTGGTAAAGACTTGTAACTGCCATCCTGGTCATCGGGGGTGGAGGTCTTCCAGCCCCTGCATGTCAGTTGCCCTCATGCACGGCGGGAAAAGAATCGGCAACCCCGGATATCCGGGGGAACCCGAGACCCGGATTACGCGGCAGCAACATCCGGCCGCCGACGATGGCCGGGACATCGCCGGTGTCGTTCGCGAGCCAGCCGGCCGTGGCGAGACCGTGACAGGAATCCGGGGCAATGGCTGTGGCGAGGTGGGCGCAGGCGGTCAACCCGCAGGCGCTTTCCAGACTCGAGGTAACGATGCACTCGACGCCAGCCGCCCGGGCGCGCAGGCCAAGTTCGATGCTGGCCAGCAGGCCGCCGACGCGGGCCGGCTTGATGACGAGGCGGCGGACGGGGGGCGCCTGCCAGAAATCGCGGTCGATCAGGTGGAGCGACTCGTCGATGGCTAGGGGGAAGGGAACCGCTGCCTGCAAGCGGCGCAGGGTGGCGGCGTCCGGGCCGCGCAGCGGCTCCTCGATACCCTCGATCGGCAACTGCAGGCAGGCCGCAAGAAAGCGCCGGGTGTCCACTTCATCCCACGCACCATTGGCGTCGAGGCGCAGACCTACACCGGCGGGCAGGGTGGCGCAGATCTGCCGCAGATGATCGATCTCGTCCGCCAGCGGGCCGGCACCGACCTTGATCTTGAGAACGCGAAAGCCGGCCGTCAGCGAATCCCGCATGGCTTCCGGCGTCACCGTGGAAATTGCCCCCAAAACGGCGTTGGCCGCGACAGACCGTGCTGGCGCCGCGCCGGACAGCCAACCCCCGAGCGGGACCCGGGCGTGTTGCGCGGTGAGGTCGAGCAGCGCGCACTCCTCGGCCAGATCGCGCGCCGCCGCCTCGGCGATGCCGAATTCGGGGAGCGGCGCGCAGTCGCCCCAGCCGGTCATGCCGTCGGCGGTGCGCAGCCGGAGCAGGTGGCCGCGCCGTTCGTCGAATATGCCGCGGCTGGTCTGCCACGGCCGGCGCAGCGGCAGGCAGTAGGGCAGCCAGTCGGCGGCGACGACCTTCACGGGCGCTTGCGGTACTTGCCGAAGTTGGGCGGGCGGCGTTCGAGCCAGGCGTTGCGGCCTTCCTGGCCTTCCTCGCTCATGTAGAAGAGGCCGGTGGCGTTGCCGGCGAGTTCCTGGATGCCGGCCAGGCCGTCGGTGTCGGCGTTGAAGCCGGCCTTGATCATGCGCAGTGCCATTGGCGACAGCTTGAGCATGTCGCGGCACCAGCGCACGGTTTCGGCTTCGAGATCGGTGACCGGCACGACGGCGTTTACCAGCCCCCAGTCGAGCGCCGTCGCGGCGTCGTATTGGCGGCAGAGCAGCCAGATTTCCTTGGCGCGCTTCATGCCGATGGTGCGCGCCATCAGCCCGGCGCCGAGCCCGGCGTCGAAGCTGCCGACGCGCGGCCCGGTCTGGCCGAAACGGGCGTTGTTGGCGGCGATGGAGAGGTCGCACACCAGGTGCAGCACATGGCCGCCGCCGATGGCGTAGCCGGCGACCATCGCCACCACCGGCTTGGGCAGGCGGCGGATCTGCATCTGCAGGTCGAGGACGTTGAGGTGGGGCGTGCCGCCGGCGTCGATATAGCCCTCGGCGCCGCGCACGGTCTGGTCGCCGCCGGAGCAGAAGGCCTCGTGGCCGGCGCCGGTCAGGATGATAGCGCCGATGGCGTTGTCGTGGTGGGCGTGGTGGAAGGCGTCGATCAACTGTTTAATGGTTTCCGGGCGGAAGGCATTGCGCCGTTCCGGACGGTTGATGGTGATCCGGGCGATGCCTTCGGCGGCGTCGTGAAGGATGTCGGAATAGTCGGCCTGGGGCTGCCAGGCGGGAAGGCGGTCGGACATGGCGGTGGGCAGGGTTACGGACAGGCTGCGAGTATAGCGGCACGCGCTGCCCGCCGATTTGATCTGGGCGCGCTCGGCGGCGGAGGAACTCCTCGAACCGGCTGAATACGGCGTCGTCGACGAGGTGCCGGGCAACGCCGGAATTGTTGATGCGCTCCCGGCCCGGCGAGGTGCGACCAAATGCTCCGAACGGGTTGGAAAACGACCATATCAGGCCAGGCGTGAAATATGCTGCAGCCAGTCCCGCAGGCCTCACGCTAAATTGCGCGCAGTGGAGAGAGTCGGGTGGCAGGTTCCGCCCAAGGTAACGATCATGAAAATGGGATGACGGTCGATGGTTATGGCGAGTGAAGACGGATTGAGCTGGCCGCTTTGTGTACCAATGGCCAAGCTTGGTTTCGCGCCGAGGAAGCGCTTGACACAAAGCTGCGGCCTCAGCCGTTGCAAGAGCGATTCAAGCCGCCAACGGCTCTTGCCTGCTATAGCGATGGCGCTCGCGGGTACTGCAAAGTCGTTGGAGAGAACAATCGGTGGCCTGCCGGTGTTCATGCACGCTCCCTGGAGGTCGTTTGCGGGGACCGACGTTGCCAGAATTCCATCGGCGTTGGGCCTCAGCATGTTGCTGGCGCTGCCCGCCCTGGCCGCGACCGACGGGGAGGAGCTAACCCTCGAACAGTTGCTCGAAACCACGGTGACCAGCGCTTCCAAGTACGAGCAGAAGGAAAGCGAAGTGGCCGCCGCGGTCACCGTCATTACCCGTGAGCAGATCAGGGCCTACGGCTGGCGCACGCTGGCGGCGGCCCTGGCCAGCCTGCCCGGCTTCTTCCTCACCTATGATCGGCAATACACGTATGTCGGCGCCCGCGGCTTCGGTTTGCCCGGGGATTACAATACCAGGATCATGCTGGCCATCAACGGCAACCGGGTCAACGATACGGTGTACGATCAAGCCATGCTGGGCCGCGAGTTCCCGCTGGACATGGACCTGGTCGAACGCATCGAGGTTCTGGCCGGCCCGGGCGGCGCGATCTACGGCCAGAACGCGATGTTGGGCGTAGTCAACGTGATTACCCGCACTGGCGCCACGGTGGATGGCGGCGAGTTCGCCGCCGCGTGGCAAAGCCCGCAGGCGATGCGGGAAGGCCGGGTCAGTTGGGGAAAGGTGCTGGACAACGGCGTCGATGTCCTGTTCTCCGGCACCGGCATGTACGCGCGCGGCGAGAATCTCCACGTCACCTTCCCGGGCGCTGGGCCCGGCGGCAGCACCGTCTCCGGGGTGGCGACCGGCCAGGACAGCGACCGCAACATGCAATTCTTCGCCCATGTCGGGCGCGGCCCTTGGGCCTTCGATTTCATCGCCGCCGATCGCAAGAAGGACGATCCTTACGCGTCGTTCTTTACCGATCCGCTCACGCCGGGACAATACGGTCACGATGGCTACCTGCTCACGCAATTGAAGTATCAGGACGATTTTGCCGGCGGCGACGTGAATGTCATGGGCCGGCTGTTCCTCGGGCAGTACCGCTACCGGATGAATGCCATCTACTTGGGAATTCCCAATCGCGCGACGGCCAACTCCGGCTGGTATGGTGGCGAACTGCGCCTGCTCTACTCGGGGCTGACCGATCACAAGCTCATGCTGGGGCTGGAGGTACAGGACAATGTCCGGAACGAGCAGGCCAACGATGACATGAGCATCCCCGGCAAGGAGACCCTCGTCAAGACCACGGGCTATCGGGTCGGTCTTTACGCGCAGGACGAATGGCGGATTGCCAACGCCTGGTCGACGACGATCGGCTTCCGGGTGGATTACAACGATATCACCGGCAGCCGGATCAGTCCGCGCCTCGGGCTGATCTGGCGGGCATCGCCCGCGACCACGGTCAAGGCTCTCTACGGCCAGGCGCATCGGGCGCCCAATTCCTATGAGCGGGATTTCGACGATGGCATCTCGCAGGTTGCCAACAGGCAACTGGCGGGCGAGACGATCACCACCGGCGAACTAGTCGTCGATCACCGCTTGGCCGACGATCTGACCGTTCGCGGCCAGTTCTACCGGTGGGACCTGCGGGATGTGGTGACGCTTGGCATCGATTCCGTCAGCGGCTTGTCGCAATACCGGTCCGGTGCCGACGTCCGGGTCAACGGCGCGGAAATGTCGGCGGCCAAGATGTGGGCGTCGGGCGCCCGCATGCGGGGCAGCGTGGCTTACCAGGATGCCAGCTACGTCGGCGGCGGGACTCCGGCCAATTCGCCGGTCTGGCTGGGCAAGTTCGGTTTCTACACTCCGTTGCCGTGGTGGGGCCTGCAACTTGGCTGCGAGCTGCAATACGACTCCAAGCGGCAGGCCGTCGATGGGACCAGCGTCGATGGCTACTGGCTGGCCAACGTGAACCTGATCGCCACCCGGCTGGCCAAGGGTCTGGACGTATCGCTGGCGATCCACAACCTGTTCAATCAGCACTACCAGCACCCGGCCGCGGACACCAACTGGCAAACCCGCCTTGACCAGGACGGGATAAACGCAAGGATCAAGCTGGATTACCGTTTCTGATGCCTGCTCAGCGATCCATTTCCCCTCCAAGGGCGGCCTCCGCGGAGCCCGGTGCATGATTGCCAGGAAGACAGCCCGGTCCGGAGTCGTGCTATGGCTGCTTGCGCTGATTTGCTGCGCGCAATGGGCGCATGCCCTGGACCTGGAGGAGTACCGCGTCAAGGCGTCGCTGCTCGGCAACTTCGCTATGTTCACCGAATGGCCTGACGCGGTCGGCGAAACCCTCACTCTCTGCGTCTATGGGCCCGACCCCTTCGGTGAAGACCTGAGCAGCCTCAAAGGCAAGAAGATCGCCAAACGCAGTCTGGCAGTAAAGCGGGTCAGCAGCGTCGATGCCTTGGGCGACTGCCAGATCGTTTTCATCAGCCGTGCCGTCATCAGCAACCTGCCGCGGGTGCTTGACGTGGTCAACGGCCGGCCGGCGCTGACCGTTGCCGACTCGCCGGGCGCCGCCGCCCGGGGCGTCGCACTGAACATGGCGACCGACGGCAGCAAGATCAATTTCGAGGCCAATCTGCGCGTCGCGCGCGGCAATGGCCTGAACCTCAACTCGAACATGTTGCGCCTGGCGACCGAGGTGATCAAATGACGCGATTCGCTCCTGCTCCGGCCCACCTCACCCTGGGCGCCCGTCTGGCGCGCATCAATCGTCTGGCGCTGACCACGGCTCTGGCCATCGTTGCCATGGTCGTCATGGTCAGCAGCCTGGCGACGGGCTTGTGGCTGCTGGTCGGCGCCAATCAGGGCAAGGCCAAGGTGCTGGCCGAGAACGCCAGCGCCGCCGTGGAGTTTGGCGATATGGTCGCAGCCGGTGAATTGCTCAAGTCGTTGAGCCGGAGTCAGGAAGTCCTTGGCGCCGCGCTTTACGACAAGGATGGGCGCATCTTTGCCAAGTACGAAGTCGCTGGCCACGCGGTCCCGGCGTCGCTCGCCACGGTGGACGCGGACGTGGCCTACGGGATCGAACACCTCGCCCTGACCCAGCCCGTCGTGTTCAATGGCCAGACCCTGGGTGCGCTTCACCTGTTGGTGACCCTGCGGCCCCTTTATCTGCAGGTGTTCCTGCAACTGCTGGTCACCGTGCTCGGGGCGTTGTTCGCGCTGTTTTCGGCCCGCCTGCTCTCGAATCGCCTCAGCAAGTCGACATTGCAGCCGCTTGCCGAACTGACCGACCTGATGGAGCGGGTTTCCGAGTCGACCGACTTCAGCGTTCGCGCCAATTCCAGCGAGATAATCGAACTGGATACGCTGGCCAAGGGGTTCAACACGATGGTGAACCAGATTCAGGAGTGTGATGCCCGTCTGGCCGGGCACTTCGCCGAGATCAACGCCGCGCGCGGACGTGCCGAGGCCGCCAATCGGGCCAAGAGCGAATTCCTGGCGACCATGAGCCACGAGATCCGGACGCCGATGAATGGCGTCCTGGGGATGACCGAACTGCTCCTTGGCACCAGGCTCGACAACGAACAACGGCGTTTCGCCATTTCGGTCGAGAGTTCCGGCCGCCACCTGCTGGGGATCATCAACGATATCCTTGACTTCTCCAAGATCGAAGCCGGCTATCTGGAACTGGAGGCGACGGACTTCGATCTGGGGGAGTTGCTCGAACAGGTGCTCGGCATGTTTGCCCAGCCCGCTGCCGAAAAGGGTCTGGAACTGGCGGCGCAGGTTTCGACGGCCGATGCTCCCATCGCGTTGCGCGGCGACCCGTTCCGCCTGCGGCAGGTGCTCGCCAATCTGGTCAACAACGCGGTCAAGTTCACGTCCGAGGGCGAAGTGATCGTCCGCGCCCGGGTGGTCGACGCGGGCGCCGACAGGGCTGCGGTCAGCCTGTCGGTCGAAGATACCGGGATCGGCATCGCTCCGGAGAACCACGAGAAGATCTTCGAGCATTTTTCGCAGGCAGACGGCACGACGACCCGGCAGTTCGGCGGCACCGGCCTCGGCCTGGCGATCTCCAGGCGCCTGGTGGAACTGATGGGGGGACAGATCCACGTCGAAAGTTCGCCGTGCAAGGGTGCGAGTTTCCGGATCGAGCTCGTGTTGCCGAGAGGCAGCGTCAGCGAGAACGTCTTGCCGGTCGCCAGCAAGCTGGCCGGGCTGCGGACCCTGGTGGTCGACGATAATCCGAGCAACCTGGAGATCCTGCAGTACCAACTGGAAGGCTGTCGCATGCAGGTCAGTTGCGCCGACAATGGCGCCCAGGCCCTGAACCTGATGACGCGGGCCAGCGAGTCCGGCGCGCCTTTCGGCCTGGCCATCCTCGACATGCACATGCCGGACATGAATGGCCTGGCGCTGGCGAAGGCGATCAAGTCGCAACCGCGCCTGGCCGATACCCGGTTGATCATGCTGACCTCCGCGATTGCCGAGTGCACGGCCGGCGAGCGCGAGCAGGCGGGAATCGAGCACTGCGTCACCAAGCCGGTCCGCCGGTCCGAACTGCTGAAGATCATCGGCGACGTCCTCAATGACAAAGTGGCGGCAACTCCGGCGCAGGAAACGCCGGCCGCTGCGGTCCCGGACCGTCAGCCCCCGGCCGTGCCCGGCCGGGTCGCGCTGACGGGCACCGTGCTGCTGGCCGAGGACAATCCCGTCAATCAGGAAGTGGCCAGGACCTTCCTGACGCGGCTCGGTCTGCGGGTGGACATTGCCAGTAATGGCGCCGAGGTGCTGGCGCTGACCGAGGCGCGCCGCTACGACCTGATCCTGATGGACTGCCAGATGCCCGTCATGGACAGCTATCAGGCCACGGCGGCGATCAGGCAACGCCAGGCCGACGCCTCGGGACGCCTTCCCATCATCGCGCTGACGGCGAACGCCATGGAAGGGGAGCGCTGCAAGTGTCTCGCCGCCGGCATGGACGATTACCTGAGCAAACCCTACAGCCGTGCCCAACTGGAAACGACCTTGGCGCGCTGGCTGGTTCCCGATACCATCGTTCCAGCGGCCGGACCGGCGGCGACGGTCGGCGCATTGCGGCAGGGGCGGGATCCGGCGCTGAACATGACGTTTCTCGACCAGTTCCGCGAACTCGATCCTGGTGGCGGTTTGGGCCTGATCAAGGAGATAATGACGGTCTATCTTGACAGTTCGCTGGGGTTGCTGCGGCAGGTCGAGCAGGGTCTCATTGCGGGCGATGCCGATGCCCTGCGCCGTGCCGCTCACTCACTGAAATCCAGTTCGGCCAACGTAGGCGCCGAGAAATTGTCCAAGCTGTTTCTCGAGCTCGAGGTTATGGGGCGGGACGGCCTGTTGACCGCGGCCATGCCGGTGCTCGACGAGACGCGGCAGGCCTATGCCGAGGCGACGGAGGAGATGCGCCAACTGATGCGGGAGGAGAAGTGATGGCTGCACCGATACGCATTCTGGTCGCCGACGACGAGCCAACCTCGCGCCTGCTCATGCGGGCGACGCTCGAGAAATCCGGATTCGAAGCTATCCTGGCTGTCGATGGCGACGATGCCCTGCGCCAGTTCCGTGCGCATCCCTGCGACATGGCCATGCTCGATGTCGAGATGCCGGGCCGCAACGGCTACCAGGTCTGTGCCGAATTGCGGAGGGAAGCGGGCGATGAATTGCCGATCGTCATGGTGACCGGCATGGATGACATCGATTCGATCGAGCGCGCCTATGAGTCAGGGGCCACCGACTTCATGGCCAAGCCGATCAACTGGTCGCTGATCGGCCATCGGGTCAAGTATCTCCACCGTGCCTACCAGGCCCTGCTCGCCCTGCGTGCCGCCAACGCCCGCCATGCCGCGATTCTGCACGCCATTCCGGACCTGCTGTTTGAAATGGACAGTGACGGCCGCTACCTGGATTGCCACTCGCCGCGCCCGGAACTGCTGCCCGCGCCGCCCGCTGCGCTGCTCGGCCGTGCGGTCGCCGAGGTGCTGCCTGGCGAAGGCGCGGCGGTGTGCATGTCGGCTTTGCGCGAGGCGGAAGAGGCAGGATTCTCGACCGGCAAGCAGTTCCAGTTGCAGCTCGCGAAAGGCAAGTGCTGGTTCGAGCTGTCGGTTGCCCGCAAGGCCGTCGGCGTCGAAGGCAAGCCGAGATTCATCGTGCTGTCGCGCGACATCACGCAGCGCAAGGAGGACGAATTCCGGATCCACAGTCTGGCCTATTTCGACAGTCTGACCGGACTGCCCAACCGCAGGTCTTTCATGGAGCGGCTGGGACGCGAGGTGCAGCGCGCCAGGCATGAAGGCAGCAGACTGGCTGTCGTCTTCCTCGACATGGACGGCTTCAAGAACGTCAACGACACGCTCGGCCACCCTGCCGGCGATCTGGTCCTGCAGGGGTTGGCGGATCGGCTGCGCAAGGGATTGCGACCATCCGACGTGCTGGCGCGCCAGAACGCCCGTGATTCGGAGGCCCAGTTGGCGCGCCTCGGAGGCGACGAGTTCACCATACTCCTGCCGAACATGAGGCATGACGAGGATGCCATGGTGATCGCCAGTCGCATCCGCGAAGACCTGGTCAAGCCGTTCGCCCTGGGCGATCGCGAGGTTGTCTTGAGCGCGAGCATAGGCATCGCGATCTATCCGGACGATGGCGACGATGCGGAGACCCTGCTCAAGCATGCGGATACCGCCATGTACCACGCCAAGGCCGAAGGCGGCGACAACTGCCAGTACTACATCAGATCGATGACCGAGCAGGCGGTGCGACGCATGGACATGATCGGCAGCCTGCGCCGGGCACTGGAGAATGACGAGTTCTTCCTTGTCTACCAGCCCCAGTTCGACGTCGCGACGGGAGGGATCCATTCGGTCGAGGCGCTGATCCGCTGGCGTCATCCCGAGTACGGCCTGATGTCGCCGGCGAGGTTCATCCCCCTCGCGGAAGAAAACGGCCTGATCGCGTCCATCGGCGAATGGGTATTGCGCAGCGCCTGCCGCCAGGCAGCACGCTGGCAGCGGGACGGCCTCGCGCTCCGGACCGCGGTGAATCTGTCGCCCTTGCAGTTCAAGGCACCCGGTCTGCTGACAAGCATACGCGCGATACTGGACCAAACCGGACTGGCGCCGCCATTGCTGGAACTGGAAATCACCGAGAGCGGCCTGATGCAGAACAGCGATGCCAACCTGGCGACGCTCTGGGGCTTGCGTGACCTGGGCATTCGCCTCGGGCTGGATGACTTTGGCACCGGCTATTCCTCGATGAGCTATCTCAAGCAGTTGCCATTCACCCACATCAAGGTTGATCAGGCTTTCGTGCAGGGTTTGCCCGATGAAGCCGACAGCCTGGCCATCGTCAAGGCCATCGTCTCTCTGGCCAGGAATCTCGGTTTCACCGTTACCGGCGAGGGGGTGGAAACCCTCGATCAGGCATCGCTTCTGAAAAGCCTCGGCTGCGAAGCCATGCAGGGCTATTTCTTCAGCGAGCCCGTCGCCGCGGCAGATATCCCGGCCATGTTGGGCACCCACTGGGTTGTCGACAAACCCGCCGAGGCGCCGGATCAGGAAGAGGGTTGCTGAGACCGGGGCCAGTCCCGCCGGTTTTGCCGGGCGGCGGTGTCCGGCTTGCGGTAAGATTCGGGTTCTTTCCATCGTCGACCGCAACAGCCTGCTACCATGCCCCGGATTGCTCCTCTTTCCTGCCGGGATTCCGGTATCGCTAGCGATGCCCGCAACAGTCGCATCCAGCCGCTGCCCAGGAATACGATGCGCAACGGCGTGCTCGGCGGCATCGCCCGGACAAGCTGCCGGCATGGTGGCGACCGCTACAAGCCCGGACGGGGCGGACCCGCTGACGTGCGCAGTTGCTGATGAGCGAAATGGAACGCCGCCATCTCCGCGTCAAGGTCCTCAGCAACCTCCCGGTTTCAGGTTGGCTGCACCAGCTTCCCCACGGCGCGCCGGTTTGGGGAGGCTGTGAATTCATCTTCGAGCGCGATGCGCGCGAATATGATTGGCTGCTGGTTTACGACGATCTGCCGGCACGCCCGTCCGAGTCCAAGAAGACCACGCGTGAAGACTTGGCCTGCGCGCCTGAGCACACCTTGCTCGTGACCAGCGAGCCGTCGTCCGTGAAGATATACGGCGATGATTTCACACGCCAGTTCGGCGCTGTGCTCACCAGCCAGCCGGAGTGGGCACTGCCGCATCCGCGGCGGATCTTTTCGCAGCCGGCGCTGCACTGGTTTTACGGAATGGGCAGCCGCGAGGTCGTGCCGTTCGACCGGATGCTTGAGCAGCCGCCGAAAAACAAGAGCCGCGACATCTCGATGGTGCATTCTCCCAAGGCGATGCGCCACACGCTGCACCACCATCGGGCCGGCTTCATGCGCTGGCTGGTCGGACAGATGCCCGAACTCGATACCTTCGGCCGCCACACCGCCCGTCCCCTCGATGACAAGGCGGACTGCCTGCGGGATTACCGCTATCACGTCGCCATTGAAAACTTCATCGGTGCGCATCACTGGACCGAGAAGCTCGCCGATCCGTTTTTGGGACTGACGTTGCCTTTCTATTATGGCTGTCCCAACCTGGCGGATTATTTTCCGGAAGACAGCTTCATTCGCATCGATATACGCGATCCCGTCGCTGCGCTCCACATCATTCGCACGGCAATCGCCAACAATGAGTACGAGAGACGCCTGCCCGCTTTGATCGAAGCGCGGCGGCGTGTGATGTTCGAGTACAACCTCTTCGCGGTCGTCGCACGCGAAATCGCTCGCCTTCACCGGGCCGGCGCGCAAGTCCAGACGGATGTCGCGGTCTTGTCGCGCCGCGCCATGCGGCGCTCCAGTACTGCGGTGGCACTGCGTGATCTTTATGCAAAGGTGCGCGGCCGCTTGCTGCACCTGCCCGGCGCGATCAGCGGCAGGGGATAGCCGCTAGCGACGCACGCAACGCCCGCATCCGATAAGGCATGGCTTGCAGGGGGGAAAGAAATTCCGGCGCCGATCCCGCGGGTTTTGCCGGGCGGCGGCGTCCGGCTTGCGGTAAGATTCATGCTGTTTCCACCGTCGACCGCAACAGCCTGCTGCCATGTCCCAGAATTCTCCCCTTTCCTACCGGGATGCCGGTGTCGATATCGATGCCGGCGATGCCCTCGTCGACCGGATCAAGCCGCTGGCCAGGAAGACGATGCGCGAGGGCGTGCTCGGCGGCATTGGCGGTTTCGGGGCGCTGTTCGAGGTGCCGAAGCGCTACCGGGAACCGGTGCTGGTCTCCGGCACCGACGGCGTCGGCACCAAGCTGCGCCTGGCTTTCGAACTGGGTCGTCACGATACGGTGGGGCAGGATCTGGTGGCCATGAGCGTCAACGACATTCTGGTACAGGGCGCCGAGTCGCTGTTCTTTCTCGACTACTTTGCCTGTGGCAAGCTGCACGTCGATACCGCCGCAGCCGTCGTCTGCGGCATCGCCAGGGGTTGCGAGCTGGCCGGTTGCGCGCTGATCGGCGGCGAGACGGCCGAAATGCCGGGCATGTATCCGGATGGCGAATACGATCTGGCCGGTTTTGCCGTCGGCGTGGTCGAAAAGTCCAGGATCATTGATGGTTCGACGATCCAGCCGGGCGATGTCGTGCTCGGCCTAGCCTCATCCGGCGCCCACTCCAACGGCTACTCGCTGGTGCGCAAGATCATCGAGCGTTCGCAGCCGGACCTGAATGCTCCCTTCGATGGCGAACGCACGCTCGCCGACGTCGTGATGATGCCGACCCGCATCTACGTCAGGCAGGTGCTGCAACTGATGCACAAGGTCAATGTCAAGGGGATGGCACACATCACCGGCGGCGGCCTGCTCGAAAACGTGCCGCGCGTGTTGCCGGACCGTACCGTCGCTGAACTGGAAAAGGCCGCCTGGCCGCGGCCGAAGCTGTTCGACTGGCTGCAGGCCGAAGGCAATGTCGCCGAGAACGAAATGCACCGCGTCTTCAACTGCGGGATCGGCATGGTCATCGTCGTGGCGGCGGCCGAAGCCGAACCCGCGATGGTGGAATTGAAGGCAGCCGGCGAGGCCGTCTATCGCATCGGCAGGATCCGGGCGCGGCAGGGTGACGAAGCGCAGACCGTCGTGGTCTGAGTTCCTGCGGCGGGCCGCCGCCCTGAGTTGCGGCCTGCTGTTGCTGCAGACGCCCGGCGTGCTCCGGGCGGCGGAAAAATCCG
>ERZ724513.292-NODE-292-length-23361-cov-6.846778_pt1 | contig 23361 bp, 21 predicted proteins | sample MGYA00376046_ERZ724513 | MGnify/ENA primary metagenome ERZ724513 (study PRJEB28724, sample SAMN07190883) | activated sludge metagenome | isolation source: activated sludge of sewage treatment plant in Hong Hong | place: Hong Kong | collected 2016-03-17 ...
TTCCTTGAGGTGAAGAATCTCGTCGCCGGGCGCCGCCGGGGGCGGTGCCGGCACGAACCCACGCGCGGGCTGGCCGCTCAACAGATGCGCCCAGCGGTTCTCGCGCGATCCCGGCAGGCGCGGCAGTTCGACCACCAATGCGCCCTCCGGGCGGGCGGCAAGTTCCTCGAGAAATGCCTCAACCGCGGAGATATCGGCAAACCGGTGCAGGCGTTCGCAATTCAGCCGCAGTTCCCCCGCCGTCTGCGGGCCGCGCAGCATCAGCACCGCGAGCAGTGCCGAGGCCTGGGTTGGCACGCCCAGCGCGCGTTCAAGACTGTGCGTAAAGCGGGCTACCCGGCTGCCGCTCACTTCGGACACGAGGCCCAGCGCGGCCAGGGATTCGATGGCCTGGAGCAGTTCACCGTCGCTCGCTTCCATGACCGGATGGCGGCTGGTCTTCTGATTGCATCCCGCCGCCAGAGCGTTCAACGACAGGGGATAGGTGTCGGGCACCGTGCGCTGCTTTTCGACGAGGGTGCCGACGATACGGGTTTCCAGCAGGGAGAGTGAAGGACGGGAATCGGTCATCGGCGAGTCTTTCGTGATGAATGCAGCGTTGCGCGAACGGATGTTCAGCCCGGCGCGGGTTGCGCACGCAGCCAGGCCCGGTAAAGTCGCAAAGCCACGTGGGCATCGTTCGCCGCATAAAGCAGCTGGCGTTCGCTCAGTCGCGGGTTCGCCCAGTTGCTGGTGCCGGTCTTCTTCGACTTCTGCAGACGCTGGCCGAAGAAATGCGCGACGGCCACCTTCGCCCCCACCGTGCCACGATGCCCTGGTCCACGCAGTATCTCGCCAAGGTCGAGCAGGTGCCGTGCCTCGATGCCGAGCACCGCTTTCAGCGCGCTCCGGTCATTGCCGAGGCCGAGGCCAACCTTCAGAACGGCGGATGACTCGAGAATCCTTTTCACAACCCCGGCACCGGACAACCTGGAAATCGGGAACAGGTAGGCATGGTCGTCGGTGGCAAGCTGCACCAGATGCGGCCCGGTCGACACCTCGCCCTTGAGGAAGGTCGGCTTCGACTCGGTATCGAAGCCAATGGCGTCCGCCGCAATCAGGGCGGTCAGCGCCTCGCCGGCAAGTTCATCGGAGACGACGAGGCTGATCCGGGACAGCGGAATGCCCTCGTACAGCGGCAGTTCGGAACTGCCGGGATGCGCTCTCTGCACCGCCCCGTCGTTCACTGCAGGCGTTCCCGGAGCCATTCCGCAAGCCGGCGGATTTCCTCAAGGCAGACAGCGTGCGGCATCGGGTATTCGTGCCAGTCGACCCGGTAGCCATGGCGGACCAGGAAATCCCGGGCGCGTCGTCCCAGCTCGGGGGAAACGACGTCATCCGCGCGTCCGTGGGCGGCGAAGATCGCGATGTCACGGTTTGCGTCCGTCCGCTCGCGCGCCAGCAGCCCGCCGCAGGGAATGTAGGTCGAAAGCGCGATGACGCCGGCCAGCGGCTCGTCATGCGTCAGCGTGGTCAGGTAGGCGACCGCCCCGCCCTGCGAGAAACCGGCAAGAATGATCCTGGCGCAGGGAATTCCGCGCAGGTTTTCGCGGGCGATCAGGTGCCGGACCGCTTCCCGCGACCGCACGATGCCCGCCTCGTCGATCTCCCGGCTGCTGCTGTCGAGCGCGACGATGTCGTACCACGCGCGCATGACGTAGCCGCCGTTGCAGGTGACCGGAATTTCCGGCGCATGGGGAAAGATGAAGCGAACGCCCGGCGCATCCGCCAGCCCGAGTTCCGGCACCACCGGCACGAAATCGGAACCGTCGGCTCCAAGCCCGTGCAACCAGATCACCGCATACTGCGGATTGTCGCCCGTCTCGACCTCGATGGCCGGCAAATTCTGTTGCACTGGGATCTCCTGCGTCAGGTCAGTTCTGGAAAGAGGACATCGGTGAACCCGAAGCGGGAGAAGTCCCGCATCCGCGTCGGATAGAGCCTGCCGATCAGGTGGTCGCATTCGTGCTGCACGACGCGCGCGTGGAAACCTGCGACCGTTCGGTCGATCGGCCGCCCCTGCGGGTCGCAGCCCTGGTAGCGGATCCGGGCAAGGCGCGGCACCTCGCCGCGCAGGCCGGGAACCGACAGGCACCCCTCCCAGCCAAGTTCCTCCTCGCCGGTCAACGGCGTGATCCGCGGATTGAGCAGTATTGTCTGCGGCACCGGCTCGGCATCGGGATAGCGCTCGCTGTTCTCGAAGCCGAAGATCACGACCTGCAGCCCGACGCCGATCTGCGGTGCCGCCAGGCCGACGCCGCCCGCCGCCGCCATGGTGTCGAACATGTCGGCGATGAGTTCATGCAGTGCCGGCGTCGTGAAATCGGTCACCGGGCGCGCGACCTCGAGCAGGCGCGGATCACCCATGCGCAGAATGCTTCTTACCGCCATCGATGCATTCTCGTCGTCATGAATATCGGCAAGTCCGGTGAATCAGGCGCGACGGGCAGCCTGTCCTGCCGCCGCGGCCGCGACATTCTCGCCGATTCGGGTCATCGGGGACAATCTTGATGCGAGGATGACGCGCTCTGCCGCGTGTTCCGCACAGGGTCGGCAGCTGAATTGAGGGGTAGTGGGCAAACGCCGGCATTTCATGCACAAACGCATGGTCGACCGCAGCAGAGTCACCTGCCGCCCCCTCACGGTCACGATGGACACCGAGAAGGCGGTGGCGCCGCGCTCAGCCCTTCTTCTTCTCTTTTTTCTTGGCCTTTGCCTTGCGCCGCTTCGCGTCGATTTCCGGCGGCCGATAGACGAGAACCGGAACGCTGGAATGCGTCAGGACCCGGTAGGTCTCGCTGCCCAGCAGCAACGAGGTAAGCCCGCCGCGGCCATGCTTGGACATGAAGATAAGATCGCAGTCGTGGTCGTCCGCCGCGTTGATGATCGCCTCCCAAGGCGTCTCACTGACAACCGAGACCGCATTGCAATCGACGCCGGCGTCCTTGCACAGCTTCTTGATGAACCCGAGGTACTCCTTGCTTTTCCCTTCGGGTCCCACCGCCAAGCGTTCCAGCGCGTCGGGTTCGATCAGATCACCGTAGTTTTCCGTGCGCCCGAGCGACTTGGCGTACAAGGCCGTGATCTTGGCATTGCTCGCCTTGGCAAAGTCAACCGCGCGCTCGGCAGTATCTCGGGACAGTTGGCTGCCATCGGTCGGCAACAATATATGCTGGAACATGCTTGGTCTCCCACAAGTTGTTAGCGCCACTCACGCCTCACGGCGCGACAGATAATAGCCCAATTCCATGCAACAAGAGCCCACGTATCCGAAAAAAGCGTAGTGCCAGGAAGTTGGGGCACACCGTGCGCTTCGCCAGGAATTGGAGCGATACCACTCCCAAAGACACCCTGAAGCCGAACCAGTCCCGGAACAGCTTTCAGTGTCTACCTCGCGGCCAATTCCTATTCCTGCATGGCCATGAGTTCCTTGTCGGCATAGCGCAGCCGCATGGCCAGAACCTTGGCGAGTTCCTCGACCAGGGTACACGCCAGCCGCTTGTGCTCCTCGCGCAGCACTTCGAACTGCTCGCGCTGCAGCACGAAGAGCTCGGTGTCTTCGAGTGCCGTTGCATCGTTGAGACGGGTCATCTGCGAAAGGAAGGCCATGCCACCGAAGAAGTCGCCGCGCCCGTAGGTCAGCGAGTGATGGCCGCCTTCCTGGATGGTACTCGGCAGGGTGATGCGGATGGCGCCCTTGCGAATCAGGTACAGCTCGTTGCCGGGGTCACCGAACGCGTAGACCTTCTCGTCCTTGACCAGAGTGCGTCGCTCCATGGCCGCCTCGAGGTCGATCAGCGTCTCTTCCTTGTGGCCCTTGAACAGCTCGAGATCCTTGAGCTCCAGCGCCGCAAGCTCGGGCGCCTCACCCTCGCCCTCGCCCTGGCCGAGAATCTGGTCTTCGACCCACTCCACTGCGTCATCGAGCTGACCGAACACCTTGACGTGCTCGGTCATCGTCGTAAGTTCCATCTGATCGAAGAACTCGGCGATATTGCGGCCATTGGGCAAGGTATGCGTCAAGCTGCTGAAGATGAGGAAGGCGTCGCGCTCGATCAGCGAGTCGCGGATCTGTTGCAGCAGGTGCACCGCCGTGACATCGACCGACTGCACACGCCGCATGTCGAGCAGGATGTACTTGCGCTTGCCGAGCTCGGGTTCGAGGGCGGTATACAACTGGTCCTTGGTCCCGAAGAACAGGCCACCCTGCAGCTCGAGGATGACCGACTGATGACCCTGCTTCTCGAGGACCGCCATGTCCTGGCGCAGACGCACGCGCTTCGAGAACCGCGTGCCGCCGTCCATCTTGCGGCGGATCACCGTGCTGCTCAGTTGTTCGCGAATGAACAGGAACATGGCCAGCGCAATGCCGACGCCGGAGGCGGCGATCAGGCTGTAACCGACCGCCACGGCCACCACTGCCACGATGACGATGAAGTCGAGCACGGTCCATGGCGACTCGAGCAGATGCAGGCTGTGGCGGTCGATCATCCGGAAGCCGACGATCATCAGGATGCCGGCCAGCGCCCCGACCGGAATCCACGCAATGAACGTTCCCAGGGCGAGAAAGGCGACGAGGGACAGCACGCCCTCAACGACCCCGGAGACGCGTGTCTGGCCGCCACTTGCCAGATTAACCAGCGTCGCCCCCATCTGGCCGGCGCCCGGCATGCCGCCGGCACAGGCCGACGCGACATTGCCAAGACCCTGCGCGATCAGCTCGCGGTTGGAATCATGGCGACTGCGGGTCAGTGCGTCGAGAACAACCGCCGTCTTCAGGGTATCGATCGACAACAGCACCGCCAGCGTAAACGCCGTTCCAAGCAGGGCGCCGATCTGGCTCAGCTTAAGCTCGCCGATCTCCTGCCAGCGCCCGGTAATCGCGTGCAGCATGCTTGAAGCCGTTCCGCCCAGCGGACCGATGATCAGCTTGTTGCCTTCGATAACCAGCAGCGATTCGTCCATCGCGGCGAGTCCGAAATAGGTCAGCACTCCCGCCAGCAGACCGAGAATTGCAGCCGGCACGACGCGCGTGACCAGCGGCGCGAAGACCATCACCGCCGCCGTCACTGCTCCGATGACAGCGCTTTCCCACTGCCACAGCTCCGGCGAGACCAGTGCCTTCCACCACGGTATTCCGCCAGGAACACCAAGGAATTTTGGGATCTGGCTGCCGATGATGATCAGCCCGACACCGGTGAGATAGCCGCTGACCACCGGAAACGGGATGTACTTGATCAGGCTGCCGATGCCCATGAAACCGAGAAGCAGTTGCACCAGCCCGGAAACCAGACCGAGGGCCGTCAACATGAGGACGATCGATGGCGCCGGGGTACCGCCCTGCACGAGTTCGATCGCGAAGGCTGAGAGCACCGCCGCAGCGGGCGCGCAAGGCGCCGTGATCAGGCGATTGGTGCCACCCAGGGCCGGGGACACCAGGCCAAGAGCGGTCGCGCCGAGAATTCCGGCCAGCGCGCCGAGGCCGGCGTAGGCCGGGCCGATGGCCGCATAGATAGTGACGCCGAAAGCGATCGCCGATGGCAACGCCACCAGCATCGCCGCAAGCCCCCCCCAGAAGTCACCGACCAGCTTGTCATTCTTGAACGTCATGGACAGTTCCATCGGTTCCGGTCCTCCTTCAGTCTCTCTAAAAAACTTCGCGGCAGATCCAAAGAAAGGTCCGCCCCAGCCCACGCGAAGCAAGCTCCCAAACCAAACGGCCCAGGATGCAAAACCTAGGCCGGACGCGATGCTAACACGATTGATTGGATTCAGCGGAAGGCGCAAGGCACGCAGCGTGCCGGCAGGCGACGTTGCAACGCGAAGCCCGCTTGCCCGAACGCGGTCGGGCAAGCCGGGCCGCAAGCCGCGATCTGCCAGGACGTCAATGCGAATCCCTGACGCCGGCAGTTGCCTGACCGGCCATGCGGGTAACGCGAAGTTCCTTGTCGATTTCCTCGGCGTAATCCGCCACACGATCGATTTCCTCGACGAATTGCGCCAGCGGGAGCTTCAATTCGAGGTCGAGCGTGTCATCGGCAAAGATCTTCTTCAGCAGTTGCATCGAAAGAAGGTCGGCCTGGCTTTCATGCCAGCTGACACGCTGCTCTCCAGCCGCCGCCGGCGGCCGCTTCCACCAGCGCGTGGCTGGGCGATAGTCTTCAACCAGTGCGTCGACCGCGATGCAAACCTCGTCCGTCAGTTTCTCGATGTCCGGCACCAGATGCGCGGGCACCCTATGACCAGGAGCGGAAAGTCCGGGCGCGACGGCAAAGCCGGTGACCTGCCGCTTCATGTCCTTGAGCAGCCGGCTCACACCGGTCAACGGGTCGATCATTTCGCAAATTAGATCCCGCAACGGTGACTGCTGGCGCACACCGGTCTCGAGCTTCTGCTGCATGTCGTCAAGCGTGCGCATGTGCTCGGTGATCCTTTCGGCTTGCCGCCAGCCTGCCCCATCCGTGCCCCCTTTCAGGGTTGCATCGACTGCCTCCCTAAAGATCATAGTGGCGCCAATAATGGCGTCCAGATAGCAGTCCAGATCGCCTTCGATCGACCGCGAGACAACGGGCCTCTCCGCCGTTTGGATTAGAGTTTCCACAGTGAATTCCTCTGCATGAAGTAAAGAAATGGAACCTGGCTTGCCTTGGACAAACGCTCCCGGACCGCCAGTGCTTCCTGAAATACTTGAAATGATTTTCATCTTAGTTGGCTACCAGACGTTGCGCTGTCGGCACGCGGGTATCAACCGCAACGTTCCCTTCGGGCACGCCGCCAGCCAGTTGCCGTGACCATCCCTTGAGGATGGCTGCGGCGCGCGCAAGCTCGCGTGCGATGTCGTTGAGGTTTCCATGAAGCTCGTAGAGCCGGGCCGCGTGGCCCGGAAGGGTACCGAGCCGGCCGGGCGACGGCGCGTGCGGTCGATCCCTGAGTCCAGGTATACTCGGCTTGCAAGCTTGGTTGCTGCCCAATGCGTCGTTGCCCGCCATCGCTGCCTCGGCATCGAATCCGGCAGCCAGCGAGCCGTTCGCCAGTCGCGCGTAACCATGGCGCAGGCTCGCGGCCACCTTCTGAATGCTAGCCACCATCTCGCTGGTAACTTCGTCCGGACCTGAGAGAACCTGATGGCAGCGACGGGCTGTCCTGAACAGTCCGGCCGCCACCCGATCCAGCGTCTCCAGTGTCCACTGAAGCTCGTCTGCCCCGACGCAGGGCTCGGGCATCGCGATCACGACGGCCCGGTGACGGCGCTGCAGTTCCTCGCGCCGCTGCTCTAAGTCGTGGAGGCGGAGCGAATGCGCCGACTCTTTCCCCTGCAGCACCTCGCCCAGGATCCTCGCCAGTTTCACCACCAGTCCTGCCTGCTGGTCGATCATGCTGAAAGGCTCAGGGCCTGCCACCACCTGGACGCACTGCGCGGCTTGCGGCGTGGCGATGGCGGTCACCGCATGCGGGCTCATTGTGTCTTCCACGGTGCCGCCTGCTCGCGAAATGCGCCAACCAGAGTGCCGAGTTCCGGCAGCAGCCGCTCGCTCTGCCCTTCCAACCAGCAGCGAATGGCCTCGCCGTGCCGGTCAGGAAGCGCTTCCGCGGTCAACTCGGTGGCCACCGCCAGGTCGTTCAGCTTCCCGAGCATTTCCTGCAGGCCGCTTGCCGCCACGTGGTAGTCGCGCAGCGCCGCGCCGGGGAAGAGCGGAGCGAAGAATTCGAGCGCATAACGCAGCCGCTTGTAGGCTACGCGAAGCCGATGACGCGACGCCGCGTCGCCGCTCAACGCCTCTTCAGCCAGTCGGCTAACCTGTCCGGCGCGCTTTTCGAGACAACGCGGGGCGAAGGCTTCGAGCCGACGCACCTTGCCCTCGGGAAGCGCCAGCACGGCGGCGGTGAATTCGAGCAGCAGTCTCGAGTAATCGACTGATTTGAGCGAATCGCGTGCCGCCTCGCGATTGCTCGCGCAACGCGCCGTCGCATAGTGTGACAGGCGGGCGGCGACGCCGCTTTCCGGGAAAGCCGCGACGATCGACGGCAAGGTTTCTCCGGTGAACACATCCCAGTTTCGCGCCTCTCCGAGCTGCCTCGCCAACGCCTGCCAGAGCGGGTCGAATCTGGCCACGAAGTCCTGCGGCAGGCGCGGTTTCCAGACGCGAATCGCCGAGCGCAGACGACGGATCGCGACGCGCGCCTGATGCACGAACTCCGGGTTGTCGTTCTCGCAAAGTCCCTGCTCGTTACTCTGCAGATGATGCAGGCAGGCCAGCGCGACGGTGCGAAAGGCGGCAACTGTCGTCATTCCGCCGTCGGTGGCGATTGGCAGCGCCTTGACCGGCTGCCGCGACTCATCGGCCAGAACGCGGTAGCCGCGCTGGAACTTGCTGGCAGCTTCCGGGTGCAGTTGCAACTCCGTCTGCAGTTCGCCAGCGACGGAAAAGAGGTCGGCAACTCCGCCCGAGCGCAATTCGAGACCGACCTCGCATATCGCCTGACGCCGTCCCGCAGCCTCGATCCAGCCACGGTCGAGGGCCAGTTCGATGCGCACGCCGTCACGCGGCTCGAGCATCCAGGCGCTACGGGTGAAGCAAGTGGTAAATGCCGGCTTGAGGTCCTCACGCACGGACTCGAGCAAGGGACGCAAGCTGCCGTCAGCGATGTGCGAGAAGTCGAGATCGCCTGGCGCGCCGGCAATTTCCCGCTCGCCATTTGCATCCGGGCTGTCGTCAGCCAAGCCAACCCGGCCGACCGATGACAGCCAACCAGAACCCTGCTTGCGGTAGCCGACGATGACGCGCTCACGTCGCAGGCGCTGGTCCGGGGTGTCATAGTACGTATGGACGACGTGCTGGCGAACCGGCTTGGAATCGGTCAGCAATGGATGCTTGACCAGCCGAACAGCAAGCTCGGGCGCTAGCGAGAGACTCAGTTCAGTTTCAATACCCACCTGACAACTCCTGAGAAGCGGCTGGGACCCAACCAGACCAGACTCTTCCTGACCGGACCGGCGCCCATCGGAGGTTGGCCACCCAGTCTTTGGGTGATCATTTCAAGCACATGCCATGCCAGTCCCGACCCGCCTGTGGATACTCGCACCGAATCAGGCGGATAGCGTCTGCTGTCGAATTACCAGGGAACCAAGAGGGGTGTAACAGAATGAATCGGCAAGGCGCCGAAGAACCCAGATGTGATTTAAATTATGTCAAATAAACAATATATTGTAGAGATATTGTGACAATTTACACAAAGTTGAAACGTTACACCTGCGCAGGTGATGACTGCCCGACCTCCGCCGGCGGCAGGGAACCGATTTTCGCTTCTGCGTGAGGTCAAGCGCCGCCTGGCCGGTTCAGGTCTCCGGCGACAGGGCGCGCCGGGCCAGCCTCCTGTTGAGCGCCGGGCGGGACAGTCCAAGCAGCGTCGCGGCAACACCCTGATTACCCTTGGCGCGTTTCAGCGCCTCGCTGACCATCGCCTCCTCGACCTCGTCGAGAGTCGGAAAGCGCCCCGGGATCAGGATCGGCAGGTCTTCGGACGATTCCACCGCCGGATTCTCGGCCCCCGTCTTCTGCTGCTTCTGGATGGCCTGGCGGAAGCTGTCCATGGCCAGCACCGAACCCGCGCGGTGTAACGCGATGGCGTTGAAGACCATCGCCCGCAACTCGCGTACATTGCCGGGAAAATGGTAGTTTGCCAGCAGGGTGAGCAGTTCGTTCGATGGCTCGGGGACGGACTTGCCGATCGCCGCCGCCGCTTCGTCGACGAAGTGCTGCAGCAGCAGCGGGATATCCTCCTTGCGCTGGCGCAGCGGCGGCACTTCGACCTGGTGTACCGACAGGCGGAAGAAGAGATCCGAGCGGAACTGGTTCTGCCGCATCATCTGCGCCAGGTTGCAGTTGGTCGCGCAGACGACCCGCGCGTCACTGGGGCATGCGACATCGGAACCCAGCGGGTAATACATGTGCTCCTGCAGCAGACGCAACAGCTTCACCTGCGACGCCATCGACAGATCGCCGATCTCGTCGAGAAACAGCGTGCCGCCGGCAGCCTGGGCGATCAGGCCGGCACGCGACTGGTCGGCACCGGTGAAGGCGCCCTTCCTGTGGCCAAACAGGGTGTCGGAAAAGAGCGTGTCGTCGAGGCCGGCGACATTGACCTGGACGAACTGTCCGCTCAGACCGCTCAGCTTGTGCAGCGCATGTGCGAACATCTCCTTGCCGGTGCCGGTTTCGCCGGAAATCAGTACCGGTTCGGCGGAGACGGCCACCGCTTCGAGATACTGGAAGAGCGCCCGCATCTTGCGGCTGTTGGTGACGATTCCGGCGAAGGCCTCGTTGTCTTGCAGGCAGTCCGAGAGCAGATAGCGCTTGAGCACGCCCATCTGCCGGCGCAGCGAGTGGACCTCGAGCGCATGGCGGACGCTCGCCACCAGCCGGCTTTCCTCGACCGGCTTGACGAGGTAGTCGAACGCGCCCTCCTTCATGCTGCGGACGGCAGTCTCGATATCGAGCGCCGCAGTCATGACGATCACCGGCACTTCCGGGTAGAGGTGGACGATGTCGGGCAACAGCTTGTTGCCGGTGACATGCGGCATGAAGAGATCAAGAAGGACCGCACTCGCCGGCTGCCGCTCGAGGGCCGGCAGCAACTCCCGGCTATCGCTCACCATCCGGATGTTGGCCACGCCGGCACTCTGGAGCACCGCCGCGCTAGCGCGCAGGACCGACTCCTCGTCATCGACAAGAAAGACTGGCAGGCTGGCAAACGATCTTTCCTTCATTCACTCCTCCGTGACAGCCGGCAGATCGATAATGACCGTCGTTCCGTGATCATCGTTGGTTGCGAACCTCAACACCCCGCCGTGCTTTTCGACGATCGACGAGGAAATCGACAGTCCCAGGCCAGTTCCGCCGCTTTCGGCCTTGGTGGTAAAGAAGGGTTCGCCGAGATGGGGCATAACGTCCTCGGCGATTCCTGTCCCCTGATCGGCGACCTCGACGATGACCCGGGCTCCGGCACTGTCCGGCCTGGCCGAAACCCTCACAGAACGATTGCGATCGGGAAGGGACTCGAGGGCATTGACGATCACATTGATGAATACCTGTTCCAGTTGCTGCACGTTGCCCCTGACCGTCTGCAGCGCCTCCGGCACGTCCAGGGCAAAGACATCGGTGTGCTTGCGAATACGCGCTTCGAGCAGAGCCACCGCCCCGGACAGGACTTTTCCGATGTCGGCCAACTCATCCATGTTTCCGCGATCCTGCCTGCCAAGGTGCTTCAGGTTGTCGATGATCTTCTGAATGCGCTTGGCGTTCCTACCGATGTCGCTCATTCCCTGTTCTATGGTCTCGCGTGCCTGCGCAAAGCGCAATCCGGCCAGCATGAATGCCCCCTGCTCCTGTTCGTAATCGTTCAGGATCGGCAATGCATCCTGCCAGATCCGCGTCAGCAGTGAAGCATTGGTCAGGATGGCGTGGTTCGGATTGTTGATTTCGTGGGCGATGCCTGCCGAGAGCACGCCCAGCGAGGCCAGGCGCGCGTTGCGGATAGCCTGCCATTGCAGCTTGCGATTCTCGGTGATGTCGGTGATCACCACCATGGCCGCGATCACCGCAGTCGCCGAAGTGATCGGCACCATGCGAATTTCCCACCAGGTGTCGTCGCTCGACGCATACTGGAAATGCTCGACTCGCCCGCTCGTGAAGAGCTGTCGCAGCTTTTGCCGGTAACTATTCCGCACATCGGGCGGGAGAATCAGTTCCGATTGCTTCTCGCCGGCACCACCCACCGGATACAGGAAGGGCCGGTTGGTAAGCAGGATGCCGGCTTCGCGGTCGACGGTGAAGATCAGGTCCGGGGAATGGTTGAACAACGTACGCAAGCGCGCTTCCGAATCGCGCAACGCGTCTTCCGCCAGCTTGTGCTCGGTGATGTCCTCGAAAAAGCCGACGATACGACTCAGCTCACAACCGGGTTCGCGCACCGGGAAGCCGCAGACGCGCAGCCAGCGCAAGCCATGGTCGCCAAGCGAAACCGGAAGGACGACGGTGAACCGACCGCCCTCGGTCTGCAACTGGCGGATCGCCTCGACCAGCGTTGCCCGGTCATCGCCTTCGAAGATGTCGAGCATCAGGGCGGGCGAGGGGTCGTCGAGCCTGGCCTCGCTACCGGCGATCTGCCGGAACGCCGGCCCGATGTACTCGAGTCGCGTCACATCGGCGTTGGTCGCCCAGAAGACGACATCGACCGTTTCCGCCAACTGGCGAAACAGTTCCTCGCGCTCATAGATGGTCTGGGTCAAGCGAATTCGATCATCGAGTTCGCGACGACTGCGCACCAGGTAGAAACTGAGCAGCGCGGTGAACAGGATGCCGCCCAGGAGGACCAGCCAGTGCGCCCTGGTAAACGCCTCGGCGCTGCGAAAGGCATGGGTTGCGACGCATGTGACGCTCCACTCGCGATCGCCGAAGGGGATGGTGGCCGTCATCCACGGCTGATCCGCGTCACCCTCCGGTGGCAGGCCGGCGGCCGTGGCGGCGGCGCCCGGCTCGAGCCGGCTGGCGTAAAAGTAGAGAAACCGGGCGTCGCCGATACCCGATTCGTCGCGCACCAGGACCTCGACGCCGCGCGGCTCGAGCAGGCTGATGGCAACGTGGATCATCTTCTCGATGTTGTAGATGCCGATCACAAATCCGAGGGGATCTGGCCGCTTGCCGGGTGCCCCAGCAGCGACGGCACGCTGCGCTTCACCTGTCGCGTAGAGCGGCAACGCCGCATAGACGACATGGATTGCCTCCTTGCCCGCCTGCGCGAGTTTCATTCGTCCGCTAACCGCGACAGTCCCACTCTCTCGCGCCTGCCTGAAAAGGGCCGCAAGTTCACCGCTGGCGTTCAGATCGACACCTGGCTCCACTCCGGAGCCGGTGCGCGATGCGGAAAGAAGCACCGGTACCCGCAGTTCGCCCGCACCCAGCACTTCGTCAGGTCCGCTGCCGGCGGGGGCTGTCCGTTGCAACCCCTGGCGCGGGGAAATCAGCAGCGGCGCCCACAACAGGCTGTCAACGTAAGGTCGGCGCGCGAGCAGCGAGCCGGCGAAGACCTGAAACTCGTTCTGGTCGACGGCCTGCGCCGAATGAAACAGCGCGGTTATTTCCTGAAGCGCGTCAAGCCCCTGCCCGACCACCGCCCGCACGGACTGGATGCGGTCCGCCGCGGCCCACTCGAATTCCCTCTGGTGGCTGGTCTGCAGTTCGTGCCGAACATTCCACGACGAAAGGCAGGTCAGGAGAAGCCCCCCGATCGCCACGACATAGGCGGCGGAATGCTTCGGTAGTCTATCGAACATGGGCGGTCATCAGAAGGTTGCCATACAGGGCTTCGCAGGCGGACTTTCCCAATCGCCACTACCCTATCCGGGTCAGCTTAGCAGAAAGCATCGGCGGCAAGAACACTTCGGCGTCCAGTTCCCAGGAATGTGCCTGTCCGGCATCAACCGTGATCATCGGTGTGCCGGGCGAAGAACCGGCGCCGTTCGACGATGCAGTCACTGCCTCCCATCCGGTACTCACGGCAGACATCCGGCCGGCGCTCATAGATGACGCAGCGCATGGTGTCGCGGTCGACGGCCGCGCACCAGCCATCAGCGAGGCGGCGCATCACCGCTCCGCCCCAGCGATCCTCCGCCGTGAAGCGCGCCGGGATCTTGTCTTCGCCGGCCAGCAAGACCTCCAGACGGCAGCAACAGGCCTCGCAGTCCGCGCATGAAACGGCAGCCGCGGCGTCGGTGTCGCTTTCTCTATCCATGGGCAACATTGTCCCACAGGCGAACCGATTGGCGCGGCCCACAGAAAAGGGCACAATTTGTCGCGCGGCAGCAGCGCATCCTGCGCCGGCCCCGCAAATTCCCGATGGTTGCCTTCAGACCATCGGTCCGTCCGGCGGTTGGTTCTTCACGAAAGCACGAGTAATGGAGCATCCGGATTCGCTTTTCTGGAATGTTCCGTCGGCCAGCCTTCAATCGCGACTCGAGTCGCTCCCGGGAGGCTTGAGCGGGCGCGAGGCTCGGCGGCGAGCCGTGCGCTACGGCCCCAACACGCTGAGGGTTCAAAAAGAGCGGGCACTGGTCCTTCAATACCTGAGTCACTTCAAGAATCCCCTGGTGATGATTCTGCTCGCCGCAAGTGCAGTCTCGGCACTGACGAGCGAAATGACCGGTTTCGTGATCATCTGGGCAATCGTGCTGATGAGCGTGACGCTCGACTTCAATCAGGAATACCGTGCCAGTCAGGCTGCCGAGCGGCTGAAAGAAGCGGTTTCGGTCAGGGCGAAGGTATTGCGCGATGGTCAGCTGCGGCAGATTGGGATGAGCGACCTGGTACCCGGCGATGTGGTCATGCTGGCAGCCGGCGATCTCATGCCGGCTGACTGTCGCCTGCTCGAAGCCAGAGATTTCTTCGTCAACCAGGCGCTCCTGACCGGCGAACCCTATCCTGTCGAAAAGCATGCGCGCGAGCTATCCGCACCCGTAGAGAACATCAGTCAGGCCGTAAACGCCATTTTCATGGGCACCTCCGTGATCAGCGGCATGGCCACGGCCATGGTATGCCGCACCGGCACCGATACGGCAGTCGGACAGATTGCCGATTCGCTAGTCGCCAAACCGCCGCCCACCGCCTTTGAGCTCGGCACCCACAGCTTCGGCATGCTGATCATGCGCCTGACCGTTCTTCTCGTGTTATTCGTGTTCCTGATTAACGCCCTGCTCCACCGCCCGATCCTGGAGTCATTCCTTTTCGCCATCGCGCTGGCCGTCGGCCTGACGCCGGAACTGCTGCCGATGGTCGTCACGGTGACACTGTCACGCGGCGCGCAGCGCATGGCAAGGAAGCATGTAATTGTGAAACAGCTCGCCGCGATCCAGAACCTGGGCAGCATGGACGTTCTGTGCACCGACAAGACGGGTACGCTCACCGAGGCACGCATCCATCTCGAACGCCATCTCGATGCCCAGGGTGAAGACAACGCGCAGGTACTGCAACTGGCCTACCTCAACAGTCACTTCGAAACCGGCCTTAAGAGCCCACTGGACGATGCGATCCTCGAGCACAAGGAGATCGACGTCAGCGGCTGGAAGAAGATCGACGAGGTTCCCTTCGACTTCGAGCGGCGGCGCGTTTCTATCCTGGCCGACGATGGGGAAAAGCGACTGCTCGTCGTCAAGGGTGCCCCCGAGGACATACTCCGATTGTCTACACGCTATGCAGTCGGCGAAGGGCAAGGCGCCCAGCCGCTCGATGCGCCGGCATTGGCGAAGATCAAGACGTTGCACGACAATCTTGGCCGCGAAGGCTTCAAGGTGCTCGGCATCGCCTGGCGCCCGGCGGCAGCCGATCATCCCCACGCCATGCTGGACGATGAAAGCGAACTCATTTTCGCCGGCTTTGCCGCCTTTCTCGACCCGCCCAAACCCAGCGCGGCGCATGCGCTGAAGGCGCTGGCGACAAGCGGCGTTGGCGTCAAGATCCTCACCGGCGACAGCGAACTGGTCACCCGTCACGTCTGCGCACAACTCGGCATTGCGGTCACCGGCGTGATCAACGGCAACGAGATCGAGCACATGGACGATTCGGTGCTTGCCGTCAGGGTCAAGGCAGCCAACCTGTTCTGCCGCGTCACACCGGCCCAAAAAAACCGCGTTATTCTGTCGCTGCGTGCCCAGGGACATACCGTCGGCTATCTCGGCGACGGTATCAACGACGCGCCATCACTCCACTCCGCCGATGTCGGCATCTCGGTAGACAGCGCGGTGGATGTGGCGAAAGCCGCTGCCGCCATGATCCTGCTGCGCCATGACCTGAACGTGCTGCACGCCGGCGTGCTGGAAGGGCGGCGCACCTTCGCCAACATCCTGAAGTACATCATGATGGGAACCAGTTCCAACTGCGGGAACATGTTCAGCATGGCCGGGGCGACGCTGTTTCTCCCCTTCCTGCCCATGCTCCCGACGCAGATCCTGCTCAACAACCTGCTCTACGACCTCTCGGAATTGCCGATTCCGATGGATAACGTCGACCGCGACACCCTCGCTCACCCCAGGCATTGGGATACAGCCTTCATCCGCAACTTCATGTGGGTGGTCGGCCCGGTCAGCTCGCTTTTCGATTTTCTGATGTTTTTCGTCATGCTCAAGGTATTCGATGCCGGCGAGGCCCTGTTCCAGACCGGCTGGTTCATCGAATCGATTGCCACCCAGGTGCTCGTGATCTTCGTCATCCGGACCCGGGGCAGTCCGTTCAGGAGCCGACCCCATGGCGTATTGACCGTGACATCGCTGGCCGTTGTCATCGTTGCCACCGTCCTGCCATTTACGCCGCTGGCAACGCTGCTCGGCTTCGTCGCCCCGCCGCCGCTGTTCTTCCTGATTCTGCCGGCCATGGTGTTGGGCTATCTGGTCGCCGTCGAGTTCATGAAGCACCTTTTCTATCGGCACTACTCGGTACCCTGAAATCCGCTGCCAGTTCTCAGGAACCGGAAAACCGTTGCGACTCTGGTAGTGTGGAAGCCTGAGCCACCCTGGAGTCCTCATGAGCCCCCGTTACATCATCGTCTGCCTGATCCCTCTAACCATCGCGGCCTGTTCGGAAAAACCGTCCTTGAGTCTTGAAGAGAGGGCCAGGTACACCCGGGAACTGATCGACGAACGACCCGCGTGCAAGGCGTATGCGGAGAAACTTGCACCACCCGTGGCTGAAGGCAGCATCATCGACCGGACATACGCGGCGGCCAAGGGCGCACACTGCCTGAAACCTGCCGTCTGACGCCGGCCACGGCGCGCCCAGCGGAGCACGCCGGGTTCATTGCCGCCGGTTAACCCGCGCTTAAGGTTCGCCTAAGAAGCCCTTAAGGCAGGCTCTCTACACTCCTTCTCCGTGAACACGACAAGGAGAACGATGGTGAGACCCCTTCCCGCCCTATGCCTGCTGCTGCTCAGCATTGCTGCCCAGGCCGAAACGCCGCAACAGATCGGCCAGACCTATGCCACCGAGGCAGCCGCCCGGCAAGCTGGCTTCACGCCTTCCGCCAAACGCGGCGAGACATTCTTCCGCCAGCGCTTTGCCAACAACGACAAGATGCCGGCGTGCACCAGCTGCCATACCGACAGCCCGCTGAACGCCGGTCAGCATGTCGTCACCGGCAAGGCGATCCGTCCGCTCGCGGTGGCCGCCAATGGGCAGCGCTTCAGCGACCCGGCCAAGGTCGAGAAATGGTTCGGCCGCAACTGCAGGGAAGTCATCGGCCGCGACTGCACGCCGGCCGAGAAGGCCGATTTCGTCACCACCATGAGCGAGGCACGCTGACATGAAACGCATCTCCATCATCCTGCTCCTCGGCACTGCCCTCCCGGCGCTCGCCGACCGCGTGCCGCTCCCGGCAAATGCGCCAGCCGGCTACCAGGCCGAATGCGGCAGTTGCCACATGGCCTATCAACCCGCGCTGCTTTCGGCGAATGACTGGCGGCGAACGATGGCCGGCCTGAAGGACCACTTCGGCACGGATGCCGCGGTCGACGGCCCGGCAGGGCAGGAAATCGCCAACTTCCTCGAACGCAACGCGGGCAATGCCGGCAAGCTCGGCAGTGCCGGCGAACCGCCACGGATCAGCCAGACCGCCCGCTTCGTTCGCAAGCACCGCGACATTCCGGCGAAATACTGGAAAGACCCGCGCATCAAATCGGCGGCCAACTGCGAAGCCTGCCATCGTGGCGCCGCCGAGGGCAACTACAGCGAGCACGACATCCTGATTCGCGAACTTCGGAGATAAACCATGCAAAAGATACTCGTCTGGGACTGGCCGGTTCGCCTCGGCCACTGGCTGATGGTCGGCGGATTCATTGTCGCCTGGCTGACTTCGGAGAGCGAAACCTTCCGCCTGCTGCATGTGATTTCCGGCGCCACCGTACTCGCCGTCGCCACTTTCCGGCTGCCCTGGGGCTTCATCGGCAGCCGTTATGCGCGCTTTGTCGATTTCGTGCGCGGTCCGGGCGCCGTCAAGGACTACGCCGCCGGCCTGCTGAAGCTCGAGCCGGCCCACCACGTCGGCCACAATCCCGCCGGCGGCTGGGCCATCGTCCTGCTGCTCGGGCTCGGCATCCTGACCGGCCTCTCGGGCTGGGCGAACTACAATGAAATCGGTGGCGATTTTCTCGAAGAACTCCACGAAGGACTAGCCGTCACGATGCTCACCGTGGTCTTCATCCACATTGCCGGCGTGCTCTCCGGCAGCCTGATGCACGGCGAAAACCTGGTGCGGGCGATGCTGAACGGCCGCAAGCTAGGAATGCCGGGAGAAGCGATCCGCTCCGCCCGGCCGCTGGCCGGCGCGGTCTTGCTGGCGTGGGTCGCCATCGCCGGCTGGTGGATTGCCACCTGATAGAATCGCGGCATGCGCATCCTGCTCGTTGAAGACGACCCCCAGCTTGGCGACGGCCTGACCATCGGCCTGCGCCAGGCGGGTTTCGCGGTCGACTGGGTAAAGGACGGCAATTCCGCCGACCACGCGCTGCAATCCGAAACATTTGACCTGGTCGTCCTCGACCTCGGACTGCCCCGGCTTTCCGGCATGGAGGTTTTGAGCCGCGCCCGTAGCCGCCGCCAGACCCTGCCGGTACTCATCCTGACCGCCCGCGACGCCACCGGCGACAAGGTTTCCGGCCTCGATGCCGGCGCCGACGACTACCTCGTCAAGCCGGTCGACCTCGATGAACTGGCGGCCCGCATTCGCGCCCTGACCCGGCGCAGCGCCGGACGCGCCGCGCCGCTGCTGACCCGCGGCGATCTCACGCTCGATCCCGCTGCTCATAGCGTCACGCTCGCCGGCGCGCCGGTCGAACTGTCCAGCCGCGAGTTTTCCCTGCTGCAGATGCTGCTCGAGAATGCCGGCCGCGTCCTCAGCCGCAGCCAGCTCGAACAATCGGTCTACGGCTGGCGCGACGAGCCGGACAGCAATGCCCTCGAGGTTCATATCCACCACCTGCGCAAGAAGCTGGGCAGCGAGCTGATCCGCACCCTGCGCGGGGTCGGCTACACGATACCCAGGTGACAACTGCCTGGTTCTCGCTGCGCCGCCGCCTGCTCGGCCTGCTGCTCGGCGGCGTCGCCGCCGCCTGGCTGGTGACCATGGTCTTCAGCTACGTCGATGCCCACCATGAAGTTGACAAACTTTTCGACGCCCAGCTCGCCCAGGCGGCGCAAACCCTTCTGGCGCTGGCCGGACACGACGAGGGCGACGATATCGAGGACCTTGGCGACGCGGGCCACAAGTACCAGCGCCGCCTACGCTTCCAGATCTGGCGCGGCGACGGCAAACTGCTGATGCGCTCGAAAAATGCCCCGGAAACGGCGTTGACCGCAACTGACGGCTTTTCCGAAACCCGTGACCGGAAAGACCGCTGGCGCCATTACAGCCAGTGGAACGACGACCGCAGCCTGCAGGTCCAGGTCAGCGAGAATCACCACATTCGCGACGAACTGATCGGCCACATCGCCTGGCGCCTGCTTCTCCCAGCCCTCTTCGGCCTGCCGCTGATCGGCCTCTGGGTCTGGCTCGCCACCCGTCAGGGACTGGCATCGCTGGACGGCATCGCCAGACAGATCGCCAGCCGCGCACCGCAGCAACTGCAGCCGCTGACACCCGCCTCCGCCCCGGAAGAAATCCGCACCATGATCGAGGCGCTGAACGGTCTCTTTCAGAGGGTCGAAACCGCCCTCGAAACCGAAAGGCGGTTCACCGCTGACGCCGCCCACGAACTGCGGACGCCGCTGGCGGCACTGCAGGCACAAGTTCAGGTTGCCCTGCGCGCGCGTGACGGCGGCGAACGCGACCGCTCGCTGGCGCAGCTGCAAAGCGGCCTGACCCGCGCTTCCCACCTGGTCGACCAGATGCTGCAACTGGCCCGCCTCGACCCCGAATCCGGACTGCCCGATCCGCAGCCGGTCGATCTGGCGATGCTGGCCGAAGCCGTCTGCGCCGATCTCGGGCACCAGATACTCGAAAAGAATCTCGATTTCGCTCTCGATGCCGTAGCCGGCTGCATTGTCACCGGCCAGGCGGAATGGCTGCGCGTGCTGATCCGCAACCTGGTCGACAACGCCATCCGCTACACCCCGACCGGCGGCTCGGTGCGTGTCCGGGTAGCCGTCGCCAATGGTCGGAGCAACCTGAACGTCAGCGACAGCGGCCCCGGAATTCCCGCCGCCGACCGCGAGGCGGTCCTGCGCCGCTTCCATCGCCTGAACCGGGGAGAGCAGCCAACCGGCAGCGGCCTCGGACTGGCCATCGTTACCCGGATCGCCGAACTGCACGGCGCCGGTATTGACCTCGCGGCGGGTGAAGACGCGCAAGGTTTGCAGGTCACGGTCACTTGGCCCGCCGCAGCCCAAGTCTAGAAGTCAGGGCCAGATCTCAACGAAGCAGATCCCCGCTGTATCGACCCGCCCGCGAGGCTTTCCCAGTGCCCCAGGCGCCTCGATCAAGCAGGAAAGATCCCTAGATAAGCCTGCCTTAAGGTTGGCGGATTACACTTCACACCATGTTCACATCGGTCGCACCGTGGCGGGTACGCTCTGGCTGACGGCGGAACCATGACCTCGCTCTCCCTGCTCCTCTGGATCACGCTCGGCATTGCGCTGCAAGTGGCGCTATGGCTCGGGGTCAGCTTCTGGCGTCACTGGCTGGAATACCAGGCGCTGCGCAGCGGCATGATCGTGCCGAAAAGTGGCGTGCCGCCGCTCGCGCCGCTGTCCGGCGCACTGTCCGAGCCGGCAACAGTCCCCGCATGGTCCGGCTTCAGGCCATTTCGGGTCGTGCGCAAGGTCGTCGAGGATGATGCCCGGTCGATCTGTTCGTTTTATCTTGTTCCCGAAGACGGGCAGGCCCTTCCGGAATTCCTGCCCGGCCAGTTCCTGACCTTCCGGCTCGATGTATCTGCGGCGAATGGCTCCCCCGAGCAGATTCTTCGCTGCTATTCCCTGTCGGAGGCTCCGCGACCTGACCATTACCGCGTTTCGATCAAACGGGTGCCGGCCCCTGCCGGTTGCGATGTGCCGCCGGGCCGTTCCTCGAATCATTTCCATGATCGGGTTGCCGTCGGCGGCATTTTGCAGGTGCGGGCGCCCGGCGGGCATTTTCATGTCGACCGCGGCGATACTCCGCTGGTGCTGATCGGGGGCGGAATAGGCATCACACCGATGCTGAGCATCCTGAACTGGTGCCTGGCTCAGCAGCCGGGACGCGAGGTCTGGCTCTACTACGGGGTGCGCCATGGCGGCGAACTGGTAATGCGGCCTCACCTTGACGCGTTGACCGCCGCGCATTCCAACTTCCATTTGCGCATCTGCTGCAGCGACCCGCGACCCGATGAGAGCAAAGGGCGCGATTTCCATCATCGCGGACGCGTCGACCTACCCTTGCTCCGTATGCAGTTGCCGCTCAAGCCTTACGAGTTCTACATTTGCGGCCCGACCCTGATGATGGAGAGCCTGGTGATGGGGCTGGAGGACTGGGGCGTTCCGGAGAGGCGCGTTCACTTCGAAGCCTTCGGTCCGGCGTCGATCAAGCGCCGGCCAGTGGTGGAATTGCCACCGTCGGACGTATCGGCAAGTGACATTCTCGTGACCTTCGCCAAATCGGGCAAGCAACTGCCGTGGCAACCCACGGCGGGAAGCCTCCTGGAATTCGCCGAGGCAAACGGGCTTGCCGTCGATTCCGGTTGCCGTGCCGGCGGCTGCGGCACTTGCCAGACGACCATCAAGTCGGGTGAAGTGGCCTACCTCAAGCCGCCGGATTACGACCCGGAACCCGGCAGTTGTCTGCTCTGTGTCTGCGCGCCAAGAACCAGCGTGACCCTGGAGGCATAAATGACGACTTCGCCCACTGCCGGCTCGCTGTGGCGCCAGCATATCCTCCCCTTCACACTGCTGCTCGGTCTCCTCGCGGCGGCCACCTTGGCCGGCGACTTCGTGCTGCACCGGTTGAATCTGGTCTGGGTCGGTCGCTACCTGGGCATTCCTGGCACGCTTCTGATCATCGGCTCGCTGGTCTATTCGCTGCGGAAGCGCAAATACATTTCATCGGGCAACCCGAAAACCTTGCTGACCCTGCATGAAGTCGGCACCTGGCTCGGCTCGTTGATGGTGCTGCTCCATGCCGGCGTCCATTTCAATGCCATCCTGCCCTGGCTCGCCACGGTAGCCATGGGGATAAATGTGATCAGTGGCATGGTTGGCAAATTGCTCCTCGGCCGCTCGCGCCAGCATGTTCTCGGGCAGCGCGAGCACTTCCAGTTGCGCGGACTATCGCGCCCCGAAGTCGAACAGGCGGTTTTCTGGGATGCGGTGACACTCGACGCCATGACCAAATGGCGCAAGGTGCACATCCCGATCTTCGTTGTCTTTGCTGCACTGGCATCGGGACATATCGTCAGCATCTTCCTCTTCTGGGGCTGGCGATGAACCGGACCGTCAAGATCGTTCTGGCCGCCAACCTGATCGTGTTCGCCATCCTGGCTTTTGTCTATCCCCACCTGATGGTCGGTCCAGGCAAGTTGATTCCCGGTCATGGCAAACTGGAAGAGGACTGCTTCGCCTGTCATGCGCCACTTTCGGGGGCCGATTCGCCGCGCTGCATCGTCTGCCACAAACCTGAAGAAATTGGCCGCCTGACCACAGTAGGCCTGCCGATCGACAAGCCGCTGACATCGACCCCCTTCCACCAAAAGCTGACCCGCCAGGACTGCGTCGCGTGCCACAGCGATCATGCCGGGGTCAAGCGCTTCCGCCCGACCGGACATTTCAATCATGGCTTGTTGGAAAAGGCAACGCGCGACGAATGCCAGAGTTGCCACAAGTCACCCAAGGACACGTTGCACCAGCAGATCAGGGGCAATTGCAGCCAGTGTCACAACCAGGAAAAATGGACACCGGCCACCTTCGACCACGACAAGCATTTCGAACTTGACCGCGACCACAATGCTCGCTGCGTGACCTGCCACCTTCATAACGATTACAGCCGCTACACTTGCTACGGCTGCCACGAGCACACACCCGACAATATCCGCCGCAAGCACATCAAGGAAGGTATCCGCAGTTACGAGAATTGCGTCGAATGTCACCGCAACGCCGACGAGCACGACATTCGCGGTGAGTACGGGAAGCGTGAAGGCAAGCGCGACCGGAAAAAGCACAACGACTGACTACCGCCCGCCAGCCTTCAGGGAGTCACCATGAACCCAGATTGTCCATTAGGCATTTTGCAGCCCATGAATGATGGGCGGAGCGG
>ERZ724513.295-NODE-295-length-23162-cov-8.200545_pt1 | contig 23162 bp, 19 predicted proteins | sample MGYA00376046_ERZ724513 | MGnify/ENA primary metagenome ERZ724513 (study PRJEB28724, sample SAMN07190883) | activated sludge metagenome | isolation source: activated sludge of sewage treatment plant in Hong Hong | place: Hong Kong | collected 2016-03-17 ...
TGATCAGCGCCAGTGTGCGTTCGCTGTTTTCCGCGGCCTGCAACTGTGTGCGCAGGATCGGCGCTTCGGCGGCTGTGGTCAGCAGCGCTTGTTGGGTCGTGAAGGTCGCGTTGGCGGGCTGGCCGGTCGTCACTTGTTCGCGATGGCAGTCGAGGCACTTCGCCGCCGACACGGTGACGGTGTTCGGCCGGGATCACGCGGCGCCGCGCACGATCGCGCTGCCCGCGCCGGCCGCCGCGCTCACCGGGGATGGCGCCGGACGGGCACTGGCCCCTACCCGCGGTGGCTACTTCGACGTCGACCTGGCCGGCGGCACCGCGCGACGCGTCGACGTCGACGGGGAAAAGCAGACCGAGTTCACCGCGATCGGACGGTTTCCCGGCGGACAACTGGTGCTCGGCAGCGCGGACGGTTCGGTGTTCGTGCTGTCCTCCCCGACCGCCGTCGGACACCGCGACAAGAAGTTCACCCGGGTGGATTCCCTTGTGGTTCAAGGTAATACGGCCATTGTTCTGGACCGCGGTCAGACCTCGGTGACCGCCGTCGAGCCCGACGGCAGCGCACCGCAGTCGCTGCGGGCGGGCGAGGGCGCCACCAGCATGGCCGCCGACAGCCTGGGCCGGGTCCTGGTCGCCGACACCCGGGGCGAGGAACTCCTGGTGTTCGGCACCGAGCCACTAATGCTTCGCCAGCGGTATCCGGTGCGCCAGGCGCCGTACGGCGTGACCGGTTCGCCGAGCCTGGCCTGGGTGTCACAAACCGCCGCCAACGCCGTCATTGGTTACGATCTGACGACCGGAATCCCCGTCGAGAAGGTGCGGTACCCCACCGTGCAGCAACCGAACATCCTGGCCTACGACGACGCCTCGGGCGCGCTGTACGTGGTGTCGGGCGCCGGCGCCGGGGTGCAGGTCATCCAGAAGGCGGGCCGACCGGCGTGAGAGTCCGCGGCTGGGATGTCGACCTGTCCGACGAATACGAGTGGGTTCCGTTGCGCCTGCCGCCGGACGTCACCCGGATCACGGCATCGACCCGGCTGTCGATCGAGGCCGAGTACCGCGGCTGGGAACTGACTCGGGTCCGGCTGTACACCGACGGAACGCGGCGGGTGTTGTTGCGCCGCAAGAAGACCCGCATCGGCAATCCGCACGCGCACCAACTTCCGGAACTGTGATGGCAGACTCCGGGCTCTACCCCCTGCTGCGGCGTGCGCTGTTCCTGGCGCCGCCGGAACGCATCCACACCCTGGTGTTCGCCGGGCTGCGCGGACTCACCCGGCCGCCGGTGCTGCGCCGGCGCGCCGAACGTCTGCTGGCGCCCGACCCGGTGCTGGCCAGCACGGTGTTCGGCATCCGCTTCCCGGGCCCGTTGGGTCTGGCCGCCGGTTTCGACAAGGACGGACGCGGACTGGACACCTGGGGTGCGCTCGGATTCGGCTACGCCGAGGTCGGCACCGTCACCGCGCAGGCCCAGCCCGGCAACCCGCAGCCCAGGCTGTTCCGGCTGGCCGAGGACCGCGCGCTGCTCAACCGGATGGGCTTCAACAACCACGGCGCCGGCGAGTTGGCGCTGCGGCTGAGCCGGCACTCCGGCGGTGTCCCGATCGGGGTGAACATCGGCAAGACCAAGGTCACCCCGCCCGAGGACGCCGTGGACGACTACCGGGCGAGTGCGCGACTGCTGGGGCCGCTGGCCGGCTACCTCGTCGTCAACGTCAGCTCGCCGAACACCCCGGGCCTGCGCGACCTGCAGGCCGTGGAGTCGTTGCGGCCGATTCTCGCCGGCGTGCTGGCCGAGACGTCGACCCCGGTGCTGGTGAAGATCTCCCCCGATCTCAGCGACTCCGATGTGGACGAAATCGCCGACCTGGCAGTCGAATTGGGGCTCGCCGGCATCGTGGCCACCAACACGACGACCTCCCGCGCGGGCCTGCGCACCCCCGGCGTCGACGCGCTGGGATCCGGCGGGGTGTCCGGACCGCCGGTGGCCCGGCGCTCCCTGGAGATCCTGCGCCGGCTGCACGCCCGGGTCGGTGACCGGCTGGTGCTGATCAGCGTCGGCGGCATCGAGACGGCCGACGACGCCTGGGAGCGCATCGTCTCGGGCGCGTCGCTGTTGCAGGGCTACACCGGCTTCGTCTACGGCGGCGGGTTGTGGGCCAAGCACATTCACGACGGCATCGCGCGGCGGTTGCGCGACGGCGGGTTCACGTCGCTGCGCGAGGCGGTCGGCTCGGCGACCCGCTGACGTGTGTTTCACCCGGGGCGTGCCGCGGGAGGAGCGCGGCAGCGTCGCGGTCGCCGTCGTCGAAGCCACCACCGTCATCGTGGAAACCCCGAAAGGACAGTCATGAAGAGCTGGACGAAGCTCGCCGTCGCCGCCGCATCGGTGGCGCTGGTCGCCGGGTGCGGCAGCGGCGACAACAGCACGTCGACCGGCTCGGGTGGGCATCTGACGGTGTTCGCGGCGGCGTCGCTGAAGTCGACGTTCACCGAGATCGGCGAGCGGTTCAAGACCGACAACCCGGGATCGTCGGTGGACTTCTCCTTCGCCGGATCCTCCGACCTGGTCACCCAGCTGACCCAGGGCGCCGCGGCCGACGTGTTCGCCTCGGCCGACACCCGCAACATGGACAAGGCCGCCGGCGCGGGCCTGCTGGCCGGCGACCCCGTCAACTTCGCGTCCAACACCTTGACCATCGTGACGGCGCCGGGAAACCCGAAGGGCATCAAGTCATTTCAGGATCTCGCCCAGCCCGGCCTGAACGTGGTCGTCTGCGCACCGCCGGTGCCCTGCGGCGCGGCCACCCAGAAGGTCGAAGAGGCGACCAAGGTGAAGCTGGCTGCGGTCAGTGAGGAGTCGTCGGTCACCGACGTCCTGAACAAGGTCACCACCGGGCAGGCCGACGCGGGCGTCGTCTACGTCACGGACGCCGCCGGGGCCGGCGACAAGGTGACAGAGGTGCCGTTCCCGGAATCCGCCGGCGCGGTCAACACCTATCCGATCGCGGTGCTCAAGCAGAGCAAGAACGCCGCACTCGCGCAGAAGTTCATCGACCTGGTGACCGGCGATTTCGGCCAGAAGGTGCTCGCCAAAGCCGGCTTCGCCAAACCCTGAGTCGAGCGATTTCGGTGCATTTCCCGTCGCCCAGCGACGGTGGATGCACCGAAATCCCTACTTCTGTTCGTAGGTGCCCGTGATGGTGGCGCGCGCGATCGCGTTCATGAACAGGTTGAAACCGAGGAAGGCCGGTGACGCGTCCTCGGTGAGCTCCAGCTTCTCCACACCGACGGCGTGCACCGCGACGATGTAGCGGTGCATGCCATGGCCGGCCGGCGGGGCCGCGCCGAGGAAGCGGCGTATTCCGCCGTCGTTCACCAGCGTGACGGCATCGCCGGGCAGCGAGCTGCCGTCGCCGATGCCGGCGGGCAGTTCGGTGACCGTCGCGGGCAGGTTGGCCACCGCCCAGTGCCAGAACCCGGATGCCGTCGGCGCGTCTGGGTCGTACATGGTCACCGCGAAGCTGCGGGTCTCCTCGGGGAATCCGGACCAGCTCAGCTGCGGTGAGACGTCCTCTCCGCCGGCGCCGAAGATGCCGCTGACTTGCGCGTTGTTCAGCGGCTGGCCGTCGGTGATGGAGCTCGAGGTGAGCGTGAAGCCGGGCAGCTTCGGCAGAAACGAGTAGGGGTCATAGGGAAAAGCCATGTGCGATGGGTCCTTTCGGGTTAGCAGTTCTTCAGGAAATGGTCGAGCACCTGCGTGCCGAAGAGCAGCGAGTCGACGGGCACGCGTTCGTCGATGCCGTGGAACAGCGCGGCGAAGTCGAGGTCCGGCGGCAGCCGCAGCGGGATGAATCCGAAGCACCGAATTCCCAACCGGGCGAAGTGCTTCGCGTCGGTCCCGGCGGCGAGCATGTAGGGGACGGTGCGCGCATCCGGGTCGACGGCCAGCAGGGCGGCGTTCATCGCGTCCACCAGGTCCCCGTCGAAAGTCGTTTCATACGAAGGTAACTCGGTGATCCACTCGCGCGCGATGTCGGGGCCGATGATCTCGTCGACCTCACGCTCGAACTCGGCCTGCCGGCCCGGCACCACCCGGCAGTCCAGGACGGCCTCGGCGGTGGCCGGGATGACGTTGGCCTTGTAACCGGCCTTGAGCATCGTCGGGTTCGCGGTGTCGCGCAGGGTGGCGCCGATGATGCGGCCGATGGAGCCCAGCTTCGCGATGCTGCCCTCCAGATCCGGCGAGTCCGGGTCGAAGCTGTGGCCGGTCTCCTCGGCGACGGCACCGAGGAACTCGGCGACGGCGTCGTGCAGCACGATCGGGAACCGGTGCCGGCCGAGCCTGGCCACCGCATCGGCCACCGCGGTGACGGCGTTGTCGTCGTGCACGAACGAGCCGTGACCGGGCCGGCGCCGTGCCGTCAACCGCATCCACAGCATGCCCTTCTCGGCGGTCTCGATGAGGTAGAGCCGGCGCTCGCCCCCGTCGCGGCGGGGCACGGTCAGCGAGAAACCGCCGACCTCCCCGATGGCCTCGGTGATGCCCTCGAACAGGTCGGGCCGGTTCTCGACGAGCCAGCGGCAGCCGTACTTGCCGCCGGCCTCCTCGTCGGCGACGAACGCGAACACCACATCGCGCGGCGGCACGGTGCCGTCGCGTTTGAACTGGCGGGCGACGGCGATCATCATGCCGACCATGTTCTTCATGTCGATCGCGCCGCGGCCCCAGACGTAGCCGTCCTCGACGGCGCCGGAGAACGGGTGCACGCTCCAGTCGGCGGCCTCCGCGGGCACGACGTCGAGGTGTCCGTGCACCAGCAGCTTGCCCCGGGTGCCGTCGGCGCCGGGCAGGATGGCGAACACGTTGGCCCGCCCCGGCGCGCCGGACTCGACATAGGTGGTCTGGTAGCCCACTTCTTCCAGCTGCTCGGTGACCCAGCGGGCGCACAGGGCCTCGCCTTTGGTGGTCGCCGGCTCCCCCGTGTTCGACGTGTCGAACCTGATCAGGGCGCTGGTGAGGTCGACGACCTCGTCGACGGCGCGGACTTGCGTCACGTCCCTTTCCTACCATCCAGGCGCCGGGCGGGTTTGGGCGCGGGCACCCCGATCCGTTAGCCTTAGCTGCCCAGTCGCGTGGTGGGTGATGTCCGAGTGGCGGAATGGCAGACGCGCTAGCTTGAGGTGCTAGTGCCCTATTAACGGGCGTGGGGGTTCAAGTCCCCCCTCGGACACATCCGGCGACACGACTTAAGTCGGCCGTCACCTTGACTTGTCGTAGGTGCGGGTCGTAATCAAGACGCAAACCCAGGCTCGCGTACACCTGGGCGCGTTCCACCCCGGTCGCCTTGCCGAGGATCACCGACAGTCCGCCCAGCTCCTGTACCAATTCGCTGATCTGGACAGCAGACATGACGTGGGGTCGCTCCGTTCGCTCAAGACGAGCCCTCAGCTCGTCACGCTCGGCCGTGCGGCGACGCAACGCAGCAGTCAAGTCCTCAACAGCCACACCCGACTCGACCGCGGCGACCAAGGCAGCAATCTTGCTGTTGACCTCGCTCAGCTCGCGCTGCAAGGCGGCGTGGCCAGTTCTCGCCGAGGGGTTCATCTCCTGCCCGCGGGCGAGGTCTTCTGGATCGGCCAGGGTGGCGATCCATTCGTCCAGTCGTGCGGTCACCTCGTCTTCCCGAAGATAGACGGTGCGCGGATGGTCACTCAGGTCCACAGGTACGGAACGCGACTTGCCCAGCTCACATCGGTAGAGGATGCGCGTTGTTTGCTTCCCTGGTCGGGCGGCACCCTGCATGCGGCGTCCACATGCGGCACAGAACAGCAGCCCGCGCAGCGCATATGGCACCGTCGATTCTCTGCTACACACAAGACCCGGACCCCGCCGCGCCTGCATCCGAAGTCGGACAGCCTGCGCCAGCTCGTCAGTGATCAGCGCTTCGTGCGTTCGCCGGTCAGGTGCGATCCAGTCGACCTCGTCACGCCACCGCATACGAGTCTCGTACCCGGCAGCGACATCGTCGGGGTTGACCAAGACCTCGTATTTCTCCTGCTTGCCCCACACACGAATACCGCGGTACGCCGGGTTGTCGAGGATTGCGCGGATCGCCGAATGGGACCATCCGCGCGGATCACGGTGCCGGTTCCGCGCCGGGTCATATTGGCTTGGTGATGGCACACCCTCGTCGGTGAGCTGTTGGGCGATGTAGCGCAGCCCGGCGCCGTCCGCGTACATGCGGTAGATCCGCTCAACGACCGACGATGTCGCGGGGTCGGGTTCGAGGCAGTGAAGTCGCTGCCCAAGACTTGCCTTGGCAGGGTTGGGGTGCGGTCCGGCGTCGACGAGCCGATAACCATATGGCGGCCGACCACCGAGGTACCGGGTAGTGTCCTGCGCGAGCGCCGACATCGCGGTACGCACGCGCATCTGGATGCGAGCGCGCTCCCCCTTGCTCATGCCGCCGAACAGCGTCATCACGAGATCGTGCGCCTCGGAGCCGGGATCGACCGCTCCGCCGACCTCGGGCACCCATAGGCCGACTCCATAGTGCGTAAGCACCGGGAAGGTCAGCGCGAACTGCGGCCCGTAGAACGCGCGGGCGGGTTCGCCGATCACCACAGCGTCGAAGCCACGATCCCGGCCGGTGACATCGGCTAGCAGACGCGACGCCTCGGGCCTGCGCTTCCACGGCAGCGAACGGCTTTGTCCCACATCGAAGTAATCACTGACGAGGACCCCGCCATGCGGAGTGATCAGGTCGATGGCCCGCCGTTTCTGCCAACTGCGACTCGCCTCGGGTTCTTGAGCGTCCTCCGTGCTCACTCGGCCGTAGAAGGCGAACCTCAGACTCACGCCACTCCCCTCCCTGATCCAAGCATCCGGTCCCGTACAGCCAGTATGACCTGCACCAGCGCACGGTTGGCCTCATGCGGAAATCGATAGCTCTCGGGTACCACCATTTCAACACCTCCCTCCGACAAGGTCGGCGCATCGATTCGACCGTCGCACTCGGTGCGAGCATCTGCTGCTCGGGAACTGTCAGCCATCGCCACCCCTGGGGGGATCTCCCTGTTGGTTGCAAGCTTGGCGACGGGCTTCCACCCGTCCGATGCGGCGGGCGTGGATGCGTTGCAGGGCGGCGGAATAGATGAGGGTGCGGTCGCCGAGGCTGGCGGGGCCGGCACGGTCAAACTCCCACGCCACCAGATCATCGCCATCGGCGGACTCCAAATCCAGATCATGCTGATGTGCAGTGCTTATCAAACGCTGTTCACGTGTCCAGGTGGCGCGGCGTTCGCGCAACGCGGTCATGGTGGTGGAATAGCGGCGGGACTTGGAGGTGATGTGGCCTCGGTAGCCCAGAGTGTGCAGCCAGCGGCCGATACCAGCCAATCCCCTATCGGCGAGTTGGCTGATGGTGGTCAGGATCGCGCGAACGTGCTCAGTGACGTCGAGGTCAGCGACGGCCTCAGCGGAGATTCGCCGTGCACTAATCCCCACGTCAGCCAAGGACTTGGTGACGTATTTCGCGAGGTAGCGAGCTACGCGCCGGCCTGGCAGCATCCGGTCGCGTGGTGAATCCTCCTGCACAGCAATTTTTTTCGCGTCAGCTTGCCGGTTGTCGATTGGTTGGGTGTCGACTTGTGTGCCGAACCTGATTACCCGTGTCGCGGTGTCTGAGGATGAGTCGGTGACCGTCACGGCCACGGTTCGAGCGGCCTGTTGGATGATGGTGGCCAGTTCGGTTGCCGCGAGAGGCGCCTGCCAGTCCTGACCGCCACTGTTGTCGCCGGCGGGCGGGTCGAGGCGGATCAAGGCATGAATATGCGGGACAAGTCGGGCTTGCAGCTCAACGACTTTGATGAAGCTGACCCGCACCGAATCCGGGTCGGCCCCCGAGGCGCTTAGCTTTCGGCGCAGTGTGCGTCGCAGAGTGATGGTGAAACGTCGCCACAGTTCAGGCAGGTGCCAGGTGAAAAGGACGTGCCCGGTGTAGTCGTAGCAGTCTGCGCAGATCGGCTGTCCCACATGGATATCACCGTCGCTGTGGGTTGCACTGCACCAGAGGGGTTTTCCGTGTTGGCAGCGGTTGGCGCCGCCGGTGCGGTGATGATCGCGGCACACCCGGTGCCGCTTGTCGCCCGCACGTTCGGTGGTGTGAACAGGTCCATAGCTGGGGGCCGTAAGGGTGAGGAACACCTGCGGACGATCGGCCACTGCTGCGGGGATAGCGTGATGGCCGCCAACGGTGCCGGCGTGCACGAGTTGCCAGGTGTCGCGGGCGTATAGGTCTGAACACGACGGGCATATCTGGGCCCGGCGGTTGTTGCACCGTGTCCACACCACCCGATCCCGACCATATTCATCGGTGCCGACCAGTTGGATGGGGTGAGCGCAGAACCCGACCGATTCGGCACGCCGCCACCACGATTCGAACCCCATAGAGGCCGCGCGGCGTACCATCTGCTCAACCACCTTGGCGGTGTCGATGATCTCAGGAACACCGGGAAGGCCGAGCTGTGCCGCTTCCTTGGAGCTATTCATTGCTGCCCTCGCCCGATGTCTGGCCGCCGCCATGGCTTCTCGGCTGCCTCTTGCTGCCCGGCCGACCGGTAGGGCGGCGGAATCGAGCGGCGAGGGTGGCGATGTCCTGGTCGGTGACGTGGAAAGCCCGCACTCGCTGAGGTTGGGCGGTGCCGTCGACGAGCATGTAGCCCACACCCGGTGTTGCATCGGAGATCCGATCGCATTCCGCACCGGCATCACGCGCGCCTTGGCCCAGCACCATAGCGGTTTGAGTAGCCTCGGTCAGCCGCAGCCCGATCCGCACGGTGAACAGCTGCCGGACGGGGAGCGTGTCCTTGGCCGGGTCTTGGACCGCGGCCACCACCGAAATGCCGACGGCGCGGCCCTGGGAGAGCAGCAAGCCCAGCAGTTGTTCGATTTCGCTGCGCAGCTTGCGATCAGTGACATAGGCGGTCAAGGCCGCGATCTCATCAATCACCACGACAAAGAGCGGTTCGGATGAGGTGGGGGTGTGCAGGCGCGTCTTGCCGCGCAACCGGTTGGCGCGGGCGTGCATCACCTCCACCAGTTGCCGCAGCAGATGCAGAGTGGTGTCGGTAGCGTCGTGGCTAAACACCGTGAACATCGGGGCTCCGGCGCCCAGTTCCATGCCGCCTTTGGGGTCGATGACACAGAGTCGCACGTGCCCGGTCTTCACCGAGGGAGCGATGCCCGTGACCAATGACCACAACACCGAGCCTTTGCCGGCGCCGGTCGCCCCGGCGACCAGGATGTGATGCCCCAGTAGCGGCAACCGCCACCACCCGTGGCTTTCGGTCATCCCGACGCACACAGCCGTGAGGTCGACGATGGTGGCCGGCGTGGGCATCGGAAGTGCGATCGGTTCGGCGAGTAAGTCGCCACGCATCAGGGTGATCCGTAGTTCTCCTGGTGCGGTAGCGGTGATGGTGACGCGCTCCGCGCGCCACGTGGCAGCCAGCGCCTCGGCTTGTCTGTGCCAGTCCGGCACCGATTGGCCGGTCACGACGCGCAGCCGGAGTACATCGGTATGCGTGCCGATCTGCACTGACTGCAGTGTCGGCGTGAGAATGCGCTCGCCTAGCTTGGCGGTCAATCCATGCAGGACGCACACAGAGCCCCAGTTGCGGGTGTAGCGCCACCACGTCAGCCAGCGCCGCCGCACCGGCTCGGTCACCCAGGCGTGAAAGGATCGGCGGTCCAGCCATGCCCACGCCATGTACCCGAAACTGACCACGACGGCAGTGATCAGTCCCGGACGCACCCCATGGGTGATCGCCACCGCGATGCAGGCGACGATCGGGATGCTGATGGCGGGAAACAAGATCGCCCACCACAGCAGATATCCCACCGCTTTGAACAGTGACACGATGAGGTCTTCAATCCAGTCGTCATTGTTCGACTGGGTGTTGTTGGTGCTCTTGTTGTTTGACGCCATGATGGCTGCCTTCCGTGAACTCGGCGTGATGTGCGGATGTGCGGCCCGGGCTGGGGCGTGAGACTGTGCCAGTGCCACACCCCAGCCCAGGCGCTCATTTCGGTGCGCGCGCCACCTGGTCACCCGACCCAGCCGAGATCGCGGTGATCGCGTCGGCGCGGAAGGCCACACCGCTGCGATCGCCCTGTGCCCACGGGATCGCCACCAAGCCCGACACCGACACCGCCTGTGTGACAGTGAGTTTCGGGTCACCGGCGACGGTGACATTGAGTACTTCGCCGCCGGTGTCATCCAGGGCTAGGAGTTGTGTCGCAAACAGTGGCAACCCGGTACTGGTGTCGACCTTGGGGCTACCTGTCTCGAAATTCAGCCGAGGTTCTGCCGCCCGCGTCACAATGAACCGGGTGCCTGATGTGTCAATTCTCAATCGCATTGCTGTGCTGTCCCTTCTTGGTTTCGCACGCGGTCGTCGGTGTCCGCGAATCCAAGAACAGCGTGTGGACGGCAATCGCCGGAAGTCACCACCAGTAAGAGCCAGTAACACCCCGGCACGCGCACGATTGCCTGACCTGCGCTGATGTGTGAGGCATGATCGGAAGATGGCGGCAGTCGATCCACACCGTGCGCTCAACGCGCAGCGGCTCCGACGTGCCCGCCTGGAATACGGATTCAGTCTTCAAGAACTGGCAGCCGAGGTCGAAAACGTGCGCGGGATGCGCAGTGACCGCGATATTCCGCCGCGCGAATCCTTGCGTCAGATGATCATCAGCATCGAACGCGGCGGCCCATTCGGCGAAATGTGGCGGGCAGACCTTGCCGCAGTCTTCGGCCGCGACCCCGACGAGATATTCAGCGTACCGGTCCAATCACCGCTGCCGCACCCGTTGCTGCTGGAGTTGCCGGTCGACGAGGATGTGTTGTCGGTAATCACCACACAGCGGGCTGCGCACATCGAGGCAGAGCACGCCTTCGGCGCTCAACACGCGCGGCCGTTGGTCGAGCGCGATCTCGACACCGTCGAAGCGCTGATCAAAACCGCACCCCGCCGACTCAAACGTGCCATGGCAGAGGCAGCCGGGACCATCGCCGAAGTAGCTGGCTGGATCGCCCAAGACCTAGGCGATCATGCCGCCGCCCAAACGCTGACGCATAAAGCGTTCCTGCATCTGCGGGCTGCTAGTCCCGAGCTACGTGCGATGATCCTGATGCGGCAATCGAACATTCTCACGCGCAGCGACGCCAGCTTGGCCGTCGACCTCGTAGCCGATGCCGCCGAGTTCATCGACGGCCGCGACGCAGGGCGGCTGACGGCCAGCATCGCCCGCCAGCAAGCCCTCGCCGCGCTGCACAATGACGACGAGCGGGGCTTTCACCGGCACGCCGCCGAGGCCCTTGAGCTCGGCGACATCGAGCCCGCCACCGATGACCGGGCACCCTACGCCCACGCCGCTTACGTCGCCAGTGACATCGCATCCGGATACTTACGCCTCGGCCATGCTGAGAAAGCGCTGGAGCTGCTGACCAGCCACCACACCAGATGGACTTCACAACAGCACCGCGACCGTGCCGTCGCCGACATGCGGCTGCTGCATACCTACATCGCGATCCGGGACTATCGCCTCGCGCTTGCGCTAGCTGACACCGCCATCCCCGCCTACCTGTCAGCGCCATCGCAGCGAGCGCGCCGACACCTCGCTCAGGCGGGCAAACTCGTCCGTGACCGTCGACGAAGAGACACCAGCCCTGTCCTGCAAGAACTTGCCGCGCGCATCAAGAAAGCCACCCAAGGAGCACATACGTGAGCCGCCACATCATCCCCGATACCACCACCACCGATCCTGCTGCCACCAATTCCGTGGCAGTGCTACCGGTTGGTTCCTTCGAACAGCACGGCCCCCACCTGCCGCTGGGCACTGACTGTCTCATCGCCTGCGCCATCGCAACGGCAATCAGCCAGCATCACAACGTTTTCCGACTACCACCGATCACGTTCGGATGCTCTCATGAACACGCCGCGTATCCCGGAACGGTCAGTATCAGCGCCACAGCACTCGCGGCGGTCATCGCCGATATCACCCAGTCGCTCATCCAGCAGGCAGTGCGCGGGCTCATTGTCGTGAACGCCCACGGCGGCAACGCTGTACTCACTAATGTCGTGCAGCAGGCGAACCAGCCCGCCACCCCGATCAATGTGGGTCTCTATCCAAGTCGCGAAGATTGGACCGAAGCCCGCACCGCCGCTGGCATCACCAGCACCAATCACGACGACATGCACGCCGGCGAACTAGAAACCTCCATCCTGCTCGCCGCGTACCCCAGCTACCTGCGCGCCGGATGGAACACCGCTGATCACAGTGCCAGCGACCGCCGCTACCTCACCACAGTCGGCATCAGCGCCTACACCACCACCGGTGTCATCGGCTACCCGTCACGGGCCACCGAAGCCAAAGGCCACGCGCTGCTCAACCACCTCGGCCGCAACGCCGACACCCTCGTCACCCTGCTGACCGAAGCGGCCCGACCCGAAGAGTGCCAGTAACGAAGGCTCTCGCGTGCAGCATCCGGCGGCTACCTGCGGGCTTTACTACGCTCCCTCTGCTCCCGTCCGCTGGCGCTCCCGTCCGCGCCGGTCGCTACGCTTCGCCCTCTGTCCGCCGCCACAGCAGCCAGTACCGGCAAGCGCACTCTGTCTGGATCGACCACCCACAGCAGGAAATCAGGCTCGGCAGCGCAGCCTCCGCGTAATACCACCGCTGTGCTCGGCCACCGGCCAGCCCTGCTCATCCAGCAGCGACTAGATCGGTGCCAGCGCCCGCAAACGGCTTCTGACCTGCGGTGTGAGAACTTTCTTTACTTGGGATCAAGTAGCTAGATTCCGATACGCTTGGCGATGATCTCGTTCATGATTTCGTTGGTGCCGCCGCCTATTCCGAGAATCCGGCAGTCTCGATAGTGTCTCTCGATCTCAGACTCACGCATGTAGCCCATCCCACCGAAGATCTGAACTGCCTCGTTGACCACGTAGTCGCACGCATACACAGCGGTGTTCTTGGCCATCGACACCTCGGCAACGACATCCTCCCCCGCTAGCCACCTCTGCAGGACTGCACGGGTGTAGGTGCACGCCACGTCGACCTGTCGAGCCATCTCGGCAAGCTTATGGCGAATGACCTGACGCCCCGTCAAGGGTCTACCGAACGTTTCACGCTCCCGCGCCCAACTCTTGGCGAGATCGAGAGCCCGACCCGCCGTCGCGTATGCCTGGACAGCGATGCCGAGCCGTTCAGCCTGAAATTGCTGCATGATCTGCAAAAACCCGCTGTTCGCTGCCCCCACAAGGTTCTCAGCCGGTACGCGAACGTCGACGAAAGACAACTCGGCGGTGTCGCTACATCGCCATCCCATCTTGTCCAACCGGCGGGACACTTCGAATCCAGGCGAATTCTTGTCGATCACGAGCAATGAAACTCCACCGTAACCCGGTCCGCCGGTGCGTACCGCCGTAGTAACAAAGTCCGCCCGAACTCCGCTGGTGATGAACGTCTTTGCTCCGTTGACCACGTAGGTGTCGCCGTCGCGCACTGCGCGTGTGCGCAAATTCGCGACATCTGAACCTGCCCCAGGCTCGGTAACGCCCAGCGAGCCGATCATCTTTCCTGCGAGCGTCGGACGGACATATCGTTCAATCAGGGCTTCGGAGCCATTGGCGGCAATGTGGGGAAGGGCAATGCCATGGGTGAACAAGGCGGCACAGACGCCAGTAGACCCACCTGCGGCCAGGATGGCCTCAGTGACCAGTGCGGAGTCAATCGCGTTGCCGCCGCTGCCGCCGACATCTTCCGGGAACCCGATTCCGAGAAGCCCCACCTCGGCAGCATTGAGGTGCAGGTCGCGTGGAATCTCACCCACCTGCTCCCATTGCGCTAGCTTCGGCGCGATTTCACGTTCGACGAAAGACCGCGCCATCTGACTCAGCGCTCGTCGCTCCGGCGTGGTCCACGCCTCCGGGGCGACAACGAAACGAGCTGCCCCATCCTCGCTTGCCATGGTCGTGCCAGCGTCCGTCATCTCAGCCTCCGAGAGAATTTGATGGATGATTGATTACAAGGTGTCTAATGCTTGCCGTCTCAGGACGGGAAAGGAGAACGCGACGCGCGGCAGCCTAAGCGGTCCGGCGGCGTGTAATCTGCAGCGGCGCAAGGACATGAACACGAGCAGTGGAGCATGGTTCTCTTCAGAACCGGACGAGCCCTCGAATGTTTCTTCCTGAACGCATATCCTGGTAGCCCTCATTGATTTGGTCGAGGGAGTATTCGCGGGTGACCAACTCGTCGAGCTTCAACAGCCCGGCGGAGTAAAGCTCGACCAGCCGCGGAATATCGTGTGGCGCATTGGATGAGCCATACAAAGCGCCACGAATCTGCTTCTCGTAAAGCGTCATCTCCAGCAGTGACCCTGAGATCGACGACTCGTCGGGATGCCCGATGGCCGTAACCACGACGCGTCCGCGCTTTCCGACCAAGGCCAGCGCTTCGGCGGTATAAGAGCCCTCAGCTACATCAGTGGTGAGGATGCAGACATCGGCCAGCTTGCCCCGCGTCATATCGCTGACCAGCGACCAAGCTTCATCCATCGAGGCGGCGGTATGCGTCGCGCCGAACCCGCTCGCTTGCTCTCGCTTGAAGTTCACCGGATCGACCGCCACAATTGCTAGCGCACCCGCGATTCGCGCACCCTGAATCGCATTCATTCCGATTCCGCCTGCTCCCACTACCACGACGGTGTCCCCGGCGCGCACCTCCCCAGTCCGCACCGCAGATCCGTAGCCGGTCGTGACGCCGCAACCGATCAAGGCTGCCCGATCCAGAGGGATTCCGCCGTCAATCTTGACCACGGATGCCTGCGGCACCACTGTGTACTCGGAAAACGTTCCGAGCAAGCACATCTGCCCGACGTCCTCGCCTCGTGCGTGAAAGCGATAGGTGCCGTCGATCTGCGGTCCCATCATCAGCGCTGCTCCCAAATCACAGAGATTGCCCATGCCGCGCGCGCAGTAGGAGCAGCGCCCACACGAGGGAAGGAAGGTCAAGATGACAGAATCACCTTCGGACAGATCCTCGACCCCTTCACCGCACTCCACGACTGTGCCAGCACCCTCATGGCCCCCTACTACCGGCAATGGGATCGGGAGGTCGCCGGTCACCAGATGTTCGTCGGAATGGCACAAGCCGGTGGCCGCCAGCCGCACGAGGACTTCCCCGGGGCCCGGCGGATCCAACTCGACTTCTTCGACCTCCCACTTCTGCTCCAAGCCCCACAAAACAGCGGCACGTGTCTTCATGCTCAAGTCCCTTCTATCTAATGACGCTTCTGAAGTAGTTATCCCGACCGCGCACGGTGGTCGCGAGAACTGTCCCGTACTGTGTCCCGGCATATCGCCTATAGGCCGCGGCGGCCGCTCGCCCGCACCCGGTCTCGTACCGGACTGACATCACACATCGAGCAGGTCGTGACGCTTGTCGGCTTCGAGGATTGCCCGATATTCTGGAAAGAGGTTTTTGGCCTGCGGTATGAGCTTGATCAGTTTGGTGACAGGACCTTTCGCTCGTACAGTTCCTTTCGCCATCGCCATGGTCAAGTTCACCTTCCCCAACCAGAACCTGTTACCGGTATCCGCGGACATGAACAATTCGACATTCGGTGTAACGCCACTGTCCGCGCCGGTCTCTATCACCTTCTTCGGCATATCCACGGTTACTACCGCGTCCGGATCGGTGTAGTGGATCCGCAACACCACCCCGGACCCGGCGAGTCTGTTCGCAAGGTCTTCGTTCTCCAAACCTCGTCGAAAGATGCCGGCGAGATAGCGGTAAACCTCTTCAGCATCAGCGAACACAGCCATCCTGAAATTCCATTCTGTTGACGCAGTCCAAGCACTCACAAATAAATCCGTTGAGTCGCACCCAGTTTCATTTCCTCCGCAGGCAATCAGGACTCATAGGAGACGATTTCCTGCCTCCCTCAGCGCCTGCGCGAGTCGACGTTCGGCTTGCGGCAACTGCGCAGCGAGGGACGCGGCGCCGCTCGCTCGCCGGCGCGGATCTGCACCGCTTTCGTACGCGGTATGCGCGACAGCGGTCCACAACTCAGATGCGGTCTTGGCGGCCTCCGCTGCTTTAAACGCAGGTTCGAAACTCAATTCTTCTGCGACGCGCCGACATCCACGTGCCTGCAGATCTCGGAACAGACCGCCCCCGGTTCCAGCCTTTTCGATGAAGGCGCTCAGCGCAAACAAGGCACCGTCGAGGGTGTCGTCGTCAAAGATCTCCGACCACCGCTTGAGGTCCTCCACAAACGTCAACACCCCTGATAATCCACGGACCTGAACATCACTATCGGAGCCCTCGGTGATCGGCGCGCTCACAAACGAACCCTGCATCGCGTCCGCGGACCTACGGAAGGCCGACCGAGCAGCATTGCCGAGATCTGGTGCTGCGCCGGGCCACTCGACCACGTAGGTGGTGTGCCGCGTGGGGACGGGAAATCCCGTCGATGCTCGCGCCTTCCGCAAATTCTCGTACGGCACCGCTTGAGGTGTATCGCGATCGTTATCGACCACGAACGCGAGTTCCTCGTCGTCGTCGTACCCCACGATCACGACATCATGCCGGCTCATACTCAGACGCGTTCTCAGATAGGGCAATTCGGCGATGTCAGTCCACACCATGACCGGCCTGCCGGAATCGATCTGTTCGGTCACCCATTTCCAACCAAGATCGGGGTCGTCTGTCGAACGGCGCTCGAAGCGCGCGCCCAACCGGGTCAAGTATTCGTCTTCGAGGTCCGCGCTACGTCCAACGAGGTAGATCGGTGGACGTAGGTGCGCCGAGCGAACATACGAGAAGTCGAGGGCCCCGCCGAGAGCAAACACGATACCTTCGTCCGGGGTGTCATCACCCCAACGGATCCCGGCCCATTCGGTCAAATCCCGAAGAGCCCCCGATCCGCAATGGCCGCCCATGTCGTGGCGATACGGCACCACCATCGATGCCATCAATCCTCCTCCAGGTGACTAACGTGCAGGCGGCAACTCATCTGAGTCATAGGGAACGCGAGATGATTTCCTTCATCACCTCGTTCGTGCCGGCATAGATTTTTTGCACGCGCTGATCCACCCACAATCTCGAGATGGGGTACTCGGTCATGTAGCCATATCCGCCGTGAAGCTGCATACAGTCATCGAGTACCTTCATCGCTCGCTCAGTGGTCCACCACTTCGCCATGGCGACGGTCTGCACGTCGAGTTGACCCGCAAGGTGCAGGTCGATGCAGTAGTCGAGGAACACTCGTGCGATGCGCGTTTCGGTCGCGGCTTCAGCCAGCGTGAACTTGGTGTTCTGAAAGCCAAAGACAGGCCGACCAAACGCCTCCCGCTCACGGGTATACTCGAGCGTCTGCTCCAGGGCAAGTTCCATCGCTGCGACAGCCCCCACCGCGACGATGAGTCGCTCTTGTGGCAGCTGCGTCATCAGCTGAATGAAGCCCTGTCCCTCAGACTGGCCCAGTAGATGCGAGCGCGGAACTCTCACTTCATCGAAGAACAATTCGGAGGTGTCCTGGCCGCGCTGGCCGATTTTGTCGAGAACCTTGCCGCGCCGGAATCCCGCCCGGTCAGCCTCGACAACGATCAAAGAGATGCCCGCAGCGCCCTGGCTCGGATCTGTCTTGGCAACAACGATGATGAGGTCGGCCTGTTGGCCGTTGGTGATGAAAGTCTTGGAGCCGGTGATCACGTACTCGTCACCGTCCAGGAGGGCTTTTGTCTTGACGCTCTGCAGATCGGACCCGGTCCCCGGTTCTGTCATGGCGATCGCCCCGATCATTTCACCGGACGCCATCTTGGGAAGCCACTGCGCGCGCAGCTCTTCAGTCGCGTACTGCAGGATGTAGTGGGCGACGATTCCGCTGTGCAGTCCCGCGCCCCATGAGCTGTCACCTATGCGGGCCTGCTCTTCAAGCACGACCGCTTCGTGCGCGAAAGTGCCACCGCCTCCGCCGTATTCCTCAGGTATAGACATGCAGAGCAGGCCCAGCTCGCCTGCTCGGTTCCACAGTTCTCGGTCGACGTGGTGCTGGTCTGCAAAGCGGCTCGCATGCGGCGCCAATTCGGCCGAGAAGAACTTCGCAGCGAGGTCACGAAGCTCGAGTAATTCGGCATTCATCCAGGGAGAGATTGGTGAGGACATGATTACCTTCCGACTGTTGGAATTCCAGGGATTTGACGTTATGACGTTTCGATTTCGATGAGGTATTCGCCGGCAGAGTGGCGCGCACGGATGACCTTTTTGTCGTACTTTCCGACGCTCGTCCTCGGAATATCGGACACGAAGCTCCATCGCTCAGGAATCCACCATTTGGCGACTTTGTCCGCAAGAAACGATCGGAGTTGGTCAATGTCAACGTCGGTTCCGGGGTGGACGACGACAAGCGCCAACGGCCTTTCCTGCCATTTATCGTCCGCGACGCCGACTACCGCCGCTTCGTACACGGCAGGGTGGCCGATCAGCGTGTTTTCCAGCTCCACCGAGGAGATCCATTCGCCACCTGACTTGATGACGTCTTTCGAGCGGTCGGTCAGGGTCAGATAGCCCTCGGCGTCGATCTTGCCCACATCACCGGTACGCAGCCATCCTTCGTCGAACTTCTCCGTATCGTTGTTTCCGAAATAGGACCCGGTGATCCAGGGACCGCGCGCCTGGATTTCCCCGACTGATTGCCCGTCCCACGGCACGTCTTTCCCGTCGTCATCCCGCAACCGGATTTCGACACCGCAGATCGGCCGGCCCTGGGATGCGCGCATCTCCCATCGTCGCGTCGCGTCGGCTCTGTGAGCCGGACGTGCGACGGTCGCCAACGGAGACGTTTCGGTCATACCCCAGGCCTGCACAATGGGCACGTTGTACTTCTCTTCGAATGCCCGCATCAAGGAAAGCGGAACAGCAGATCCCCCGCACGCGACCAGCCGTAGCGAAGAAATGTCCCGTTCAGGGTGCGAATCCAGATATCGGTCGACATCGTTCCAGATCGTCGGCACTGCACCGGCCACGGTCGGCCTGGTGTCTTCGATGATCGACACCAACGGTTCGGCTTGGAGATAGCGGTCAGGCAGCACCAGATCCGCACCGGACATCAACGCTGCGTAGATAAGCCCCCACGCATTGGCGTGAAACATTGGGACGATGGCCAGCACACGGTCGGCCTCGCTGACTGACAAAGCGTTAGCTGTGCAGGCGGTCAGGGAGTGAAGGTACGTCGAACGGTGGCTGTAGACGACGCCTTTGGGATCTCCGGTGGTGCCGCTCGTATAACACATGGCCGCGGCGGACAGCTCGTCGAGCCGAGGCCAGTCAAATGATTCTTCCTGGCCGGCAAGCACTTCCTCGTAACGCAGAACGGTCTTCCCGCATCCCTGTAGCGGGGCAAGGTCGCCCTCTCCGGTGACGATGACGGTGTGCACCGACGCCATCGCTGGGAGCGCGCGCGCCAACAACGGGGCAACCGAAGCGTCGACTAGGACGATCTGATCGCTCGCGTGGTTGGCGATGTACGCCAGTTGCTCTGGGGCCAAACGAATGTTGAGCGTGTGCAGGACCGCGCCCATGGAGGGAATCGCACAGTAGGCCTCCAGATGTTCCTGGTTACTCCACTGGAAGGTGGCCACGCGTTGGTCTGCCGTGACGCCAAGACTGCGCAGCGCATTGGCAAGGCGAGCCACTCGCGCCAGCACAATGCGGTAAGGCGTTCTCCGATATCCATTTCCGGTCGGAGTGACGACCTCGCTATCACCGTGTATGGCTGCCGCATGCTGGACGATCGCCGACACCGTGAGCGGAACATTTTGCATTGTGCTTTGCATCGTGTAGTGCCCTTTCAGGCGAAGAGGTCGGGACGGCTGTTCGGCTGATCGATGAATGTGCCGTAATGCGTTCTCAGTGCTTGCAGGATGTCTGCTAGGGGTAGATCGTCGTAGGCTCCCCGGTCGCGCAGATACTCCATGTGCTGGGTGCCGTCAGCGGTGAAACCATGGAGTAGCGCGTCGCTACGGCCGTCGAATTCGATCGGCGAGACACCGAAGCGTGCGCACAGCTCGCGATTGAACGCCGGGGTGGCCTTTACCCACGCACCGTTGACGAACATGAGACTGTAGCCGTGGTAGACGAAAACGTCGCTACCCCCCATCCGCTCGCGCAATGCCTTGGTCTGGAGGTGGTTTCGGACGTCGGCGAACCCCAGCCGCGCCGGGATTCCCGCCGCTCGGCACGCTGCAGTCAAGAGCACGGCCTTCGGGACGCAGTAGGCCCGTTCTGCGGTCGCGACGGTGCTGGCGCGATACGCGTGCGGGTTGTCGGTCACCGTGTAGGGGTCGTACCAAATGGAGTCACGGACCGCGGTGACGATGGCGATGGCCTTCTCGGTGTCGCCGCAGGCACCACGGATCGCCGATGACACGAAGTCACGTACCGAATCTTGTTGCCAGTCAAGAAACTCCGTGGGTTCGAGGTAGGGGCTGTGGTCGACGGTCATCGGCGCTTCATCTCCAACGGAAGTCCGTCCACCGGAATGGGCAGCGAGGTGTTGTCCCATCGGACGTGATAGTTCTCCGGAACCTTCCAAGTGAACGAACGCAACATCCTGTGCAGGATTGCTTTGACCTCGAGCGTCCCGAATTGCATGCCGATGCACTTGTGCGCTCCACCTCCGAACGGAACCCAGGCGAATCGGTGGTGTTGGTCTTCGCGCCGAGGCTCGTCGAAACGTGAGGGATCGAACCGCTCCGGATCATTCCAGATCGTTCGATCGAAGTGATTCACGGCAGGCGTTATAGCGCATAACGTGTTCGAGGGGATGTGATATCCATCGATGGCGACATCTCGAACCGTCTTGCGCATCACCAGCGGAACAGGTGCAAGCAGTCTGAGCGCTTCCTTGATCACGCGGTCGATGACCGTCATCTTCTCCAGGGCCTCGATGTCCGGCAACCCGTCACCGATGGCCGCGGCTTCCGCAGCCGCAGCCTCCTGCCACTGCGGATACTTGGCAAGGAAATAGGTGACCGCTGTGGTGGTGATCGTCGATGTGTCGTGGGCCGCCATCATCAAGAAGATCATGTGATTCACCACATCCTCGTCGGAAAACCGCTCCCCGTCTTCGGTCGTGGCTTGACAGAGAGCAGCGAACAGATCCTCCGTTTCACCGGCTCGCGCGGCCGGCAGATGCCGGAAGAAGTAGTCCTCCAAAACGCGCCGCCCTTGCACACCAGCGCGGAATCTGGTTCCCGGAAGCGGAGCACGCACAAGGGAACTCGCCGCCCGGACCGTAGCGACGAACGCCTTGTTGACAGCATCGCTCTCGTCCTTGCCGCGGCCGCCCATGAAGACGTCGGTAGCGATGTCGAGGGTGAGTTCCTTCAACAGTGGGTAGATTCGAACCGACGGGCCCACCGGCCACGCAGGCACTGCCGAGCGAACGCATGGCGTTACCTGTTCGACGTATCCGGTCAGGCGCGGACGCGTAAACGCCTCCTGCATGATGCGCCGGTGCATCAAGTGCTCGTCGAAGCTCATGAGCATCAAACCGCGATGGAAGAAGGCGTCGATCAGGAAGGACCAGCCATCCTGAGAGAATGCCTTCGCTTCGCTCGTGAACGCCTCTCGAGTGGCGTCAGGGCCGGCGATGACCACCATCTTGGTGCCGAACGCGCCCATCCACGACACCGAACCCAGACGGTCGTAGCGCTCTCGACTGAAATCCGAGCCGAATCGGATGTAGTCGAGCGTGTGACCCACGAAGGGCAGTCCGGCATCCCCCCGGACGGCTTTCAATCCACTGCCCGCGGGTGCCGGTGCCAGTTCACGAACCGGCCAGTCCCGGCTCCATCGACGCCATCTGTCGTCGACGGCGTGAGGCGCGGGGACCATGATCACAGAGGACAACCGCTCCTTCACGTGGTGCGCAGGTGCGAGAAGGTGATTCGTCATGGTTCCTCCTGGACGCTGGGCCGCTTTGACGGGCGTCCACCAGTCTTTACAAAGATGCCATTGATGTCAATATCTAGACATTATTGGCCTAGCGGTTAAGTGTGCGTCTCGTGCCCTTAGTCGGCCAGGCTCGGTTCTGCAGGGTCTCCGACCTTTAGACGCCCGACGTTTCTCAAGACGTAATCGCCGCTGTGCGGCTTCCGGGTAAGGAGTCGATAAACCAAGGTAGGCCCCGGCCAGTTCGTCGGGATTTCCCCGCTCGAGGTTCGATACCAGCTCGTACACAGCGCCCACACCGACCTCCGTAGTCGCCTTCTCAAGCGCGTGTTGTAGCGTTGCGCGCTCTCCGTCCTGACATCGATCGCATGACCCGGATGAGCAGCCACGGCTTTGATGAGCGTTGCGATGTGACGGACTTGTGACTCGATCATGTAGAGGATCGACCCCGAGCCCACATTGGTGTTGGGACCGTAAAGCAGGAACAGGTTCGGGAACATGGGGACAGTGATGCCCAGATATGCGTACGCCTGGGTCTTCCACACCTCGGCCAAGGAGACTCCGCGAGAGCCGCGCACGGACATCGGGGCGAGAAAATCGGTGGCGCGAAACCCGGTTCCGTAGATCACGACATCTGCAGGACGAAACTCTCCATCCACGGTCTTGACACCGTTGTCGCAGAGCTCTGCGATAGCCTTCGGCACCAACGACACGCGATCACTCGCGATTGCTGGATAGTAATCATTCGAGAACAGCACTCGCTTGCACCCTGGCGCGTCCGAAGGCATCAATTGCTCGCGCAAAGATGGGCTAGCAACCTGCCGATGTAGGTGGCGGCGCGCGATCGCACCGAGGACGCGTGAGAGGGGCTTCGCGTCGACTAGCGTCACAGCGAGCAACTCGAAAATTAGCCATACCGCGAAACGCTCGAGGCGCAGCGCCATCGGCAATAATCCGATCACCCAGCGGTGAACGACTCCATACCTGCTGTCCCACTTCGGCAAGATCCACGGAGCCGTGCGCTGATATAGCGTGACATGCTCCGCCTCCTGGGCGATGTGTGGCACGAATTGGATGGCACTAGCTCCTGTGCCGATGACGGCTACTTGCTTGCCGCGAAGCGAAACCGATCGGTC
>ERZ724513.298-NODE-298-length-23119-cov-4.988163_pt1 | contig 23119 bp, 21 predicted proteins | sample MGYA00376046_ERZ724513 | MGnify/ENA primary metagenome ERZ724513 (study PRJEB28724, sample SAMN07190883) | activated sludge metagenome | isolation source: activated sludge of sewage treatment plant in Hong Hong | place: Hong Kong | collected 2016-03-17 ...
CAAGCAGCACGCCGATGTCGGCGTCGGTCAGCGGTTGCAGCGTGAGCAGCAGCGAACGGCTGAGCAGCGGCGAGATCACCGAGAAGGACGGGTTCTCGGTGGTGGCAGCGATCAGGGTCACCAGGCGGTTCTCCACCGCGGGTAGCAGCACGTCCTGCTGGGTCTTGGAGAAGCGGTGCACTTCGTCGACGAACAGCACGGTGCCGACACCACGGGCCAGTTGGCGTTGTGCCTCGGCCAGGGCTTGGCGGACCTCCCGGACGCCGGCGGTGACCGCGGACAGCTCCACGAAGCGTCGTTGCCCGGTGGCCGAGACCACAGCGGCGATCGTGGTCTTGCCCACGCCGGGCGGACCCCAGAGGAAGACCGACATCGCGTTGCGGCCCTCGGCCAGCCGGCGTAGCGGCGAACCCGGGCCGAGCAGGTGGCTCTGGCCGACGATCTCGTCGACCGTGCGTGGCCGCATCCGCACCGCCAGCGGGGTGTCGCTGTGCCCGGCGCTGCTCAGCGACCCACCGACCGCTGCCGCGGGCTCGTCGATGGGGTTGCCGAACAGATCCGTACTCACGCGCCGACGCTACACCGCAGCGCCGACATCGACCGCCACGTCCTCGGCGTTCGGCAACTGGCGGTAGAAGTCGAAGAAGATCACGCCGACCAGCGTGGTCGCGCCACCGCCGACCAGGAACGGCAAAGCCAGATCGACCCGGGCCACCAGCCCACCGAGGACGCTGCCCAACGGCATCGAGCCCCACAGCAGCGTCCGCCAGGTGCCCTGGACGCGGCCGAACAGCGCGACCGGGATGATCGCCTGGCGCAGCGACATCACCAGCACGTTCCAGGTCACGATCGAGGCGCTGAGCAGTGCGTTCGCGATCGCGGCTACGACCACCTTCGGCCACAGCCCCATGGCCAGGATCGCGACGCCGGAGACCAGGGTGGACATCGCCATCACCGGGCCGGCATTGAAGCGTCGTTTCAGGCTGGCGGTGGACAGCGAGCCGATGATCGCGCCCACGGCCCCGCTCAGCATGAACACCCCGAACCAGGCCTCGGGCACCCCGAGCGGCCCGAGGACGAAGAGCACGTAGCTCGCCAGCGCCAGCTGTACGAAGATGCCCACCACCGTGGTGGTCAGCCAGAGCGTGACCAGCATCCGGTTGCCCTTCAGGAAGCGCCAGCCGTCCCCGAACTGGCGGTACCAGGGCACCTTGGGGTCGTCGTCCCCGGCCGCGGGCGCGCTGCGTCCAGACGCGGCCGCGGGCAGCAGCAGCGCCAGCACCCCAGCGATCGCGAAGGCAGCCGCGTTCAGGCCAAGCGGTATCAGCACCGATACCGCGAACAGCGCGGACGTGAGCGGCCCGGAGACGAAGCTCTGCATCACCTGCTCACCGGCCTCGATCCGTCCATTGGCTCGCGGTAGCTCGGCGGTCGGCACGATGCTCGCCGGGATCGCGCGGGACGCGCCGTCGTAGAGCGTCTCGAAGATGCCGTAGACGAAGACCACCGCGAGCAGCCACCAAATGGTCAGCGCGGAGGTGGCCACCAGCACCAACAGGATCACCGCCACCACCACTCGAACCGCCTGGGCGGACGCCAGGACGCGCCGCCGATCGGCGGAGTCGATCACGATGCCTGCGGGGATCGCGAACAGCAGCCACGGCAGCATCGCCAACGCACCCAACGCAGCAATCAGGAGCGGGTCGTCGGTGAGTCGTGCGGCCAGCAGCGGAATCGCGACCCGCCCGATGCCGTCGCCGAGGTTGCTGGCCAGCGTAGCGATCCACAGGTTGGTGAACGCGGAACCGAGGCGAGGGTGATTCGGCGAAGACACCCCAGCACCCTACGCCTCGCCGCTTGACGAATCGGCCCTGTCGACCTACTCTCGATATATCGACGAAGTTACGTCGATCTGACAAGGAGAACAACCATGAACGAATCCAGACACGATGATGAGTACTTCGAGCCGGGCGAGCCGCGCGGACGCCGCCGCGGTGGTCGGCGCGGCCACGGCCATCCGGGCTTCGGCCCCGGGTTCGGTCCGGGCGGTCCGTTCGGACCGAGCTTCGGCCCAGGTGGTCCGTTCGGTCCCGGTGGACCCTTCGGCGCCGGTGGCCCAATGGGGCCCGCACCTCGCGGCCGCGGCCGTCGGGGACACGTCCGGACGTCCATCCTGGCGCTGCTCGCCGAGCAGCCGCTGAACGGCTACCAGATCATGCAGACCCTGGCTGAGCGCACCGACGGGGCTTGGAAGCCCAGCCCGGGCGCGGTCTACCCCGCACTGTCGCAGCTGGAGGACGAAGGCCTGATCGAGGCGTTCGACAATGACGGCCAGAAGGCCTTCCGGCTCACCGACGCCGGCCGGCAGGCTGCCGAGGGTGTGCAGACCAAGCCGTGGGAGGTCGTCAACGAAGCCCTGTCCGGGCAGCGCTCCGACCAGATCCGGGCCCTCTGGCAGGAGTTCCCCACCCTCGCCGGGGCCGCCAAGGAACTCACCCGCAGCGGCACCGACGCGCAACTGATGGAAGCCACCGCGCTGCTCGCCGCCACCCGGCGCAAGCTCTACGGCCTGCTGGCGGCTGAGGAGGGCACCAACTCAGGGGAAGTCCACAACGGCGAAGACCTGCGCTAGCCCTCGACCCCTGCACAAGCTCGACCCCTTCACAAGCTGGACAGTTCTGGCCCGTCACTGGCCGCAACTGTCCAGTTTGCGCTTCCTGGGGGCGGTTTGCGCTGGGGTCAGGTGGCTGGGGTTGCGGGTGTCTGGGCCTTCGGGGCCGGTGGGACGTAGTCGACGCCGGCTTCCTTGCGCTGCTTGGCCGAGATCGGGGCGGGCGCGGACGTGAGCGGGTCGAAGCCGCCACCCGACTTCGGGAAGGCGATCACGTCGCGGATCGTCTCGAAACCGCCGAGCAGCATCACCATCCGGTCCAGGCCGAAGGCGATGCCGCCGTGCGGCGGGGCGCCGTAGGCGAACGCGTCCAGCAGGAAGCCGAACTTCTCCAGCGACTCCTCGGGGGTGAGCCCCATCACCGCGAAGACCCGCTCCTGCACGTCGCGGCGATGGATACGGATCGAGCCGCCGCCCACCTCGTTGCCGTTGCAGATGAAGTCGTAGCCGTAGCTGAGCGCACTGCCCGGGTCGGTGTCGAAGGTGTCCATCGACTCCGGCTTGGGTGAGGTGAAGGCGTGGTGCCCAGCGGTGTACTTGCCGCCGGCCACCGCCACATCACCGGACGCCTCCGCGTCCTCACGCAGCTTGAACATCGGCGCGTCCACCACCCACAGGAACGACCACTCGCTCTCGTCGATCAGCCCGCAGCGGCGCGCGATCTCCAGGCGGGCCGCGCCGAGCAGCTCCTGGGTGGCCTCGCGGCGTCCGGCACCGAAGAATATGCAGTCGCCCGGAGAAGCGTCCATAGCGGCGGCCAGCCCGGCCCGCTCGGCCTCGGTGATGTTCTTGGCTACCGGGCCGCCGAGCTCGCCGTCCTCACCGATGGTGACGTAGGCCAGGCCCTTGGCGCCGCGCTGCTTGGCCCAGTCCTGCCAGGCGTCGAAGGTGCGCCGCGGCTGCGAACCGCCGCCGGGCATCACGACACCGCCGACGTACTCGGCCTGGAACACCCGGAACGGGGTCTCGGCGAAGAACGACGTCAGCTCGCGAATCTTGTTCTCAAAACGCAGGTCGGGCTTGTCGGAGCCGTAGTCGGCCATCGCGTCCGCCCAGGTCATCCGCGGCAGCGGCAGCGGCAGTTCGACCCCGATCAGCTTCCAGCACGCAGCCATCACCTTTTCGGCCACCGCGATCACGTCGTCCTGGTCGACGAAGCTCATCTCGACGTCCAGCTGGGTGAACTCGGGCTGCCGGTCGGCCCGGAAGTCCTCGTCCCGGTAGCAGCGGGCGATCTGGTAGTAGCGCTCCATGCCGGCCACCATCAGCAGCTGCTTGAACAGCTGCGGGCTCTGCGGCAGCGCGTACCAGGAGCCCGGATGCAGGCGCGCGGGCACCACGAAGTCGCGGGCACCCTCAGGAGTCGAGCGGGTAAGCGTCGGGGTTTCGATGTCGTAGAACTCGAGCCCGTCCAAGGTCTCCCGGATCGCCCGGGTCACCGCCGAGCGCAGCACCAGCGCGTCGTGCATCCGGCCACGGCGAAGGTCAAGGTAGCGATGCTTCAGCCGGGCGTCCTCGTTTACAGTGGTGCGCTCGTCGAGCTGGAACGGCAGCGGCGCGGACGGGTTGAGCACCTCGAGACCCGACGCGGCCACCTCGATCTCGCCGGTCGCCAGCGCCGGGTTGACCGTGTCGGCCGAGCGGGCCTCGACCACGCCGGTCACCGAGATGCAGTACTCGTTGCGCAGCGCGTGCGCACCGGAGGTCTCCAGAATGTCGTCGCGAACCACCACCTGCACGATGCCGCTGGCATCGCGAAGGTCGAGGAAGGCCACCCCGCCGAGGTCGCGCCGCTTGGCCACCCAACCGGCCAGCGTGACCGGGGTGCCGACGTGTTCTGGGCGCAGGCTGCCCGCGTTGTGCGTGCGAATCACGAAAAGTCCTTTCCGGGGCCCAACTAGGCCGAAGGAGATCTTACGACGGACGGACGCAGGTCCGCGTCCGGCGGCAGCCAGCTGTCGGCGTCGGCGGGCACCTGCTCGCCGGAGCGGATGTCCTTCACCTCACCGCTGGCGAACCAGACGAACGGAATACCGCGACGGTCGGCGTAGCGGATCTGCTTGCCGAACTTGTCCGCCTTCGGCGCCACCTCGGTGGCGATGCCGCGCGCCCGCAACTGGGCGGCGGTGGCCATGGCCGCGAACCGGGATTCCTCGTCGTCGACGGCGACCAGGACGCAGCTGGGCACCGGCCGGGACGCGGTCAGCACGCCCTTGCCGACCAGCGGCACCAGGATGCGGCTGACCCCGATGCTCAGGCCGACACCCGGGTAGGTGGTGCGGCCGTCGGAGGCCAGCGAGTCGTAGCGTCCGCCGGACGAGATCGAGCCCATCGATTCGTAGCCGGCCATCGTGGTCTCGTAGACCGTGCCGGTGTAGTAGTCCAGTCCGCGGGCGATCTTCAAGTCGGCCACCAGCCGTCCGGGGACGAGGGTGTTCGCCGCGCTGACCACGCCGGCCAGCAGTTCCAGGCCCTCGGTCAGCAGCGGGTGTTCAACGCCCAGCGCGGTGACCTGCTCGACGAAGGACGCGTCCGCGCTGCGAACACCGGCCAGCTTCAGGCAGGCGTCGGCGGCCGCCGAGCTCAACCCGACCTCATCGACCAACAACGTACGGACGGCGTCCGGCCCGATCTTGTCGAGCTTGTCCACCCGCTGCAGCACGGCCAGATGGTCCTCGATACCAAGTCCGCGGTAGAAGCCCTCGCTCAACTGGCGGTTGTTCACGCTCATCGTGGCCGGCGGCACGCCGAAGTCGACGTGCAGCTTTTCCAGCGCCTCCAGGGTCACCAGCGGCAGCTCGACATCGTGGTGGCCGGCGAGCGTCTGCGAGCCGACGATGTCGATGTCGGCCTGGGTGAACTCGCGGTAGCGGCCCTCCTGCGGGCGCTCGCCACGCCACGCCTTCTGGATCTGGTACCGGCGGAACGGGAACTGCAGGTGGCCGGAGTTTTCCAGCACGTAGCGTGCAAACGGAACGGTCAGGTCGAAATGCAGACCGAGTTCGTCGCGGGCACTTGCATCGGCGTGCAGCCGGCGGACGACGAAGACCTCCTTGTCGATCTCACCCTTGCGGGTGAGCTGGCCCATCGGCTCGACCGCGCGGGTCTCGATCGAGCCGAAGCCGTGCAACTCGAAGGTCTGGGCAAGGGAGGCGAGCACGCGCTGTTCGACGATCCGTCCGGACGGCGTGAACTCGGGGAAGCCGGACAGTGCTCTGGGTCGGGACATCAGTTCCTCAGGAAAGCGGGTTGCAGGTAAGGGTTCTGGGCACGCTCGGCGGCCATCGTGGTCTGGTCGCCGTGACCGGGCAGCAGCGCGGTGTCGTCGGGCAGGGCGAGCACTATGTCTTGCAGGGTGCGCAGCATGGTGGCCTGGTCGCCGCCGGGCAGGTCCGTCCGGCCGACCGACCCGGCGAAGACGACATCGCCGGAGAACACGATCCGGCCGATCGGTGGATGGTCGGGGTACGGCAGGCCGAGCAACACCGACCCGGCGGTGTGCCCCGGAGCGTGGGTCACGCTGAACTCGAGGCCGGCGAGCGCGACCGAGTCGACGGCCAGCGAGCGGACGTCCGCCGGTTCGGCCAGCGGTCCTCCCAGCAGCTGCTGCACCAGATCAGCACTATCGGTGCTCAGCCCGGCGGCGGGATCACTGAGCAGATGGCGGTCGGCCGGATGCACCCAGACCGGCACCTGGTGCGCCTCGGCGAAATCGGCGGCGCTGGCAACGTGGTCGAAGTGGCCATGGGTCAGGAGCACCCCCGCGGGGGCCAGCCGGTGCTCAAGCAGCGCCTGCTCGAGCACTTCGGCCGCGTTCTGGCCCGGGTCGATCACCACACAGGTGGTGGCATCGGCAGGTGCCACCACGTAGCAGTTGGCCTGCCACAGGCCGCTGGCGAAGGAGGCTAGGAACACGTCCCACACCCTATCGAACGCCCGCGGACGGCCACCGTTGTCACAAACCGCGCCGAATCGGGCAAGATAGCCCCCATGACTTCCACCTCAGGTCCGGCGGACTTCGGGCGCGTCGACGCTGACGGCACGGTTTACGTGCGCACGGCGGACGGCGAACGAGCCGTCGGTCAAATCCCAGACGTCGAGCCCGCTGAGGCAATGGCGTTCTACACCCGCCGGTACGAGGCCCTTGAGGTTGAGGTCGGGCTGCTCGAAACCCGGGTGAAGGGTGGCGCACTGTCGCCGGAGGAGGCCAGGGGTTCGATCAATACCGTTCGCCAGACCGTCGGGTCGGCGAACGCAGTGGGCGACCTGGACGCGCTGCTGGCGCGGCTGGAGAGCCTGCAGCCGCTGTTGGCCGAGCAGGCGGAGGCCCGCAAGGCCGAGCGCTCCCGCCAGCAGGAAGCCACTCGGGAGACCAAGGAGAAGATGGTCGCCGAGGCTGAGGCTTTGGCGCTGGGCACCGACTGGCGCGGCGGGGTCAACCGCTTCCGCACGCTGCTGGACGAGTGGAAGGCGCTCCCGCGGATCGACCGGGCCAGCGACGACGCGTTGTGGCATCGCTTCTCGGCAGCCCGCACGACCTACACCCGTAGGCGCAAGTCGCAGTTCGCGGAGCAGGCAGCCAAGCGCGACGTGGCGAAGGCCACGAAGGAACAGATCATCGCCGAGGCGCGTGAACTCGCCAAGTCGACCGACTGGGGACCCACCGCGGGCGCATTCCGCGACCTGATGACCCGCTGGAAGGCCGCCGGGGTAGCTCCGCGAGAGGTGGACGACCAGCTCTGGGCCGAGTTCCGCGGCATTCAGGACGGCTTCTTTGGCGCGCGGACGGCCGTGCTGACCGAACAGGACGCCGAGTTCAAGGCGAATCTGGACGCGAAGCTGGTCCTGCTGGACGAGGCCGAAGCGAGCCTGGTGCCCGTCACCGATCTGGCTGTAGCGCGCGCTGGTTTCCGCACCTTCCTGGAAAAGTACAACGCGTACGGCCGGGTGCCGCGTGAGCAGATGCGCAGTCTGGACGCGAGAGTGAAGGCGCTAGAGACCGCCGTCCGCTCTGCCGAAGAGGATGAGTGGCGGCGCACCGACCCGCAGGCCAGAGCCCGGGCCGAGGAGACCGTCGGCATGCTCAGCGCCGAGATCGAGAAGCTCACCGAGAGGGTGGCCAAGGCGAGCGCTCGCGGCGATGCGTCCGCAGCCAAGAAGGCTCAGGACTCGATCGACACCTACACGGTCTGGCTCGACCAGGCCAAGGCGACGCTGGCCGACTTCAGCCGCTAACGGCGCGCTCCGTCGGCAGCACCGCCACGCACCTGCGGGGATCCCGGCCTACGCCGGGATGACGTCCATCCCAATCATTGGGTCATCCCGGGCTTGACCCGGGATCTCCGCCGGCTACGCCGGGATGACGCTCGCAGAGCGAGCGTCAGTTCTTCAGTCGGAAGACGTCGTAGACACCGGGCACCTTGCGGACGGCCTCGATCAGGTGCTCCAGGTGGGTGGGGTCGGTGGTCTCGAAAGTGAACCGGAACTTGAAGATGTGGTCCTTGGTCGTGTTCAGGGTCGCGGACTGGATCGAGATGTGGTGCTCCCCCATGATCCGGGTCACCTCGGACAGGATGCCGGTGCGGTCCAGGCCCTCGACATGCATGGCCACCAGGAACGAACTGCTCGCGGTCGGCGCCCAGGACACCTCGACCAGGCGTTCGGGCTCGCTGCGCAGGGACTCGGCGTTGGTGCAGTCCTTGCGGTGCACCGACACGCCGCTCTCCCGGGTGACGAACCCGAGAATCTCGTCGCCCGGCACCGGGCGGCAGCACCGAGCCAGCTTCACCCAGACGTTGGGTGCGCCCTTGACCACCACACCGGCCTCGTCGCTGGATGATCGCGTCCGACGCGGTCGGCTGATCACCGACTCGTCCTCGCCGCGCAACTCGTCCACTGCCTCAGCGCCGCCCTCGGACGTGATCAGCCGCTGCACGACGGCCTGGGCACTGATCGAACTCTCACCCAGCGCCGCGTAGAGCGCGTCGGTGTCGGCCAGCCGGAAGTGCTCGACCAGGCCCGACATGTGTTCGGGCGTGAGCAGCCGTTGCAGCGGAAGCCCGGCCCGGCGGAGCTGCTTGGTGAGCAGGTCCTTGCCGTTCTCGATCGACTCCTCGCGCCGCTCCCGCATGAAGTGCTGCCGGATCTTGCCGCGGGCGCGCGGGCTCTTCACGAAACCCAGCCAGTCGCGGCTCGGTCCGGCATTGGCGGCCTTCGAGGTGAGCACCTCGACGACATCCCCCGAAGTCAGCGCGGATTCCAGCGGCACAAGCCGGCCGTTAACCCGGGCGCCGATGGTGCGATGCCCGACCTCGGTGTGCACGGCGTACGCGAAGTCCACCGGCGTGGCGCCCTGGGGCAGGTTCATCACGTCGCCCTTGGGCGTGAACACGAAGACCTCGTCGGTGGCGATCTCGAACCGAAGGGTGTCGAGGAACTCTCCCGGATCCTCGGTCTCGCGCTGCCACTGGCTGATCTGCTGCACCCAGTTGAGCTCGGTGCCGTCAGCTTTGCCCTCCTTGTACTTCCAGTGGGCGGCCACACCGTACTCAGCCTGTCGGTGCATCTCGTGCGTCCGGATCTGCAGCTCGACCGCCTTGCCGCCCGGCCCCAGCACAGTCGTGTGCAACGACTGATAGAGGTTGAACTTCGGCATCGCGATGTAGTCCTTGAACCGCCCCGGAATCGGGTTCCAGCGGGCGTGCAGCGTGCCGAGGGCCGCATAGCAGTCGCGTTGCGTGTCGACCAGGATGCGCAACCCGACCAGGTCGTAGATGTCCGCGAAGTCGCGTCCGCGCACCACCATCTTCTGGTAGATCGAGTAGTAGTGCTTCGGCCGGCCGTAGACCGTTGCCTTGATCCCGGCCTCAGCCAGGTCAGCGCGTACCTGCTCGGTGACCACGCGCAGGTAGTCCTCCCGCAGCGGTGCCCGCGCGGCCACCAGCTTCACAATCTCGTCGTAGATCTTCGGCTGCAGCGTGGCGAACGACAGGTCCTCCAACTCCCACTTGATCGCATTCATGCCCAGTCGATGGGCGAGCGGGGCGAAGATCTCGAGGGTGTCCCTGGCGATGGCCATCTGCTTGTCCTGGCGCAGGTAGCCGATCGTGCGCATGTTGTGCAGCCGGTCGGCCAGCTTGATCACCAGGACGCGGATGTCCTTGCTCATCGCGAGCACCATCTTGCGGATGGTCTCTGCCTTCGCCGACTCGCCGTAGGCGATCTTGTCCAGCTTGGTGACGCCGTCCACCATCGCGGCGACCTCCGGACCGAAGTCGGCGGTGAGCTGCTGCACGGTGTACGACGTATCCTCGACCGTGTCATGCAGCAGGGCCGCACACAGCGTGGCCTCGTTCATGCCGAGTTCGGCCAGGATCGTCGCCACCGCCAGCGGGTGGGTGATGTAGGCGTCCCCGCTCTTGCGCAGCTGGCCGGTGTGGTAGTGCTCCGCGGTGCGGTAGGCCCGCTCGATCAGGGCGACGTCAGCCTTCGGCCGGTGGGTGTTGACGATCCGGAGCAACGGATCGAGCACCGGGGCGGGCTGGTTGCGCTGCGCGCCGATCCGCGCCAGCACCTGGCGCATGCGCATCCGCGGCTGGTCGGTGGCTGCCAAACGCGTCCGCGGTTCCCCCGGCAGCCCATCGCCTTCGCCGTACGGACCGTGGATCGGTTGGGTCACGCCACCTCCCGATTGATGACTTGAGGAAGGCTCACTCTACTCGTGGCGTGCGGTGACCTGGGGCCCTGCGCACCACGATCACCTCATCGCCGGTACGCAACTGGTCGGCGCTGGCCTCGTAGTACCGCCGCAAGGTGCGATTCCGCACCACACCGAGCACCTTCTCGCCCTGGATCTCGGTGATGCTCTTTCCGCTCTCCTCGGCAGTGATCGGACGCTGGGTCACTTCCAGCCCCTGACCGGAGGACAACAGGTCCTCGATGATGTCGCCCAGGTGTGGGCTGATCGAACTCAGGCCCATCAGCCGGCCGACCGCGTCCGAGGACGTGATCACCGCGTCCGCGCCCGACTGGCGAATCAGCGGCACGTTGTCGGAATCGCGCACGACGACCACCACGTGGGCGCCACGATTGAGCTGGCGGACGGTGAGCGTGGTGAGGATGGCGGTGTCGTCGCGGCCAACCGTGATGATGATCTCCCGCGCCTTCGGCAGCTCGGCCCGATGCAGCAGCTCGCGCGAGGTGGCGTCCCCTTCGAAAGCCGCCAGGCCGTGCCGGTTGGCGGCGGCGACCGCTTGGGGGTCGGTGTCGATCACCAGCGTCCGCTCCACCGGAACCGAGCCGCGCTGCAGGGTAGCTGCAGCGCTCTGGCCGGTGGTGCCGTAGCCGATGATTACGGTGTGATTGCGCATGGTCTTCCTCCAGCGGGAGTCCTGCAGTGCCCGGCGGCCCTCGTTGGCCAGCACCTCGACGGTGGTGCCGACCAGCAGCACCAGGAAGGCGATCCTGATCGGGGTCACCACGAAGATGTTGATGATCCGGGCCTGCACGCCGACCGGGGTGATGTCGCCGTAGCCGGTGGTGGTCATGGTGACCGTGGCGTAGTACAACGCATCCACGAACGAGATGCCGTCCTGGGCGACGTTGTCGGAGTACCCGTCCCGGTCGATGTAGACGATCAGGGTGAGGGCCAGTAGCAGGCCGACGCCGATCAGCAACCGGAAAAGCAACTGTCGCGCAGCGGAGCTGGTCGCCGCCGGCAGGTGCACCTGGGCGCTTCCGGTCCAGGGCTGCCGACTGCGGCCGATCCGCGGCCGGATGCCTTCCATCAGACCGCGATCACGGCCGAAGTTTCGGTGATCCCGGCGTCCGCCAACAGCTTGCGGCCACCGAGGAAGCTGAGCTCCAGCAGCACCGAGACGTGGATCAGTTCCGCGCCCAGCTTCTCGATCAGCGCTGCGGTGGCACCGATCGTGCCGCCGGTGGCCAGTACGTCGTCGATCACCAGCACGCGCGATCCCGGCGGAATCGCGTCCCGGTGCACGGCAAGCGTCTCGTGACCGTACTCGAGCGAGAACGTCTGGGTGTAGACGTCGCCAGGCAGCTTTCCCGGCTTGCGGACCGGCACGAAGCCCGCGCCCAGCTCCAGCGCCACCGGGCCGGCGAAGATGAACCCGCGAGCCTCCATGCCGACCACCACGTCGATACCGGCCGGAGCCGTGTTCGCGAGCTCGGTGACCGCGGCCCGGTAACCAGCCGCGCTCGAGAGCAGCGGGGTGATGTCCTTGAACAGCACGCCGGGCTTCGGAAAGTCGGGGATGTCGCGGATCAGGGACGCGATCAGCTCCCGGTTCTGAACTGCGGTTGGCGCGGTCACTTCTTGCGCTGGCTTCTGGGCTGGCGGGTGGGCTGACGCCGTTCGCCGGAGGCAAGGTCCTTCGCGCTGACCAGGCCGAGCGTGGCCGGGTCGACGGCTGCGACCTCGGGGTCGCCGACGGCGACCGTGCTGACCGGCTTGGCCGTCGGCTTGTGCGTGGCACGCTCCGACGTCCGCGCGGCGCGGCGGGCGAGCCGCTCGCGGTGCTCCTTCATGTCCGAATCGGCTTCACGCATCTGCGCCAGCAGCGGCGTCGCGATGAAGATGGACGAGTAGGCGCCGGCGATCATGCCGATGAACAGGGCCAGGCCGAGGTCCTTCAGCGGGCCGGTACCGAGTACGAACCAGCCGGTGAACAGCAGCGCCGCGACCGGCAGTACGCCGATGATCGTGGTATTCAGCGAACGCACCAGCACCTGGTTCAGCGACTGGTTCGCCAGCACCGAGTAGGTGTGCTTGGTGTTCGTGATGTCCCTGGTGTTTTCCCGGATCCGGTCGAACACCACCACCGTGTCGTAGAGCGAGTAGCCGAGGATGGTCAGTACGCCGATCATCGTCGCCGGCGTGACCGTGAAGCCGACCAGGGCGTACACGCCGACGGTCACGATCAGGTCGTGCAGCAGAGCCGCGATCGCCGCGATGCTCATCTTGAAGTCGCGGAAATAGGCCCAGATCAGCAGCATCACCAGGGCAAGGAAGACCGCCAGCGCGATCAGCGCCTGGGTGGTGATCTGCTGGCCCCAGGAGGCGCCGATGAGTGAATAGCCCACCTCGTCCGGCTGGGTGCCGGCCACGGCCGCGATCGCACCCTTCACCTGGGTGACCTGCTCGGTGGTGAGCGCCTTCGTCTGCACGCGGACGGACGAGTCGCCGACCGTGGTCACGCTGATGTCGTCGGCGTTCGGCAGGTTCAGCTCGGCCACCGCTGCGCGGACGTCGTCCACTGTGTTCGCGGTGACCTTGATCGGTGCCTGGAAGTCGGCGCCGCCGGTGAACTCGATGCCCCAGGTCGGGCCCTTGATCAGCAGCGCACCCAATGACACCAGCAACAACACAGCGGAGATGAGGTACCAGCGCTTGCGCTTCGCCACGAAGTCATAGGAGACCTCGCCGGTGTACAGCTTGTGCGCCAGCCCGCTCTTCTTCGGCTTCTGCGGGGTTTCGATCACTTCGGTGCTCACGCCTGTGCTCCCTTGGCTACGGCGGCCGTACGCCGGGAATTGTGCAGCGGCGGGTTGGCGCTGCCCAGGTGTTCGGCTTCGAAGCCGGAGAACCGGTGCCCTTCGCCGAAGAACTTGGTGCGACCGAGCAGCGTCATCATCGGCTTGGTAAAGAAGAACACCACGGCGATGTCGATCAGCGTGGTCAGACCGAGGGTGAACGCGAAGCCCTTGACCGCGCCGATCGCGATCACGAAGAGCACGACCGCCGATAGCAGCGAGACCGAATCGGCGACCAGAATCGTCTTCTTCGACAGCGTCCAGCCGGTCTCGATGGCCGAGCGCAGGCTGCGTCCGTCTCGTACTTCGTCCCGGATACGTTCGAAGTAGATGATGAACGAGTCCGCGGTCACACCGATCGCAACGATGGCACCGGCGATGCCGGGCAGGTTGAGCGCGAAGCCCATGCTCGCGCCGAGCAGCACGATCATCGCCCAGGACAGCAGGCCTGCGACCACGAGCGAGAGCGACACCACCAGGGCCAGGCCGCGGTAGTACAGGATGCTGTACAGCAGCACCAGGCCAAGGCCGATCAGGCCAGCGATGATGCCGGCTTGCAGCTGGTCACCACCGAGCTTGGCCGACACGTTGTCAACGCTGGACACCTCGAACGAAAGCGGCAGCGCACCATAGGACAGCACGTTCGCGAGCGAGGTGGCACTGGCCTGAGTGAAGTTGCCGGAGATACTCGCCCGTCCGCCGCTGATCGCACCCTTGGTCACCTCGGGCGCAGAGATCACCTTGCTGTCCAGCACGATGCCGAACTGGTTCTGCGGGCTGGTCTGCTCGTTCAGGTGCGCGGTGACCGTGTAGAAACGGGCGCCACCGTTGGCGTTGAACTCCAGGGAGACCTCGTAGCTCACCGAATTCTGCGGTACGCCGGCGGTCGCGCGGGTGACGTCGCTGCCGTTGATCAGCACCGGGCCGAGCAGGTACTTGTATAGCCCGTCCTCGTCACAGGCGATCAGTGGCTGGTCGGTGACGTCAGGGAACTTGTCGCCGCACTTGAAGTTCGCGAAATCGGTGTTGTCGCGATCGCTCGGCGTCCATTGCAGCAGCTCGGCGAGCTCCTTGGTCTCGCCGGACGGAGCGGTCGGACGCGGGGACGGCTCCGGCGTCGGCAACTCGGGCAGGGGCCGCTTGTTAGCCGTCGGAGACGCGGACGCCGAAGCGGTCGGCTCCGTGCCGGGATCGGTGGTGGCGGTTTCCCCCGGCTCGGCGCTCGCGCTCGGATCCGGCACGGCTGTGCCACCGGCGGCCTCGGCCGCGTAGACCTTGCGGAAGTAGAGCTGGGCGGTGGTGCCGACCATCTTCACCAGGTCGTCCTGCTGGACGTTCGGCACCGAGACCACGATCTGGCTCTCGCCAGAGGTGGTCACTTCGGTCTCGCCCACGCCCATCGAGTCGACGCGCTGCTGGATGATGCCGCGGGCCAGTTCGAGGCTGGTCGGGTCAACCGCCCCGCTGCCGGACGTGTTCGCCGCGGTCAGCGTAATGGTCGTACCGCCGCGCAGGTCCAGGCCCAGTTTGGGCATCCACGAACCTGACAGGGCCATCAGCCCGTACAGCGCCGCGGTGACCAGGGCGAGGATCAACAGCGTCCGCAGCGGATGTGTGTGATTCCTACTTGCAGTTGCCACTTTTGCCTCAGGGATAGATCAGTTCTTCTGGGTGTCGGGGTTTTCCCACGTGATCGGGGCGGGCTCGGTCACGTCCTCGGGATCGGCGCCGACGACCGGTACGTCCTCGACCGGCGTCGCGTCCTCGACCGGGGCACCGTCCTCGATCTGGAAGGGTTCTGCCACGACGCCATCGGCGTCGGCAGCTTCCACGTCCGCGTCGTCGGAGTACTCGAACTCATCCTCGACCGCCTGCGGGCTGATCGCTCGCTTGTCGATGGTCAACTCCACGCCGGGAGAGATCTCGAGCACAGCCTGCTTCTCGCCGAGGTGCTTGATGGTGCCGATGATGCCGGAGACCGTCATGATCCGGGAACCGACCGCGATCGCCTCCATGAGGTTCTTCTGCTCCTTGGCCCGCTTCTGCTGTGGCCGAATCATCAGGAAGTAGAGCGCTGCGCCCATGATGACGATCAACAGCACGGTATCCATGGAGGTTTCCTTCTCTGAACTCGGGGACGGCTGCACGCCGACGCCGAAGTAGCCTAGCGCCGATGATTGCGATAACCCATTCGGCGGGCCGCGAGCGCGCCCACCGAAAGCCTATCCGTCGCTGAACAGGTCCGGCGCAGCAATCGGCGGCTGGTTGTGGCCGGGTGGGGTCAACCCGAGATGCTGCCAGGCTCTGGCCGTTGCCACGCGGCCACGCGGGGTCCGCATCAGAAAGCCTTCGCGCACCAGGAACGGCTCGGCAACCTCCTCCACGGTCTCGGTCTCCTCGGCCACCGCCAGCGCAAGCGTGGTGAGCCCGACCGGTCCGCCGCCGAAGTGCCGACAGAGCGCGTCCAGTACCGCCCGGTCGAGTCGGTCCAGGCCGAGCGGGTCGACCTCGTACAACTCCAGCGCCTTGCGGGCCACCGACCGGCTAAGGGTGCCGTCGGCGCGCACCTGGGCGTAGTCGCGGACGCGGCGCAGCAGCCGGTTGGCGATGCGTGGGGTGCCGCGGGAGCGTGAAGCGATCTCCTTGGCGGCCTGGCCGTCCAGGTGGATGCCGAGCAGAGCGGCCGAGCGGGTCAGGATCGTCTCCAGGTCGCTGGCAGCGTAGAAGTCGAGTTGGGCGGTGAACCCGAACCGATCGCGCAGCGGGCCCGGTAGCAGTCCCGCACGGGTGGTGGCACCGACCAGGGTGAATCGCGGAATTTCCAGCGGAATGGCGGTGGCACCGGGGCCCTTGCCCACAACCACGTCGACCCGAAAATCCTCCATGGCCAGGTAGAGCATCTCCTCAGCCGGACGGGACATGCGGTGGATTTCGTCGAGGAAGAAGACCTCGCCCTCGGTGAGCCCGGAGAGGATGGCAGCCAGGTCGCCGGCGTGCTGAATGGCCGGGCCCGAGGTGATCCGGATCGGCGCGCCCATTTCGGCCGCGATGATCATCGCAAGGGTGGTCTTGCCCAGCCCGGGCGGGCCAGAGAGCAGGACGTGGTCGGGCACCGCGTCCCTATGCCGGGCGCCGGCGAGCACCAGCCCCAGTTGGTCGCTCACCCGCTGCTGGCCGCGGAATTCGGCCAATGACCCCGGCCGGAGGGCGGACTCGGCGGCCTGCTCGTCTACGAAGGCGTGCGGGTCGAGCGGGTCGGATTCGTCGGTGGTCACGGCGCTCACTTTGCCAGCGTGCGCAGCGCCGCGCGCAACAGCACGGCCACCGGCGTGTCCGGCGTCTCCTCGGCCAGCGTCGAAACCCGATCACAGGCGGCCTCGGCGTCCCGGGTGGAGTATCCGAGGCCCTCCAGACCGGCCCGCACCTGCTCGCGCCAAGCGCTGCCCGCAATGGTGGCGCCCACGACCGTGGCGCCGGTGCCGAGTGCGGCCACCTTGTCCTTCAGTTCCAGCACCAGTCGCTGCGCGCCCTTGGCGCCGATACCCGGCACCCGGGTGAGGGCGGCCAGGTTGCCGGACGCCACCGCAGTGCGGAACTCGTCGGGGCTGAATACCGACACCACAGCCTGGGCGATCTTGGGGCCGATCCCGGTGGCGCTCTGCACCAGCTCAAAGCAGTCCCGCTCTCCCGGCTCGGCGAAGGCGTAGAGGGTCAGCGAGTCCTCGCGGACCACCAGCGAGGTGTGCAGCGTGACCAACTCACCGACCCGCACCGAGGTCGCGGTGGCCGGCGTACACAGTGCCTTCAGCCCGAAGCCGGACAGGTCGAGCACCAACCAGGTGCCACCGACCGCGGCCACCACACCGGTCAGCTGGGCGATCATGCGGTCCTCCCGGCAGTCTGCTTGGCGATGGCGGCGGCGATCCGGTCGGCGCCGGCGCCGCGCCAAAGGTGGCAGATGGCCAGCGCGACCGCGTCCGCTGCGTCGGCGGGCTTCGGTGGAGCTTCGAGTTTGAGGATGCGCGCGACCATGGCGCCCACCTGCGCCTTCTCGGCGCGTCCGGAGCCGGTGATGGCCGCCTTCACTTCCGTGGGGGTGTGGGTGTGGACGGGGATGCCCGCGCGCGCGGCCACGAGCATCGCCAGACCGGCGGCCTGTGCGGTGCCGATCACCGAGAGCACATTCTGGTCGGCGAAGACCCGCTCGACCGCGATCGCGTCCGGCCGGTGCTGGTTGACCCATTCGGTGAGACCGGCCTCGATCCGTAACAGCCTCTGGGGCAACTCCAGGGTCGACGGGGTGTTGACCACGCCGACGGCCACCAGCTGCGGCGGACGCCCGGGGCTGCCGTCGATGACGCCCACCCCGCACCTGGTCAGGCCGGGATCGACTCCGAGCACCCGCATCGCGAACCTTCCCCTAGAACATTTGTTCGGATACTAGCCCGGTCAAGCCCTTGCTCCGGCCGTGCCACGCCTACCAACCGCAAAGTGGACCCGAATCGTCGACTACGGCGATTCGGGTCCACTCTGCGTTGGTTTGGGGGCTCAGGCGAGCTGCTCGCCGATCTCGTCGGGCACATCCTCGTTGCTGTACACGTTCTGCACATCGTCGAGGTCCTCGATCGCGTCCAGCAGCTTGAACAGCTTCTCGGCGATCTCCGCGGTGTCCACGGCCGTGGTGTACTGCGGCACGAACTGCACCTCGGCCGACTCGTAGTCGAGACCGGCCGCCTGAACGGCCTTGCGCACGTCGACCACCAGGCTGGGATCGCTGATCACCTTGAAGGTCTCGCCCTCGTCGGAGACGTCCTCGGGATCGGCGTCCAGGGTCGCTTCCAGCAGGTCGTCCTCGGTGAGGGTGCGTCCGGTCTGGCTCTTGGCGACCTCGACGACACCCTTGCGGTCGAAGATGCGCGACACCGAACCGACGTCGGCCATGGTGCCGCCGTTGCGGGTCACCGCCACGCGCACATCGGACGCGGACCGGTTCCGGTTGTCGGTGAGGCACTCGATCAGCAGGCCGACGCCGCCGGGACCGTAGGCCTCGTACATGATCTCGGTGTAGTCGACCGCGTCACCGCCGACGCCGCCGCCGCGCTTGACCGCGCGGTCGATGTTGTCGACCGGTACCGAGTTCTTGCGGGCCTTCTGGATGGCGTCATAGAGGGTCGGGTTCCCCGAGGGATCAGCGCCACCGGTGCGAGCGGCGACCTCGATGTTCTTGATCAGCTTGGCGAAGAGCTTGCCGCGCTTTGCATCGATGGCCGCCTTCTTGTGTTTGGTGGTAGCCCACTTGGAGTGACCGCTCATTTACGTCCGTCCGGTAAGAAGTTGGTTTTGCGCGCCTTAGTCTAGGCCACCTCCTCTGCGAAGCTCGTTCCGCGCGGCTCGTCGTCCGATCGACGGGGCTCGTGCCCCACATCACGAGTCAAGACCGGCTGGCCACAATCGGCGAGAGCCAGCCCCTGGGATCGAGCGCCAGCATCCGTGGCTGGCGGTCGTGATCGGAGGCTGGCGCTCGCGGGAACGGGGGTGGCTGCAGCCCTCGTCAAGACTCCTTGCCGGCTCAGCCGCCAGCGCGAGCGAGTCTGCTCCTCGTCTACCCTGACGGCATGAGTGAGCGGTTGCATGGCGAGTACAAGGTGCCCGGCGGGAAGCTGGTGGCGGTCGACCTGAGCGTGGTGGACGAGCGCCTCGCGCAGGTCAGCGTGAGTGGCGACTTCTTCCTCGACCCCGACGAGGCGCTGTCGGTGATCGACCGATCGCTGGCCGGGCTCAGCGTGGAGCTCGGCGTCGGCGAATTGGCCGCACGCATCGACTCCGATCTGGCCCGGGCAAGCGCGGACGGCTTGCTCGGGGTCCCGGTGACCATGGTCGGGTTCGACTCCAGGGCGATCGCCATCGCAGTGCGCCGGGCGCTGGGCCGATCGACCGGCTGGAGCGATCACATCTTCACCTTCCTCAATCCGGGACCGCTGCATCCCGCCGAGCACTGCGCATTGGACGAGGTGCTCGCCCGCGAGTTGGCCGCCGGACGCCGCGGGCCGACATTCCGCTTCTGGGAATGGGACAGCGCGGCGGTGGTGATCGGTTCGTTCCAGTCGCTGCGTAACGAAGTGGACGCCGAAGCCGCGGCCACCCACGGCGTGGAGGTGGTACGCCGGGTCTCCGGCGGCGGCGCCATGTTCATGGAGGCTGGGAACTGCATCACCTTCTCCCTGGTCGTGCCGGCCACCTTGGTGGACGGGATGAGCTACGAGGCGTCCTACGCCTTCCTGGACGAGTGGGTGCTGGCCGCGCTGGACGAAGTCGGTGTGCAGGCGCACTACGCCGGCCTCAACGACATCGCCTCCCCCGCCGGAAAGATCGCCGGCGCCGCGCAGAAGCGCTTCGTCGGCGGCGCGGTGCTGCATCACGTGACCATGGCCTACGACATCGACGCCGACAAGATGCTTCAGGTGCTGCGCATCGGCCGGGAAAAGCTGTCCGACAAGGGAACCAAGAGCGCGAACAAGCGGGTCGACCCGGTGCGGTCGCAGACCCACCTGCCCCGCGCAGAGGTGATGGCATCGTTCGAAGCCACGTTCCGGAACCGCTATCGCGTGGTCGACGGGCAGTTGAGCCCGGCCGAACTAGCGTCCGCCAAGGAACTGACCCAGACCAAGTTCACCAACGTCGACTGGATCGGCCGCGTGCCCTGAGCCGGACGCTCACCCGGCCAGCAGTTCGGCTGCCTGCATGGCGTCGGCGATCCGTACGAAGTCGTCACGCGGGATCTCGAACATGCCCCGGCGGAACACCATGCCCCAGTGCGCGGGGTCGCTGACGAAGCCAAGCGTGCCCAACAGCGGCCGGACCCCGGCGCCCCCACACTCGGCGAACCGGACGCCGATGCGCCACGGGCGGCTGCCGTCCGCCACTCTGGCCTCGTACGGCTCGGCGCCGACCACCGTGCCACAAGCGGTGAACTGCTGCAGTGGCCGTCCGTCCGGATCGCTCTGCCGAGGCGAGTAGCAGACGACCTGATCACCCGGATTGAGCCTGGCCAACCTCGACCGCACGCTCGGATTCGCCTGTAGATAGCCGCCGGCCACGTCGCGCCGCACCTGGTCGAGGCTCACCGTGTTGACCCAGTACCGGGTCGGATTCAATGAACTTGAAGTTTTCATGGAGCGAGTGTGGACGCCGCTACTGACAGTTTCTGCGGAGCGAATCCAGCGTTGGCGCCGAAATGTCCGGGATCGAAATGCGGGCTCTCAGCCCAGATGGAGCCTCCATAGCCCGCAGAACTATGCCCGAATGGGTCGCGCCGGGCTCAACTGCCCGAAGCCAACCAGGCCGCGCCGATCAGGTGCCGCCCGCGACGACAGCTATCGGTGGATCCGGATTAGCCGGCGACGGCCAGCGCGTCGGCGAGGGTGAAGTTGCCGACGTAAAGGGCGGTGCCGATGATCGCGCCCTCGACCCCCTGTGGCACCAACTCGCGCAGGGCGCGCAGGTCGTCCAGGGTGGAGATGCCACCGCTGGCGACCACCTTGGCATCGGTGCGGGCGCAGACGTCGGTGAGCAACTGCAGGTTCGGGCCGGTGAGCATGCCGTCACTGGCCACGTCGGTCACCACGTAGCGGGCACAGCCGGCCGCGTTCAGCCGATCCAGCGTCTCCCAGAGCTCGCCGCCTTCGCGGGTCCAGCCGCGCGCGGCCAGCCGTGTCCCGCGCACGTCCAGGCCGATCGCGATCCGGTCACCGTGGTCGGCGATGATGCGATCGCACCACTCCGGGTGCTCCAGCGCGGCGGTACCGATGTTGACGCGACGACACCCGGTGGCCAGCGCCCGCTGCAGCGACGCATCATCGCGGATGCCGCCTGACAGCTCGACCTTCAGCGCCATCTTTGCCACGATCTCGGCGATCACCTCGGCATTGCTGCCACGGCCGAAGGCCGCGTCCAGATCGACCAGGTGCAACCACTCGGCGCCACCGTCCTGCCAGCGCAGCGCCGCCGCCAGCGGGTCACCGAAGACCTTCTCCGAGCCGGCCACACCCTGGGTGAGCTGCACCGCCTGGCCGCCCTGCACATCGACGGCGGGTAGGAGTTCGAGCCTCATGATTCCTTCCTCAACGTGCCCAGCCAGTTGCGCAGCAGCCGCGCGCCGGCCGCTCCGGACTTCTCCGGATGGAACTGCGTCGACCAAAGCGCCCCCTGTTCGACCGCGGCGATGAACCGGTCACCGCCGTGCTCGGCCCAGGAGATCCGGGCGGTTCCCGGCCAGTCCGGCACCTCGTGGACGCCGTAGGAGTGGACGAAGTAGAACCGCTCGTGCTCGACACCGGCGAACATCGCGGACGCGGTCGGCGGTTCGACCCTGTTCCAACCCATGTGCGGCAGCGGTACGGCGGCCAACTCCGCCACGACGCCTGGCAGCACGCCGACCCCGGGTGTCGGCTCGCCATGCTCGACGCCGAGCGCGAACAGCACCTGGTGCCCGACGCAGATGCCCAGCACCGGACGCTTCGCCGCCAGCCGCCGCAGGATCAGCTGCGGCCCGCCGACTGACGCCAGCCCGTCCATGCATGCCGCGAAGGCACCCACGCCGGGGACGACCAGGCCTTCCGCGGCCAGGCAGGCGTCCGGGTCGGAGGTCAGCACCACCTCCGCGCCGGCCGCAACGAGTGCGCGAACCACGGAATGCAGGTTGCCGGAGCCGTAGTCGAGGACGGCTACCAGCGGGTCACGAGAGGTCACAGGCTTCCCTTGGTGGACGGCACCTGACCGGCAATCCGCGGATCGATGGCCACGGCATCGCGCAGGGCGCGGGCCAGCGCCTTGAACTGCGCCTCGACGATGTGGTGCGGATCCCGTCCGGCGAGCACGCGCAGATGCAGGGTGATTCCGGCGTTGATCGCGAAGGATTCGATCACGTGCTGGGTCATCGACCCGGCATAGGGCACTCCCGAGCCACCGATCAGGGCGTACTGCTGACCTTCGGGCTCGCCGGAGTACACCACGTACGGACGGCCGGCCAGGTCGACCACGCAGTGCGCGAGGGCCTCGTCCAGCGGCACGGTGGCGTCCGCATAGCGACGCACCCCCGCCTTGTCTCCCAGGGCCTCGGCGAAGGCCTGGCCGAGCACTATCGCGGTGTCCTCAACGCTGTGGTGGCCGTCGATGTGCACGTCCCCGGTGGTGGTGATTTCCAGGTCGATGAGCGAGTGCTTGGCCAGAGCGGTGAGCATGTGGTCGTAGAAGCCGACCCCGGTGCTGATCGTGGACTGGCCGGTGCCGTCGAGATTCAGGGCCACCCGAACCTCGGATTCACTGGTCGACCGGGTGCGGACGGCGGTACGCGGGCTCATCTTTCCTCCATCACTTCAGCCAGAGCGGCGTAGAACGCCTGGGTCTCCGCCGGTGTACCGGCCGAGACCCGCAGGTAGCCGGCCGGACCGGTCTCGCGCACGAGCACTCCCCGCTCCAGCAGCCGTTGCCAGACATCATGTCGGTCGGCGAACGGGCCGAACAAACAGAAGTTCGCGTCGGAGTCGATCACCTCGACCCCCAGTTGAGGCAGCCGAACCAGCATCTGGTCCCGGGTCACCCGCAATTCATCCACCTGGGCAAGCAGCTCTGCCGAATGAGCCAGCGCGACCCGCGCGACCGCCTGGGTCTGCGCGGACAGATGGTAGGGCAGCCGGACGATCCGGCACGCGTCCACGATCGCAGGCGAGGCGGCTAAATAGCCCACCCGACCGCCAGCGAGGGCGAACGCCTTGCTCATGGTCCGGGACACCACGAGGTTGCCGAAGCGCGGCAGCAGGGTCAGCGCGGTCTGCTCGGGGTGCCGGGCGAACTCCTGGTAGGCCTCGTCGACCACCACGATGGCTTCGGTCCCGG
>ERZ724513.299-NODE-299-length-23111-cov-8.551180_pt1 | contig 23111 bp, 21 predicted proteins | sample MGYA00376046_ERZ724513 | MGnify/ENA primary metagenome ERZ724513 (study PRJEB28724, sample SAMN07190883) | activated sludge metagenome | isolation source: activated sludge of sewage treatment plant in Hong Hong | place: Hong Kong | collected 2016-03-17 ...
GACTCGGACTCGGACTCGGACTCGGACTCGGACTCGGACTCGGACTCGGACTCGGACTCGGGCGCGGACTCGGGCGCGGACTCGGGCGCGGTCACCTCTTCCGGTTCGGTGCCAGGTCCTCGCGCATCAGTGCCTTCGGCCGTCGTCATGACGAGCGGCGGTGTCTTCGATCTCTCGTCGATCAACTCGTCGAAAGCGTTGAAGATGTGCTGGCAATAGCCGCATTTGACCTTGCCGGCCTTGGCCCGCAACTGTTCGGAAGTCACACGGAAGACCGTGTTGCAGGCGGGGCAACGGGTGCGCATCACGACTTGGTGCCGGCCAGGCATACCCAGTCCTCGCAAAAATCGGCAACCTGCATCGGTAGCCACTGCCCGTAGATCGCCATGATCTCATCCGCCTGCTCGCGCAAGATGCCGGACAGCGCCAAACGACCGCCGCGGCGGACACGGGCGCAAATGGCCGGTGCGAGGACGCGCAATGGATTGGACAGGATGTTGGCCACAACAAGATCATACGCGCCGGCAACCGGTTGCGCGGATTCGTGAAACGTGGCGGTCACTCCGTTTCGCTGCGCATTGGCCCGGGCCGCTTCGACCGCCAGCGGGTCGATGTCGACACCGACCACGCTGCCGGCCCCGAGACGGGCCGCCGCAATCGCCAGAATGCCCGAGCCGCAGCCATAATCGAGAACCGAGCAGCCGGCGTAGACATTCCGTTCCAGCCATTCGAGGCAGAGCTGGGTCGTCGGATGCGAACCGGTACCGAAGGCCATTCCGGGATCGAGAACCAGGTTGACCGCGGCAGGGTCCGGCGCTGCGTGCCACGAAGGAACGATCCACAGGCGCTCCGATACGCGAATGGGATCGAACTGCGACTGGGTCAGCCGGACCCAGTTCTGCTCGGCGACTTCTTCGACGGTCCATGCCGGCACCACGGGCAGACCGGCCATGACGCTCGCTCGTGCAAGCAGTGTGCCGACATCGGCATCGGGTTCGAGCAGGGCCGTGACACGGGAACGGTTCCAGCCGGACGAGACGATCGAACCCGGCTCGCCGAATTGTGGTTGTTCGTCCGGCGTTCCGGCGTCGGCATCCTCGATGCTGGCAGAGAGCGCCCCGACATCCAGAAGGGCATCGCACACCGGTTCGGCATGCGATGCGTCGGTCAGGAAACTGACGCTCTGCCAAGCCATCGCCTACTTCTTGACTTCGCCCTTTTCGGCGAGCTTCTTCTCAAGGTAGTGAATGCTTGTGCCGCCCTCGACAAAGCGCGCGTCCTGCATCAATTCCTGATGGAGCGGGATATTGGTCTTGATCCCCTCGATCCCCATTTCCGACAGCGCAATCCGCATGCGGCGGATCGCCTGTTCGCGTGTGTCGCCATAGGCGATCACCTTGCCGACCATCGAGTCGTAATGCTGGGGCACGGTATAGCCCTGATAGATGTGCGAATCGACACGGATTCCCGGTCCGCCGGGCGGGTGATAGAAAGTGATCTTGCCGGGACAGGGGACGAACGTGAAGGGATCTTCGGCGTTTATGCGGCATTCGACGGCGTGGCCGCGGAATGTGATGTCCTTCTGCCGGTAGCGCAGCTTCTCTCCTGCGGCGACGCGAATCTGCTCCTGGACGATATCGATGCCGGTGATCGCCTCGGTCACCGGGTGTTCGACCTGAACGCGCGTGTTCATCTCGATGAAGAAGAACTCGCCGTTTTCGTAGAGGAATTCAAAGGTGCCCGCGCCGCGGTAACCAATCTTCCGGCAGGCTTCGGCGCAGCGTTCGCCGATGCGGCTGATCAGCCGGGCCGGGATGTGCGGTGCTGGCGCCTCCTCGATTACCTTCTGGTGGCGGCGCTGCATCGAGCAGTCACGCTCGCCGAGATAGACGGCATTGCGGAACTGGTCGGCGAGAATCTGGATCTCCACGTGACGCGGGTTTTCCAGATACTTTTCCATATACACCATCGGGTTGCCGAATGCAGCCTGCGCCTCGGTGCGGGTCATCTGCACGGCACTGACCAGCGCCGCTTCCGTATGAACCACGCGCATGCCGCGCCCGCCACCGCCACCGGCCGCCTTGATGATCACCGGATAGCCGACCAGCCGTGCCATTCGCACAATTTCCCTGGGGTCTTCCGGCAACGCGCCATCGGAACCGGGCACGCAGGGAACACCGGCAGCCTTCATCGCGTCCTTGGCTGATACCTTGTCCCCCATCAGGCGAATGGTGTCGGCGCGCGGGCCGATGAAGACAAAACCGGACGATTCCACACGCTCGGCAAAATCGGCATTTTCCGAAAGAAAGCCATAGCCGGGATGGATCGCCTCGGAATCGGTCACTTCGGCCGCCGAGATGATCGCCGGAATGTTCAGGTAACTCAGGGCCGACTGCGCCGGACCGATGCAGACCGACTCGTCGGCCAGCTTGACATACTTGGCTTCGCGATCTGCCTCGGAATGGACGACGACGGTCTTGATACCGAGTTCGCGACAGGCGCGCTGAACGCGCAAGGCAATTTCGCCACGGTTGGCGATCAGAATCTTCCCGAACATATGTCGTTCAGCCGATTACGAACAACGGCGCGCCAAACTCGACCGGCTCTCCGTTTTCGACCAGAATCGCCTTTATCACGCCCGATACATCGGCCTCGATCTCGTTGAGAAGTTTCATCGCTTCAATGATGCACAGGGTATCCCCTTCCTTGACCGCCTGGCCGATCTGGACAAAGGCCTCGGCGCCCGGCGAAGGGGCCCGATAGAATGTGCCGACCATTGGCGACTTGACGACGTGCCCGTCCGGAACATCATCCTCGTCATCGAGTTTCACCGACGAAGCGGTGCCCGGCGCGGCGCCCGGCAGCACCGGAGGAGCCGCATATTGCTGCATCGGGACGGCAAGCGCACCATAGTTCTTGGCGATTCGCACCCTTTCCTCGCCTTCGGTCACCTCAAGTTCGGTAATGCCTGATTCCTGGACGAGATCGATAAGTTTCTTCAGTTTGCGCAGATCCATTGAGACTCCCCTCTGTGTTGCGTCGATCCGACGCAAGTTCCGGCGATTGCCGCTTTATTCGATATTGGCTCGGTTGAGCAGATACTCGAGTGCCAATACGTAGCCTTCGTGACCGAGGCCGGAGATCACCCCCAGAGCCAGGTCGGAAAAGTAGGACTGATGACGGAAGGACTCCCGCGCATGAACATTCGAAAGATGTACTTCGATGAACGGGATAGCCACCGCCGCCAGCGCATCGCGGAGCGCGACGCTGGTGTGTGTGTATCCGGCCGGATTGATGATGATGGCGCCTACTCCCTGCTCGCGCGCAGCGTGAATGCGCTCGATCAACGCCCCTTCATGGTTGCTCTGGAAGCTCTCAAGATCGACGTTGGCCCCTTCGGCCAGGCGCGCAAGCGCCAGATTTATGTCCGCCAACGTCACATGACCGTAGTGTTCGGGCTCACGGGTACCCAGCAGGTTCAGATTGGGGCCATGCACCACCAGTATGCGGGGCTTTTCAGCCGGCACGGTTTCGGCTTTTCGCTTCGTCATAGGCGCAAGTTTGCCGCAAATCGCTGCAACTTGTCCAGCCTATTCCCCGATCAAGGCGCGCAACGCATCGGCACGGATGCGCTCACGCGGTCGTCCGTCACGCTGCTTCATGACCATCCGTTCCAGTTGTGGCGGGAAAATCACCAGATTGGCCTCAGCCGTATCGGTCTCCATGACCAGAAGCGCTTCGGCACGCTCGTTGCGCGGGTCGGCATGCTCGAATTCGATGCCGTGATTGAGCAGGAAGATCTCGACTTCCTTGGCGCTGTCCGCGAACAGGAGAATGTCGATGCGCGAATGCTCGCCAGCCGTTCCATCGAGGACGGAGCCGGCAAGGTGAGGCGAGTAATCGGCAAGCAGTTCCAGCAGACGCAGCGCGCTCAGGCGCATGGCCCGAATCAGTTCCGGATGCGCCTGTTCCTGATAGAGACTGCGGTAAGTCCGCAGTTCCGCCTCGACCTCGGCATTGTCCGGATACGCGGTATGCTCTGGGAGACCCAACTGGCGCGCGGCCTTGCGTTTGGCGTGATGATAATCGGCAATGCCGTCCTCGGCCATCAGGCGGGCGGCGGCACTGGCTATGCTGGCACGGGAGCCGTTGCTCGAACGGGGCCGTTCATGACGGGGCATGGGAAAAGCGATCAGGGTAGAATCGCCCTCATTCTAACGGGTCCAAGCGACATGCACATTCATATTCTGGGAATCTGCGGCACCTTCATGGGCGGTGTCGCGCAACTGGCGGTGGCTTCCGGGCACAAGGTCACGGGCTGCGATGCCAATGTCTACCCACCGATGAGCGACCAGTTGCGCGCTGCCGGCGTCGACCTGATCGAAGGTTTCGACGCCGGCCAACGGGCGATGCAACCCGACACCTTCGTCATCGGCAATGCGATTTCACGCGGCAACCCCTTGCTCGAGGCCATTCTCGACGACGGCCTGCCCCATGTTTCCGGGCCGCAATGGCTCGCCGAGCATATATTGCAGGGGCGCTGGGTTCTCGGCGTCGCCGGTACCCACGGCAAGACCACCACCGCCTCCATGCTGGCCTGGATTCTTGAGGAAGCCGGTCTGCAGCCCGGCTTCCTGATCGGCGGGGTGCCCGTGAATTTCGGGGTTTCGGCACGACTTGGCGGTACGCCTTTCTTCGTCATCGAGGCCGACGAGTACGACACCGCGTTCTGCGACAAGCGGTCCAAGTTCGTGCATTACCGGCCGCGCACCGTGGTCCTGAACAATCTCGAATTCGATCATGCAGACATTTTCGACGACCTTGCGGCGATCGAGACACAATTTCATCATCTTGTTCGAACCCTTCCCGGCAACGGCCTGATCGTCAGCAACGCCGGGGAAGCCAGCCTGGAGCGCGTCCTGAAACGCGGATGCTGGACGCCGGTCGAGCGCTTCAACGACCCGTCCGGGTACCGAGTCAGCGGCGACGATGCCAGCGGCGAACTCGTTCTGCATTTTGGGCAGGGAGCGCTCGGGCGCATCATCTGGCCCCTTTCGGGCGAGCACAACTGTGCCAACGCCTGTGCCGCGCTACTGGCCGCCCGTCATGTGGGGGTGCCGCTGGACCAGGGCCTGCAAGCGCTGTCCCGCTTCGTCAACGTCAAGCGCCGGATGGAAGTCCGTGGGACCGTCCGCGATGTAACGGTCTACGACGATTTTGCCCACCATCCCACCGCGATCGCGACCACCATAGCCGGACTGCGGCGCAAGGTCGGGGGGGCTCGCATCATTGCCGTGCTCGAGCCGCGCTCGAACACGATGAAGCTCGGCATCATGAAGAGCCAGCTACCCGACAGTCTGGCCGAATCTGATGCCGTCTTCTGTTATGCCGCCAACCTCGGATGGGATGCCCGCGAGGCGCTGGCGCCGATGGCTGCCAAGGCAGTCGTCGACGACGATCTCGACCGCCTGGTGAGCACGATTGTCGCCAGAACCCGTGCCGGCGACCACATTCTCGTGATGAGCAACGGCGGGTTCGGTGGCATTCACGGCAAACTGCTGGCCGCGCTGGCCGGCTGAACATCCGGCGCCGTCTGGCGGCAGGCGATTGACGCCGCCTTGATCCGCAAACGGCGTTTCAGCGCTCCAGCGACTCGACGACAGCCAACGCGGTCATGTTGACCAAGCGGCGAACCGTCGATGTCGAGGTCATGACATGGACCGGACGGGCCGCGCCAAGCAGAATCGGACCAATGGTCACGCCCTCGCCGCCGGTCATTTTCAGCAGATTGTAGGCGATGTTGGCGGCGTCGATATTCGGCATGACGAGAAGGTTGGCCTCGCCCTTGAGCGGGGATTCGGGGTTTGCTTCACGACGAATGTCGTCCGACAGCGCCGAGTCACCGTGCATTTCACCGTCGATTTCGAGATCATTGGATGGCATAGCGGAGAGCAAGGCTGCAGCACGGCTCATCTTGCGCGCGGATTCCGATGAACCGGACCCGAAATTCGAGTGCGAGAGCAGTGCGACCTTCGGGTGGATGCCGAAGCGCCTGACATGGTCGGCGGCAATCAGCGTCATTTCGGCGACTTCCTCAGCGCTTGGGTTTTCGTTGATATGCGTGTCGCAGATGAACAGCGAGTGTCCCGGCAGCATCAGATAATTCATCGCCGCCAGAATCTGGACTCCCGGACGCTTGCCGATGACCTGACTGATCACACCCAGGTGATGCCTGTACTGGCCGGTCATGCCACAGATCAGGCCGTCGGCGTAGCCGAGCTTGAGCAGTATCGAGCCGATCACCGTCGGCTTGCGGCGCAAGGTTTCCTTCGCCAGCGCCGGCGTAATGCCGCGGCGGACCATCAGTTTGTGATACGCCGTCCAGCATTCGCGATAGCGCTCGTCGGATTCCGGATTGACGATATCGAAATCGACACCCGCCCTGATGCGCAGGTTGGCTTTCTCCAGGCGATGCTCGATGACGGAGGGCCGGCCGATCAGGATGGGGCGGGCGAACCGCTCTTCGACGACGACCTGGGCGGCGCGCAGCACCCGCTCGTCCTCTCCCTCGGCATAGATGATGCGCTTTCCCCTAGCCTGACGGGCAGCTTGGAAGATGGCACGCATACCGACTCCCGTGTGATAGACGAACTCGGAGAGCCGCGCGTTGTAGGCATGCCAGTCGGTGATGGGGCGTGTGGCGACGCCCGAAGCGATGGCTGCTCGAGCTACGGCGGGTGCGATCTTGACGATCAGGCGCGGGTCGAAAGGCTTGGGAATGAGATATTCCGGGCCGAAGGACAGTTCATGCCCGGGGTAGGCCATGGCGACTTCGTCGGTAACCTCGGCCTGGGCGAGTTCGGCGATCGCCCGGACACTGGCCATCTTCATTTCCTCGGTGATGCGGGTGGCCCCAACATCGAGCGCGCCGCGGAAGATGAAGGGAAAGCAGAGAACGTTGTTAACCTGGTTCACGTAGTCGGAACGGCCGGTCGCGATGATGACGTCCGGGCGTGCCTCCCGCGCCAGTTCGGGCATGATCTCCGGGGTCGGGTTGGCGAGCGCGAAGACCATCGGCTTTTCGGCCATGCTGGCGACCATCTCCTGCTTGAGCACGCCGGCGGTGGAAAGGCCGAGGAAGACGTCGGCGCCGACCATCGCATCACCCAGCGTGCGATGGCTGGTATCGCGGGCATAACGCGCCTTGGTCGCCTCCATGTTGGCGTCGCGGCCGACGTAGATGACACCCTTTGAGTCGCAAACGGTAATGTTCTCGCGCTTGACCCCGAGCTGGTGCCATAAGTTGAGACAGGAAATGGCGGCGGCGCCGGCGCCTGAACAGACGACCTTGATTTCGTCAATTTTTTTGCCTACGACATTTAGGCCATTCAGCATGGCCGCGGCGGAAATGATCGCCGTGCCGTGCTGGTCGTCATGGAAGACGGGAATGTTCATCCGTTCCTTGAGCTTCTCTTCGATGTAGAAGCACTCGGGCGCCTTGATGTCTTCAAGGTTGACACCACCCAGGGTCGGCTCCATCGCGGCGATGATATCGATTAGCCGGTCCGGGTCGTTCTCGGCCAGTTCGATATCGAAGACATCGATGCCGGCAAATTTCTTGAACAGACAAGCCTTGCCTTCCATCACCGGCTTGGCCGCCAGCGGGCCGATGTTGCCCAGGCCAAGGACGGCGGTGCCATTGGTAACCACGCCGACGAGATTGGCGCGCGAAGTGTAATCGGCCGCCGTTGCTGGATCCTCGGCGATCGCGTCGCAGGCGGCGGCGACGCCGGGCGAATAGGCCAACGCGAGATCGCGCTGATTGGTCAGGCTCTTGGTGGGGCGGACCGAGATTTTGCCCGGCGCCGGCAGGCGATGATATTCAAGTGCGGCTTCGCGCAGATCCTTTTCCACGAACTCTCCTCCGGGTTTCTGCTATTGGGCGAAACCCGCTAGGGTACCGGAAAGCCTCCCGCTCGGCAAAGCGTAATTATGGATTTCCGCGTTCAGAAACGATACGCGAAGGTCAGCCTGAAGGTTTGCGGCTTCGCCGGATGAATGTGGCGATCGAACACCGGCCCGGTTTCATTGGGTAGCTGCGAGTCATACCAGTATTCGATGTCGTTCAGGTCGTTGTCGACCAGGTTGAAGACATCGAGGGAGATTTGGGTTTTCGGACTCAACCGGTAGCCGACACGCAGATTGGTCAGCGACGAGGACGCCGAGCGCACCGAATTGTCCTCGACCAGCGGACGCGGGCCGAAGTAGCGCCAGCGCAAGGCGCCGAACCACGGACCAAGTTGGTCGATTGTCAGGCCGACATTGGCGGTGGTCTGGACTTCGCCGGGGATGTACTTGCCCACTGGGTCGCCGTCGTTAAACTTGGCGTGGGACCAGGCGAGATCGGCGTCGAAAGCCAGCCAGCTGGTCGGAAGATAGAGATTGTTCCACTCCACGCCATAGCGGCGCGACGGGCGCGACGCTTCGGTCGTGCCGGCGTCGCCGACGAAGAGCAGTTCCGATGCCGAATCGAGCTGCCACAGCGCAACAACGCTGAGCGGCTCGCTGCGCACCCCGGCTTCGTAGCCGGTCGTTCTGACCAGCGGCTGGACCCGGTCGACTGGCGTCACGCCATAGGCAGGGTCTACCCTGAGCGTGGTGCCGCGCGCGTCGTTCGAATGAAAGCCCTGACCGTCATGGTGCTACGATAAGCGAAATGGATAGGGCTGACCTCCTGCGCCGCTTTGCCGTTGTCGTTCAACTTCAGCTTAACAACGTCAGGGCCTGTCAGCCCTATCCATTTCGCTTATCGTAGCACCATGAAACCTTGCTCGCTTTTGCCGAGGAGTTGCGACGCAGCCATCGGAAACGCCTTGTCTTCATGTTTGCCACTGTGTTGGCTGCCATTGCCTCCATGAGGCTGCCTCAGCGGCCGCACCGGGTCGAGCCGCGAGCAAAAAAGACGACCTTCCCTGCGTCTTCTGACTGTCCCGCGAAATCTGGCGCGTGAGAACATCCCTGCCAAAAAAGCCTCTCGTGGGCTTATCGTAGCGCCATGAAGCCCTGACCGTAGTTCAGGTAGAACTCAAATTTCCGCTACGGCCCGAAGATCATCGAGAACTTTAACTCTCCTTCGGCAGTACGCTCTGCCAAATAGTGGCAGAGAACATCCTGACAGGCCTTGTCTTCAGAAAGCGCCTGGCTGATGAACATGCGTAGTGTCGTCAGCGGGGAATAGAGGCGACCCCGGTAGTATTTGCACCCTGCCGAAATCACTTCCTTCAGGCGCTCCGCCGGTATCACTTTGGAAAACACCCCGCGCCCGCCTTGGACAAACTGGTGCCGCAGTTTCACCGCTTCGCGACCTAATCGTTCTTCGCGTTTGTTGTTACTATTGAACCGGCCAGATGAAGTTTGAATTTTCAGGCCGCATATTTCACACGTGAATCTTGGATGAAGCTCTTGATTTGCTCGGGTGATTGTTCGAGTTTGACCATGTGTTCGGTGGCTGCGAGTTTCAACCTCGCCTTGGTTCGTACCGGCACCTGCGTTCCGATGGCATACCTGAGGTCAGCATTGAGGCGCTCTTCAGGATTCAGTTCCGGGCTATAGCTGGGCAGGTAGAACAGTTCGATCTTGTCCTGACGCTCAGCGGCCCATGTCTTGACCGGTTTGCTGTGATGGACCCGCAGGTTGTCGAGAATCAGAAACACCTTCTTCCCGGCATCCTTGATCAGGGCTTCGAGGAACTCGATCAGTTTGTCTGAGTTGAAAGCCTCGTCAATGATCATCCAGCGTGTCTTGCCCTGATTCGTTACCGTGGCAATCATCGACAAATTTTGCCGTGTACCCCCTACCGTGTAGGTGACCGGGGTCTTGCCTGCGGGCGTGTAGCAACGACCGCGCACATCGGTATTGACCAAGGCGGTCTCATCGCCCCAGTGAATCTCGCCGCCTTCGGCCTTGGCAGTTTCTCAATTTCCGGGTATTGCTCATTGAGCCAGGCTTGTACGGCTTCCGGCCGCTGCTCGTAGGCCTTCTTGATCGGCTTCTGCGGGGTGAAACCCCAGCGCGAAAGATAGTTGCCGACACCGCGTACTGAAAGCTTGATGCCGTACTCCCGTTCAATCAGTTGCATGACCGCCGCCCGATTCCACAGCGCAAATTCCATCTTCAATTGCTCGGGGCGCTTGTCACAAATGATCTTGCGGATGGCCTGCTCTTGCTCCTCGGTCAGCGTCCGTCCTTGACCGGCTCGCTTGCCTCGCATGGCTGGTTTGATCGGAGCAAGGCCGCCTTTTTCATACCGATCAATTGCAGCTCGAACTGTCGGATACGAAAGCCCACAGAGCTCAACGATTTGTATGACGCCGTAGCCCTTGCGATGTGGCCGCACCACTTGCTTGCGCCGTTCATGCAGTTGCTCCAGTGTCGAATATCTTGCGTCGTCTTTTTCCATCTGATCGGCATTGGGGCTGACCTGGATATTTCAAGCATTATTGTGCCGAGTCAATATTCATCTCGGGCTGACCTCCTGCGCCGCTTTGCCGTTGTCGTTCAACTTCAGCTTAGCAACGTCAGGGCCTGTCAGCCCTATCCATTTCACCTATCGTAGCACCATCAGGAGCAAGCGCCATTTGCTGGTGGGCGGTCGTGGCGTCCCATTGCCGCTCGTCGTGACCGGCGCCCATCGGCACGACGTCTCTCAGTTGGCGGCGGTGCTTGAGGCCATCGTCGTCAAGCGACCGCTGCCACCCCAGCGGCGAAGCAAACACCTTTGCGCTGACGCTGGCTACACCGGCGCTCCCGCCTTGGCGATCATCGAAAAGCACGGCTACGTCCCCCATGTCAGAGGGCGTGGGCAAGAGGCCGACGAACTCAAACGTGACCCCAGGAAAAAAGCCCGACGCCGGATCGTCGAAGTAGCCCATAGCTGGTTCAACCGCTTCCAAAAGTTGTTGGTGCGATACGAGAAGCTGGAGCGCAGCTTCTTGGCTCTCAACCACCTGGCCGCATCAATCACGGCGTTCAGAAAAATCAACTTGAAAGTGAATATTATTTACGGATAAGTTTTAGGATGACTGATAGCATCCTGCCCGGAAGCAGGTTTCTGGTGCGGCTTATCCCGCTGGCCATGACCCGTACCGATGCAGAGTTGTTGGCCGTGATTGGTTATCTTCTGAATAGCATTGCCCGGCGAAAGCCTGCACATCGCGAGCCGTGGCGAGCTTTCCTCACAATTCCCTCACGGCGGCCCCGTTACACTTGGCCGGAATGGATTCCGGAGGATGCGATGTGTTGACCGCGAGGCAGCCAGCGCCGCTTGCCGGCTTGGTGAAACGCCGGCAATGGCAATTGTGAGGGCTGGTTTGTAGCTGTGCGTGTCTTGTTGTGGTCGAACAATCTATCTTCCGGTTGGGCTCGGAAATTTCGCGCGCCGGGATTCGGCAAGTCGGGAGGATTCGCCCGATGACCCGGACATGGCTGACTTCCGGCGGCACATGGCGGTCGCTTTCCGAGCATCCGCGGGCAGTCGCCTTCCTCATCGTAGGGTTCGCGATCCTGCGCTTCGCGCTGGCGGCGATCGCGCCGCTGTTGCCGCAGGAAGCCTATTACTGGACGTGGAGCCGCTTTCCGGACTGGTCGTACTTTGACCACCCGCCGCTGGCGAGTTACAGCATTGCGCTGACGACGGCGGTGTTCGGGCAGACGGCATTCGGCATCAAGTCAGCAGCGGTGCTCTGGTCGATCGGCTGGAATGTCCTCTGGGCGAGGCTGATCCTCGACATGTTTGGCGACCGCAGACTGGTCTTCTGGTCGCTGGCTGCCCTCAACCTGACCATCGTCTATGAGGTCCTCGGTTTCGGACCGACGCCTGACGGGCCCCTGCTGTTTGCGTGGGTCGGGACGATCTGGGCGGTGTGGCGCCTGAGTGCCACGGCGGACGGACGCTGGTGGCTCGTCGCCGGGGCATTCCTGGGGCTGGCCTGGCTGGGCAAGTACTCCGGCGCATTGCTTTGTCCGATCGTGCTGATTTATCTGCTCACTTCGCCGCGACAACGCTTCTGGCTGGCGAAGCCGCATCCCTACTTGGCCTTCCTTCTGGCGATCATGGTGTTCTCCCCGGTGCTCATCTGGAACTTTCAGCACGACTGGGTTTCGCTGGCATTCCAGAGCAGTCGCCGGCTGAACGAGATGGGCGGCTTCAAGCCGCGGTACTTCCTGATGCTGGTTGTCCAGCAATTTGTGATCGTCACACCGTATCTGTTCGTCGTGTCAATTGCCTCCCTGGTGCGCGAGTTTCGGGGATGGCTCACCCGGGGCATCGACGATTCGGTACGCCTGTTGCTGATCAGTGCCGCGGTTCCACTGCTGCTGTTTGTCGCGATCAGTTTTCGCTCGATCGTCAAGATCAACTGGCTGGCGCCAGCCTTCTGGCCGCTCATCGTTCTCGGTATCCGTCACTTCCTGGCGCGTGGTGGAAGGGAGCGGCGCATGGTTTGGGGTCTGGCATCGTCCGCGGCGGTGCTGGTGATCGGCGCTGCCATTTCGACATTTCCGAACCTGCCGATTCCGGGCGATCTCAACAGTTGGAGCGGGTTCAGGGAAGCGGGGGCGCGGGTCGGCCGGCTGGAGGCGGCGATCAGGGCCGGGGGAAAGGAAAGCTTCGTTTTCTCCCCGCACTACAAGACGAGTTCGCTGATCTGGTTCCACCGCCCCGGGCAGCAGCGCACGTACGCCCAGGACATCTATGGCGAGAAGGCGCTCGAGTACGATTATTTTCCGGCGGATCGCGACTTGAAGGGAGCGACGGGGATACTCATCATCACCGACCAGGCACAGTCGAAACTCGATCTTGAGCGCCTCACGCCCTATTTCGACGCGGTCGAACCGGTTGATGTCATCGAGACAGTATCTTCCGGGAGAGTTGTTCGTCGCATCGAGATCTATCAGGCGACGAACTACAAGGGCCGGCCTCGGCGCGGCAAGGCGGATGCAGTACACTAACTACTAACGCCATCCAGCGGGCCACGCCAATCAGGAGAAGGATTTTCATGCCCCAGTTGTCCATAGTCGTGCCGACCTTCAACGAGGCCGGGAACGTCGCCGAACTGAGGAATCGGGTTGCTGCCGCGCTGCCCGGGATCGACTGGGAGATGATCTATGTCGATGACGACTCTCCGGACGGGACCGCGGCAACGGTGCGGGAACTGGCGCAGAGCGACAGCCGGGTCCGCTGCATCCAGCGCATCGGCAGGCGCGGATTGTCATCGGCGTGCATCGAGGGAATGCTGGCTTCGTCGGCACCCGTCGTCGCGGTGATCGATGCCGACCTGCAGCACGATGAGAAGCTGTTGCCAGCCATGTTCGACGCGTTGCGCGGTGACGACCTGGACGTTGTGGTCGGCAGCAGGTACACGCAAGGTGGCAGCATGGATGGCTGGGACCGCACTCGCGTGGCCACCAGCCGGTTTGCCACGCGACTCAGCCGCTTGGTGCTCAAGGCGGACCTGCAGGACACGATGAGCGGATTCTTCATGATCCGGCGCGTGGCCGTCGAGCGCTGTGTCAGGGCCGGCATGTCCGGCGTCGGCTTCAAGATATTGCTGGATCTCTTCGCCACCTCGCCCGAACCGCTTCGCTGTAGGGAACTGCCCTACGAGTTCCGCAATCGCTTTTCCGGCGAGAGCAAGCTCGACACGATGGTGGCATGGGAGTTTTTCATCATGCTGCTCGACCACTATCTGGGACGTGTCGTTCCCATCCGCTTCATCGCCTTTTCGCTGGTCGGCCTGCTCGGCCTCGGGGTTCACCTTGCCGTGCTGGCAATTCTTTTCCGGGGAATCGGCGCATCGTTCTTCGTGGCGCAGACCGTGGCAACGTTTGTTGCCATGACGTTCAACTTCGCGGTCAACAATGTACTTACCTACCGTGACATGCAGTTGCGGGGCTGGAAACTTCTGAGCGGCTGGCTGTCGTTCACACTGGCCTGCAGTGTCGGGGCGCTGGCGAATGTCGGGATCGCGACCTACCTCTTTGATCAGCGCGCCTACTGGCTGCTCTCGGCAATTGCTGGCGTGTTGATCGGCGCGGTGTGGAATTATGCGGTTACCGCGGTCTACACCTGGAAAAAGCCCAAATCGGGATAAGCCGCGCGGCGACAGCTCGCCATCATTCCGTCTTGCACTTCGAACACATCCGGATGACCGTTCGAAGCGCTTGCAATTCTCTCGCATTAACCGGAAAATAACCAAGCGCTTGCTTGCTAAATAATTAATCATATATTCCGGAGAACAGTTCATGAATCAGACCTCGGTCCAGTCGCCCTATCCGCACCTCCTGGCCCCCCTCGACCTCGGCTTCACGACGCTCAGGAATCGCACCCTGATGGGGTCGATGCACACCGGGCTGGAAGAAGAGAAAAACGGCTTTGAACGCATGGCGGCCTTCTATGGCGAGCGGGCCCGTGGCGGCGTCGGCCTGATCGTCACCGGCGGCTTTGCGCCCAACCTTGCCGGTCGGGTTTACCACTTCGGGTCGCAGCTCAGCTTTTCGTGGCAGGTTGGCAAGCATCGCCTCGTTACCGACGCCGTCCATGCCGAAGGCGGCAAGATCGCGCTGCAAATTCTGCACACCGGGCGCTACGGCTACCATCCGCTCAATGTCGCGCCATCGAAATTGCGGGCGCCGATCAACCGCTTCACGCCGCGCGCCCTGACGCGCTGGGGCATCCGCAAGACGATCGGCGATTACGCGCGCTGTGCGCGACTGGCGCAGCAGGCAGGCTACGATGGCGTCGAGATCATGGGTTCCGAAGGCTACCTGATCAACCAGTTCATCGCGCCGCAAACCAACAGGCGGAGCGACGAGTGGGGTGGCGGTTTCGAAAACCGTATCCGCTTCGCGGTCGAGACGGTGCGCGCGACGCGCGCCAGGGTCGGGCCGAATTTCATCATCATCTTCCGCCTGTCGATGCTCGATCTGGTCGAGGGCGGCAGTACCTGGGACGAAGTGGTCGACCTGGCCCGAGCCATCGAGGCGGCGGGAGCGACCATCATCAATACCGGGATCGGATGGCACGAGGCACGCATTCCGACCATCGCGACCATGGTGCCACGCGCCGCCTTCGCCTGGGTGACGAAACGCCTCAAGGGCGTTGTGAAGATTCCGCTGATCACGACCAACCGGATCAACACGCCTGAGGTCGCCGAGGAAGTGCTCGCTTCGGGTTGCGCCGACATGGTGTCGATGGCCCGTCCCTTCCTTGCCGACGCCGATTTTGTCGTCAAGGCCGCGGCCGACAAGGCGGACGAAATCAACACCTGCATCGCCTGCAACCAGGCCTGCCTCGACCACATCTTCAAGGGCAAGCTGACTTCCTGCCTGGTCAATCCGCGCGCCTGCCATGAAACCGAACTGGTCATCGCGAAGACGACGGCGCCGAAAAAGCTTGCCGTCGTCGGCGCCGGCCCCGCCGGCATGGCATGCGCCACTACGGCCGCCGAGCGCGGCCATCGGGTGACCCTGTTCGACGCCGCCGACCGTATCGGCGGTCAGTTCAATATCGCCAAGCGGATTCCGGGCAAGGAAGACTTCAACGAGACGCTGCGCTATTTCGGGCGGCGCATCCAGACCAGCGGTGTCGATCTTCGGCTGAACCAGCGTGTCGATGCCGAGACGCTCAAGGCCGGCGGCTTCGACCACGTCGTGCTGGCCACCGGCATCGTGCCGCGCCAGCCGCCGATTCCCGGTATCGACAGCGACAAGGTGGCGAACTACCTCGACATCATCGAGGGCCGAAAATCTGCCGGCAAGACAGTGGCGATTATCGGCGCCGGCGGCATCGGTTTCGACGTCGGCGAATTCCTGACCCACGCCCACGACGGGAAAACGGAGGCCGAGCGCTTCAACGACGAATGGGGCATCGACCCCGATTACCGGAACCGCGGTGGCCTAAAAACGCCGGTGGACGAAACGGCGCCACGGCGGGTGTTCCTGTTGCAGCGCAAATCATCGAAGGTCGGCGACGGGCTGGCCAAGACCACCGGCTGGATTCGCCGCACCCTGCTCAAGAAGCGCGGAGTGCAGATGATCGCCGGGGTGAATTACGAGCGCATCGACGACGCGGGGCTGCACATCACCGTCAATGGCGAAGCGAAGACCCTGCCGGTCGATACCATCGTCATCTGCGCCGGGCAGGAGCCGCGCCGAGAACTGCAGGCCCCGCTGGAGGCCGCGGGCATTGCGTTCACGCTGATCGGCGGCGCCGATGTCGCGGCAGAACTCGATGCCAAGCGCGCCATCGAGCAGGGCACGCGCCTGGCGGCGAGCCTGTAGCCATAGCGCGCCGCAAAACCGAAACCGGGCTCGAACCCAACCGCCGCGCCGAGTTGTTGCGCGCGGCGGCGCAGTTGTTTGTCGAGAAGGGTTTCGCGGCAACGACCACGCGGGATATCGCCGAGGCCGTCGGCATGCGTTCGGGCAGCCCGTTCTATCACTTCCGCAGCAAGCAGGAATTGCTCAAGGAGGCGATGATCGACGGCCTGGAGGCCGGCCGGGCGCGCATCGCCGCCGCCATCGCCGGGGTCACCGACCCGGAGCAGCGTCTGAGGCTCCTGGTGCGTACTCATCTCGGAACCTTGCTCGAAGGCGACTGCAATTCGCCGATGCTGCTCAACGAAACCCGGTCACTGGATGCCGGCGCGCGCACCGAGATCGCCGCCGCGTTCGACCGCTACCAGGCGCCCTGGCAGGCGACGCTGGACGAGCTGGCCGCCAGCGGAAAGATCAAGTCAGCTGAGCCGCCGCTACGCCTGTTCCTGTTCGGCATGCTCAACTGGTCGGGGCATTGGTATCGTCCGGATGGGCCGCTCGCGGTCGATCAGTTGGCCGACAGCGCCGTTGCATTGCTGCTCGGGAACGAATAAGCGCATCCGGAAGCTGTTACGTGTTCCCGCCGGCCTCGTAGGATGACAGCGTCACCCCGGCGTGGGTCAGCACCTCGCGCAGTTGCTTGATGTCAGTCTTGCTGCAGGTGTTGCTGTTGTGCGGATGGTGCAGGAAGGCCTCGACCTTGTTGAGGGTGATCTTGAAGCGCGCGCCGTGGGCGGACTCGACTTCGGCACCCAGGTGGTGAAGCAGGGATTCAATTTCGCGCCAGTGAATGTTGGCCGAGGGTGGGTCCTGGAAGATGCTGCGCATCAGGTGGGCATGCTTGTGACTCATGATGAAGCTCCAGGCGATTTGCGATGCCGATATTCTATGCCTGTTGTCCCCCAAGGGGACTTGACCATGGAAACAAGGCCCGGCTCAGGCCTTAAGGCTGCGGTCGACCGTCAGGAAATGGCGATTTTCAGCAGGGCCAGGCAGAGCAGGGTATAGCCGGCAGCGACCAGGTCGTCGGCCATGACGCCGAAGCCGTTCTTGACGCGCTGGTCAAAGTAGCGGGCCGGTTGCGGCTTGGTGATGTCGAAGAAGCGGAAGAGAGCGAATGCCATCGCCTGCCAGAGGAAGGTGTCGGGCGTCAGCAGCAGGACCAGCCAGAAGGGGACGATTTCGTCCCAGACGATGCTGCCGTGGTCGGGGTCGCCGAGCGCCTTGCCGGTCTTGTCGATGACCCAGATGCCGAGCAGGTAGGCGCCGGCGAAGGCCCAAAGCAGCGTGAAGTCGGAAAATTGCGGATGGAACAGGTTGAAGCTAAGCCACGCGAACAGCGTGCCGAAGGTGCCGGGCGCCTTCGGCGCTAGGCCGCTGCCGCAGCCGAGGGCGAGGAAGTGCGCCGGGTGGGCGAGGAGGAACCTGAGGCTGGGTGCGGTTCTGGGGGATTCAGCCAAAATGGTCGTAGCCTCGCCGGGTGAATTCGACGGGCTTGCCGTCGGGGTCGTACACCGTGACTTCGCCGGCCACGCCGGCGACCATGCTGCCGATGCACCATAGTGGTAGTTCGAGGCGCGCGGCGATCTGGCCGACAGCCTGCGCCTGTGCGGGCGGTGCCGTGAAGCATAGCTCGTAGTCGTCGCCGCCGGTTAGCTGGCATTCGAGGGCGAGGCGTCGCAGGTCGGCGTCGTAGCCTTCGCCGCTTCCCGCCAGATCCCGCAGGTGCGGCAACTGGACGAGTTGCACGGCGGCGGCAAGGCCGGAGCGTTCGGCGATATGGCCGAGGTCGGCGAGCAGGCCGTCGGAAACGTCGATGGCCGCCGACGCCACGCCGACCAGCGCCTGGCCGAGCGCGACACGCGGGCGGGGCTTTTCGAGGGCGGCAACGCACAGGCGGTTCCACGGGGTAGGCAGTTCGATCTTGCCTTGCAACTGGGCGAGGCCGAGGCTGGCCAGCCCGGGGCGGCCGGAAACCCAGACCAGATCACCGGTGTGCGCGCCGTCGCGGCGCAGCGCCTGGCCCGGCGCGCATTCGCCGAGCGCGGTGATGCACAGATTGAGCGGCCCGCGCGTCATGTCGCCGCCGACGACATCGACGTTGTATTCGGCGGCACAGGCAAAGAAGCCGTCGGCGAAGTTGGCGATCCACGGTTCGTCGACCGCCGGCAGGCTGCCGGCGAGCAAGACCCAGCGCGGCGTGGCGCCCATCGCGGCGAGGTCGGAGAGATTGACGGCGAGCGCCTTCCAGCCGAGGTTATGGGGGTCGGTATCGGGCAGGAAATGCGTGCCGGCGACCAGCATGTCGGTGGTGATGGCGAGTTGCTTGCCGGGCGTCGGCTGCAGCAGCGCGCAGTCATCGCCGGGGCCGAGGATGGCCGAGGGCGTCGGCCGGGCGAAATACTTGTAGATGAGGGCGAATTCGCCGGGCATCAACGGCCCTTTTTCTTGGCTTCCACTTCCGCCGGGCGCACTTCGGCCGCCACCTTGTCGAGCACGCCGTTCACGTACTTGTGGCCGTCGGTGCCGCCGAAGGCCTTGGTCAGTTCGATCGCCTCGTTGATGATCACCCGGTAGGGGGTTTCCGGGTTGTTGACCAGTTCGCACGTGCCCATCAGCAGGACGCAGGCTTCGATCGGCGACAGCTCCCTGAACGCGCGGTCGATGTGGGCCGTGACCAGCGCCGTCAGCCTTTCCTGCTGGCCGATCACGCGGTGCAGCGTGGCGGCGAAGAAGTCACGATCCGCCTTGGCAAAATCTTCCATCTCGGGAATCTGGGCGGCGACGGCGGCTTCGTCGGCGCCGCCGACCCGCCACTGGTAGAGGCCCTGCAGCACGAACTCGCGGGCCCGGCGGCGGGCTGATCTGGGCGGCGCCTTGGATTCCTGCGGCTGCTCGGTATCGCTGGCGAAGGTGGTCATTGGGCGAGCGCCTTCTGCAGGTTGGCCATTTCGACGGCGGCCTGGGCGCAATCGCTGCCCTTCTGCTGCATGCGGACCTCGGCCTGTTCGTCGCTTTCGCATGTCAGGATGCCATTGGCGATCGGGATGCCGGTATCGAGTTGCACGTCCATCACGGCGCGGCAGGAGTCGTTCGCAACCACCTCGAAATGGTAGGTCTCGCCGCGAATCACCGCGCCGAGGGCAACCAGCGCGTCGTATTTGCCGCTTTGCGCCAGCGTTTGCAGCACGAGCGGGATTTCCAGCGCGCCCGGCACGTTGGCGATGACCATGTCGCCGGCGGCGACACCGAGGCGCTTCAGTTCGGCGATGCAGGCCGAGAGCAGACCCTCGCAGACCGGCAGGTTGAAGCGGCTCATGACGATGCCGATACGCAGGCCGGCGCCGGCGAGAGAGTTGTCATATTCGTGGATATCGTCGAAACGGGACATGGCTCAGAGCTCCGCGGGAGAAGTGATGAAACCGGTGACTTCGAGGCTGAAGCCGGTCATGGAGGGCATCCGGCGCGGGCTCGAGAGCAGGCGCATCTTGCCGACGCCGAGATCGCGCAGGATCTGGGCGCCGATACCATAGGTTCGCGGATCCCACTTGCTCCGGGTGCGCGGCGCGTCGCTGGTCAGGCGGGCGAGCAACGCTTCGCCGTCCTCCGGGCGGTGCATCAGGACGATGACGCCATGGCCGTTCCTGGCAAGCGCCGCCTGCGCCTCGTCGATCGAGAATGATTGCGGCTTGCTGCCGGGGTCGATGAAGTCGAGCACCGAGAGCGGTTCATGGACGCGCACCAGCGTTTCCTTGCCGGCCACAATCTCGCCCTTGACCAGCGCCAGGTGCGTCGCGCCGCCGGCACGGTCGACATACGCGTGCAGCGTGAATTCGCCGTGGGCAGTCTGGATCGTCTTGCTGGTGACGCGCTCGACCAGCGTTTCGGAGGCGGCACGGTAATGGATGAGGTCGGTGATGGTGCCGATCTTGAGGCCGTGCTCGCGGGCAAAATCGATCAGTTCCGGCAGGCGGGCCATCGTGCCGTCGTCGTTCATGATCTCACAGATGACCGATGCCGGTTCCAGGCCGGCCATGCCGGCCAGATCGCAACCGGCTTCGGTGTGGCCGGCGCGGACGAGCACGCCGCCGGGGCGCGCGGTGATCGGGAAGACATGGCCGGGCTGGACGATGTCGTCGGCCGTCGAACTCCTGGCCACGGCGACCTGTATCGTGCGCGCCCGGTCGGCGGCGGAAATGCCGGTGGTGACCCCTTCGGCGGCCTCGATCGAGACGGTGAACGCCGTGCCGTACTGCGTCCGGTTGTTGCGCGCCATCTGCACCAGGCCCAGCTTGCGGCAGCGCTCTTCGGTCAAGGTCAGGCAGATCAGTCCGCGTCCGTACCTGGCCATGAAGTTGATCGCCTCCGGCGTGATGTGCTCGGCGGCCATGACGAGATCGCCTTCGTTCTCGCGCTCTTCCTCATCGACGAGGACGACCATGCGGCCCGCCTTCAGTTCGGCGACGATTTCAGCGGTGGGGGCGATGGCGGGATGGGGGGGCATGGGAATCCGGAAACTGCGCAAACGGGGGTGACATTTTCGCAGAAACCGGCGGGCTACACATGACTTTAGCGCGGTGGCGGGCCGGTCGCAGGTCGCCGCCGGTTACGGCAGGTAGGCTTCGACCTGGATGCGCAGGCGCACTTCGTCGCCGATGAACGGGAGCCCGGTCTGCATGCCGTACTCGGAACGGCGCAGAACACCCACGGCGTCGGCACCGCAACCGCGCTTGCGGACGGCCAGGTTGAGTCCGCACTTGAAGCGCGCGATGTCGAGGCGCATCGGCCGCGCCTCGCCAAGCATGACGAGCACGCCCTCGACGGCAATCGGCCGTTCCTCGTTGAACTCCAGCCGTTGGCTGCGAAAGATTATGTCGGGGAAGCTCTGGACGTTGAACCATTCGTTGCCGCGCAGCACTTCATCGCGCAGCTTGAAGCCGGTATCGAGCGAGGCGGCGTCGATGCGGATCTCGATCTCGCCGGTCCGCGCTTCCTGGTCGTAGCGGATCTGCCCCGACGTGCGCTCGAACTGGCCGCGCTGGGTCGAGAAGCCCATGTGGTCGATCTCGAAGGTGGCATAGGTATGACTGGGATCGACAATGTAGTCGGCGGCCGCCGCAGGCAGGGCGACGCTGGCGAGCAGGGCGAGGATGAAAGTTCTCATGGTTGCGGTCAACACTCGAAAAGGGCAAGAATATATCCGTGGCGGAAACGACTTCTGACCTTGAGAATCTACTGGCGTTCCCCGATTCCCGGTGCCGGTGCCGGCGTCGCGCTCGCTCAGCGTTCGTCTGGCGCAAGGCGAAAGTTATGACCGATCCGGTAGAAGTAGTCGGCGATGCGCCGGCCATTGCCACCGGGTCCGGCATTCGCCAGCCGGAGCGTATGAATCGTCGCATCCAGTTCGCCGAAGTACGGCGCAAGCAGGTCGGTCGCCAGCGCTTCCCGGTTGCGCGCGACCATCACCAGCGTGCGACCCCGGAACTGGCCGGGTGGATCCCAGTAGTTGAACATCAGGGAATTCCCGGTGAACGCCTCGATCGATGTCGCCTGCAGCGGCGCCTGCCCCGGCGAGGCGAACGGTCGGGCACCGTAAAAGGCGATCTGGCTCGCGGTGTTGTACTTGTCCATCCCGACGATCACCGGCGCGGCGCCGGTCTCCTGTGCAATCCGGTCATGCACCATCCGAAGTTCCCGGGTGGCCACCTGCCAGCCGATCGCCTTGGCAAACGACGGCGAATAGGGAACCCCGGGAATCCCCAGGACCAGGTGATAACTGACCAGCGCATAGACGACCAGCAACGTGCCGATGACCTTTCCCGCCGTCAGGCGCAGCGCGCTTCCGAGTCCATGCCAGTGCAGCGCGTCCGCCCGGACGATCGTCCAGCCCAGCAGCGGCAGGGTGGCGAGCCAGATCGGGCCGGTCCAGTTGAGGCGCGGAACGTGTTTGAGCGCACTCCAGGCAAACACCGCGAGCGGGACAAGGACGAAACAGGCCACGAACAGCCGGTTGCGTGCCTCGGCGTGCGCGGGCTCGGGAAAGTACGCGGCGTCCCGCGTCCACCGCCGGGCGAACAGCAGCGGCAGAACCATGAGCGGCAACGGGGTGGCGACGAGCAGGATGTTCATCAGCATGTAGTGCAGGCTGAACTGCAGTTCGTCGCCGAAGCGCTCGCCCCCTTGGAAGCGGAAAGACGCCCAGTCATTGGCGAAGTTCCAGTAGATCACGGGCGCGAACAGGGCGGTGGCAATCAGCACGGCCACGTAGGGGTGCGGGCGCAGGAACCAGGCGCGCGACTGTCGGTCAGCGAGGCAGAAAGCCAGAGTTGCCGGGCCCAGAAGGGCGATGGTGTACTTGGAAAGCAGGCCCAGCCCCACCGCGATACCGACGCCGTACCAGGCGCGGCGTTCGTTCCCGACCAGCGCGCGGTGCAGGAAATAAAGGCAGGCGGCCCATGCCGCCGCCAGCGGCGCATCCGGCGAAATCATGAATCCCGCGATGAAGAAGCCGTAGGGGGTCAGGACCGCGAACGCGGCCGCCAACAGGGCAGCGGGCCGGTCAACGAGGCGCAGGGCCAAGCGGTAGACGAAGGCCATCATCACCGCCGTGCAGACGAGCGCGGCAAGGCGGATACTGGCCTCGCCATGTCCGAAAAGGCGTTCGACGAGCGCGATCAGCCAGGCCACCAGCGGCGGGTGGTCTAGGTAGCCGAAGTCGAGCCGGATCGAGTAGTTCC
>ERZ724513.300-NODE-300-length-23099-cov-7.119163_pt1 | contig 23099 bp, 20 predicted proteins | sample MGYA00376046_ERZ724513 | MGnify/ENA primary metagenome ERZ724513 (study PRJEB28724, sample SAMN07190883) | activated sludge metagenome | isolation source: activated sludge of sewage treatment plant in Hong Hong | place: Hong Kong | collected 2016-03-17 ...
TGCCCTTCCAGAAACGCTGCCAGCCGGGGGCATGTTGCGGCAGCGGGTCGAGCGCGTGCAGGAAAATGGCGGGGATGATCAGCAGCGCCGCCCACGCCAGCATCGCGGCGACCGGCGGAATCACCGGCGACACCAGCCAGACGGCGGTGGCCAGCAGCAGCACGCCGAAACCCTTCTTGACGCCCTCCATCCACGGCCCGGTTTTCGGCAGCAGCGAGCCGCCGGCGGTGCCGACGGCGATCAGCGGCGCGCCCATGCCGAGCGCCATGACGAACAGCGCCGTGCCGCCGAGCACGGCGTCGCCGGTCTGGCCGATGTAGAGCAGCGCGCCGGCCAGCGGCGCGGCGACGCAGGGGCCGACGATCAGCGCCGACAGCGCGCCCATGGCGAAGACGCCGACGCCGCGCCCGCCCTGCAGGTGGCCGGATTCTTCCGACAGCTTGCTCTGCAGCGCGGTCGGCAGCTGCAGTTCGTAGAAGCCGAACATCGAGAACGAGAGGACGACGAAGACCAGCGCGAAGGCGCCGAGCACCCAGGCGTTTTGCAGCGCGGCCGAGAGCAGCGTGCCGGTGAGCCCGGCGGCGATGCCGGCGGCGGCGTAGGTGACGGCCATGCCGAGGACGTAGGCGAGCGACAGCGCGAAGCCGCGGGCGTGCGAGGCCTTGTGACCCTGGCCGGCGATGATGCCGGAGAGGATGGGGATCATCGGCAGCACGCAGGGCGTCAGCGCCAGGCCGAGGCCGGCGACGAAGAAGAAGGCGAGATTGGCCCAGAAGCCGGCGCTGCGCAGGATGCCGGCGATTTTGCCGCTCTCGTCGGCGTCGACCGCAATTGGCGGCGCGGCGGGGGCGGTGGACGGGTCGGGCAGCGTGACGGCGACGGTCTGTGTCTGCGGCGGGTAGCAGACACCGGCATCGGCGCAGCCCTGCGAGGTCACCTTCAACTTGAGCGGCAGCGCACCCGAGGCGTTGCGTTCGACCGGCAGGCGGATGGCGACGCTCTTGTAGAAGACCTCGACCTTGCCGAAAGTGTCGTCGTTCTTTTCCTTGCCCCTGGGGAAGACCGGCGTGCCGAGGGTGGCGCTGTCGCCGTCGATGGCGAAGCGGAACTTGTCGCGGTAGAGGTAATAGCCCTTGGCGATCGCGAAGGCGACTTCGATGGTTTGCGCATCGAGCGCTCGCGCGCTCGGCTTGAAGGCGACGGCCGGGTCGAGGAACTCCTCGCCGTGGGCGAGCGAAACGAGGAAACAGAAGAGGACGAACAGGCTGCGCATGTTTGGCGTATTGCTATGGCTGGATTTGGTCGCTTGGTTGGCCTAGATTCGCAATCCGGCGAATGGCGCGGGCAAGGCTGGGAGAGTTGTCGGCGGCTCTGTGCGCCGACCAATGTGCCTTTACGAAATGGCAGAGGTGCGGGTTGTAGCCGCTTCCCTGCTTGCTGACATCGGTCTGGGAAACCACTTCGAGGCGAATATCACGCTTCGTTGACTTGCGTGCTAGGGTGAGCATGTGCCTCTTTGGGTCTGCCTCTTCGTCGGGTGTTTTCGAAACATGTTTTTCTGCAATCTCAAAATAGTTTGCCAAAGCCTTGCGGTCGGCAAGCAACCAACTTTCAGATTCTGAGACTGCCAGGCGGAGGGAAAAGTTTTCTGGCAGCATCATAGGCAGCCATCGTGAAAGCAGTTCTTTAACGCATTTCCCATCTGTATCGGCAATGCACAGTACAGGTTGAAAATGCTTCGCTTGCCGGATGAAACGAGGCAATTCCGGGACTAATTTGGTGACGCCCTTCGTGTTGATGGGGCTCAGCGGCATTTGCCAGTCAGGCAATAGCTCCGTAACCAGTCGTTCACCCAGCGCGCAGCTTAGAGGATCTTCGCCGACGACCAGAATCTGTTTCATCCAAACAGACCCATCTGGTCGATTTGCTCAGGGCGGGTTTTCGGTAACAGGACTTCAGCCGGATTCAGGCCGTTTTCCATGGCTTTGGTTTCAGCTTCATCTGGCGTTCGAATAATCGAGCCGTTGCCACTCGGTGCTAGGAGTAGTACCGCTTGCGGGTCGCCGACCTCGGCAATCAGGTTGTCGCTGTGGGTACTGATCAAAACCTGACGCGAGGATTTCCGCTTGCGCAACACGCGATCAATGATTAACGGAATATGCTCCGTGATCGCATCGTTGAGCGAAAGCTCGGGTTCCTCAAGCAAGAGCAAACCGTCTCCTTCCTGCAAGGCCCACAGTAGCCCGAGAAGTCGCAAAGTACCGTCGGAAAACTGGTCTTCCCGCTGCCAGGAGCCATGCACCCGCCAATGTTTGAAATTGGCTTTGAGATGCGGGCTACCAGTAGCAGCATCTTGCTCGAACTCAAGTTCTGAGAACTGCGGTACGGCAATTTCGAGGGCCTTCTGAATTCGGTCCAGCCTGGCTTTGCGGGTTCTGGGTTGAGTTTTGGCAATCCTTTGCAACAAACCTTGGCCAAACGGGTCGCTTTCGATAATTCGCCCACTGATTTCATCGCTGTGCTTAAGTAACTGGGGTACCAGATGCAAATAAGTTGTACTAGCAAAGTAATCACCCAACTCTCGGAAAGAGGCGTTGTTGTTGATCTGCTCAAGGTGAGTTTGCGTAAGGCGGGCTGGATCGGACAAATCCTCACCGCCGGGCCGCTGTAGTTGCATGCTGTTGCGGTGATAAACCGATTCCTCGGTAATAAGTACTCGCTGCTGGCCTTTGCCTTCGCTTTTAAAGGCCAGCACATAGCGCCAAGTCGGTGAGCTATCCGAGGCTGACTCAGACAGCTCGATCTCGATCCTGATCTCGGGATCTCTGCGCGCGTGAAGGCTGCGGAGCTTGGTTAAGCCACCCCTGTCCTTCAAGGCTTTTTGCAAACCGCCGCCCTCGCTCTGTGCGATTGTGCGCAGGAAACGGAACACATCGAGGAAGTTGGACTTTCCGGAGGCGTTGGCACCAATGAGATAGCCGCGAGCCCCAAGTTTGACGTCGACATCGCGGAAATTTCGCCAGTTTTTCAGTTTAAGTCGTGTAATTAACATCAACGGTCTCCTGCATTGTGCATTTTGGGTACCAAGACGGACTATCGAACGGAGACAAAAATTGTCATTTCGGCGTTTCCGCCGCCACCCAGTTCAGGTAGGCCGGCAATCCGTGCGCGACCGGCAGGGCGATGATTTCCGGCACCTCGTAGGGATGGTGCTGGCGGATCAATTTTTCGAGCGCCGGGTAGCTGGTTGCGGTCGACTTGATGAACACGGGGATTTCCGTTGCCGACTCGACCTTTCCCTGCCAGCGGTAGACCGACTGCGCGCGCGGCAGGATATTGACGCAGGCGGCGAGCCTGGCTTCGACGACGGCGAGCGCGATGGCGTTGGCGACCTCCTCGTCGGGGCAGTTGGTGAGGACGAGCAGTGTTTCCATGAGCGGATTCTACTTGAGCAGACGCCGGCGCGTCAGGCGCAGGGCGATGGCGAAGGCTGCGCCGGTGGTCGCCAGCAGCGCCAGGATGTGGATCGGGGCGTTGGCCGGCACCTGTCCGGCGAGCAGCGGGCGCACCAGCGCGACCCCCTGGGCGAGCGGCAGCCAGCCGCCGACCGCCGCCAGCCAGCCGGGCAACTGGTCGGTGGGGAAGAAGACGCCGGAGACCAGCGTCATCGGCGTGATGAACAGCGTGAAGTAGTACATGAAGAAATCGTAGGACGGCGCCAGCGCGTTCCAGATCAGGCCGAGGGCGGCGAAGGCGAGCCCGGTGAGGACGACGGCCGGCAGCGCCCACAGCGCCAGCGGACCGTGGGTCAGGCCGAGGGCGGCGACGACGACGAGGATGGCGGCGCCCGAGAACAGCGACTTGGTCGCCGCCCAGAACAGCTCGCCGGCAACGACGTCGGCCAGGCCGAGCGGCGTGTTGAGGATGGCGTCCCAGGTCTTCTGCACGTGCATGCGCGAGAAGGCCGAATACAGCGCCTCAAAGGTCGCGGCGTTCATCGTCGAGGCGCAGACGGTGCCGGCGGCGAGGAAGGCGACGTAGGACTGGCCGGCGATTTCCGGCAGCATGGCGCCCAGCCCGTAGCCGAGGCCGAGCATGTAGATCAGCGGGTCGGCCAGGTTGCCGAGGATGGACGGCAGCGCCAGCTTGCGCCAGACGAGGAAGTTGCGCCGCCACACCGGAAGCCAGCCGAAAACCGGGGGGCGGACGGCGCTCAGCATCGCGCCCGATCACCGGAGTGCCGCCAGGTCATCTCCCGAACAGGCCTTTCAGGACGTCGCCGACGCCCGGCACCGCCGATTCCCTGGCCGCCCCGGAAGCAGCGGCGGCTTCCATCCCGAGAAGCGCGCTGTCGTGACCCATGACACGGACCGTGGCGGTCCAGATCAGCGGCTTCTTTTCGCCCGGCTTTTGCGGCGGGAAGGAATATCCCTGGACCGGCCCGTGCGCGGTGCCGGTCAGCATGGCCATCTCGGCCTTGGCAAAAATGCCTTCGGGAATCGTGCATTCACGCTGGCTCGCCGGCAGCATCGGCCGCTTGTTGCGGTCCGCCATCCAGATGACCATTTCCTTCTCGTCCTTCGCCGCCACGGCCTGCAGGTCGTAGCCGCGGGCCCGCGTCAGCGCATCCCAGGCGAGCGGCACCGGCGCCTTCAGATCGCTCGAACGCGCCTTGAGGTTCATCGGCTCGAGGAAGTCGAGGGCCGGCGTCAGGGCGAAGCGGATTTCGTCCTTCATGAAATTCGTCTTGACGAAATGCTCGCCGACGGCCGAGGCATCGTCCGGGATGCCGCGGTAGTTCTGGTCGCCCTGCGGCCAGCCGATGGTGCGCGGCGGCAGCGATGCGTCGCGGCCGGCGTCCTTGCCCTGGCTGCGGCTCTGGCGCGCCATCGCCTGGATTTCGGGCGGCACCTTGCCGGCGAGCGAGCGGAAGTCGATGACCTCCGGCTGGCCCTTCGGCACCGTCGGCGAGCAGCCCCAGTAGATCAATACGCGGCCATCCGGCTCGCCGTCGGGGGCGCCGCCGCCGCCGCCGCTGCGGCGCTCGCCGGTCAGCGGCAACTGCGGCCCGATGCGCATGACGTCCGGAACCGTGTGCGCCGCCTGATAATCGCCCGGCAGATTGGTTGGCGAAGTCAGGCGCAGATCCATGTGGCGGCTGATGCTGCTGCCCCTGCCGCCGGCCATCATGCTGAAGACGCTTGCCATGCCCCCCGCCCCCATGCCGGCGTGGGTCGTCAGGTTCATTTCATAATTGGTCGGCGCCGCGCCCGCCGGGAGAGCCGCTGCGCCGAGCGAAAGACAGATTGCCCGCAGGGTGTATGAATTGTTTTGATTCTTCATGGTAGTCCTCCGCAAGTTCAAGGTTAAGGGGTGACGACATTCTAGACCATGGCCATCTCCATACGTCCAGCGCGGTCGACGGCGAATTTCGGGCCAATTTCGCCGTGCCGGCGTCGCGCGCCGGCACGGCGGCTCAGTCGCGCAGTTCGCGGCCGGTCAGCTTGATGAAGACGTCTTCGAGATTCGAGGCGCGGTGGATGTAGCGCAGCCCGGGTGTCCCGGCAAGCCGGGCCAGCAGCGCGTGGGCGTCGCGGCAGTAGAAGAAGGCGGTTTCGCCGCTGGTTTCGACGCGCTCCGCCAGCCGGCAATGCGCCGCCACGAACGCCGTCAGTTCGCCGCCGGCTTCGTCGTAGACCTCGACGACCTGCGGCTCGATGTGCTCGGCGATCAGCGCGCGCGGGGTGCCCTCGGCGATCTTGCGCCCGTGGTCGATGATGATCAGTGTGTCGCACAGGCGCTCGGCCTCGTCCATGAAATGCGTGGTCAGGATCAGCGTCTTGCCGCTTGCCTTCAACTGTTTCAGACGCTCCCAGATCAGGTGGCGGGCCTGCGGGTCGAGGCCGGTGGTCGGCTCGTCGAGAAAGACGATGTCCGGGTCGTTGACCAACGCCCGGGCCAGGGTCAGGCGGCGCTTCATGCCGCCGGATAGGGTGGCGATGCGGGCGTCGGCCTTGCCGGCGAGGCCGGCGAAATCGAGCAGTTCCGGAATGCGGGCGCGGACCTCGGCGTCGGACAGCCCGAAGTAGCGGCCGAAGACGAGCAGGTTTTCGCTGGCGGTGAAATCCGGATCGAGGTTGTCGAACTGCGGCACGACACCGACCCTGGTCCGCGCCCTCTGCGCCTCGGCCGGGATGACGCAGCCGTTCAGGTTGATGTCGCCGCTTGCGGGCGCGGTCAGCCCGAGACAGAGGCGCAGCGTGGTCGTCTTGCCGGCGCCGTTCGGCCCGAGCAGGCCGAAGCAGCGTCCGCGCTCGACGCGGAAGCCGAGGCCGGCGACCACCTCGGTCCCGGCATACGACTTGCGCAGTCCGGAAGCCGCTAGTGCCGCCACGCGCGGGTGACGATGTCGCGGATCAGATGCAGGCGACGGTGAAAGAAGTGATCGGCGCCCGGAACGACGATGACCGGCAGGTCAAGCGGCCGCGCCCAGTCGAAGACATTTTCCAGCGGCACCGTCTCATCGGCCGACCCGTGGATGACGATCGTATCGTGCGGCACTGCTTCGGTGTCATAGTTGCGGGTGCCCTCGACGAAGCCGGCGGCGGTGCCGACCAGCACCAGGCGCTGCGCCGGGTGGCCGAGCTCGACCAGACGCCGGGCCAGACGCGTCTGGCAGAAGGCGCCGAACGAAAAGCCGGCAAGCGCCACCGGCAGGTTGCCGCAACGGCACTTGGCGTCGTTCAGGACTGCCAGCAGATCCTCGGTTTCGCCGTGGCCCTCGTCATGGACGCCCTCGCTGTCGCCGACCCCGCGGAAATTCGGGCGGAAGGCGGCGTAGCCGAGGCTGACGAAGGTGCGCGCCAGCGTATAGGCGACCTTGTTGGTGTTGGCGCCGCCGCCGATCGGGTGCGGGTGGGCGACCAGCGCGATGCCGCGCGGCGCGTCGGGGCGCTCCATGATGACGTCGATCTTGCCGGCGGGGCCGTCGATCAGGATCTTTTCTTCCACTGCTCTCATATCTTCAGGCGCTCCACGACGCGGCCATGGACCAGGTGTTCCTGGATGATTTCCTCGACGTCTTCCTTGTCGACATAGGTGTACCAGACGGCTTCCGGATAAATGACCATGACCGGGCCCTCGTCGCAGCGGTCCATGCAGCCGGCCTTGTTGATGCGCACCTTGCCGGGGCCCTTCATCTTCAGTTCGCCGATGCGGTCCTTGGCGTAGGCCTGCATTTCACTGGCGCCGCGCGCGTTGCAGCAGGTCTCGCCCGGCTCGCGCTGGTTGCAGCAGAAAAACACGTGATGCTTGAAATGACTCATCGGCAATCTCCTTGGGAGCGCAATTATAGGCGGTCCGGATTATCTGGCGCGCCTGCTGTTCGTCCAGTGCTTCTCCAGCGCGATGATCAACGAAGAGCCCAAAGCGAAGGTGAAAATCTCCACCCACTCGGCGAGTCCGATCGGCGCGGTCGAGAATGCGGCGTTGAGCGGCGCCCAGTAGGTGAGCAGCAGTTGCAGGACCGCCATCGTCCCGATCCCGCCCCACACCCACGGGTTGGAAAAGACGCCGAGGCTCCAGAAGCCGCGGGTCAGCGAGCGGCAGTTGAACAGGTAGAGCATTTCGACCAAGACGAAGACGTTGACCGCAACCGTACGCGCCTCGGCCAGCGACTGTCCCTGCGCCAGTTCGCGCAGATAGAGTCCGAAAGCGCCGCCGAGCAGCAGCACGGAAACCAGCACGATGCGGCGGATCAGCGCGCCGTCGAGCACCGGCGTTTCCAGCCGGCGCGGCGGGCGGTTCATGATGCCGCGCTCGATCGGCTCGAAGGCCAGCGTCAGGCCGAGCAGCACCGCGGTCGTCATGTTGATCCACAGGATCTGCAGCGGCGTGATCGGCAAGGTGGCGCCGAACAGGATCGCGGCGACGATGACCAGTCCCTCGCCGAAATTGGTCGGCAGCGTCCACGTGATGAACTTGACCAGGTTGTCCCAGACGCCCCTGCCCTCCTCGACCGCCGCCTCGATGCTGGCGAAGTTGTCGTCGGTCAGCACCATCGCCGCCGCTTCCTTGGCCACCTCGGTGCCGCCAAGGCCCATGGCGATGCCGATGTCGGCCTGCTTCAGCGCCGGGGCGTCGTTGACCCCGTCGCCGGTCATCGCCACGACCTCGCCGCGCGACTGCAGGGCGCGCACCAGGCGCAGCTTCTGCTCGGGTTCGACGCGGGCGAAGACGTCGGTTTCGCGGGCGGCGAGCGCCAGGGCAGCGTCGTCGAGCTGCGCCAGTTCGCGCCCGGTCAGCGCCCGCCGGGCGGAAAGTCCGATCTGCCGGGCAATCGCCAGCGCCGTCACGGCATGGTCGCCGGTGATCATCTTGACCCGGATGCCGGCCGAATGGCAGTTGCGGATCGCGCTGATCACCGCCTTGCGCGGCGGATCGATCATGCCGACGATGCCGATCAGGCACAGCCCGTGCAGGCTGTCGTCCGACAGCGCGCTTCCCGGCGCGGCCGCCCGGCGAGCGAGGAGCAGGACGCGCATGCCCTGCCCGGCGAAGGCCTCGGCCGCCGCCCCGAGCGCTTCGCGATCGAGCGCCTGGTTCCGGCCGGCGGCCGAAAGTTGCTCGACGCAGCGCGGCAGCAGCCGCTCGAGCGCTCCCTTGACGTAGATCAGCTGCTCGCCGTCGCTGGCGTGCGCCGTCGCCATGTATTGCCGGCTGGCGTCGAAAGGCAGTTCGTCCTGACGCGGAAACAGCGCGTTCAGCGTGTGTTCGTCGAGCCCGCCCTTGCGTGCGGCGACGAGCAGCGCGGCTTCGGTCGGGTCGCCGGTGATCGTCCATTGGCGGCCGCTCTTCACCAGGCTGGCGTCGTTGCACAGGGCCCCGGCGACCAGACATTCGCGCAGCGCCCCGTCGCCGGCGGCCACCAGCTCGTCGTGGCGGATGTCGCCTTCGGGGCTGTAGCCATGGCCCGCCACCGTGAAGCGGCGGCCCCCGCAATGGATGGCGCGCACGGTCATGGCGTTCTCGGTCAGCGTGCCGGTCTTGTCGGAGCAGATGACCGTCGTGCTGCCCAGCGTTTCCACCGCCGCCAGGCGGCGGATGATGGCGCGGCGCTTCGCCATGCGCCCGACGCCGATCGCCAGCGTCACCGTCACCGCGGCCGGCAGGCCCTCGGGAATGGCGCCGACGGCCAGCGCCACGGCGGCCATGAACATCGCGAACGGCGCTTCGCCGCGCGCCAGACCGACGGCAACGGTGAGCAGCGCGAGGCCGCCGATCGCCCACAGCAGCCAGTTGGAAAATCTGGCCATCTTGCGCGTCAGCGGCGTTTGCAGTTCGGGCGCGCTGGCGATCAGGCCGGCGATGCGGCCGGTCTCGGTGGCGTCGCCGGTCGCGACGACCAGCCCGGCGCCCTGCCCGGCGACGATGGTGGCGCCGGCGTAGGCCATGTTGCAGCGCTCGGCGAGCAGCGTCTCGGCGGGCAGCGCGCCGACCTCCTTGCCCACCGGCAGCGATTCGCCGGTCAGCATCGACTCGTCGGCGTGCAATTCGCGCTGGTGAAAAAGGCGCAGGTCGGCGGGGACGCGGTCGCCGGCGGCGAGCAGAACGACATCGCCCGGCACCAGTTCGCCGGCATCGAGCTTCCTGCGCTGGCTGTCGCGCCGTGCCGTGACCGGGGTGGCGACGCTACGCGCCAGCGCCGCCAACGCGCCTTCGGCCTTGGCTTCCTGCCAGTAGCCGATGACGGCATTGACCAGCACGACACCGAAAATCACGCTGGCGTCGACCCACTCGCCGAGCGCGCTGGTGACCAGTCCGGCGGCGATCAGGACGAGGACGAGCGGTTGCGCGAGTTGCCCGGCAAAGCGTCTCCAGGCCGGCTTGCCCGGCGCCTGCGTGAGCCGGTTGGGGCCATGGCGAGCGAGGCGGCTGGCCGCCTCGGCGGCGCTCAGTCCAGTCGCGCAATCCACCCGCTGTTGCCGCGCGGCGGCATCCGCCGTGAGCGCGTGCCAGGCTACTGGCGGCGCGTCGTCAGCAGCAGGAACGGGAGCGTCAGGAAGGGCCATAGCGTCGCGATCCAGCGCGTCAGTCCGTTGAAGTTGAGAAAGTGGCCTTGCCGCCAGGCGGCCAATGCGGCGGCGGAGTAGGGATTGGGCGGGGCAAGATTGACCAGCATCGCCCCGGCCAGCAGCGCCAGCGCCGCCAGCAGCAGCCGGGGAGTCGCCGGCAGGGCGATGGCGATCGCCAGGCCAATGCCGGCGAGAAGCAGGCCGATCTTCGCCCCCGGCGTGAGCCAGGCGAAAGCCTCGTCCGGACCGACGAGAATCGCCGCGGCAAGCGTGCGCACGATCAGACCGAAGACGATGAACAGCGGCACGGCGACGTAAGCCACCGCCTTGCGCGCGCACAGCACGCGGACGATGAGTCCGACGGCCAGCGCGTTGAACGCGGTGATGCTCGCCTCGATCAGCACGAAGCTGTCGGCGGCGAAGGGAACGGCCCCGCCCAGCCCGAGAATCTGGCGGAGGTCGCCGGCGCCGAAAAGCAGGATCTCCGGCGACAGCGGGATCAGCAGCCACAGGCCGAGCAGGGTCAGGCCGAGTTCGGCGTGCGGGACCGGTGCGATCATTCGCTTCTGCCATGCCGCGAAACGAAGGAAGACGCGCGGCCCGACCACCTGCGCCCAGATCGCGCCGAGCAGGCTGCCGAGCGCGTTGCAGGCGAGGTCGACGTTCGATGGAACCCGCGAGGGCAGCCACGTCTGCAAGGCCTCGAGCGCCAGGCTGACCGTCGCCGCGAGGAGGACGGCGAGAACCGGGGCGCTGAAGCGACCCGGCAATCCCCGCAAGGCCAGCGTCAGCAGGAAGCCCAAAGGCAGGTAAACCGCGACATTGGCGGCGAGATCGAATGCCGTCCAGTAGCGCGGCCAGGCGCCTTCGAGGAAGGCGAAGGGCGAGATTCCGGTGTCGCGCCAGCCGGAAAACGGGTGCAGGCTGCCGTAGATGACCAGGCCGAGCCAGGCCAGCGCGAGGTAACGGGCAAGGAGAACCGGGCCGCGGGAGTCCATGGTCCGATTGTATGGACTAAGCCTGTTTCCGTCAGCAGCGAGCCAGCCGATTGGCGCAAAAACCGGCAAAATAGCTCCCCATGACCATGACCGACAAAACCGGGGGCGGCCTGCTCGGGCAACTGGACCAGCTTGACGCAGCGCAACTGCGCCGTCTGCTCGTCGAACAACTGACCAAACAGAAACTCGGTCTGACCTGGGAAGCCAACGCCATCGAGCGCGACGCCGCGCTCAATGCAAACATGGTGCTGCCGCGTCTGGTGCCGGCATGGAGCGAGCTGCGTGACGACGGCGCGCAAAACCTGATCATCGAAGGCGACAATTTCGATGCCTTGCGCCTGTTGACCGCAACCCACGCCGGCAAGATCCGCGTCATCTACATCGACCCGCCCTACAACACCGGCAACAGGGACTGGGTGTACAACGACCATTACGTCGGCGCCAGCGACCGCTGGCGGCATTCGCAGTGGCTGGAATTTCTCTACCGCCGGCTGACCCTGGCGCGCGACCTGCTGACGCCGGACGGCGTGCTGCTGGTCTCGATCAACGACGAGAACCGGGCGCGGCTGGAATTGCTGCTGGACGAGGTGATGCCGGGGCGGCGGCTGGGCAGTCTGACCTGGCGCACGCGGCAGGGGTCGAACGCCGACCAGCAATGCTTTTTGAGCGTCGATCACGAGCATGTTCTGGTCTATGGCAACCCCGCTTTCGCCTTCAACGGCTTTGCCAAGAGCTACGATGCTTACGGCAATCCCGACAATGATCCGCGCGGCGAATGGATGTCCAGTGATCTGACGCTTGGCTTCTCGTACAGGGAACGGCCCAATCTTTACTACCCGCTTGTGGACGAAAAAGCCGGCATCGCCTACCCGCCCAACCCGGATCGCGTCTGGGTCTATGCGTCGGAAAGCCGCTTGAAGGAAGGCCAGACCGTGCAGGCGAAAACGATGGAGGAATTCATCCGCCTGGGCCAGATTCTATTCCCGGCCGAGCAGCGCGTCGCAACCTGGCCGACGCTGGACGCCCTGCTCGCCGCCATCGACGCCGGCGACGTGCCGAAAATCGGCAAGTCGTTGCTGCTGCGCCGCGACCTGCCCGATCTCGAATTCTGGGTCGGCCGCCCGGTCGGCTTCGGCCGGCCGCGGTTCAAGCGCTACAAGGCCGACCTGCGCAACCGGACGCAGCCGCTGTCGAGCTGGGTGGTGCCGACTGCCGAAGCCGGCGCTTACGCGGCCGAGGGCAGCTTCGTCGCGGCGACCAACCAGGAAGGCGCCCGTGTCGTCGCCGAAGTCTTCGGCGACCGCGCCTTCAACTACGCCAAGCCGCTGTCGCTGATCAGGAACCTGCTGCAACAGGCCACCCGCCCCGGCGACATCGTGCTCGATTTCTTCGCCGGCAGCGGCACCACCGGGCATGCGGTGCTCGAACTCAATGCCGAGGATGGCGGCGAGCGGCGTTTCATTTTGTGCTCATCCACCGAGTCGACTGCGAAAGAACCGGACAAGAACCTGTGCCGCGACGTCTGCGCCGAGCGCATCCGCCGCGTGCTGGCCGGTTACCACGGTCGACCGGCCATTTCCGGCGATTTTGCCTACCTGCAGCTGGACAAGATCGACCCGGCCGACCTGCCGTTCGAGGCCGATGCGGAACATGCCTATCAACTGCTGGCGCTGCAACGCTTCGGGGTGGCGCGTCCGCTGCCGCCGGGGCCGCTCAAATGGCTGGGACAAACGGCGGATTGCGCGGTGCTGGTTTGCGAACGCGTTGACGACCAAACGCCGGATGCCCTCGCCGCCGTGCTGCAACAGCCCGGCGTGGCGCGCCTGGCGGTGTTCAGCCCGCGCCCGGTGACGCTGGCCGAGCAACTGGCGGCGCGCGGTGTGGCGGCCAATTGCTACAGCCTGCTCGATGCGCTGATGCGCGGGCAGGCCGGCGGGGGTGCGGCATGAGCGGGGAAAACGGGGTGGCTTCGGCAGTCGATCGCGACGATTTGTATGCGGGAATTCGGGAAATCCTCGCGACTTCGCGCCAACAGGCCCGGCAAGCGGTCAATGAGGCCATGGTGCATGCCTACTGGCAGATCGGGCGGCTGATCGTCGAAGATGAACAGGGCGGCAAGGCGCGGGCGGCTTATGGCGAAGGAACCCTGGCCGAGGTTGCGCGGCGCTTGTCGGCGGAATTCGGGCGCGGTTTCAGTCTGCCCAATCTGCGCAATTTCCGGCAGTTTTACCTGGCGTTTCCGACCGAAGAGATTCGCTACACGCTGTGTAGCAAATTGAGCTGGTCGCATTTCCGCCAGATCATGCGCGTGCCCCGGCCCGAGGCGCGGCTATGGTACGCAACGGAAGCGGCGAGCCAGGGCTGGAGCGTCCGGGCACTGGACCGCCAGATTGGCACGTTGTTTTATGAGCGTCTGTTGCTCAGCCGGGAAAAGGATGGCGTCGCGCAGGAGGCACGCGAAAAAATTGCCGCGGAGGCGCCGCCCGACCCAAGGGAATTCATCCGCGACCCGTATGTGCTGGAGTTTCTTGGGCTGCAAGCCAGTCCGGGGCTCTATGAGAGCGATATCGAGAAAGGCCTGATGGACCGCCTGCAACAGTTTCTGCTCGAACTGGGCAAGGGTTTCGCTTTCGTGGCTCGCCAGAAGCGCCTGCAGGTCGAGGGCGAGGATTTCTTCATCGACCTGGTGTTCTACAACTACCTGCTGAAGTGCTTCGTGTTGATCGACCTGAAGAGGGGCAAGCTGACGCATCAGGATGTCGGGCAGATGGACATGTACGTCCGGGTTTGTGACGAACAGGTGCGCAGCACCGGCGATAACCCGACCATCGGGCTGATCCTGTGCTCGGAACGCAATGCGGCGGTGGCGAAGTATTCGCAACTGGCGAGCAGCCCGCAGCTTTTTGCCAGCCAGTACAGCCTGATTCTGCCCAGCGAGGAGGAACTACGCATCGAACTGGAGCGCGACCGGGCCCTGCTGGAAGCGGCGTGCAGCGGAGGCGGGGCATGAGTACGCTGGACATCGTTACCGCGCAATCGGCGGCGATCGAGCCGGAGGCATTTCAGAGCACGCTGATCGAGAACATGGCGGCGGCGCTGCTGCGCCAGCCGTCGCCGCCCTGCCTGCTGCGGGCGCCGACCGGTTCGGGCAAGACCTACATGATTTCACGGGTGCTGGAAGAGGTGACGGCGGCGCGCCGGACGCTGTGGCTGTGGTTCGTGCCCTTCGTGAATCTGGTGCAGCAGACGGAGGATGCGCTGGCGGCCAATTGCCGGGGACTGACGCCGGCCATGCTGGCGCAGGGACGCAACCAGGAGGCGAAATCGGGCATGGTTTTGCTGTCGACCGCAGCCGGCGTTGGGCGGGCCAGGGATCGCAAGGCCGGCTACGACGCCGACGGCGACGATGCGGTGCGCACGCTGGCGGCCTTCGTCGCCCGGGCCAGGGCGCAGGGACTGGCGCTGGGCGTGGTGGTCGACGAGGCGCACATCGGACTGGATAAAACGACCGAGTTCGGTCAGTTCGTGCATTGGCTGGCGGCGGATTTCCTGATCATGGCGACGGCGACGCCGAAGGATGAGCGCCTGTTGGCCTTTTTGAAAGAAGCCGGCATGAGTGCCTACGAGAGCTTCGCCGCCAGCCGCGACGAGGTGGTCGCGGCCCGCCTGAACAAGCGTTATGTCGAGGCGGTGGTGTACGACCTGCGGCAGAGCGTGCAGACGGTAGCCGACCTGAAACGCACCGTCCTGCGCCAGGCCTGGAAGCGGCATTGCCGGCTGAAGCAGCAGTTGCAGGCCGCCGGCATTGCGTTGACGCCCTTGCTACTGGTGCAGGTGGCGAATGGCGAAAGGACCGTCGAGGAGGCGGAACAGGATCTGGTGAGCCTGTGCAAGGTGCATCCCGGCCTGATCGGCAAGCATTCGTCGAACGATCCCGACCCGGTGCTGATGGCCGCCATCGCCAACGACATGACCAAGGAGGTGCTGATTTTCAAGCAGTCGGCCGGCACCGGCTTCGATGCGCCGCGCGCTTTTGTGCTGGCCTCGACCAAGCCGGTCAACGATGCCGATTTTGCGATGCAGTTCATCGGCCGGGTGATGCGCGTGGCGCGGCCGATACGACAGCATTTCGCCAGGCCGCGGGGGATTCCGCCGGAATTCGACACCGCTTACATTTATCTGGGTGATGCCGAGGCGCAACGCGGCTTCGAGGCGGCGGTGCAGGCCAGCCGCGCCGTGCGCAGCCAGATCGAAGGGCAGACCGAACGGCTGGTCGAGCGCCAGACGGTGTCCGGCGCCACGGTGTTCACCAACCGCGAAACACTGCAAGCGCCGTTGATCTACGACCTGCCTTTGCCGGATCGGCCGGCGTCGTTACGGGCAGCCGAACCCTTGCCGACCAGCGGTCCGCAGGCGTCGCTGTTCGATGCCTTGCCGGCAGGCAATGCCGAGGCGCCCGATGAGATTGCTCCGCCAAGCCGTTCGGCTCGGGCAACCGAAAAAACCCCGCCGGCAAGCGCCGACGAATGGCAAGCCGCCTTGCAGGAACGCGGTATTCGCGTCTATCCCCGGCGCGCATTACCCAACTTGCCGAAGGCGCTGCGCCGAGAGGAAAGGCCGCAGTGTGCCGACATGGCGAAGGTTTCCGAGGTGGTAGCGACCCGCCTGCATTTGTCCGACGACCTGCGGCGCAACGCCGTGCGTGCAGCCTTGAATCGCCTGAAGGAAAAGGAGGTGCACACCGAGTTGACCGCAGGTGTTCGACACGAAGAGGACGTGCTGGTGATTACCGACCGTGCCGCGCTGGCCCGAGAGGCGCTGGCCCTGCTGCGCACCATGCCGCAAGTCGAGGACGAAGATGTGAAAATCATCGTCGAGGTGTTGTCGCGCCGTTTGCTGGCCCGCATTGAAGAGGAATATGAGGCCCTTGACGATGAAACGCAGCGCCCGGATGCCGTTACGCTGCGTCGGCAGGCCCGCGATGCGGCGTATTGGGTGATTCGGCGCGAGGCAGCGAATCTTGCTGAACTGATGCAGGGCATCGTCGCCGAATTCACGCTGCAACAGGAAGCTTCGCCGTTACCGGACTGGATGCTGTTTCCGGCGGCACTCAGCCTGCGCCCCTCCCGACGCAACATTTATGGTGTGCTGCCGCCTTCCGATGACGATCTGGCGCAGATTGAGCAGTCGCTACTGCTCGACGAGCGGGCCTGGCTGACCGACCGGCAAATCGACGTGGCCGGGCAAATGGTGCAACTGGCTCGTTACGATGGGGCGGCCAAGCTCAACCACGAAGAGCGTCAGTTCGCCGAGGCGCTTGATCGGGCCGGGTTCGTCGAGTGGTGGCATCGCAATCCGGACCGTAAACCGTGGGCCGTGCGGCTTGTGCGCGGCGAGCATCAAAATTATTTCTACCCCGATTTCGTCGTTTGCCTGACGCATTACCCGGGTGATACGCCGATGCTGCGCCTGGTCGAGACCAAGGAAAACGTCAAGGATGCCGCCCGTAAGGCGCGCCGGGTGTCCAAGGACTGGGGCAAGGTGCTGTTCCTCACACGCGACCAGGCCCGGCTACGTGTGGTCAACGATGACGGTAGTCTGGGTTCGACGATTGATTACGACGATCTGGCGCCTGTCCGCGAGTGGCTGCGGGAGTCGCGGCCAGCCTGAATGCTTCAGCGCTGGTGCGGCGACCATGCCGGGGCCGGAACCGGCGATGCGGCCGGGAGTCGAAACCACACGAGACAGTTCCTTCGAATCGCCCCTGCAGACAAGAAGGAGAACGATGATGCGCAAGATGATTCGAATCGCCGGCGCTCTGATGCTGGCAGCAGTGGGTGTCTCCGGCGGGCAGGCCTGGGCCGGGAAAATGATGGACGACAAGGCACTGATTGCCAGCGCCATGTCAGCCGCCCCGGCGGGCGTCGGGCGCGGGGCAACGGTGGTTGCAATGGGCCATGATGGCAAGATGCGCACGCTGCGCAATGGCGGCAACGGCTTCACCTGCATGCCGGACAACCCGGCGACGCCGGGCAAGGACCCGATGTGCATGGACAAGAACGCGCTGGAATGGGCCATGGCCTGGATGGAGCACAAGACGCCGCCAGCCGGCAAGGTCGGCTTCATGTACATGCTGTCGGGCGGCACTGACGCAAGCAATACCGATCCGTATGCCGAGAAGCCGATGGCCGGCAACCACTGGATCAAGACCGGCCCGCACGTGATGGTCGTCGGCGCCGATGCCGGTTTTTACGACAGCTATCCGAAAAAGGCCGATCCCGACACTTCAGCGCCCTATGTGATGTGGCCGGATACCCCGTACCAGCACCTGATGGCGCCGGTGAAATAACGCCTATGACGGGTTGGCGTGGTGCGTTTCGGCCGCTGCGCGGTGATGCAGCACGGCGTGGATGTCTTCGTGTGGCAGCTTGTGGCCGACCCTCTGCGGCAGCAGCGAGCCGGCGACCATGCCGAACACGCTGATTGCCAAACCGATCAGCTGCGGCGGCACCAGGCTGGCCTCGCCGATCAGGATCTCGACCAGCAGCCATGAAGCCAAGCCGCCGAAGATGGCGGCCAGTGCGCCCTGCGTCGTCGCGCGTTTCCAGAAGGCGCCGAAGAAGAGCGGCACGAAGGCGCCGGCCAGCGTCACCTTGTAGGCGTTCTCAACCATCTTGAAGATGCTGGCGTTGGAATACAGCGCGAAGCCAAGGACGATGGCGGCGAAGCCGACGATCGAGGCGCGCATGACCTTGAGGAACTGGTGGTCGCCCATGCCGGGGAAGAAGCCGCGCACGATGTTTTCCGAGAAGGCGACCGACGGCGCCAGCAGCGTCGCCGACGAGCAGCTCATGATCGCCGAGAGCACGGCGCCGAAGAAGATGGCCTGGGCGAAGACCGGCGTGTGCTGGAGCACCAGGGTCGGCAGCACCAGTTGCGAGTCGGTCGCGAGCAGGCCGGTGAATAGTGCCGGGTCGATCAGCGTCGCCGAATAGGCGATGAACATCGGCACGAAGGTGAAGCAGAAGTAGATCGAACCGCCGAGGATCGAGCCCCAGATGGCGATGGTCGACGTCTTCGCCGAGGTGATGCGCTGGAAGACGTCCTGCTGCGGGATCGAGCCGAGCATCATGGTCATCCAGGCGCCGAGGAAGGTCAGCCATTGCCAGGGGTCGGGCGGCGGGAAGAAATCGAGCTTGCCCGCGGTCGACGCGTGATTGATGACCAATTCCACCCCGCCGGTCAAACCGGAAACGAGGTAGCCGATGTACAGCATGCCGCCCATGATGACGCCCATCTGCACGAAATCGAGGATGGCGACCGAGAGCATGCCGCCGAAGGTGGTGTAGGTGAGGACGATGGCGGCGCCGAGGATCATGCCGGCGGTCTGGCTGACGAAGCCGTCGGTGACGACGTTGAAGACCAGCCCGAGCGCCTTGATCTGCGCCGACACCCAGCCGAGGTAGGAGGCGACGATGCAGAGCGTGGTCAGCACCTCCACGCTGCGGTTGTAACGCAGGCGGTAATAATCGCCGAGGGTCAGGATGTTGAGCTTGTAGAGTTTTTTGGCGAAGAAGAAGCCGGCGATGATCAGGCACAGCGAGGAACCGAAGGGGTCGGCGACGACGCCGCGCAGGCCGTCCTTGACGAAGGTCGCGGAAACGCCGAACACCGCCTCGGCGCCGAACCAGGTGGCGAACACGGTGGCGGTGACGACCGGCAGCGGCAGGTGGCGGCCGGCCACCGCGAAATCCTTGGCCGTATGGACACGGGTGGCGACGTAGAGGCCGATGCCGATCGACAGCATCAGGTAGAGGACCACGAACCAGATCAGCATGCCGTGCTGCTCGCGGGCAAGGAGTTGAAAACGCGGGGATTATAAGGCTGTTGCGCTGCAGCAGCGATGTCCGCGCCGGATGGCCGGTTGCGGTCGACGCCGAAAAACGGGCCAAATCCATCGCCGGCCCGCTTGCCGGTCCGGCCGATTCGCTATGCTGCACTCATAAAATGGGTAGGCTGAATTGCAGAGTCCGCCAATGGAGCACAGGGTAAGTGGTAGTGACGTTCTCATGGCTGCAACGTCAAATTCACCGGCTGCCGAAGGCAGTCCGGTGGAATGATGGGTTGGGCCCCGTAATTGAAAGCAGCAAGTAGCTTATGAAGCTATGGGAGAAGCGGAGAGCTTGACGCCGAGAGCATGGAGCAGCTTGAGCATCGTGTCATAGCGTGGCTTGGCGCCGGGCGTGAGTGCCTTGTAAAGGCTCTCACGACCAAGGCCAGCATCCTTGGCGAGTTGTGCCATGCCACGGGCGCGGGCCACATCACGCACGGCAGTTAGAAATACATCGGGATTGGTATCTTCCAGCGCGGCGGTTATGTATTCCGCGATGGTTTCTTCATCATCGAGGTAGTCCGCAGCATCGAAGGGGGCAAATTTGGTCATGGTTCACTCCTTATCCAGAGCCCGCGCCATCTCAATGGCGCGCTTGATATCACGCTTCTGCGAGGACTTGTCGCCGCCCAGGAGAAGCAAATAGACTACCTCTGCGCGCCGCGTGAAATATGCTCGATAACCCGGACCGAAGTGAACGCGTATTTCAGAGACGCCTTCGCCCACCGGCTCACAGTCGCCAAAATTGCCGTGCTCGGCAGACCGAATACGATGGGCAATCCGGGCGCGACCCACCTTGTCTTTCAAACCGGCAAGCCAAGCGTCGAATTCCTCGGAGCGCTCAAAGGTGTTCATGCCCGCATTGTATCCACTTGGATACCAACGCGCAACCTTGAATGCAAGGCCGAATGGTCACGCTGTGAGAGGCCCAACATAGAGCTAACCGGCGCTGTGCGGCAAAGTCAGGAAGAGTAACGTAAAGCTAAGGGGCGGGCGCGATAGCGACCGTCCCGCTTGAGCGCAACGTTAGGCTGGCTCGTCATTTGTCGGTATTTGGGCAACCCGTATTTCCGGAAACCAGCATTGCATCCCAACGTTTCTGCATTTCTTCGTGCGAGACGTTTTCAATTTGATGCTGAAGCATCCATTTGTGCCCAAAGGGGTCGCTGATTCCGGCACTGCGGAAACCATAGAACATATCAGTCGGTGGCATTTCAACAGTTGCGCCGACGGCACGCGCGCGTTCTGCGGCTGCGTCAGCATTCTCCACCATCAGGCTAAAGCTCACGGCAGTGCCGCCAAGGCTCAGCGGTGATTTATTGCCCCATGCTGGATTCTCATCGGCAAGCATAATGTGGCTGCCATTAACCATGAGTTCGGCATGGCCGACAGCACCGGTTCTCGCGTCGGTGAGCCGGAAGATTTCCGTTGCGCCGAAAGCGGCTTTATAAAACTCGATGGCCTTGCTTGCGTCCTTCACGGTGAGATAGGGACTCATGGGCGGGTAGTTGTTGGGTTCGGTATTCATGATTTCTCCTCAAAAAGTGATGGTGATTGAGTTGCCTACGTGAAGTGGGCGGCATATCCACCGTATATGCTGCCGGGCAGCCGCCTATTTGGGGCAGCAAGGCAGCCTGGAAGTTCCGACCGGCTGGGCGTTGGCCGAGACAGCTTACATATCGCCGGGTGTTATACGGCGGTAAAACACGGCGACACCCCGGCGTACGCGGCGTTCGCGCCGTATATCCTGGCGTGGTGACGTCTACGCCGGGCGGCATGGCGCCACCGAAAGCGCTTGCCAGACGGTGAGACATCGACTACTGTACATATCAACAGTATTCAAATCGCCCCAAAATACGGCATGGAGTCCAATCAACCCGTTACCCTGCTTGATCGCGTTCGTGAAACCGTTCGCTACAAGCACTACAGCATAAGAACGGAACGCGCCTGTGTCGAATGGGCGCGTCGCTTAGTGCATTTTCATGGCCGCCGGCACCCGCGCGAGATGCGGGCGGGCGGGGTGTGGTCAGCCCGGCCGATAGCCTGGCCCGGCTAACGGGAAATTTTGGCGCCCTGGCAAAATGATTTCCCATTCAGCAATTTTTGTTCCATCTCCGGCCCCTGTGCCATAATCCCGTCAAATTTCCGAGGTATCGCAATGGACGACAACAAGGCGAAGGCGCTCGCAGCGGCGCTGCAGCAGATTGAAAAGCAGTTCGGCAAGGGCTCCATCATGAAGATGGGAGACGGTGAGATTGACGAAGCCATTCAGGTCGTCTCCACCGGTTCGCTGGGCCTCGACATCGCGCTCGGTGTCGGCGGCCTGCCGCGCGGCCGGGTGGTCGAGATTTACGGTCCCGAATCTTCCGGCAAGACCACGCTGTGCCTGCAGGTCGTCGCCGAAATGCAGAAGCTCGGCGGCGTCGCTGCCTTCATCGACGCCGAACACGCGCTCGACCCGCAGTACGCGCAGAAGCTCGGCGTCAATGTCGGCGAGCTGCTGATTTCGCAGCCGGACACCGGCGAGCAGGCGCTGGAAATCGCCGACATGCTGGTGCGTTCCGGCTCGGTCGACATCATCGTCATCGACTCCGTGGCGGCGCTGACCCCGCGCGCCGAGATCGAGGGCGAGATGGGCGACCAGATGGTCGGCCTGCACGCCCGGCTGATGAGCCAGGCGCTCAGGAAGCTGACCGCCAACATCAAGAAGACCAATACACTGGTTGTCTTCATCAACCAGATCCGCATGAAGATCGGCGTGATGTTCGGCTCGCCGGAAACCACGACCGGCGGCAACGCGCTGAAATTCTACGCGTCGGTCCGCCTCGATATCCGGCGCATCGGCGCGATCAAACGCGGTGACGAGGTGATCGGCAGCGAAACCAAGGTCAAGGTGGTCAAGAACAAGGTGGCGCCGCCGTTCCGCGAAGCCATCTTCGACATCCTCTACGGCGAGGGCATTTCGCGGCAGGGCGAAATTGTCGAAATGGGCGTCGCCCACAAGCTGGTCGACAAGTCCGGCGCCTGGTACGCCTACAAGGGGGAGAAGATCGGCCAGGGCAAGGACAATGCGCGTGAATTCCTGCGCGGTCATCCCGAGATCGCCCGGGAAATCGAAACGCGCATTCGTGAAGCCGCCAGCGGCACCGTGATCAAGCCGACCAAGTCGGCGCCGGGCGATGCCTGATGCCGGCCATGCGCTGCGGGTTGCCGCGCTGCGGCTGCTTGCCCGGCGGGAATACAGCCGGGCCGAGTTGAAGGCGAGACTCGCCGCCGCCGCGTCGGAGGACGAACTGGATTCCGTGCTCGATGCCCTGCAGGCCGAGGGTCTGCTTTCCGATCAGCGCTACGCGAGCGAGCGTGTCGCGGCGCGCGCCGTGCGCTACGGCAATGCGCGACTGAAGCAGGAGTTGCGCCAGCACGGGATAAGCGACGACGACATTGCCGCCGCGCTGCCCGAAGGCGGCGATGAAGCGGCGCGTTGCCGGGCCGTCTGGGCGAGGAAATTCGGCCGGTTGCCAGTCGATGCAACGGAGCGCGGCAGGCAGATGCGTTTCCTGCAACATCGCGGTTTCTCGGGCGAAGCGATTCGCGGCGTGATGCGCGGAGCCGAAGAATGAGCGATTCGGCTGTTTCCAAGCTGGCGGCCAGCAATCTGCGCAAGAAGTACAAGGCGCGCACCGTGGTCACCGATGTTTCCTTCGACGTCAAGAGCGGTGAGGTGGTCGGCCTGCTCGGGCCCAATGGCGCGGGCAAGACGACCTGTTTCTACATGATCGTCGGTCTCGCTCCCGCCGACGGCGGCGAGGTGCATATCGACGACGCCCGCCTGACTCATCTGCCGATGCATAGCCGGGCGCGTCAGGGCCTTTCCTATCTGCCGCAGGAGGCTTCGATCTTCCGCAAGCTGACCGTGGCGGAGAACATCCGGGCGGTCCTGGAATTGCTGAACATTCCGGAAGCGGAGCTCAACGATCGCCTCGAGGGCCTGCTCGATGAATTGCATATCGGCCATGTCCGCCACATCAATGCGGCGGCGCTGTCGGGCGGCGAGCGGCGGCGGGTGGAGATCGCCCGCGCGTTGGCGACCAATCCGCGCTTCATCCTGCTCGACGAACCGTTTGCCGGGGTCGACCC
>ERZ724513.301-NODE-301-length-23082-cov-5.481565_pt1 | contig 23082 bp, 20 predicted proteins | sample MGYA00376046_ERZ724513 | MGnify/ENA primary metagenome ERZ724513 (study PRJEB28724, sample SAMN07190883) | activated sludge metagenome | isolation source: activated sludge of sewage treatment plant in Hong Hong | place: Hong Kong | collected 2016-03-17 ...
CGGATGAAGGGCGGAAGGTCTTGCTCATGGGGAATGTGGTCACGGTGCTGACCGGAGACAGAGCGCGAAAGTTCGAACCAGCGGTACGGGATATCGAATTGATTGAGCAGAATGCAGGCACGCGGTATCGAGTCCAGGTGGATGGCCCCGATAAACCGTTCGCCGTGTTTGTGCCACCAGGCCGCTATGACATTACACGGGTGAAAATTCACGAGGGGCCATTTTTATCGATCGCACATCTCACGGCATCGTTTTCGGTGGAAGAGGGGTCGCCGATATTTGTGGGAACCTGGAGATTCGGTGTGGACTCGCCCCGGTATGGTCGCATGGTCGCTGTCTCCATGGTGCTGGACGACGAAGCCCGGCAACAGGCGGAGCAGGAGCTGCGCGAGACCTATCCAGACTTGGTCTCGCCCCGAATGCTGACCGTCCTCCCCGCGCCGTCAGAGTTGCAGACACGCTTGTATGAAGTTGCTCCTTATCCGAGGATTTCGAGGTACTTTCGGCGCCACTACTGGTGACGGTCATGCGAGAGATGCTTTCCGAAAAAGAGGAGAGGGCCGCGGCGCGCGATTCCTTCATCGGCGAAGTTGTTCCATCGTGCATTGGCGAGGTGCTTTGTCCGGACGAAACCGGAGGAGTTTTGTGCCATGGCGGAAGCGGTCGTCTGTGACGTGGTCGAAACTCACCTCGACGACGATTTGGGGCGAGAGCGGCGTCCATGTTGTTGATCGTTCGGTTGACCACCGGCTGGGCCCACCGGGAGCCTTCCCGTCAAAGCCTGGCTCATGAACGAGCGCTTCGAGTGTCTTGGTCAGCGAAGGCTTGTCTGCTTTCGCAATTCCCGACGTAAAGCCGACGTGATTCAGGCGCCCGTTCTTATCATACAGTCCCAGAAGAAGTGATCCGACCTCCTCTGAACCTGAGCCATACCGGAATCCTCCCACGACGCAGTCCGCCGTGCGAATCGGCTTATATTTCTGCATGACACGCTCGCCCGGCTCATACGCGGCCAGGGTGTGTTTGGCGACAATGCCATCGATATACCAACCGGTCGATTTGAGCCAGGCCATGGCTTCAGCGATCGACGCTGTCTGCGGGGATAATTGGAGGGCCGGTTCTTTCGCGCAGTATCTCGCGTAAAAAGATTCGAGCCGAAGGCGGCGTGCGGCAAAAGGTGCTGACATGACGGCCGAGTCTGTTTCTGCTTCCAGTATGTCGAAAAGGACAAATGTCGCCGGCTGTTTTTTTGCCAGCATGCTCACTCGGCTCGCAGCGGGATGCAGTCGCATCTGGAGGTCGGTAAATGAATAGCCCTCCTCGCCTTTGATCAGCAGTTCCCCGTCGAGGACGAAATTATCGGCCTTCAGCTTGGCAAGAACGCGCACGATGTCGGGGAAATATCTGTCCAACGGTTTGCCCGATTTCGAGTGCAGTGTTACGGACGTCTTACGCTTATAGGCAAGACAGCGAAACCCATCCCATTTCGGCTCATATCGCCATTCGTGACCCTCCGGCAAACGGCTGACCAGCAGGGCTTCCATCGGAGCGAATGTAGGTGCAGCCACGCGTTCAGAACCTTTCTGTCTTCAACACCGGCAGCTGCTGGATCGGCAGGGGTTTCGGTCGTTGTTGCCGGGCGATCCGTTTCAGCACTGCCGTCATACCGAATTGATCAGCGCTCTTGAGCGTGCCGAGATCGCGCCACTGCAACGGCACGGCCACCGGTGCGCCGGGTCGGGCCCGTAGCGAATAGGCGGCAATGCTCGTGGCCGTATAGTCATTACGAAAGTAGTCGATGAATATCTTCCCTGCCCGTTTGGATTTGGTCATGGTGGCGACAAATCTGTCTGGCGCCTCTTCGACCATGGCATGCGCCAACGTCGAGGCCCAGCCTTTGACTTCGTCCCAACGTCTGGTGGGCGACAGCGGCACCACGACATGCAGGCCTTTGCCGCCGGTGCACTTCAGCAAGCTCGTGAGTCCTGACTTTGTTAAGCGCTGGCGGATTTCCGTGGCCGCTTGTTTGACCGCTGAGAAAGGAACGGTCGGATCGGGATCGAGATCGAAAATCATCCGGTCTGGCGTATGGATGCTGTCGATCGTCGCGCCCCATGGGTGGATCTCGATCACGCCCATCTGAATCATCTGCATGAGACCCATTTCGTCGGTCACATAGATGTATTGGTAGCTCTGCCCTTTATAGTCCCACGCAAATGGATGCACATGCCCGCCTAATCCAGAGCCGACATTGCGCTGATAAAAACAATCAGCCTGGATACCGCTCGGGCATCTCAACAAACTAATGGGACGCCGGGTGATGTCTCGCAAGAGAAACGGCGCGACGGCTGCATAGTAGCGAGCGACATCGCCCTTGCAAATCCGTTCCTCCTTGTACACCACGCGATCAGGATGCGTGATGGTCACTCCATGCAGAATAAGGGCTTCGCCTGGGTGGTTCTTCATCGGCTTGGCAGTCCCGCTGTGCCAGTCATCGACCGTGGCGGTTGTTCTGCGTATAGGGAATCGAGCCTGCCGAGACGGCAGCATCTTGATCTATGAGGACATGCGGGATGTGGGTTTTGTCCTGGCAAAAGCCCCAGTGACTGAAGCTGCGGCCTGTCGCCGCTAGGGATTCACCTAAGTTTCATTCGGAAAAGGATGGCCCATGATCGGCACAAAACCTTATGGCCAAAGATCTAGACATCCAGGACGACCTCCCATTTCAGTACCGTCATTGGAGACTGCAGCGGGTGGGATGGTGGGCCATTGCCTGTATCCTTTCTGCCGGTCTCCTCGGGTTGTTCGGGCACCATCCTCTTTCTCGAACAACGGTGCAGACACAAGATGGCACGCTCCTGGTCACCTATGATCGTTTCGGACGCGCCACCAGTGACGCTGAAGTCCTCATTACCGTGACGCCCGCAAAGCAGGAGGAGGGAGCGTTTCGGGTCTGGTTCGACTCGGAATACCTGGATGCCGTACGCGTGGGGTCCGTGTCACCGCTGCCCCTCCGAGGTGAGGCGCGCCAGGGTGGTCGCGCGTTCGTCATACAGTCGGATGGCGGCCCCTCGACGGTGTTGTTCTCTGTTCAGTTTCACACGTTCGGGATCATTCGAGGCCACGTCAAAATCAACGATGGTAAGGCGGTCCCGATCACGCACCTGGTGTGGCCGTAGAGGGAGGATGTATGGATGCGATTCTGCGGGGATTCATAATGTACCTGTTCCTGCTGGTGTTGTTCCGGATCGCAGGGCGGCGAACGCTGGGCCAAATGACCAATTTCGATTTCGTGCTGCTCTTGATCATCAGTGAAGCGACCCAAAATGCCATGATCGGGAATGATTTCTCGGTGACCAACGGTATTCTGGTCATCTTGTCCCTCGTGGGTTTGGACATTGGCTTTTCAATCCTGAAGCAGCGATTCCCGATCTTGAATCGTCATCTGGATGGACTGCCGCTGGTGTTGGTGGACCAGGGGCGGCCCGTGCAGGAATTGATGCGCAAGACCAGGGTGGACGAAGAGGACATTCTGTTCTCGGCCCGCGAGAAACATGGCCTCGAGCGCATGGAACAGATCAAATATGCCGTGCTTGAAACCAATGGTGGAATCTCGATCATTCCCAAAGCGGCGGAGTAGTGCGTGCTAAAGAAGCTGTCTCCTAGGCCGCGATCGTCGCCTCATGCTGGTTCCCTGGCATTGCTTCCACTGGGCCTCATTGCTTTCATTGGACTAGCTGGCTGCGTGGGGCTTGATTATGCCGCCGATGACGAGCTGGCCTCACGAATCGATCAGGCGCTACTGGCCACAGATGAACTGAATCTCAGCCGCATCGAAGTCTCCGTCGAACCGGGGGTGATTTATCTCAGCGGCATGTCCGACGATCACGACAGTAAGGTTCAGGCAGAACAGGCGGCGCTGGCCTATGCGGAAGGCAGAAAAATCGTCAATAAAATTGAGGTCGATTTTTGATGCCTCACATTGCCTCGTCATCTCGGGATGACATGCGGTTACTGGCGACGAGGACTCATCGTTTCCAGCACGGGTACCGTGACAAAGCCTGCCCTGCCCCGCGAGCGCATAGGTGCCTGGCGGTTCTCGTCGCGTGCTTTCTCTGTATCATGTACGAAGACCAAGGCGGCGCGGCTGAGCTCTGGCAGTATGGCGGGTTTGCCGATGTCAGCTACGCCTCTACGGGGCATCATCCCGAAAATCATCAGTGGCGCAGCAAGGAAACATCCACGAGGACAAATGAGCTGGCTCCGAATATCGGACTGCTGTATGTGCGAAAAGATCCTGCAGAGCAGTCCCGCTGGGGAGTTGAGTTGGCCTTCCAAGCCGGATATGACACCGATGATCTTGTCCCTGAGCCAAAAGCCGACGGGACACGACCTGTGTCAGGTGCGGATACCTTGCGTCATGTGGCTCGGGCGAATGTCAGTTACCTGGCGCCGATCGGGCGCGGTGTCACCTTCTCGGCCGGTCTGATGAAAGGTTCCAAAACCTATGAAGAGTTTTATGCCAAATACAACCTCAACTACACGCGGGCTTACATTACCGATTACAACCCTAATTTTGTGATGGGATTGGGGGCCTCCTATCCCATCACCAAGTCACTGGAACTCGGCGTCTATGTGATCAATGCGTACCGGCACCTTGCGCATACCAATGATGCTCCCAGTTACCTTTCCAAGATGGAGTGGCGCGTATCTGACCATCTCACGGTCTATGAAAACCTCTACTACGGCCCGGACCAGCGGGCGACCTCCGTGGACTATTGGCGGACCTTCTCCGATTCCACCGTGGAGTGGCGCAAACCGGACTGGCGCGTGGCCTTGTCGTATAACGTGGGAACAGAAAAGATGGCCGATGTCTCCGGCTCTCCACGAGCCGTGTGGATGGGCGCCGCCTTATTCACGCAACGACACCTGGTTGGCCCTTGGAGCATCGCTGTCCGGCCCGAGTGTTACTGGGATCCCCAAGGCCGGATGACGGAGCATGAGCAATTGCTATGGGCTAATACCACCACCCTCGAATACAAGAAACACCTGGGACAACAGCTCATCATCGTCCGTTTGGAACACCGGTATGATCGATCGACCGGGTCGCAAGGCGGATTCTTCCGCGACGGGTTCTCTGCGCCGGGTGTGCCGCGGCTGGCGGCAGACCAACATCTCACGATCCTGGGGGTGATACTCGCCTTCGACTCCGCCTAGCAGCCCGTTTTACGGGGGCAGACTTCGACAAATGCCAGGCACATCGAGGGATTGCTCACCCTGTCCGCCGCCTACAGCACCTATTCGCTCATCGTCATATGCGTGAACAAGCGAGGCGCAAGGACATGTCGCGTTGCTTGTTGCTAGGCGCGGCCTATGGTACTCTCCAGTCATTGCGGGTCCGAGAAGGGGACTACGCAACTTGCCAATCGTTAACATGAGTATGATCGTCTTGCGTTGTCCAGCCTCTCGTCTTCCAAAAGTATTGATCCTCCTGCTGACCTGGGTGGTGGTTGCCGGTCTCTCCTGGGCAGACCTGGTTGGTTCTCAAGCAGAACCGACCGGGGCATTGGTCGATGCGCAGGTCGCGACCGAACCGGATTTGGACGAGCTGCGGGATGATGGCACGGCCATTTCCCTCACCGAAGAAGAACTTCCCGCCCGCCTTTCGCCACGGACCCCTCCCTTCTTTCAGATCGGCATTCCGTCCCCGGATGACCATTCGCTACCAACCCGATTGTTGCTCTCCAAACTGTCCGTCTATCGATTGTAACGCGTTCTCTTTCGCTTCAAGGTACGGTCCGGTGACTCCAACTTCGTGTGAAGACGAGGCGCCGGTTGTGTGAGGCTTGCATTGGGAGCCCGGTGGGCACCGGAGCGAGCAGGGAAGGAACGGGACGTATGATCGATCGAATTGTCGGGGCGGCGTTAGCACAGCGCCTGATGGTGTGTTTCGCCGGTCTCGCGCTGTTGTTTGGGGGCCTCTACGCCTTTCACATTCTGGATGTCGTGGCCTATCCTGATCCATCGCCGCCGATGATCGAGGTCATCACGCAGTATCCGGGCTGGTCGGGCGAACAGATGGAGCGCGCGATTACGCTGCCCATCGAAATTGCTCTCCAGGGCATGCCGGGGCTGTCGGAGATTCGGTCGTTGTCGATTTTCGGATTGAGCGACGTCAAAGTCTATTTCGACTTCGGCACCGACTACTTTCGAGACCGGCAGGAAATTCTGAACCGTCTGCAACTCACCGTCCTGCCGCAAAATGTGCAACCCACCATTTCTCCCTGGTCGGCCATCGCCGAAATCTTTCGTTATGAATTGACCGGCGACCATGTGTCCCTCACCGATCTAAAGACCACGCAGGATTGGCAGATTCGCCGCGAGTTTAAGCGGGTGCCCGGCGTCATCGATGTGAGCACCTATGGCGGAACGACCAAGGAGTATCACGTCGAGTTAGATCCCGGGCAGCTCATGAGTTACAACGTGACGCTTGACCAGGTCATGGATGGCCTGGCCAAGAGCAACACCGATGTAGGCGGCAACTACCTCTCGATGGGGGAGCAAAGCTTCAATATTCGCGGCATGGGCCTGATCAAGAAACTCGAGGACATATCCAACACGGTCGTCACGCAGAAAGAAGGCACGCCGGTGTTCGTGCGCAATCTCGGGAAGACCAGCATCGGCTCCCGTGTGCGCCTGGGCAAAGTCGGCATCGATGATCGCGACGATGTTGTCGAAGGCGTCGTGTTGCTCCAGCGAGGCGCCAAGGCCTTGCCGGTGCTCGACAAGGTTCACGAGAAGGTGCAGGAGCTCAACGCCAGAAAGTTGCCGCAGGGTGTGGCGATCAAGACCTTTTACGACCGCACGGTACTGATCCATACCACCATTGAGACCGTCATCGATATTTTGATCGCGGGTGTCGTGCTGGTCTCGATCATTCTCTATGTGTTCCTGGGACATTTCCGGACCGCGATGATCGTCGCGCTGACCGTCCCCGTGGCCCTGCTCTTCACATTCGGGATGATGGTCCTCAGCGGCCAGTCGGCCAATTTGATCTCGTTGGGGGCGGTCGACTTTGGGATCATCGTCGATTCGACCCTCATCATGGTCGAAAGTATTTTCTATCATCTTGCGCATAAATCTTCGGCCGGCGTGACGGTGCCGATGCATGTCATGCGGGCGGCGCGGGAGGTCGGGCGTCCGATTTTCTTCGCCACGACGATCATCGTCATCGCGTTTTTGCCTCTCTTCACCATGACAGGGGTGCCGGGAAAAGTATTTGCGCCGATGTCCCTGACCTATGGCTTTGCGTTGACCGGTGCATTGCTGATGGCGTTCACCCTGGCGCCGGCATTGTGCTCGCTTCTGCTGACTGGACCGATCAAAGAGCGTGACACAGCGGTGGTGGAATTCTTGAGCCGCCGCTATATGGCTTTGCTGAATTGGGGGCTTCAACGCGAATGGTTGGTGATCGGCATCGCGATCGTGACGTTAGTCCTCGCCATGGCGGCCGTGCCCTTCATCGGCGGTGAGTTCATGCCTGCCCTGGAAGAAGGTAATATCTGGATGCGCACCACCTTCCCCGTGGACATTTCGTTCGAACAGGCGGCTCGCCTGGTGACGGACATTCGCGGCATCTTCAGGCAGTTTCCGGAGGTCATCAGTGCGGCCTCGCAATTAGGCCGACCCGACGACGGCACCGATCCCACCAGTTTCTTCAATGCCGAATTTTTAGTGACGTTGAAGCCGTTTAAGGAGTGGCGGGCGGATGTGCCGACCAAAAAAGCGCTGGTCGAACAAATCGAGCAACGCCTCGCCGTGATTCCCGGTGTGACCTTTAACTTCTCCCAGGCGATTCAAGACAATGTGCAGGAGGCGATGTCGGGTGTGAAGGGCGAGAACGCCGTCAAACTGTACGGCAGCGATCTCCAGACGTTGGAGCAACTGGCCGCACAGATCGAGCTGGTCATGAAGGATGTGCATGGCGTGAAGGATCTGGGCGTGCTCCATCTGTTGGGGCAACCCAACCTGGTCATTGAGGTCAATCGCGAGGAATGCGCGCGCTACGGCCTCAAAGTGGGCGACGTCAACGATGTGGTGCAGGCGGCCATTGGCGGCCAGGCGGTCACGCAGATCTATGAAGGGGAACGCTGGTTTGATCTGGTGGTGCGGTTTCTCCCTGAGTTCCGGCGCGATATCGAATCGATCGGGAATATCGTCGTGAGTACTCCCGATGGGGCCAGGATTCCACTCAAGCAATTGGCCTCCATCACGGAACAGACGGGGGCGTTCATCGTGTACCGCGAAAATAACGAACGCTATATTCCGATTAAGTTCAGCGTACGAGGCCGCGACCTGGAAGGCACAGTTCGAGAGGCGCAAGAGCGCATCGAGCAACAGGTGCCGCTCCCTGCCGGTTACCGGATCGAATGGCATGGGGAGTTCGATCAGTTGCAGGAGGAAAAGGCGCGTCTCGCCAAGATCGTGCCCATCACTCTGCTGCTCATTCTGTTTCTCGTCTACCTCGTGCTGAACAATGTGCGCGATGCTTTCCTTGTCCTCGCGGCGGTCCCCTTCTCTCTGGTCGGCGGTGTATTGGCTTTGCTAGTCACCGGGACGCATTTCAGTATTTCGGCGGCAGTGGGATTCATTTCGCTCTTCGGTGTCGCGGTGCAGGGTGCCCTGATTCTGATCAGCCGGATGCAGGAACTGTTGCGGGAAGGGTATGAGATTCGCGACGCGATCATGAAAAGCGCGGAAGTCCGGATGCGGCCGGTGTTGATGACCTCCCTGGCTGCCGCCATCGGGCTCCTGCCCGCAGCCATTGCCACCGGTATCGGGGCGCAGTCGCAGCAACCCTTGGCAAGAGTGGTGGTGGGAGGGATGCTGACCTCAGCGGCACTCATTCTGGTAGTGCTGCCCGTGCTGTACCAATTGCTACACCGCTACCGGAAGCCATCGCGCTCGACCGGAGCGACGGCTTCTGCGGGAACAGCGAACCAGGGCCATGGCTCACACGAATGAGGTATGGGGCCGGCGTGCGGCGACCATTGTGCTCAGGTTCTTCCGGAGCGCCTCATGAGCGATCGGCTTGAGGAATTGCGTCGGCCCGCACCACGTACCGTAAGGGGCCGCCGGTCGTGATCGCGTCGAAGGGAAAACAGGTGACCAATATAAGTTCCGCGCGTTCGTCGCTCGTCGCAATGCTGTCCCGCTGCGAATCCATGACCTGCCGCTCGGTGACTCTGTAGCGGCGGGTCGTTCCATCCGTTCCCACGATCTCGAGCCGGTCGTCCGGTTGAAGCCCCTTCAGGAACTGGAAATGCGTGTCTCGGTGCCCGGCAAGCATCATCGTGCCTGTCTGCCCCGGCAGGGCACTTGACCCGACGTGACCCGGCCCGAAGGCCAACGTCCGTCCATGGGCGCCGGCCAGTACGATCAGATCCACAGACAGGCGTGGTATCCGCAAGCGTGCGACGGGCCAGGTGTCGGCCCAGGGCCAGGGCTTCGGCATGGCCTCTCCTTCCACAGAACGGGTCCAGGCCCGCTGCAGCAGAAGCTGCGCGAGCCCGGCCTTGGCATACATCCATGATCCTTCCCAGACCTGCCAAAGTCCGATGGCGAGAAGACTTGCCATCAACCAGACCACCGGGCGTGACTGTTGCCAGGTTCCAGTCATGCGACCTCGTTCCGCAGTCTGCGGACCAGCGCCGCCAGCACGAGTGCTGACAATCCCAGCAGGAGTTGCAGCTGCCAGCCGGTAGCGGTCTTCGGCAAGGCGCTCAGCTGCATGTTGGCCAGGTTCGTTGTCTGCCCCGGCTCCGCTCCAGGAACATCGGTTGGTCGAGCCGGTGTCACATCGACAGCCACCAGACTGGTGTATTGGCTGACAAGGTGGTGGGCCAATGCCACTTCGATCACGGATGTTTTGGTGACCTCGGCACGGCCCTCTTTGGTGGCCTCATCCATCAGCGACGAGATTTTTTGCCGCGCCCAATAGACGGAAAGCCCTCCTTGCGTCGCGGTTTGGTTCAATGAGACCGGCAGTGACCAGGGACGGCTCCCTACCTGCCCATGCAAGGTTGCGTGCGACGGCACGGCATCGGCTTTCATGGCCAGCACAATCGGCTCACCTTCATACAGGTCGGCGACTGTTGCCGGGTATTGTTCCAGCCCGGACCATCCGGCCTGATCGACGGAGACGTCCGTCAGCACCGGGCGTTCCAGTTTTCTGAACAGGCGCTCCAACTTCTGTTCGACCTCCTCCACTTTACCGATATAGGTGAAGGTGCCTCGTCCGAATTCGGCAGCTTTCCGCATCAGGTGGCTATTGGGCGTGGACCCGATACCGATCGTGAACAGCCGCCTGGTGCCGACACGTTGGTGCAGCAGCTCGAACAATTCCTCTTCGTTCCCGACCTGGCCATCGGTCAATAAGATGATCTGTTGCAGTCTGGCGCTCTCTTGCGGGCTCTTGAGGGCTTGCCGCAGGGCCGGGAGCACTTCGGTCCCGCCATCGGCCGAGAGGTGCTCCGTATAGCGGATGGCCTGTTTGATGGTCGTGGTCGTCACCGGCTGAGGAACGGCAAACAGCGAGCGGACCGTGTGGTTGAACTGGATGATGTTGAAGCGATCCTGCATGGAAAGCCGTGGCAGAGCTGCGGCCAAGGCGCGTTTTGCCTGGTCGATCGACGGGCCGGCCATGGACCCTGAGGTATCGATGATGAACGTAAGATCGCGAGGAACGCGCGGCGCCTTCTCGTCATGCTGCGTCGGGGGGGCGAGCATCAGCATCGCATAGGTCTGCCCATTCTTCTGCTCAGTAAAGACCGTCGCGATCGGCTCGGTGCGGGCCACGGGATGCCAGCTGAGCTGAAAGTCGCGATCGGCCGGCACTGCATCGGCCCGGAGCGTGACATGATAACCGCCCTCGGCATCCGGGATGCTAATGATGGGATGAAACGATGATTCCATCGTATCGATCGGGAAACCAGGATGAAGCGTCAATGAAAGGCTGAGGGGATTGATCGCGCCATAGCGGGGTGATTGCATCGGCGGGGTGATACGCGAGGCGTCGGGGACGCGGTCTGTATCCAGCATCGTGCCGGATCCTGTGGCCGCCTGCCCTTCGATAATGACCGGCGTGCCGGGGATGTAGCGCTGTCCCACCGCCATGGGAAAGCGTAGGTGAAATTGTTCGTCGTCATACCGGACGGTTTCCTGGTACTCGATTTCGATGGTGATGTGCTCGCCGGGTCCGATATTGGCTACGGAGGTCGTGAAGATATTCGGTCGTTCCTGATCCAACAGACTCGTTCGCTGTCCCTGCTGTTTGGCCTGTTCATAGACCTTCTTGGCTACGGCCCGTTCTTTAATCTGTCCTTCGATGATCCGCTCGCCGACGTGCATCCGCAGGTGATCGACGGCAGCTGTTTCCGGGAGAGGGAAGACGTAGATGCCCTCAAGCCAGTCGCCTTTTCTGGTGCTCGGATTCGTAAATTCCTGACGGACCGTCGCGCGGGCGATGGTGCCGGTGACGGCAATGTGCACGTCGGTCTTGAGAACGGGAGCCGGGGTGAATCGACCGGCCTGGTCCGTGCGGAACAGCAGGGTCCCTTCCGTGACCTCGTTGATGCCCATGGTGGGAACGACTCCGGTACTCAACGTGACCGGCGATTCGGCCGAGCCGGCGTCCGTGGGAGGAGTTCCCACCCCAGAGGTGGCGAGTGCCATGCAGACCATCAGGATGCGTGCACATCTGTGTAGTCGAGCGCGGGGGAGAAAGAACCATTCATTCAGCATGCGATCCTCATATTGTTCGATGGAAGTGGTGCGTAGTTGCTGGTCCCTGGGAAAGACGAGGTCTTTCCCAGGGAGAGCTCGACGTCACGTTAGTTGCCGGTTGCTGATTCGACAGGACTGTCTGCCCCGTTGGAGGACGCGCCGACCCCAGTAGGGTTCTCGCTATCAGATTCGGCGGAAGCCGATTCCATCGACAGGTCGGTGGTCAGGGAGAATGAATCCGTGACTGGTTCGGTGATTACGGCAGGAATCACCATGTGCTCCTGGCCGATCTTGCGCATTTCCAGATGCACCCGTCGGTTCATCTGCCGGCAGGCATCGCTCTTGTCGATGCACAGGGCGCCTTCTTCACCCAGGCTCACGGTGCGGATGGCCGATTCCGGCACGCCCAGCGAGATGAGCTGCTGCTTGACCGTCTCGGCCCGCTTCATGCCAAGAATCTTGTTGAAGCTCATCGAACCCTGTTGGTCCGTATAACCTTGAAGCAACACGCCCCAATCCGGTTCGTTTTTCAGGAACTCTGCATGGCGCTGGAGGGAGGCCTTCCCGTCGTCGGTCAAGCCCTTGCGTCCGACTTCAAACTGGATGTCGTCGTGCAGGATCTCTGTGCTCCTGCTCGCCAGGGGGATTGTTTCGACGTGAGTGACCGGCATCGCGGCTCCCCCTGTCACCTTCTCGGTCGACTCCTTGAGAACCTGGGACACCTGGGCTACATCGAGCGCTTCAGACGATCGATTGCTATGGGCCGCTTCGTCCGCCTGGGAGTAGTACCAGAAGGCGGCGACGACTATGGCGAGGAACCCGACGAGACCGCTGAGGATATAGACGTCCTTCATGTCCCGATCCGGGCCGACGAGGGTGGGGGCGACTGGTCCTGCACTGACGGTAGCTGTAGGGGATTTTTGCATGGTGCCTGCTCCTTGCATGGTTGAGCCGGATCGCTCCGGCCCGTTGGTTGTTGGTGAAGATTTGCCCGCTGCTGTCTTGCGGGGCCGGCCTGCCGATGGTCACCTCCTTCCTGCCGAACGCCCGCCGTTGGGCGGTGCATAGAGCAAGGCGGAGGCCAGCCGAATCGACGTCGCGGACGATCACGAAACCCTTGTGAAGCAAGGGGTTAGGTGAAACGCATCGATGCGTGGCCACCGCGATTCATGCGGGGACTAGCGGGGATGCGGGGCTATCCCCGCATGGAGACTGAGTGGTGGAGCAGGCGTGGTGAGGGGGCGGAGATGCTTCGATGATCCAGATGGACCTGACTCTTGCCTCTGGCGAGCGTGGCCTGCTAAAAGGGGCCGAGCCGGTTGTGCCTTGGTCGAAGTTTCGGATATCCCGCTCGATCTGCAGCAGCAACCAGCCTTCTTCCCATCACGTCGTCTTTGCACCCAGGTGTTCAACTCTTGGAGAGCATGAGCTCTCTCGAAGGGGAATCGGGTTGTATGGCTGTGCTTGTGATCGGTCCGGCGCCGATCCAGGAATTTGTTTGAGAGGGATGAGGGCTGCTGTAAGATCGACCAAAATCCCCGGTGATCGCCTATGTCTCAATTCAGGCAGGGAGAATCGTTCGATGAAGAGGTTGTCCTCGTGGTTGTTGATGTCGTGGCTCCTCATGGGTTCGCTGGTTCAAGCAGCGGACTATCAATTGACCCTCGGTCAGGGAATCGACGTCTGTGAAGCCTGCAAACAGAATCTAGAACGAATGACGGTGCATCCTGCTTGCGAGCGGGAGTACAGCGCGCAATTTGATCTGGAGTCTCCGGCATGGAAACCCTTCGATGTGGCAGGACATCTCGAAGCCATGGAACAGGTGTTGTATTTCCTGACCGCCGGCAGCGAGTCAGGGAGAAACATTCCGGACGAAAGCCGATTTGAGGATACGCTGTGGAGAATCAGCACCAAGGACGAGCCCTGGGCCTATTGGGCGCAAGTGGATATCAATAATGACGGGAAGGCAGAACCGGTTCTCAAGCTCCATTCCTCACTGTGCCACGCTCGAAACGATGGATCGATTGGTCGGGCCTATTCGGCTCCCATCGTGGTCCTCACGGAAAATCTCAGCGGCATCGATCACGAATTGACGGATCTGGTTCTTCAAAATCCTCGCCAGGATGGACGGGCTGCCGGGGAAACCAATTACCAGTTGTATGGCGTGTTCCGCTACAAGGGGACGACCTATTTCGACCGTTGGGATGATGCGGGAAGCGGCGATCAGGCGGATCAATTTACGTTGAGTATCTACGCATCCACCGGGGATACGACTCGCAAACTCTGCCGGTTGAAGGAATTGCAAGCGAAGCGCTGGTTCCCCGGTTTGCCTTGCACGTCCCGTCAATGCCAGACCGCCAGGCCGCTCCCCGCTCACTACATCCCGTAGCGCGATCACTCCGGCGCGCCGGGTCACTTCGGCGCTCAACGGCTCTTCAATCGCCACAAGGAGGTCAACTCGGCTGCGCGGGCGGCGCGGAGAGGATCCGCCTGTTCGGAGGCGCGTGGATGAGTGGGCCGGATATCGGTCTTTCCCGCGACGACGAGCCCTGCCTGCTCGAAGGTGGCGAGGAGTTCGTTCCTGGATCTCAGTGCCAGATGTTCGGCGAGATCGGAGAGTAAGAGCCAGCCTTCTCCTCCCGGTTCCAAGTGGGCGGCTAGCCCATTCAAAAACCCGTACAGCATGCGGTTCTCGGGATCGTAGATCGCCTGCTCAAGGGGCGAGGTGGGCCGCGCCGGAACCCATGGCGGGTTGCAGACGACGAGCTGGGCTTTGCCCTCGGGGAACAGATTGGCTTGCCGCACCTCGACCTGATCGCTTAGCTCCAGTCGTTGAAGATTCTCACGGGCGCAGGCGAGGGCGCGAGGATCCTGGTCGGTCGCAATGATGCGCGGGACGCCACGGCGGGCCAAGATTGCCGCCAGTACCCCGGTACCCGTGCCGATATCAAACGCCAGCGTACAGGCAGGGAGCGGGGCGTCGGCCACCAGCGCCACATACTCGCTGCGTATCGGCGAAAACACTCCGTAGTGCGGATGGATGCGGTCGCCCAGGGCAGGGATGTCGATCCCGTTCTTTCGCCATTCGTGCGCCCCGATGACTCCGAGCAATTCCCGCAGTGAGACCAATGCACGAGCCGTCGCGGGGCCGTAGGCTTCGGTACAGGCCTCACGGAGATCGGGCGCACGACGGAGGCGGATTGCGTAATCATCTTCCAGAGTGATCAGAAGCATGCCCAGGATGCGGGCCCGGCGTGCTTGCGTCTGCCGATGAAAGTGAAAGGACTCCGTGGGAGAGGCGCCGGGTTTCGGAGGATGGCGGTCTGCGCGTCTGGCCATGGCAAGGAGCAATTGTCGCGCATTCTGGAAGTCGCCTCGCCAGAGCAATGCGGTGCCCTCGCAGGCCAAGCGATGGGCCGCATCGGCAGTCATGCGGTCGTCGGCGATCACCACACGTTTCGGGGGAGGCGCGCCCCATTCCGAGCGCCAATGCGCGGCGTATGACTGTCCTTCTTCTGTCCACGTTACCTGTGCCGGTTCAGTCATGCCTAGCTCCGCGCGCTATTGACGGAAATACTCCCTGCTGACGCCTGGGCGTCTGCGCCGACGCACCGAACGGTCTCATTGTGACAGAGTGAGGCGTTCGGATCATGCGGCAGAAAAATGTCGCCGCACCAAGACCTCGACGGATTTGAAGTGGCGCTCGGGCAGGTTTTTGAAACGCCGCTTGCAGTCGAGCAGGGCGTCGTCCACGTTTGTGAACGGAGCGATGGTCTCCATGAGGTGGCCATAGTAGTCCATCAATTTCAGCTCGACTGTCCGCAGGAGAGAGGGGTCGCCCGCCAATGAGGCTGCGGCTTTGGCCTGGTCTCCGCTGGCATCCACGAGCGCTTGAAAGCAGAGCCCTTTGAGTCGTTGGGTCACCGTGCTGCGATCCCATCCGAGAGCCTTTGCCGTCGCTTGCATGTCGAAGCGCTGTTGACGCAATTGCTGTAAGACGGCGAGGTCGCCCGCAGGATCGGGCAACAGCGGCGCGGCACCGGATGTGCCGGTTTTCGGTGATGCTGGCCCGGACAGGCGGAGATCCGCCGCGGAGAGGATCGGACTGTCCGACAGCGCCATGGCCTGCTCCAGGCACTGCCGCAATTCCCGCACGTTGCCCGGCCAGGATTGTTGCATGAGCGTCGAGACTGCCTCTTCCGAAAGGCGCATCGATGATTGGTGGTTGTGGTTCGCAGCTTCGTGGAGATAGGCCTCTGCAATGAGGGGGATATCGTCCCGACGCTCCCGCAGGGGTGGCAGGTCCAGCACGAGGCCTTTGAGTCGGAAATACAAGTCTTCACGAAACCAGCCTTCCGAAACGCCACGCTGGAGATCCTTGTTCGTCGCCGCGACAATGCGAACGTCCACTGTGGTGGGGGTTGTGGCGCCGACTCGATAGAAGGAGCGATCCTGGAGCACGCGCAGCAGTTTGCTTTGATGGTCCAGCCGCAGGTCGCCGATTTCATCGAGAAAAATCGTCCCGAGATGCGCCAGTTCGAAATAGCCTTTCCGGTCCGCGTGCGCGCCGGTAAAACTGCCGCGGACATGCCCGAAGAGTTCACTCTCAAACAGTTCCGGTGAGATGGCCGCCATGTTGACGGCAATGAAGGGTTTCGCCGCCCGTGGACTCAAACGGTGGATCGCGCGGGCGCAGAGCTCTTTGCCGGTTCCCGCCTCGCCTGTGATCAGGACGGTGACGGTCGTGCGCGCGCCTTTCTTCAGGTCGCGAAACATCGTGAGGATCGCCGGATGCCTGGTGATCATTCCTGCCTGCTCACATTCCAGGCGAAGGGCGTCCTGTTCCACGTTGCCCAGCGGCTCTGCCGTGATCGTCGCAGCCCGCATGCCCTGCAGCTGTTGTTCTAGCGCCGCCATCCGTTGCCGCGTCGCATCTTCCTGGGCCTGGGCCTCGGCAATCTTGAGTTGGAGCTCCGCCGCGAGCCTGCTCGATTCGGCTTCCTTGGAGACTGAATGAGACATGCTGGCGCGGGCGGATTCTAAATCCTCTTCCAGACTTTCCACGGCCGTTTCCCGGTAGATCAGGGCTTCCCGGACGGCCACGAGGTTCTGTTGAACCAGCAGCATGTCCTGTTCCAACAGCACCAGGCGTCTGGTCGCCATCATCTGGCCCAGGAGGCTGCCGACGACGAGAATCATGACGCTGGTGGTGACAGGAATGATGAACGGCAAGACCCAATGGGCGGTCGCCAGCATTGCCCAACTGACGAAGAAATAGAGCACCAGCATGCTCGCGCCCAGAACCGGGCCTTTCCAATCCGTCCAGCGCAGGACTCCCCAGGCGGTGGAGAGGCCAAGTGCGAATGTGACGATGGCCCGTTGGAGCGGGGAAAGGTCCCGAATCCAGTCTTGCGTCAGCAGCGTGTGCAGCAGATGGGCTTGCAGCAGCATATCCGGTGCCTCTTCGCCGGTCGGCATCATGCGTTCCGGTTGAGGAGTCGGTTGAGTGAGGAACAGCACGGCTTTGCCGTTGACCAGGGCGCTGAGGCCCTCATTCTCCTTCCGGTCGATCATGCGGGTGAGATCCAACACAGAGAGGGTAGGGAAGACCGTGGGAAGCGGATGTCCGGCAACGTTGATGAGTAGCCGGCCGTAGCGGTCAACCGGGATGTCGATATCGCCTGTCGATCCACCCGCAACTCGCGCGTTGTGCAGATGTATTCGCCCCGATCGTCTTTCGAGTTGATTCGATTGGACTTGCCAGAAGGTCGTGGCCAATGAGAATCCCAAGGCCGGAAGTTCACCGGGGCCGTCGCCATGATACAGCGGCAACCGGCGGACCACGCGATCGGGGTCAAACGTCGGGTGCAGGGCGCTTCTTCCCGGTGTGAAGTGGGAGGACAGAGCCGCCGCCTCCTGATCTGAGACAGCCACCCCGATCGCTGGGTACGAGACGGTGCCGGCAGATTTCACCGCTTCCATCAGCAGGGCGTCACTGACGGCGCCTCCGAGATTGGGCGGGCTGGGAAGCTCGAGAGGAATATCCAGGCCGATCGAGGCGGCGCCGGCATCATGCAGGGCGGTAATGAGTCTTGCGGGGAGCGCCCGATCCCACGAACCGGTGCCGAACTGTTGATCGCTGGCTCGGTCTCTGACGATCAGGAGCAGGTTCGGGTCGGGCGCCGCTTGGACACGAAGGCGCATCCAGGTGTCATAGGGTGCCCATTCCAACGCCTGGCGCGTGGCCGGGGCCGGCGTCCATAGGATGTCGCTGAGGACGATCGCGGCCAGCGTCATCACCGCGGCTTGCAGCCAGATATTCCTGACGAACAGGCGGGTGGCGATTCGCATGGGGTGTCACGGACGAACCGATACTGAAATTGTCTGCTCGTTACGGCTTGGGAGGTTCAGCGGCGACGTCGTCGAGGATACGTTTGACGTCATCCTTCGGCAAACCCTTCAGATAGCTCTTGGCCTTGGCCTGATCGGGAGCCAGACCGAGCCCTTTTCCATAAATACGGGCCAGTGCCAGGCGGGAAGGAACGGCTCCATCGGCGGCAGTGGATTCCAGGTAACTCAAAATCCATTGGCCATGCGGCGGGAGTTGGCCGTCGAGTCCCTGTTCGTACAGTTGCACCAGCGTGGCATGGGCCATCTCGTTGAGGGCATAGGCTTCGCGCAGCAGGACCGGGAGGGCTTCGGCGGTGCGGCCCTGCTTCAGCAACGTCGTGCCGACGGTCTCCGTGGGTTGGTCGCGGTCGAGGTCCGGGAAGTCCAGCCAGATTTGATCGCAATAGTTCTTGAACGCCTCGGCGGCCGCTTTGGACTGTTTGGTCTGCAGGTTGCCTTTGACCGCTGCCAGTCGCCGGAGTTGTGTCAGTGCCTGCGCTGCTTCCGGTAGCCCCTGTTCGAAAGCCTGTGCCCACCAGGTGATGGCCATGATCTGGCTTTTCTCGACACCCTGTCCCGAGCGATAGGCATTGCCGAGAAAATATTGGGCTTTGGACAGCCCGGCCAGCGCAGCCGCTTCAAGTTCCTGCGCCGCGTCTTTGTCTTTCCCCGCAACTTTGAGTACGAGGCCCAGGCGATAATGGGCTTCGGCAAAATCAGGCTTCAACCGTAGCGCTTCCTGGTAGGCCTTGATGGCTGACTGGATGTTGCCGCGTGTGTATTGGATCGTGCCCATGCTGTAGTGCGCCTGAACGAGCGTCGGATCAAGGCGGACGGCCTCCTGCAATTCCGTCATGGCGGTTCGCCAGTCCTGCTTGGCCATGAGCGCGGTGCCGAGATCGAGATGCGCCTGCGCGACCGTGGGGTGGAAGCGCAGCGCGGTCCGGTATTCATCGATTGCGCCATCTGTATCACCCAGCTGGAAGAGCGTTCTTCCAAGGGTGAGCCGGGGCTCCTGAGCATCCGGTTCGATATGCAGCGCTTGCCGGGCCCTGGCCAGAATTTCGAGTGGTGTCAGAGGAGGCTGAACCGGCGGCGCGACCGGTGGAGGTGGCGGTGGCGCGGGAGGTTCGCTGGGAAGCGGTTCCACGCGGATCGCTTCTTGAGGAGCCTGGTCAGCCTGCGGAACAGCGGGTGTTTCGGTGACGGGTGTTTCTGCTTGGACGGTTCCTGTTGCCGCGGCGGGAGAAGGCTCTTCTTGGGCACCGGCCGGCAGAGACGGAAGAGGCAATGCCACTGTCGCTATGAGAAACCACCGTCCGACGGAGACGCGTTGCAAGAACATAGGTGCTGGCAGGGCTCCACGCAAAAGGTATCCGACTATATACACATAGATGACGGGAAATTTCCATGGGATCTCGCGGGGAACCGTGCCCATGACCCGCCGGGACCGGATCGGGGTGAAACCAGTCCGATGTACGAAGTGGATGAATCGGAACCACGCTCACGTCGTCAGGAAGGCCAGCGTCAGCGCAATGGCAGCCAGGAGCGTGAGCACTCCTAAGAGGAGGTAGCGCCACCAAGCCAATTGATCCAGGACCGGCATGAATCCCAGGCTCACGCCTTCGGCGAGCATCCAGTTTCGAAACTCCTGAGGCGCGACGACATGGATTCCCCGTGCGGTACAGGACGCGATGAAGCGATCGACCACCAGACCCCGCACTCCCGCGCGAATCAACCGTTCAAGCCACTGCGGTAGCCGCAGCCGCCGCCCGGCTTGCGCGACCGAGTGGTCGACGAGGGTTTCGTATTCCTGCCGAACCGTGGACACGTCTCGGCCGGTGGTGTCTGCGCTCCGGTTCAGGGCAGGCAACGTATGGAGCCAGTCACGGAGGACTTGTTCCAGGCGTTCCACCATCTGTCGGGATGCGTCCAATACGCCGGCCACAGTCCCGCCCACGAGCCCGATGAGGATATACAAGGCCGTCAGCGACCAACTTCCCAGCATGGTCCAGGTTCCACGGTTCGAGAAGGAGAGACTGTAAAAGAGTGCCGCCCCTCCCACGATGCTGGTTGTGACCAGTACGTGCAGAGGCAGAGTGCGGATCAACGTCTGGAAGAAGGTGCGGGGACTACTTCCGTTCGGCCCTGGCGGAGTCTGCATCATGACCGGAGGTCGTTTAGGCGCTGGATGGCGGCTGATGCCGGTGAGACGGCCAGATTACGCGGAGGCGGGCCACCAGGGACGCGAGGGCATCCGGTTCGGGCCGGACTGGTTCATGCGCGATGCGCCACACCGGCTCGAGCGGAGCCGGGTCCTGCGACAGGCGGGGAATCAGGTGCCAATGGATGTGCGGAAGCTGGTTGCCGAGCAGCTCGTAGTTGATCTTCACCGCCCGCCATTCTTCGGCAAGGAGGGCGGATACCTGAGCGACTTCTTCGATGAGGCTGCTGCGTTCCTCTCGTGAGAGATGGAACAGTTCGGTCGCGTGGCGCTTGAAGACGAGCACAGTCCAGCCGGGAAAGAATTGGTCGTCGTGGAGATAGGCCTTCGTGAGGCCGCAATCGGCGATGAAATGATTCTGGCTCGGCCAGGTCCCGACACAAGCCTTGCAAGCATGATCGCTCATGGTTGGAGAAGGGTCCGTGCCTCTTCCGCCGTGATCAACCCCTTTTTGAGCAGGAGCTGAATGAGTTTGTCCGTGGTCGCTTTATGCGGTGCGGCGGCGGCCGCGGCAGCTGCTGCTTGAGATTTCTGTTTCGGCGGCTCGCGTCGCTGGCCCATGACACGGAATGAAGGGGTGAACACGGCTACGTAGTCCCGGTTCCGGATACGGACGGTGACGGGGAGGCTTTCACTGTTCGGGGTGAGATCAGGGCCCGATCCTTGCGGAATGCGGAAATAGGGTTTTCCATCCTCTGTGGTCCCGTCCTGCCCGATGATTTCCATCCTCGTCAAAAGGGATTCGCCCGTCAGGTTCTCACGATCCTGTCCGGCGGTATTGGTGATATGGTCCAGGACCAGGATGAGACTGTCAGCCACAAAGAGATCGGGTGAACTGTTGCGCACCGTCACGTCGTAGCGATATTCGCTGGAAAAATTGTCGCGGCTGCGCAGCGTGACGAACGGCGTGACCTTGCCGGTCACATCCACCAGTTGATCGGACGCACCCACGGGAGCGGCGGTGTCCGCCAGCAGAAGGCACGCACCGGCTGCCAGGATCTGCATGGACCGAGGTATTCTCATGGTTCCCTCCCGTGGTCGATCGACATCCGATTCAGAATAACAAAGCCCCGCAGCCAGTGCGAGGAAATCCTGTCCTGCGCGACGGTCTGCTTGACACGTTCTTTTCATGGACGATATTCTGCCGGGCGGTCAATCGTCGCCCCCGGTGCATCACTCCTGCATGGCACGTACACGTACTACCTCCCTTCCCTTGCTGGTGCCGCGGGCATTCGCCTCTACGCTGCTACGATTTTACGACTATCCCGATCCGCGTCGTCCCGGGCGAATGATCAAGGGGTATGACTGCCCTCATGCTGTACGGACGGCCCGGATGTGCGCGGCGGTGGCCCAGCGGTTGGGCCACGCACCGGCGCGGGTGAAGCAGTATCAGATCGCCTGTCTCCTTCATGACTTAGGCCGTGCCGGACTCGATCGGACACTCTTCGGCCGCATCTGGTCCTGGGCCCGCGCCCATGGGATTCCTACCAGGCCGCGCGAATGGAGGGCGGCCCATCCTGACACACGCTACGGCAAGGAGACCGAAGCCTTTGTCGCCCGCTATCGAACGGCGATGGAGACAGCCGGCATCACCCTCGATCCATGGGCTTGCGAACAGGTGGAGATGCGTCTGGGGTATGCACGCCGTCTGGCCGGGAGACTCCGTATCGTAAAACCGGAATTGCGTGACCTGGGAGTGGCCTGGGCGCCGTGGATGGGGCGGATCATGCTCTATTATTACTACCCTGAAAAGCTCGCCGGTGCGCAGCCTTGGGTTCGGCAGCTGGCCGAGATCCTCGTCGCGTGCGAACAGTTCGAAGCGTTCAGCAATCAGCGCCGTGGTCGTGACTATTATGTGCGTCGCCGAGAAGATCTGGCCGAAGCGTTCGCCTACCTGAACGGTCTGCAGAAAGAAGGCATCATCAGTCGTCCGGTTGTGCAGGCCTTGCGAGAGTTGTCGGCGGAAGGCGTGTTTGATGCTGTGCTCGAACAGGCGAGGGGCCGGGCTTTATCAAAGAGAGAACGGGCATTTTTACGTCAGGCCGGTAAGGAGTAGCGGATGGCCGTCAAAACGGTAACGATTCGAGTGCCCATGCAGGGCGACAGCCGGATGGAAAATATCACAGCCCAGGTCCAGGCGGCGCTTGAGCAAACGCCACTGCGGGCCGGCATCGTGACGGTATTCATCAAGCATACGACCGCCTCCGTGCTGATCGTCGAAGATGAGCCCGGCATTCGTGCCGATACCCAGGTTCTCTGGGAGCGCCTTATTCCCGCCGATCCTCGCTGGCAGCACAATGAGCGCAATGCGGGCGAGGATAATGGGCATAGCCATCTGCGCGGACAGCTGCAGGGCCAGTCCCTCACGATTCCCTTCACAGACGGAGCCATGATGTTGGGCATGTGGCAACAGATCGTGGTGCTGGATTTTGATACGCGCGCACGAACCAGAGAGTTGGTGCTTCAGATCATCGGTGAATAGATGCGAGCGGTGAAAGTGCGCACACACATGTCTGTCGCATGGGCCTGTGGAGTGGGGCTGTTGTCGAGCCTACTGTCGGGGCTGTTTTTCCCGGCCGGTGGTGTCGCAGCGGAAGCAACATCCCCTTCGCTCACGGCGCAAGTTGCGGCTCCGACTGATCTGAGTCCGGAGGAACAGGCGACGATCGCTGTGTTCGATCGGG
>ERZ724513.304-NODE-304-length-22998-cov-7.638147_pt1 | contig 22998 bp, 20 predicted proteins | sample MGYA00376046_ERZ724513 | MGnify/ENA primary metagenome ERZ724513 (study PRJEB28724, sample SAMN07190883) | activated sludge metagenome | isolation source: activated sludge of sewage treatment plant in Hong Hong | place: Hong Kong | collected 2016-03-17 ...
CTCCCCCATCCCCAAAAACCCCCTCCCAATTACAACAACAGGCAGGGGGTTTTTTGTTGGTGAAGAGATTGATTGACTATACTGAACTCGTAAGGAGTTCTGAGTGGAGCGAAAGATATGGCGGTGGCGACATTTGCTGGCGGGTGCTTCTGGTGCCTTGATGCCGTTTTTTCGCAATTGGCGGGGGTTCACCATGTCACCTCCGGCTATTGCGGTGGCTACAATGCGAACCCGACCTATGAAGAAGTTTGCTCGGGAGCAACGGGCCACGCCGAAGCGGTTCGAATCGATTTCAATTCGGAGCAGATTTCGTACCGCAAGCTTCTTGAAGTGTTCTTCGCCATACATGATCCGACCACGTTGAATCGCCAGGGGGCCGACGTTGGAACGCAATACCGTTCGGCGATCTTCGTTCATACCCCAGAGCAGCGGCGCGAGGCATTGGAGATGATTGAAGGGCTTTCATCGGTCTTCGCTCCACCTGCTGTCATCGTTACCGAGGTTACGGATGCGCCGGAATTCTTTCCGGCCGAGTCCTATCATCAGAGTTATTTCGCCGCCAATCCCGGTCAAGGTTACTGTACCGTGATCATCAGTCCGAAGGTCACAGCCTTCCGGCGGAAGTTCGCGGGGCTGCTCAAAGAGACGGAATAGCCAAGTGCCCCCTGCTGGCGAAAAAAAGCCGCTGCGCCATGGGCGCAACGGCTGCCTAGACTCTGGTGGTGATGGGTGGAATTGAACCACCGACCTATGGGTTATGAATCCATCGCTCTAACCGACTGAGCTACATCACCGCACTCCTAAGGGCGCGGATTATAGTTGGGACGGCATTCTTCGGTCAACGCATTTTGCGGTCGGCTATAATGCACCCCTGTTTTCATCATCCCGAAGTTTGTCATTCCGGCAACCACCGATTCCGAAAAGCCTCTGTTCATGACCAAGAAATTGTTCATCCGTACCTTCGGGTGCCAGATGAATGAGTACGATTCGGACAAGATGGCCGACGTGCTCAACGCCGCCGAAGGCGTTGTCAGGACCGACAACCCGGAAGATGCCGACATCATCCTGTTCAACACCTGTTCGGTGCGCGAGAAGGCGCAGGAAAAGGTGTTCCATGATCTCGGCCGTGTCCGTCACCTGAAGAAGCTCAATCCTGATCTGGTCATCGGCGTCGGAGGCTGCGTGGCGAGCCAGGAGGGTGACGCCATCGTCGCCCGTGCGCCTTACGTCGATGTCGTCTTCGGCCCGCAGACGCTGCACCGTCTGCCGCAACTGTTCGCCGAGCGCAAGCGCCAGGGCAGGGCAGCGGTCGATGTCTCGTTCCCGGAAATCGAGAAATTCGATGCCATGCCCCCCGCCGAGGTCAAGGGCGCATCAGCTTTCGTGTCGATCATGGAAGGCTGCTCGAAGTTCTGTACCTTCTGCATCGTTCCCTACACGCGGGGCGGCGAAGTATCGCGGCCGTTCGAGGACGTGCTGACCGAAGTTGCCGGATTGGCAGCCAATGGGGTCAGGGAAGTGACGCTGCTCGGCCAGAACGTCAATGCCTACAGGGGGGCAATGGCCGGTAGCAAGGAACAGGCCGATCTGGCATTGCTGATCGAATACATCGCCGAAGTTCCAGGCATCGAGCGCATCCGCTACACGACGTCGCACCCGCGTGAAATGTCGCAGCGTCTGATCGACACCTACGTCAAAGTGCCGAAGCTGGTCTCGCATCTGCACCTGCCGGTGCAGGCCGGGGCCGACCGCGTGCTGGCGGCCATGAAGCGCGGCTATACGGCACTCGAATACAAGTCTGTCATCCGCAAGCTGCGGGTGGCGCGCCCCGACATTTCGTTGTCGTCGGACTTCATTGTCGGCTTTCCCGGCGAAACCGACGAGGATTTCGAAAGGACCATGAAACTGATCGACGATGTCGGTTTCGACACCTCCTTCTCCTTCATCTACAGCCCGCGTCCTGGTACTCCCGCCGTCGAAATGGACGACTCGACACCGGCCGAAGTCAAGTCGGCCCGTCTCGCGCGGCTGCAGAAGCGGATCGAGGAACAGGCGCAGGTGATCAGCCAGGCGATGGTCGGCAGCGTGCAGCGCGTGCTGGTCGAAGGCAGGTCGAAAAAGGACGCCAGTGAACTGGCGGGGCGGACCGACAACAATCGCGTCGTCAATTTCGTCGGTGGATCCGCCGGTAGCGCGCGCCTGATCGATAGCTTCGTCAATGTGCGCATCACCAAGGCATTGCCCCACAGCCTGAGAGGCGAGATTGTCATCCTTGAATAGCAGGCCCCCGCCGAATAGCAAGCCGGTGGACGTCGTGCTGGCGCCGGTCGACAATCTCCTGCTGGCCAATCTGTGCGGTCCTCTCGACGAGAACATCCGGCAGATCGAGACCGGCTTCGACGTTACCATCCGGCGCCGCAACGAGCGTTTTTCGATTATTGGCGAGAAATCCGCGTTGACCGCGGACGCCATCCGCCATTTCTATGCAATGGCACGCGAACCGCTGTCGGTCGACGAAATTCAGCTTGGCCTGATCGAACTGATCAACGCGCCGGTGCGGCGCATCGCGCGTGCTGCCGAAGGTCCGGTCGATGGCCCGCAACTGCTTACGCGCAAGACCGAACTGCATGGGCGTACGCCGCGTCAGGTGGCCTACCTCAAGGCGATCCAGGAGCATGACATCACCTTCGGCATCGGCCCGGCCGGGACCGGCAAAACTTATCTGGCGGTGGCCAGCGCGGTCGATGCCTTCGAGCGTGACCTGGTCGAACGCATCATTCTGACCCGACCCGCCGTCGAGGCCGGCGAACGCCTCGGTTTCCTGCCCGGCGACCTGACCCAGAAGATCGATCCCTATCTGCGACCGCTTTATGACGCTCTCTACGACCTGATGGGCCACGACCGCGTCAGCAAGCTGCACGACAAGCATGCGATCGAGATCGCGCCGTTGGCCTTCATGCGCGGGCGCACGTTGAACCACGCATTCATCATCCTCGACGAGGCGCAGAACACGACGCCTGAGCAGATGAAGATGTTCCTGACCCGCATCGGCATCGGCGCCAAGGCCGTGGTCACCGGAGATCTCACCCAGATCGACTTGCCTAAAGGCCAGAAGAGCGGCCTGCGTGAAGCCCGTGACATCCTGAAGGGCGTGCGCGGACTGGCATTTACCGAATTCATGAAGGAGGACGTGGTCCGTCACCCGCTGGTCGCCCGCATCGTCGCCGCCTATGAGTCGCAGAGCAAGCAAACTCCTTGACCTCGCGGTGCAATATGCCTGCAGGCGCGAAGGCTTGCCGTTGCGCGCCGATTTCGTGCGCTGGGCGCGGGCCGCGCTGACGGATAGCGGTCAGGTCGCCATCCGCCTGGTCGACGAGGATGAGGGCCGGAGGCTCAACAAAGCGTATCGCGGCAAGGGCCACGCGACCAACGTTCTGTCCTTCCCTTATGAAACCGAGCCGCTGCTGATGGGCGACCTCGTCATCTGTCCGACCGTGGTGGCGCGCGAAGCGGCCGAGCAGGGCAAGCCGCTGGCGGCGCACTACGCGCACCTGACGGTGCATGGTATGCTCCACCTGCGCGGTTGGGATCACGAGAACGAAGGCGATGCCCAAGCGATGGAAGACGAAGAAAGGAAGATTCTCGCCGCGCTGGGTTATCCCGACCCTTATGCCGCCTAGACGCCATGGACAATGACAGCAAACCTGGCCTGATCGAACGGTTGGCCGCGCTACTGCTGGGAATGCCCGGAGATCGCGGGCAACTGGCCGAGATTCTGCGCGGGGCCTACGAGCGCAACCTGATGGACGCCGATGCGCTGGCCATCATCGAGGGCGCGCTGGCCGCCGCGGAAACCCGGGTCAGCGACGTCATGGTTCCGCGCGCCCTGATGGAAGTCGTCGACATCAATGCGCCGATGGCCAGGATCATCCCCTTCGTCATCGAAACCGCCCATTCGCGCTTTCCGGTGATCGATGGCGACCGCGACAATGTGCTGGGGGTCATGCTGGCCAAGGACCTGCTACGGATCCACGTCGAAGCGGATTTCGATCTTCGTGCCTGGCTGCGGCCGGTGGTCTACATTCCCGAAGCTAAACGCCTAAACGTGCTGCTGCGCGAGTTCCGCGTCTCGCGCAATCACATGGCCATCGTCGTCAATGAATACGGTAGCGTCGCCGGGTTGGTCACCATCGAGGATGTGCTGGAGCAGATCGTCGGCGATATCGAGGATGAGTATGACTTCGACGAAGCCTACGAGAACATTCGACTCGATTCGCCCGGTTGCTGGCGCGTCAAGACGCGGACCGAGATCGCGGACTTCAACCAGGCTTTCGGCACCAGTTTCCCGGATGCCGAGTTCGACACGGTGGGCGGCCTGATCCTGCGCAATCTCGGTCGCGTGCCCAAGCGCAACGAAGTCATCGACGTGGACGGTATCCGCTTCCAGGTGCTGCGCGCCGACAGTCGACGGCTGTACACGCTGCTGGTCACCCCGCCACCCGAACCGCGACCCGGTGTCGACGACAAGACTGCCTGAGCGGGCGTCTTTCCGCCTTGCTCCGGCGACCCTGATCGGCGCCGGCGGCGTTCTCGGCTTTGCCCCGTTTGGTCTGTTCTGGCTGGCGCCGGCGGTCTGGCTGGGATTGTTCGTCCTGCTGCGGCGCACGGATTCCCCGCGCGAGGCGGCATTGAGCGGGCTTGCCTTCGGCCTTGGCTTCTTCCTGACCGGGGTTTCCTGGGTCTACGTGAGCCTCTCGGTCTTCGGAGGCATGCCGTGGTGGCTGGCCGGGATCGCCGCCTTCCTGTTCTGTGCCGTGATGGCTGTCTTCCCGGCGCTGGCCGGCTGGATCTTCAAGCGCTGGCAGCCGGTGGACCCTTGGCGACAGGCGCTGTTCTTTGCTGCCCTGATTGCTGCGGTCGACTGGCTTAGAAGCTGGATTTTCACCGGCTTCCCGTGGCTGGTCGCCGGTTACTCGCAGGCGCCGCCCAGTCCGCTGGCCGGGTTCGCACCCTTGCTCGGCGTGCATGGTCTGTCGCTGCTCGTGGCGCTATGCGGTGCCCTGCTGTTGCGCTGGAAATCCGGACTGGCCTTTCTCGCCGTGACTGCCGCTATCGGGCTCGGCCTGCAACAGGTGCCGTGGACGGAGCCCGTCGGTGAGCCGATCAGCGTGGCGCTGATCCAGGGCAACATCCCGCAGGAAATGAAGTTCCGGCCGGAGGCCTTCCTCCGCACCCTGAATCTTTACCAGCGCCTGGTCGCGGAAAATCCGGCGCAACTGACGTTGCTTCCGGAAACCGCGGTTCCCGCCTTTTTCGACCAACTCCCGCCGGATTATGCCGAATTTCTGAAGTCGACCGCGCAACGACACGGCGGTGATCTCGTCTTCGGCACCATCACTGGTCAGGGCGAACATTACTGGAACAGCGCGGTCAGCCTCGGCGTTTCGCCAACCCAGAGTTACAGCAAGACCCACCTGGTGCCTTTCGGCGAGTTCGTTCCGCCCGGCTTCTCGTGGTTCATGCGTCTCGCCAGCATTCCCATGTCGTCGTTCTCGCGCGGGCCGGAAAAGCAGCCACCGCTTGCCGTCGCCGGCCAGCAGCTCGCGGTCAACATTTGCTACGAGGACGTTTTCGGTGAGGAAATCATCCGCTCCCTGCCCCGGGCCGGAATTCTTGCCAACCTGTCGAACACTGCCTGGTTCGGACGCTCGCTGGCTCAGCCGCAGCATCTGCAGATCGCCCGCATGCGTGCTGTCGAAACCGGGCGCCCGATGCTGCGCGCGACCAACACCGGCATGACGGCCGTGATCGGTGCCGACGGTAAGATCCAGGCAATCCTTCCGGCGTTCACGCAGGACGTGCTCCACTCCGAGATCCGTGCGCATCAGGGAATGACGCCCTACGCGCGCTACGGCAATCTCGTCTTTCTGCTCCTGGTCGGCGTCTGCGTGCTGGTCAGCCGACAGCCGCAGCGACGCCGCTAGGGCAGTCGCGTCAGGCCCGGAAGCGCTGGCCGGCCTGTTCCAGGCGCTGCTTTTCAGCAAGCACCCTGGACGAATAACGGCGCTCCGGGTCGTTGAGTGCGCCGCCGAATTGCTGCAGACCAGTCTCGACACCACCGGTGCGGCGGATCGACTCGTGCAGCACCTTGGCGCCAACGCGGACGTTGGTCACCGGATCGAGGAACGCCAGACGGTCGGCCTCCTCAGGCAGTTTGTCCATGTGATAGCGGGGGACTACCTGCATCAGGCCCTTGGCTCCGACGACGCTCTGCGAGAACGGATTGAACCCGGACTCGACGCCGATGACGGCGATGATCAGGAGCGGATCGAGCCGCAGTTCCTTCCCAGCTGCCTGAGCGGTGGCGAAGATCGGCTCGAGTGCCTCGGTCGACACGCGATAGCGCCTTGAAACATAGTCGAGGGCGCCGCGCATCTTCGGGCTCAGCGCAGGCGCCGATTGCTCGGCGGGCGCCGCGAACTGGCTCGCTTCCTCTTCGGCATCCGTCAGCTCGGGGGAGGGAATCAGGGTCTTCAACCCGTCGATCAGGCCCGAGTGGCCGGCTTGCAGACCGACAAGGCCTGTGAGGAAAACCAGCCCGGCAACCATCAGGAACTTCTGAAGCAGGGAAAAAAAGGCTAACGAAGCCCGCAGAAAAGCAGTCGTAGCGAACATGCGACCTCCTTGACTGTTGCCACTGTCGAAAGACATCCGCGACAGCGAACGGTTACAGGGGGAACGACACCGGCGAGCCACAGGAACAGTCTCCTGCGGCCCGGTGTGGCGCCGCGTTTGGCGCACACAACAGCCGATGTTGCACCGCAACACTTAGAACATGATATTGATTATATTGAGTTTGGTCAAATGCAGGACTAGAGGGCGGCACCTAAGCCGCGGTGTAGCGATGCCACGCGACGAAGATCGGCCGCGCACAAGGACCGCGGATGGCGTCGCCTTTCGGGACCGCCGGCAATGCGCGGGCACGATCCGGGCGGCCTGCCGGAAAGGGCCAAAAGCTAGTAAAATTCAAAGTCTTCCGTCCTTCCGAGCGTGTCCGATGACCACCAGCAATAAACCGACGTTTCAGGAAGTCATCCTGCGCCTGCAGGAATACTGGGACGACTATGGTTGCGCGCTGTTGCAACCTTACGACATGGAAGTTGGAGCCGGCACCAGCCACACGGCGACCTTCCTCCGCGCCATCGGCCCCGAACCGTGGAACGCCGCCTACGTGCAACCGTCGCGCCGCCCCAAGGACGGCCGTTACGGCGAGAACCCGAATCGCATGCAGCACTACTACCAGTACCAAGTGGTGCTGAAGCCAGCGCCGGAGAACATCCTCGAGCTCTACCTCGGCTCGCTCGAAGCCCTCGGCTTTGACCTCAGGAAGAACGACGTGCGCTTCGTCGAGGACGACTGGGAAAACCCGACCCTGGGTGCCTGGGGCCTCGGTTGGGAAGTCTGGATGAACGGAATGGAAGTGACGCAATTCACCTACTTCCAGCAGGTCGGCGGCATCGACTGCAAGCCGATCACCGGCGAAATCACCTACGGCATCGAACGTCTGGCCATGTACCTGCAGGGCGTCGAGAACGTCTTCGACCTGACGTGGACGCAAGGCCTGACCTACGGCGATGTCTATCACCAGAACGAGTTCGAGCAGTCGGCCTACAATTTCGAGCACAGCGACGTGGAATTCCTGTTTCACGCCTTCGGCGCCCACGAGAAGCAGGCGCAGCACCTGATGGGCGCCCAACTGGCGCTGCCGGCCTACGAGCAGGTGCTGAAAGCGGCGCATACCTTCAACCTGCTCGACGCCCGCGGCGCCATTTCGGTGACCGAGCGCGCCGCCTACATCGGCCGCATCCGCAACCTGGCGCGTGCCGTTGCCCAGAGTTACCTGGAAAGCCGCGCCCGCCTCGGCTTCCCTATGGCGCCCAGGGAATGGGCCGCCGAAGTCCTCGCCCAGATCGAAAAGAAAGCCGCCTGATCATGTCGTCCAAGAACCTGCTCGTTGAACTGTTCGTCGAGGAACTGCCGCCGAAGGCGCTGAAAATAATGGGTGAAGTCTTTGCGGACAAGCTTCTGAACCAACTGATTCGATACAACCTTAAACTCCGCGATCCCCGCGGAGTGAAATCATTTGCAAGCCCTCGCCGCTTAGCTGCGTTTATCCCGGAAGTTGAAAGCCAAGCCCCAGATACCCAAGAAGCAAAAAAATTGATGCCGGTCGCCGTCGGTCTCGATGCCAACGGCAACGCGACACCGGCGCTGCTCAAGAAACTGGCAGCGCTGGGTGCTGACGGTGCTGCTGCGGCCAGCCTGCGCCGCGAAAACGACGGCAAGGTCGACGTGCTTTTCTACGACAGCCTTGCCAAGGGCGCGACGCTGGCCGAGGGGCTGCAGAAGGCCCTTGAAGTGGCGGTCGCCGGATTGCCGATCCCCAAGGTGATGAGCTACCAGTTGCAGGATGGTTGGAGCAGTGTCAATTTTGTCCGTCCGGCGCACAAGCTTGTGGCGCTGCACGGCGCCGATGTCGTCCCGGTCTCCATCCTCGGCCTGAACTCGGGCCGCGAAACGCGGGGTCACCGCTTCGAAGCCGCCGTCGATCCGGTCGTCATTGCCGATGCCGACAGTTACGCCGAGGTGCTGAGACGTGATGGCGCGGTGATCGCCAGCTTCGCCGAGCGCCGCGGCGAGATTGCCCGCCAGGTGTCCGACGCTGCCGCCAAGGCCGGTCCTGACCTGACGCCGGTCGAGGATGATGCGCTGCTCGATGAAGTCACCGCGCTGGTCGAGCGCCCGAATGTGCTGGTCGGCCAGTTCGAGGAGGAATTCCTTTCCGTACCGCAGGAATGCCTCATTCTCACGATGAAGGCCAACCAGAAATACTTCCCGCTGCTCGACAGGACCGGCAAGCTGAGCAACAAGTTCCTCGTCGTCAGCAACATCAACCCGGCCGATCCGTCCGCCGTGATCGGCGGCAACGAGCGCGTCGTCCGGCCGCGTCTGGCCGATGCCAAGTTCTTTTTCGAACAGGACCGAAAGAAGACGCTGGAATCACGTGTCCTCGGCCTGGCCAAGGTCGTCTATCACAACCGGCTGGGCACCCAGGGCGAACGCGTCGAGCGCGTCTGCGTCATCGCCAAGGCGATCGGCGAGCAACTCGGCGGCGAAGGCCTTGCGTTGCAGGCCGAACAGGCCGCCCTGCTGGCCAAGGCCGACCTGCTGACCGACATGGTCGGCGAGTTCCCCGAACTGCAGGGCATCATGGGACGCTACTACGCCCTGCACGATGGCCTCTCCAGCGACATAGCCGATGCCATCGAAGACCACTACAAGCCACGTTTCGCCGGCGATAGCCTGCCGCGCGGCCTAGTCGGCACAGTCGTTGCGCTGGCCGACAAAGTGGAAACACTTTTTGGTATGTTTAGCATCGGCCAAGTTCCCACAGGCGACCGCGACCCATTTGCGCTGCGGCGGCATGCGCTTGGGCTCATCCGTATGTTGGCTGAAAACGATCTCGATTTGGAACTTAGGGCGCTGATCGATATAGCTGCAACAATTTATGGCTCAGCAGTATTCGGCTCAGCACCAACTCCCTCAGCCGCTGTTCAGCATACAGCTAGCGGTCTATTCTCAGTTAGCGTGACCGGCAAAGCTGGCGCGCCAATTGATCCCAATGCATCAAGCCTACTCGCTGACTTCATCTACGACCGCCTCGCCGGCAACCTGCGCGAGCAGGGCTACAGTGCCCAAGAGGTCGATGCCGTGGTCAGTCAGCGTCCGCAGCGTCTGGGCGACATTCCCAAACGCCTGGCCGCCGTCCGCGCTTTTGCCGCCCTGCCCGAATCCGCGGCTCTCGCCGCTGCCAACAAGCGGGTAGGCAACATCCTGAAGAAGGCCGAGAACGCAGTCGAAGACGTGGTTGACACCGGATTGCTCAAGGACGGCGCCGAGATCGCGCTGCACGGTGCCTTGGTCGACGTCGTTCCCCGCGCCGATGCCGCCTTCGAAACTGGCGACTATGGCGAATCGCTCCAGGTGCTGGCCGCGCTGCGCGCCCCGGTCGACGCCTTCTTTGACGGCGTCATGGTCAATGCCGACGATCCGGCCCTGCGCGCCAACCGCCTTGGCCTGCTCGCCAAGCTGCACGGCGCGATGAATCGGGTGGCCGATATTTCGAAGCTGTCCGCTTAACCCCGGAAAGGCCAGGCCATGAAACTCGTCATTCTCGATCGCGACGGCGTCATCAATTTCGATTCCCCCCAGTTCATCAAGTCCCCGGCGGAATGGAAGCCGATCCCCGGCAGCCTGCACGCCATCGCACGGCTGAACCAGAATGGCTATCACGTGGTCATCGTGACCAACCAGTCGGGCATCGGGCGCAGCCTGTTGGACATGGAGGCACTGAACGCCATCCATGAAAAGATGCACAAGGCGCTGTTTGCCGCCGGCGGCCGCATCGACGCCATCTTCTATTGCCCGCATACGGCCGATTCGGCCTGTGAATGCCGCAAACCCAAGCCCGGGATGTTCAAGCGCATTTCCGAAACCATGAATGTCGATCTCAAGGGCGTCCCGTCGGTCGGCGATTCGCTGCGCGACCTCCAGGCCTCCGCTGCGGCAGGCTGCCTGCCGATGCTGGTGCGTACCGGCAAGGGTCCGCTGACACTGGAAGAGGGCAATCTTCCCGAAGGCACCGAGGTCTTCGACGATCTGGCGGCGGCGGTCGACTGGATTGTGGCGGCGAAAAGGAAATGAACATTCTCCGTTCCGTCCTGTTCGCCGTCTGGGGCGGGTTGTGGACCCTGCTGGTCGCCCCCATGGTGATCATTGCCGCCATTGTCCTGCGCGGGCTCTGGGGTTATCACTTCGGTAAGCTGTGGCGCCTCGGCATCCAGTGGGGCGTCGAGAACCTGCTCGGCATCCGGCCCCGGGTGGTTGGCCTCGAGAACATGCCGCCGGAGCCCTGCATCATCCTTTCCAAGCACCAGTCGGCCTGGGAAACGATGACCATTCAGGACTACGTTCCGCAGGGCGCCTACTGCGTTTTCGTGCTCAAGAAGGAGCTACTGCGCGTGCCGCTGATCGGCTGGGGGCTCGGTGCGATGAAGATGATCTCGATCGACCGCGCGGCCGGCAAGCAGGCGCTCGACCTGGTCGTCGAGCAGGGACGCGAGCGGCTGAAGAAAGGCTTTTACGTGATCATTTTTCCGGAAGGAACGCGCGTGGCGCCCGGCGAGACGCGGCGCTACAAGGCCGGCGGCGCCTACCTGGCGACCCAAGTTGGCTGCAAGGTGGTCCCGATCGCCCATAATTCGGGCGAACTCTGGCCGCGCCGGGCCTTCATCAAGAAACCCGGCATCGTCACCATCAGCATCGGCCCGGCTTTCGACGCAACCGGGATGACCGAAGCGGAAGTCAATCAGCGCGTCGAAACCTGGATAGAAGGCGAGATGCGCCGGATTTCCCCGCACCGCTACACGGATGCCAAGACCAGCGCCGGCTGAAGCGACGCGCCGCATCGCGATTGCCGGGCAGGCCGTGGACTACCATCTGCGGCGCAGCCGGCGGCGCACCATCGGCCTCGCCATCGACCAGCGCGGGCTGCGTGTCGGCGCGCCGCTGCAGGCGCGGCTCGGGGACATCGAGACCCTGATTCGCGAGCATGGGCAATGGGTCCTCGACAAACTCGCCGACTGGCGGAGCCGTCCCACGCCGGAAAGACTGGCCGTTACCGAGGGCGTGGTCATTTTTGCCCTGGGCGAGGCGTTGACCGTAACCGTCACTCCCGGCAGCCGCCAGCGCTGGCTGTTCAGCGACCAGAAGCTGCATCTATTCGTACCGCCGGCAGTCGAGGCCCGGGTGGTCCTTGAAAAGGCTCTGCGCGACAAGGCCCGGCGCCTGTTCGCCGAGCGGCTGGCCCATTACGCGCCGCAACTCGGCGTTCCGGCGCCGCCGCTACGCCTTTCGGCCGCGCGCACGCGCTGGGGCAGTTGCAGCCATCACGGCGGGATTTCGCTGAACTGGCGCCTGATCCTGATGCCGCTGCCGGTCGTCGATTACGTCGTCGCCCACGAACTGGCGCACCTGAAGGAAATGAACCACAGCCCGGGCTTCTGGTCTGTGGTAGAGCAACTTTGTCCCGACTGGCGGGCGCGCCGGCTCGAACTGCGCCAGCTCGCTCGCCAGATTCCCCAAATCTAGAAACCAGGAAAATTCGGCATGCGCATCCTGCACACCATGATCCGCGTCGGCGATCTCGATCGTTCGCTCGCCTTCTATACTGGCGTCCTCGGCATGCAGCTATTGCGTCGCAGCGACTATCCGGAAGGCCGGTTCACGCTGGCCTTCGTCGGCTATGGGTCGGAAAGCGAAGGCGCCGTGCTCGAACTGACCCACAACTGGGATACCGCGGCCTATGACCTCGGCAACGGTTACGGGCATGTGGCCCTCGCCGTGCCGGATGCCGCTGCCGCCTGCGCCGCCATCCGCCAGCGCGGCGGCAAGGTGGTGCGCGAAGCCGGACCGATGAAACATGGCAAGACCATCATCGCCTTCGTCGAAGACCCGGACGGCTACAAGATCGAGCTGATCGAAAGAGGCGCCGCGAATTCTTGACCTGTCTGTTTGCGGTTTCCAATGCCGCATGATGATCCCATGACCATGTTTTTTTCCTACGCTGATCTTGTGTCCGAGTGAAGCGGGAATGTTGCATTTTCTTGCGCGCGCTTTTGTTTTGTTGCAGAATAACCCAATGATTTATCGGCGTTCTTTGATCCGCTACCAGTAGGCAACAGGTGCCAAACAGTATTCGGGGTGCAGGCGTCGGGGGGTCGCGATTCCTCGCCGGGGCGATGCTGCTTTCCGGAGTCTGCGTCGATAAACTCAGGGCCATCCATGATGAAATACCTCCTGCTCATTGCTCTCGTCGCCGGGATCTGGTGGGCCTGGAAAAAACGTGTGCAACGTCCGGCACCAAGGCCGCCAAGAGAAATCCCCGATCCTGAACTGATGGTCGTTTGCGCGCACTGCGGCGTGCATCTGCCGCAAAGCGACAGCATCAAGGCGAACGGCGCTCATTTCTGTTGCGAGGCGCATCGCCTGGCGGCAAATCCGCCAGCGACCAATGGCTGACTGGCTGGCGACAACCTGGGAGGCCAGTTGGCGTCCCTTCCAGTACTTCAACCTCTACCGCCTGATTCTCGCCTGCCTCGCGCTGCTGGCCGCCCTGTGGCCGCAGAGCTGGATTTCCGTGCTTCACGTTGCCGATACGCCGCTGTTCCTGCCGGCCACGGGAGTCTACCTGCTGGTCGTTGTTACGGGCTTCCTCGCTTCGATTCACTGGCAGCACCGTTTCAACTTCCAGCTTTCAGTTCAGGTGCTGGCCGACGTTCTGGCGCTGGGCCTGCTGATGTTCGCCGGCGGCGGTGTTAGCAGCGGCATTGGCACCCTCCTCCTGGTCTCGCTGGCGACCGCCAGCTTGGTCGGGCGGGGCCGCCTGGTGCTTTTCTACGCCGCGCTGGCCACGCTGGTTACGCTGGGGGGGCAGGTTGTCGTTGTACTGGTGCGTGGGCTTGAACCCGCAACGATCGTCCAGGCCGGCCTCCTGTCCGCGGGCTTTTTTGCCACGGCGATTCTCGCGCGTCTGCTCGGGCAGCGTTTGATGGTCAACGAGGAACTCGCCCGACAGCGCGGCATCAGTCTGGAAAACCAGAGCAGAATCAGCCAGCGCGTCATCGAGCGGATGCAGGATGGGGTTCTAGTTGTAGGCAATACCGGACAGATCGAGCGGCACAATCCGATGGCGGCGGAAATGCTCGGCGCAGCCCCCGCGCCCGGTGCGGAACTTTCAAGTTATTGTCCGGCGCTGGCTATCGCGCTGGCGGACTGGAAAGTATCGCGGGCGGTTGCGACAACTGAATTCAAGTTGCCGGCGGGGGGCGAACTGCGCGCGCGCTTCGAGCAGACGAGCAGTAGTGCAGGCGAAGTCCTTGTTTTTCTCGAGGATCTGGGGCGTATTCAGGAGCGTGCCCAGCAGCTGAAACTGGCTGCACTCGGACGGTTGACCGCAAGCATCGCCCATGAAATCCGCAATCCCTTGTCGGCCATTGGCCACGCCGGCGAGTTGCTGCGCGAGGAAAGACGGGGCGCGATGCAGGAGCGTCTGCTGAAGATTGTCGCCGACAACGTGGCGCGCCTCGACCGGATCGTCGCGGATGTTCTCGAACTCGGCAGGCGTGACCGCATGCAGGCCGAGGCACTGCCCCTGGAGCAGTTCTGCACCCAGTTCGTCGAGAGTTTCGAAGGCGTCCTGGGTGTCGCGCCGGGCATTATCAGCCTTGAGATGGACAGCGAACCCTCGCTCTGCTTCGACCGGACCCACCTGCACCAGATATTGTGGAACCTGCTCGGAAATGCCGTTCGCCATGCTAGCGGTGCTCCGGGCAGCGTGCGCCTGCGGGCAAGCGCCTGCGCAGGAACGGTCGAACTGCATGTCATCGACGACGGTGGCGGGGTGCCGGACGAGGCAAGGGCACAGATATTCGAGCCATTCTTCACCACCCATCACCTTGGGACAGGGCTCGGCCTCTTCATTGCCCGTGAGTTGTGCACTGCGAACGGAGCTACGCTCGACCTGGCTTCCGATCCCGGTCATGGCCATTTCATCATTGTTGGGAGAAGCGACACATGTCTGTTGCCCGAAGCGAACGGCGCCCCCGGGGGGAGTTGAACCGGGTTCTCGTCATTGATGACGAGCCCGATATCCGTGAACTGATCGACCTCACCCTGTCGCGGATGGGATTGGCGGCCGCCTGCGTTGGTACGGTTGGCGAGGCTCGGGCCTGTCTTGCCGAAGGTGATTTCCAGTTGTGCCTTACTGACATGCGACTGCCCGACGGCAACGGACTCGATGTCGTCCGCTATATCACCGAACATCATGCGCAGATGCCGGTGGCGGTGATCACCGCTTTCGGCAGCACCGAGAATGCGGTGGCGGCCCTCAAGGCGGGCGCCTTCGATTATCTGGCCAAGCCGGTCGGTCTTGAACAATTGCGTGCCCTGGTCAAGTCGGCACTGCGCGTGTCGGATGGTGAAGGCGGCGACAATCCCCTGCAGTCGCTGACCGGCGAATCGTCGGCGATGCAGCAGGTGAGGGCGTTGATCGAGAAACTGGCGCGCAGTCAGGCGCCCATCTATGTCTCCGGGGAATCGGGCAGCGGCAAGGAACTGGCCGCTCGCCTGATCCACACACGCAGTGCGCGTAGCGGCGGCCCCTTCGTTCCGGTCAACTGCGGCGCCATCCCAGAAAACCTGATGGAGAGCGAATTCTTCGGCTATCGCAAGGGTGCCTTTACCGGTGCCGACAGCGATCGTGACGGCTTTTTCCAGGCGGCCAGCGGCGGGACGCTGTTTCTCGACGAGGTCGCCGATCTACCGCTGGCCATGCAGGTCAAGCTGCTGCGGGCGATTCAGGAAAAACGGGTGCGCAAGGTCGGTACGGCGACCGAGGAACCGGTCGATGTACGCATCATCTGCGCCACGCATCGGAGCCTGCGCGACGGGGTCGAGAGAGGAAGCTTCAGGCAGGATCTCTACTACCGCCTGAATGTCATCGAACTGCGCATGCCTTCGCTGCGCGAACGGGTGGAAGACATCCCGGTGCTCGTTGACTCCCTGCTGAAGAAGCTTTGTGGCGGGTTGGTTCCGCGGATTTCCGCTGCCGCCCTGCGGGCGCTGGCCGACTATCCGTTTCCGGGCAATGTGCGCGAACTGGAGAATGTGCTGGAACGGGCGATGGCACTTTGTTCAGGCGACACGATCGAAACCGGGGACCTGCAGCTCGCGCCCGATGAAATGGGGGGCGAGACGCCGGGGCGGGGTAGCGAGACGCTCGATGACTACCTCAACCGGCTGGAGCGTCAGGCAATTCTCGAGGCCCTGCAGAAGACCGAGGGGAATCGCACGGCGGCCGCGCGGCTGCTTGGCGTGACCTTCCGTTCGCTGCGCTACCGGCTGGAACGCCTGGGCGTCGAATGAGCGGCTGGCGGGGCGAGGGCTGGCTGGAAGGTGTCGATTGGCTGCCGTCGCCGAACTTTGGCGAGCGGCCGCGCGATGAAGCGGTTTCTCTGATCGTCGTGCACAGCATCAGTCTGCCACCGCATGAGTTCGGCGGCGACTGGGTCGAGAGGTTCTTCCTCAATCAGCTCGACCCGCAGGCCCATCCCTATTTCGCGACCATTGCCGAAGCGCAGGTCTCGGCGCATTTCTATGTCCGGCGCGACGGGCGGGTCATCCAGTTCGTCGGTTGCGAGCGGCGTGCCTGGCATGCCGGGCATTCGCAGTGGTACGGGCGCGGGAATTGCAATGATTACTCCGTGGGCATCGAACTCGAAGGCAGCGATCGCCGGTCCTTCACCGTAGCGCAATATGCCTCCTTGTGGAGTCTGGTCGATGTCCTGCGCGAGCGTTATCCGATCGCCGCGATGGCCGGCCACTGCCATGTAGCCCCGGGCCGGAAGACCGACCCGGGGCCGTGTTTCGACTGGGCAGCGGTTCGTCAACGCTACCCGATGCTCGAATTACCGCCTGAAGTAGCGGCGTAGGCGGTCGACGGCCTCGGCCAGGCGGTCGATGCCGGTCGTGTAGGCAAAGCGGATGTGCTTTTCCGGCGTATTGCTGCCGAAATCGAGCCCCGGCGTCGCCGCCACGCCAACCTTTTCGAGCAGATCGCGGGCCAGCTCGAAGCTGTCGTCGCACAGTCCCGAGCAGTCGCAATAGAGATAAAAGGCGCCCTGGGGCCGGGCGGTAATCCGGAAGCCGACACTTGCTAGCGCCGGCGCCAGAAAATCCCGGCGCTTCCTGAACTCGCCGCGCCGCATTTCGAGGATGGCAATGGTTTCCGGCGCGAAGGCGGCCAGCGCCGCGTGCTGGGCCGGCGTCGACGGGCAAAGCACGAGATTCTGGGCCAGTTTCTCGACGTCGCGCACGTAGGCTTCGGGAATGACCATCCAGCCCAGGCGCCAGCCGGTCATCTGGAAATACTTGGAAAAACTGTTGATGACCCAGATGTCGTCGCCGGCCGCGCAGGCAGTGGGGGCGTCGGCTTCATAGGTGAGGCCGTGGTAGATCTCGTCGACCAGGAAATGCCCATCCTTCACGCGGCAAACATCGGCCAGTGCAGCGATCTCGGCGGCCGTGAGCAGGGTGCCGGTCGGGTTGGCGGGCGAGGCGACGAGCAACCCGGCGGTCCTGGCGCTCCAGTGCTGGCGCAGCAGTTCGGGGGTTGGTTGGAAATTGGTGTCGGGTCCGACCGGGATGTTCTTCGGTCGACCTTCGTAAACCCGCAAAATGTGGCGATTGCACGGGTAGCCGGGGTCGGCCAGCAGCCATTGGCTGCCAGGCTCGGCGAGGCAGGCGAAGGCGAGGTTGAGTGCGCCGGAGGCGCCGTTGGTGACGGCGATCTGGGCGGCCGGCACGGCGATGCCGTAGCGACTCTGGTAGAAGCCGGAAATGGCTTCGCGCAGCTCGGGCAGGCCGAGCGCCTGGGTGTACAGCGTTTTGCCTTGTTTTATCGCGTCGACCGCGGCATTTGCAATCGGCTCCGGCGTCGGAAAATCCGGCTCGCCGACTTCCATGTGAATGATGTCGCGGCCCTCCGCTTCGAGTTGACGGGCGCGGGTCAGGAGTTCGACGACGTGGAAAGGCGCAATGTCGGCGAGGCGCCGGGCGGGGCGGTACATGGCAGTCTCCAAAACAAACGGCCACCCGCAGGTGGCCGCTTCATCATGGCTTGTTGGCGGATATCAGGCGGCGTCCTTGAAGATGCCCATTTCGAACAGTTCGCGCTTGAGAACCAGTTCGCGCGGCATTTTTCCGCCCATCTTGTCGAACCATTCCTTATGGCCAGCCAGTTCGGTCTTCCAGGCATCAGGATCGATCTGGCTGAGGGCTTCAAAATCGGCCTTGTTGATGTCGAGACCGGTCCAGTCAATATCCTCGAATTTCGGCATCCAGCCCAGCGTGGTTTCCTTGGCGCCAACGGTACCTCTGCAACGCTGGACAATCCACTTGAGGACGCGCATGTTGTCGCCGAAGCCCGGCCACATGAATTCACCATCATCGTTGAGGCGGAACCAGTTCACGCAGAAGATCTTTGGCGTCGCATCGACGGCCTTGCCCATCTTCAGCCAATGGTTGAAGTAGTCGCCCATGTGGTAGCCGCAGAAAGGCAGCATGGCAAACGGGTCACGGCGGACAACACCCTGTTGACCGAAAGCGGCCGCGGTGGTTTCGGAGCCGAGCGTGGCGGCCATATAGACGCCGTAATTCCAGTTGAACGCCTGATAAACCAGCGGCACGGTGGTGGCGCGACGGCCGCCGAAGATGAAGGCCGAAATCGGCACGCCTGCGGGATCTTCCCAGGCTTCGTCAACGGACGGGCACTGGCTGGCCGGGGCGGTGAAGCGGGAGTTGGCGTGGGCGGCCTTCTTGCCGGCCTTGCCGTCTTCCGGGGTCCAGTCGTTACCCTGCCAGTCGATCAGGTGGGCCGGGGCTTCCTTGGTCAGGCCTTCCCACCAGACATCGCCGTCATCGGTCAGCGCGACGTTGGTGAAGATGATGTTTTCCTTCAAGGTGGCCAAGGCGTTGAAGTTGGTCTTCTCGGAGGTGCCGGGAGCGACGCCGAAGAAGCCGGCTTCCGGGTTGATCGCATAGAAGCGGGTGACGCCATCCTTGTCGACGCGCGGCTTGATCCACGCGATGTCGTCGCCGATCGTTGTGATCTTCCAGCCGTCGAGTGACTTGGGCGGAATCAGCATGGCGAAGTTGGTCTTGCCGCACGCCGACGGGAAGGCGGCAGCGACATAGGTCTTTTCGCCTTGCGGAGATTCGACGCCGAGGATCAGCATGTGTTCGGCGAGCCAGCCCTGGTCACGCGCCATGTTGGAGGCGATGCGCAACGCGAAGCACTTCTTGCCGAGCAGGGCGTTGCCGCCGTAGCCGGAGCCGTAGGACCAGATCTCGCGGGTTTCCGGGTAATGAACGATGTATTTGACGGTCGGGTTGCACGGCCACTTGACGTCCTGCTGGCCCGGTTCGAGCGGCGCGCCGACGGTGTGCACGCAGGGGACGAATTCGCCATCGGTGCCGAGCACGTCGAAGACGGCCTTGCCCATGCGGGTCATGGTGCGCATGTTGGTGACCACATAGGCGGAATCGGTGATTTCGAAACCGATGTGGGCGATCGGCGAGCCGAGAGGACCCATGCTGAACGGGATGACATACATGGTGCGCCCCTTCATGCAACCCTTGAACAGGCCATTGAGGGTTTCGCGCATCTTGGCGGGCTCTTCCCAGTTGTTGGTCGGCCCCGCATCTTCCTTCTTCTCGGAGCAGATGTAGGTCCGGTCTTCGACGCGCGCCACATCCGACGGGTCGGAGAAGGCCAGGTAGGAATTCGGACGCTTGGCCTCGTTCAGCTTGATGAAGGTTCCGGCGTCTACCATTTCGCCGCACAAGCGGTCATACTCGGCTTGCGAGCCGTCAGCCCAGTGGATACGGTCGGGCTGGGTCAACGCGGCGATTTCGGCGACCCATTTCTTCAAGCCTTCGTGTTTGACGTAGTCAGGGGCATTCAACGGTGCGGTCATGGCAATGTCTCTCCAAGTTACTGAAATTGCGTGGTTTAACGCCAGTCGCCGGGAGGTGCCAGCAAGGCTCAAAGCGGCGAAGGGCCGTCGGCTGGGAACAGTTTCATTATGCCAGAGTGAGGAGCAAATATCCACCCGACTTTGACCGCTAAGTGATGTCCGCAAGTTGGCAGCAGTTCTGTACATGGTACAATATTGCGCTATTCAAAAAATCGTTTCACAATACGAAACGGAGGCAGACATGGATTCCAAGCAATTGCGCAAGGCAGCGCTCCACTATCACCGCCACCCCAGACCGGGCAAGATCGCCGTCACGCCGATCAAGCAACTGACCAACCAGTATGACCTGTCGATGGCCTACTCGCCCGGCGTTGCGTATGCCTGCGAGGAGATCGTCGCCCATCCGGGCGAAGCCAGCACGCTGACCTCGCGCGCCAATCTCGTCGGCGTCATCACCAACGGCACCGCCGTCCTCGGCCTCGGCCCGATCGGGCCGCTTGCCGCCAAGCCCGTCATGGAGGGCAAGGGCGTCCTCTTCAAGAAATTCGCCAACATCGACGTCTTCGACCTCGAAATCGACGAGCGCGACCCCGACAGGCTGATCGACACCATCGCCTCGCTCGAACCCACCTTCGGCGGGATCAACCTCGAGGACATCAAGGCCCCCGAGTGCTTCTACATCGAGAAAAAACTGCGCGAAAGGATGAGGATTCCCGTCTTCCACGACGACCAGCACGGTACGGCGATCGTCGTCGGCGCGGCGGTGCTGAATGGATTGCACCTGATCGGCAAGGACATCCGGACCGTGAAGATCGTCACCTCGGGCGCCGGCGCGGCGGCGCTCGCCTGCCTCGATCTGTTGGTGCTGCTTGGCGCACCGGTAGAAAACATCTGGGTGACCGACATCAAGGGCCTGGTCCATGAGGGACGGGTCGAGGACATGGACGAAATCAAGGCGCGCTATGCCAAGAAGACCGATGCGCGGACGCTGGGCGAAGTGATCGCCGGCGCCGACGTCTTTGTCGGCTTGTCGGCCGGTGGCGTGCTGAAGCCGGAGATGGTCGCCAGGATGGCTGCCCGGCCCCTGATCATGGCTCTTGCCAACCCGACGCCGGAAATCCTTCCCGACCTGGTCAGGAGTGTGCGCGACGACGCCATCATGTGCACCGGCCGTTCGGATTACCCGAACCAGGTCAACAATGTGTTGTGCTTTCCGTTTATCTTCCGTGGGGCGCTCGATGTCGGGGCGACGACGATCACCGAGGAGATGAAGATGGCCGCCGTCAAGGCCATTGCTGAACTGGCGCGCGCCGAGCAGTCGGATGTGGTCGCCTCGGCCTATGGCGAGAAGGTCTCGGGTTTCGGTCCGGAATACCTGATCCCGAAGCCCTTCGACCCCCGGCTGATCGTCAAGATCGCGCCGGCGGTGGCCAGGGCCGGCATGGACTCGGGGGTCGCCACCCGACCGGTCAGGGACTGGGAAGCCTATGTCCAGGGCCTCAACGAATTCGTCTATCACTCCGGCATGATCATGAAGCCGGTGTTCTCGCGGGCCAAGGCGGCCCCAAGGCGCATCGTCTTTGCCGAGGGCGCAGACGAACGCGTGCTGCGCGCGGTGCAGGTGGTTTGCGACGAGCGCATTGCTCGTCCGATTCTGATTGGCCATCCCAGAGAAATTGCGCGGCGCATCGAAGCCGCCGGCTTACGTATCCGCCAGGGCGACGATTATGAGGTGATTCATGCCGATGAATCGGAATTCTTCGACAGCCATTTCGATGAGTTCTGGCAGATCTATCACGGTCTGACCGAGCGCAAGGGGGTCTCGCCGGACTTCGCCCGCCGCGAGGTGCGCCGTCGGGCGACCCTGTATGGTGCGTTGATGGTCCGTCTCGGTTATGCCGATGGCTTGATCTGCGGCACTTTCGGGCGCCATGAAACGCATCGCCAGTATGTACAGAACGTGATCGGCACCCAAACGGGGCTGGATCGCTACTACACGATGAATCTGCTGATGCTGCCGGGCCGCACCGTATTCATCGCCGATACCTACGTCAATTACGACCCGAGTGCCGAGCAGTTGGCCGACATGACGCTGCTTGCCGCCGCCGAGATCCGCAACTTCGGCATGGTGCCGAAGGTTGCGCTCCTCTCGCATTCGACCTTCGGTACCGAGGACACGCCGACTGCCGTCAAGATGCGGCAGACGCTGGCGTTGCTCAATCAGCGTGCTCCCCGGCTGGAGGTGGATGGCGAGATGCATGGCGATGCCGCGCTCGACGAGCAGATCCGCCTCGCCGCCTTCCCCAATTCGCGGCTCAAGGGGCAGGCCAACCTGCTGATCATGCCGACGCTCGACGCCGCCAACATCTCGTTCAATCTGCTCAAGGTCGCAGCCGGCGACAACCTGACCGTCGGGCCCGTCCTCCTCGGTGCAGCACGCCCGGTGAACATTCTGACGCCGACGGCTACCGTGCGCCGCATCGTCAACATGACAGCTCTGACCGTCGTTAACGCGGTGTGACAATTCGCCTGAGGTTATAGCGCTATCTGTCTATTTTTATTGATTTTTGCATTTCGTCTGCTAAACTGGGATAGAATTCGCACGGAACAGGCTGGAGGTAGCAGATGAAACAAGCATTCAAGGTAGCGGTGCTGGTCGGGGCCTTGCTCGGTCTCGGCGTGGGCGGCCAGACCCATGCGGCAACCGACACGAAAAAAACGCAGCCGGTAGCCAAGAAGACCGATTCAAAGGCGAGCGCGGGCGCCACGAAGACGGCGAGGACGGCACCGCCGCCGGCCGGGAAGCCGGTTGCGACCAAAGCCCCGAAGAAATCCGCCAGCGTCGCCGCCCAGAAGTCTACGGCCAAGCAGGCCAGCACTGGCCATCCCGGATCCAAGAAGTCAATGCGCAAGGTCAGCATGGCGGACGTCGATCCGGCCCACCTGGCACTCTACTCGGCCTCGGCACTGGTCATCGATCAGGAAACCGGACAGGCGATCATCGAGAAGCAGTCTGGCGCAGTCGTGCCGATCGCCTCGATCTCCAAGCTGATGACTGCGATGGTCGTTCTCGACGCCAAACTCGACATGAATGAAGTCATCACGATCGGTGACGACGATGTCGACGGCCTCAAGGGAACCCGTTCGCGGCTTCCGGTCGGCACGGCGATGACCCGCGAGACGGCCATGCTGCTGGCGCTGATGTCCTCGGAGAACCGCGCGGCCAATTCGCTGGGCCGTCATTATCCGGGCGGCATGCCCGCTTTCGTCCGGGCCATGAACCGGAAGGCGCAGGCGCTGGGCATGCTCAACTCGCGCTTCGAGGAACCGACCGGCCTGTCGA
>ERZ724513.308-NODE-308-length-22907-cov-8.288596_pt1 | contig 22907 bp, 20 predicted proteins | sample MGYA00376046_ERZ724513 | MGnify/ENA primary metagenome ERZ724513 (study PRJEB28724, sample SAMN07190883) | activated sludge metagenome | isolation source: activated sludge of sewage treatment plant in Hong Hong | place: Hong Kong | collected 2016-03-17 ...
CGCCGCTGTGGTCGTTCGCGCTGGCCGGCGTGGCGTTCGTCTTCTTGCGCGGCACGTTCAACATGGACGAGATGAAGTCCCAGCAGGAGCAACTCAAGCGCGAGCAGGACGCAGCCAAGAAGTCGTCCGGCGACAAGATCAAGGTGCAGCGGCCAAGTCGCTGAACGGCCGCCGGCAAGCGCCTCGACAGTCCAGTCTGGGCGAGCCCGATCCCGTCGCGACAACGCGGCAACCCGCTGACCGCGTCGACGTTGCGCACCTTATGCCTCGTTGCGCATGGTGCACCCTGCGCAATGAGCCACGACCTGCGCAACGTCGACGAGGCGTAGCGGCACGGACTCCCTTGCCGCCTCGACGGGGTCGGCGGGCGGCGAATATCGGTAGTGAGATCGGTGGTGCGCCATGGTGCTCGGGGACCGACTATACTGGAGACACCGTTTCTGGAGGCGCCGCCCGGGTTACTTGAATGGACCGGTGGAGATGCGAGCCCATGACTGCCATCGATGCCGACACGCCGCCCACGACCTCTCGCCCTCGGGCGCGCGACGAGATCACGCGTCGCACGCGAAGTTTCACCGAGCTCGCCGCGGCCGTGCGCGAGCAGGGGCTGAACGCGCGTACGCGGTGGTTCTACTACTCGGTGTTCGGCGTTTTGCTGCTGGCCCTGGGCGGGGCCTTCACCGGGCTGGTGCTGCTGAAAGACTCGTGGTTCACGCTGCTGATCGCCGCCGCGCTGGGCGTGATCTTCACCCAGTTCGCCTTTCTCGGCCACGAGGCGTCCCACCGACAGGTGCTGAACTCGGGTCCGGCCAACGACCGGCTCGGACGGGTACTGGCGAGCTTCTTCGTCGGCATGAGCTACACGTGGTGGATGACCAAGCACACCCGTCACCACGGCAACCCGAACAAGGTCGGAAAAGACCCCGACCTGAAGTCCGACTTCGCCAGTTTCACCACCGACGACGCTGCCCAGAGCCGCGGTTTGAGGCGCTGGCTGACCCGCCGCCAGGGTTGGCTCTTCTTTCCGTTGCTCACGCTGCTCGGGTTCGACCTGCACAGCCAGTCGGTGCGTACCTTGCTCGGCCGCGGCCGGGTCGAGGGACGGGCGACAGAACTCGCTCTGCTCGGCACTAGGTTCGTTCTCTACCTTGGGCTGGTGTTCTGGCTGCTGCCCCTGGGCATGGCTTTCGCCTTCGTCGGCGTTCAGGTGTTGGTTTTCGGGTTGTACATGGGCATCACGTTCTCGCCTAACCACATCGGCATGCGCATCGTGCCGGCCAACTTGCGGCTCGACTTTCTCGACAAGCAGGTGCTCACCTCGCGCAATGTCTCGGGTGGCTCGTTCATCACCGCCCTGATGGGCGGGCTTAACTATCAGATCGAGCATCACCTGTTCCCGAGCATTCCGCGGCCGCATCTGGTCAAGGCGCGCCGTCTCGTGCTCGCCCACTGCCGCGAGCACGGTGTGCCCTATACCGAAACCGGGCTCGGTGAGGCACTCGCGATCGTGGTGCGCCACATGAACGACGTCGGCCTGACGGCCGCCCGGCGGTTCACCTGCCCGACCGCGGGTGCGATGGGCCGGGGCTGACACTCGCTCCTGCTGCCTGCGGGCGAACCGGGGGATCGGCTTTTGCGTGGGTGATCCGATCCGGCGCCGACGTTGCGCACTTTGTGGCTCGTTGCGCATGGTGCACCCTGCGCAATGAGCCACAACAGGCGCAATGTCGGCCGGACGGTCTCGACAAGCTCGGCCATGACGGCTCGACCAACGACGGCTCAGCCCAGCAGCGCGTTCACCATCGGCACCAGTTTCGCCTGGGTCTCGGCCAGCTCTTCGTCGGGGTCGGAGCCCTCGACGATGCCGCAGCCGGCGAACAGCCTGATCTGGCGGGGGTCGTCGGCGTCGATGATTCCGCAGCGCAGCGCGATCGCCCACTCGCCGTCGCCGCGCGCGTCGATCCAACCCACCGGACCCGAATAGCGGCCCCGGTCGAGGCCCTCGAGCTCGGCGATCGCCGCCCGGGCGACGGACGTGGGTGTGCCGCAGACCGCCGCGGACGGGTGCAGCGCCGCAGCCAGCCGCAAAGCCCCGGCCTTCTTGTGCGCCACGGCGGTGACGTCGGTGGCCAGGTGCAGCACGTTGGGCAGTTCCAGCACGTAGGGCGACTCGGGCACGTTCATGCCCGAACACAGCGGGGCCAACGACTCGGCCACCGAGGCGACCGCCAACTCGTGCTCGCCCAGGTTCTTGCTCGAACGGGCCAGGGCGGAGGCCAGCTTCAGGTCGGTCTCGTCCGACCCGCTGCGCCGAATCGTGCCGGCCAGAATGCGCGAGGTGGCCAGCCCGCGCTCCCGGCGGATCAGCATCTCGGGCGAGGCGCCGACCAGGCCGTCGATGCAGTACGTCCAGCAGCTCGGGTAGTCGCGGGCCAGAGTGTCGACCAGGTGTCGCGCATCGATCGGCTCGGACGCCCGCGCAGTGACAGACCGCGCCAGCACCACCTTCTCGAGCCCATTGGTCTCGATGCGACGGACGGCCTCGGCCACCCGTTCCTTCCAGCGGGCCTGGGCGGCCTCGTCCACCTCGATCCGGACGCTCCGCGGCGCCCGGGGCGCAGTGGGGCGGGCGGCGGTCAGGGCCTCGACGAGCTCGACCAGCGGTGAGGTCTCGACCTGCTCCACCAACTGGGTCTCGACCAGTTCGACCAGCGGCGGGATCTCGACCGGCGACACCCCATCACCCAGCACGGTCAGCCACGCCTGCCCCTGCCGTCGTCCGATGATCACCTTCGGAACGATGAGTCGTGACACCGCCTCGGTGTGGTCTGGGTCGAAGGTGAACGAGCCGAACGCCAGCGGCCCCGAGCCGGCCACGCCGGGCAGTTGCGAGTGGTGATCGAGACCCTCGACCAGGGTGCTCCACCAGGCGTCCGCCTCGGCCGGCGAGGTGACGTCTGTGCATGCGTAACACCCCAATCCGACCATGCCTTCGCCGCGCCTGATCCACGCCACGGAAGAGCCGTCCACAAGGTATTTTTCCAACATTCCCGGGTCGTTAATAGGCACTGTTCGGGCAATTGTGTAGGCAGCCGGAGGGGCAGAGATCACCCGCGAAGCTTAGCCACCTTCCACGCCCGCCCCTCGAATGGCTGTCGTGTCATTTCGTGCCTAGACTGGCGGAGCCCACCCGGCAAAACGACCAGCGACGAGGAGCAGCATGTCCGACGAGCACGCGGACGTCGTCGTCGTCGGGGCGGGCCCCGCCGGCGCGACCACCGCCTGCTGGCTGGCCGATCAGGGCCTGAACGTCGCACTGCTCGAAAAGGGCACCTTTCCGCGCGACAAGGTGTGCGGCGACGGGCTGACCCCGCGGGCCACCAAGCAACTGCTGCGGTTGGGCATCGACGTCAGCGAAGAAGCCGGCTGGCTGCACAACAAGGGCCTGCGGGTGCACGGCGGCCGCGCCGAACCCTTCGAGCTGCCCTGGCCGACGCTGGGGGAGTTCCCCTCGTTCGGGCTGGTGCGCAAGCGCGCCGACTTCGACGAATTGCTGGCCAACCATGCCGTCGCCAAGGGCGCCACGTTGTACCAGCAGGCCAACGTCACCGGCGCAGTCGTCGACGAGCGCACCGATCGGGTCACCGGCGTCACGACCAAGGACGGACGCACCTTCACCGCACCGATCGTGGTGGCCGCCGACGGCAACTCGTCACCGGTGGCCAAGTCGCTCGGCCTGCTGAAGAACGCCAATCGTCCGATGGGTGTGGCCTGCCGTACGTACTTCACCTCGCCCCGGCACGACGACGACTGGATGGAGTCGTGGCTGGAGTTGTGGGACGGCAAGCCCGGCGAGTCGAACCTGTTGCCCGGCTACGGGTGGATTTTCGGCATGGGCGACGGCACCTGCAACGTCGGGCTGGGCACCGTGGCCAGCACGGCCAAGAGCCAAAAACTCAACTACCGCGAGTTGCTGCAGACCTGGCTGGCGAACACCCCGAAGGAGTGGGGTTTCAGCCCCGACAACCAGGTCGGTCCGATCGCCTCGGCAGCGCTGCCGATGGCGTTCAACCGCAAACCGGCCTACACCCGCGGACTGGTACTGGTCGGTGACTCCGGCGGCATGGTGTCGCCGTTCAACGGCGAGGGCATTCCGTACGCCATGGAGGCCGGCGAGGCGGCGGCCGAGGCGATCGTGCGAGCCCACGCCGAGGGCGTCGGCACCCCCGGCGCCGAGAAGGCCCTCAACAGCTACCCGGCCCGGCTGGCGGCCGAGTGGGGCGGCTACTTCAGGCTGGGGCAGATGTTCGTCAAGCTGATCGAGCACCCGCAGGTGATGCACCTGTGCGTGCGCTACGGGCTGCCCCGGCCGGTGCTGATGCGATTCACCATCAAGTTGCTGGCCCACCTTTATGACACCAAAGATGGTGATTGGATGGACCGGGTGATCCACTCGTTGTCACGGGCGGTGCCCGCAGCATGAATCGACGGAGGCAGTGATGAGTCCCTACATACCGATTCTGGGCATCATGGCGCTCGCCGGCGGCTTTCTGGTGCTGTCGGTGGTGCTCAGCCTGACCGTCGGCCCGCGTCGCTACAACCGGGTCAAGTACGACACCTACGAGTGCGGCATCGACCCCACGCCGGCCGCTGCCGGCGGCGGCCGGTTCCCGGTGAAGTACTACATCACCGCGATGATGTTTCTGGTGTTCGACGTCGAGGTCGCCTTTCTGTACCCGTGGGCGGTCACCTTCGACGCGCTCGGGGTGTTCGGCTTCGCCGCGATGATGATCTTTCTGATCGTGCTGGGCGTGGCGTACTTCTACGAGATCAGGCGTGGTGGGTTGGAATGGGACTGAGCACGACGACCGCGCGAGGGGTGCGACATGGGGCTTGAGGAGAAGATTCCGCAGGGCGTGCTGCTGACCACCGTCGAAGGCATCTTCGGCTGGATGCGGCAGGCGTCGTTCTGGCCGGCCACCTTCGGCCTGGCCTGCTGCGCCATCGAGATGATGACCTACGGCGCGCCCCGCTTCGACGCCGGACGCTGGGGGCAAGAGGTCTTTCGCGCCTCGCCGCGGCAGGCCGACCTGATGATCATCTCGGGCCGGGTCAGCCAGAAGATGGCCCCCGTGCTGCGCCAGGTCTACGACCAGATGCCCGAACCCAAATGGGTGATGGCGATGGGGGTGTGCGCCAGCTCGGGCGGCATGTTCAACAACTACGCGATCGTGCAGGGTGGCGACCACATCGTGCCGGTCGACATGTACGTGCCGGGCTGCCCGCCGCGCCCCGACATGCTCATCGACGCCATGTTCAAGCTGCGCAAAGAGATCGTCATGAAGCGGCCCATCGGCGCCCATGAACTGGCCGAGATCGAAGCGCAAGAGCGGGCCGCGCTCGAGGCCATGGCCACGCACGAGATGAAGGGCCTCATGCGATGACCGACGACAAGCTGCCCGGCGAAGAGAAGACCGTCGACGAACCCGTCGAGGGTGCCGGTTCGGCGCCCAAGGCCGGCCTCGAGCGTGAGGACGCGCAGCCCGACGAGGCCACCGAGCTGTCTGAGGCCGTCGATCAGGCCGTCACCTACGCCGAGGGCCCGCACGCCATCGAGACGCGCACCGGCATGTGGTCCAGCGACTCGGGCGACACCTCCGGCTACGGCCGCATCGTGCGCGTGGTCGAGATGCCCAGTCAGCCGCTGCCGTCCGACGGCTGGTACGCGGGCGTCACCGCGCGGCTGGACGAGCTGGTGCCCGACGCACTGGTCAGGGTCGTGTTCGACCGCGGCGAACTGACCTTCTACGTCGCCCGCGAGAAGCTCAGTCAGGTGATGGGCCAGCTTCGCGACGACGCGCACCTGCGGTTCGAGTTTCTGCCCAGCGTGTCGGGGGTCAACTACCCAACCGACGAGGGCGCCGAACTGCACGTGGTGTACCACCTGCAGTCGATGACCCACAATCGCCGGCTGCGGGTCGAGACCAGCTGCCCCGATGACGACCCGCACGTGCCCAGCGTGGTGGCCATCTACCCGGCCGCCGACTGGCACGAGCGCGAAACCTACGACATGTTCGGCATCGTGTTCGACGGCCACCCGCACCTGACCCGCATTCTGATGCCCGACGACTGGGTCGGCCACCCCCAGCGCAAGGACTACCCGCTCGGCGGCATTCCGGTGGAGTACAAGGGCGCCGTGGTGCCGCCGCCCGACCAGCGCAGGAGCTACAGATGAATCAGTGTGAGCGAAGCGAACTCCAGCCGCACCGGCGAGGTGGGTACCGATGAGATTGTGTGAGCGAAGCGAACTCCAGCCGCACCGGCGAGGTGGGTACCGATGAGATTGTGTGAGCGAAGCGAACTCCAGCCGCACCGGCGAGGTGGGTACCGATGAGCACCACCGACTTCTACGCCCAGCCCGGCGAAGAGACCGAGGGCACCGTCTACACGGCCATGGGCGGCGACTGGGCCGAGATCGCGGCCGAGCAGGCCGAGCGATCCGACGAGATCCTGGTGATCAACATGGGGCCCCAGCACCCGTCCACCCACGGCGTGCTGCGGCTGATCCTCGAATGCGACGGCGAAACCGTGCTCTCGATCCGCCCCGGCATCGGCTTTCTGCACACCGGCATCGAGAAGAACATGGAGTACCGCACCTGGACGCAGGGCAGCACCTTCGTGACCCGCATGGACTACGTGGCGCCGCTGTTCAACGAGGCCGCCTACTGCCTGGCGGTCGAGCGACTGCTGGGCATCGAGAACGACATTCCCGAGCGCGCCCAGGTGATCCGCGTGCTGATGATGGAGCTCAACCGCATCAGCTCGCACCTGGTTGCGATCGGCACCGGCGGCATGGAGATCGGTGCGCTGACGGTCATGACGATCGGTTTCCGTGAGCGCGAGATGATTCTCGACTTCTTGGAGGCCGTCACCGGCCTGCGCATGAACCACGCCTACATCAGGCCCGGTGGGGTGGCCAACGACCTGCCCGAAACCGGCATCGCGCAGTTGCGCGAACTGATCGCGTGGCTGCACAAGCACCTGCCCGAGTACGCGGCGTTCTGCAACGAGAACCCGATCTTCAAGATGCGCATGACGGGCATCGGCCATCAAGACCTGGCCGCCTGCATGGCGCTCGGCGTCACCGGCCCGGTGCTGCGCTCCACCGGCTACGACTGGGACCTGCGCAAGCAGCAGCCTTACTGCGGCTACGAGACCTACGAGTTCGACTCGGTCGCCTGGCAGCCCGACGACGGGTGGGCGTCCAGTGACAGCTACGCCCGGTTCCGCATCAGGCTCGAAGAGATGTGGCAGAGCCTGCGCATCGTCGAGCAGTGCGCAGACCGGCTCGAAAGCACCGCCGGCAAGCCCGTGATGGTGGCCGACCCCAAGATCGCCTGGCCCGCGCAGCTCGCGGTGGGCCCCGACGGCCAGGGCAACAGCCACGAGCACATCAAGCACATCATGGGCGAGTCGATGGAGGCGCTGATCCATCACTTCAAGCTCGTCACCGAGGGCTTCCGGGTGCCGCCCGGCCAGGCCTACGTGCCCATCGAGTCGCCCAAGGGCGAGATCGCCTGCCACGTGGTGAGCGACGGCGGCACCAAGCCGTTCCGGGTGCACATGCGCGACCCCGGGTTCAACCATCTGCAGTCGGTGCCGATCCAGTGCGAGGGCGGCTTGATCTCAGACGTCGTGGTCGCGGTCGGCTCACTCGATCCGGTTATGGGAGGTGTCGACCGATGAGCATCTCCACCCTCGTCATCCCGGCACTTTCCGTCATCCCGGCGAACGCCGGGATCTCGAGCGCCATCACCACGACGTCCGTTGGGAGGAAAGCGTGAGCGGCCACGAGTTCCAGTCCTGGTTCCCCGAGTCGGGGTCGATCGATTACGACGACACCCAGACCAACATCACCGAGGCCACCCTCGACGAGATGCGCTCGATCGCGGCCCGCTACCCGCAGGCTCGTTCGGCGCTGCTGCCCATGCTGCACCTGGTGCAGAGTGTCGACGGCCGCATCAGCCCCGCCGGCGTCGAGGCGTGCGCGCAGATTCTCGACATCACCACGGCGCAGGTCTCGGGTGTGGCGACCTTCTACACCATGTACCGCCGCCGGCCCGGTGGACGGCACCACGTGGGCGTCTGCACCACCGCCCTCTGCGCGGTGATGGGCGGTGACGCCCTGCTCGACCAGGTCTGCGACCGGCTGGGCATTCACGAGGGTGAGACCACTGCCGACGGCGCGATCTCGCTCGAACGCATCGAGTGCAACGCCGCCTGCGACTTCGCGCCGGTGCTGATGGTCAACTGGGAGTTCTTCGACAACATGAACCCCGAGAAGGTGGACGACCTGCTGGCCGCGCTGTCTTCGGGCGAGACCGTCAAGTCGCCGCGCGGCGCCACGCTCACCTCGTGGATGGAGGCCGAGCGGGTGCTGGCCGGTTTTCCCGACGGACGGGCCGACGAGGGTCCGACCGCCGGCGAGGCGTCCCTGCTGGGCGTGAACGTGGCCCGCGAGAACGGCTGGCGCGCCCCCGACGCACCCCCGCCCATTCCGGCCTCCGACGAGGCCGCGAGCGCCGAAGGAGGGCAGCAGTGACCGACGAACTCACCCCGGTGCTCACCGCCAACTGGGCCGACGAACGGGCCTGGAAGCTCACCAACTACGAACGTCGAGGTGGCTACCAGGCCCTGCGCAAGGCGCTCAGCACCACCCCCGCCGACGTGATGGAGCTGGTCAAGGACTCCGGCCTGCGCGGCCGCGGGGGCGCCGGCTTTCCCACCGGCATGAAGTGGTCGTTCGTGCCGAAAGACAACCCCAACCCCAAGTACCTGGTCGTGAACGCCGACGAGTCCGAGCCGGGAACCTGCAAGGACATGCCGCTGATGATGGCCAGCCCGCACACGCTGGTCGAGGGTGTGATCATCGCCTCGTACGCGATCGGCTGCCGTTACGCGTTCATCTACTGCCGCGGTGAGGTGCTGCACATCATTCGCCGGCTGCAGCAGGCCGTGCGTGAGGCGTACTCGGCGGGCTATGCCGGCAAGAACATTCTGGGCAGCGGCTACGACGTCGAGGTGGTCGTGCACGCCGGTGCGGGCGCCTACATCTGCGGTGAAGAGACCGCACTGCTCGACTCGCTCGAGGGCCGCCGCGGCCAGCCCCGGCTGCGGCCGCCGTTCCCAGCCGTGGCCGGCCTGTACGCCTCGCCGACGGTGGTCAACAACGTCGAGACGATCGCGTCGGTGCCGTCCATCATCGACCGGGGGGCCGCCTGGTTCGCCTCGATGGGTACCGAGAAGTCCAAGGGCATGACCATCTACTCGCTGTCGGGTCACGTCAAACGGCCCGGCCAGTTCGAGGCGCCGCTCGGCGTCACCCTGCGGCAGTTGCTGGAACTGTCCGGCGGCATGCGCGAGGGCCACGAGCTCAAGTTCTGGACGCCCGGTGGCAGCTCCACACCGATCCTGACCGCCGAACACCTCGACCTGCCGCTGGACTACGAGGGCATGGCGGCGGCCGGCACCATGCTCGGCACCAAGGCGCTGCAGTGCTTCGACGAGACCACCTCGGTGGTGCGCACCACACTGCGCTGGATCGAGTTCTACAAGCACGAGTCCTGCGGCAAGTGCACCCCGTGCCGCGAGGGCAACTGGTGGCTGGTGCAGTTGTTGAAGAAGTTCGAGGCGGGCCAGGCCCAGCAGGGCGACGTCGAGAAGCTGCTCGACATCGCCGACGACATCGGCGGCCGTTCGTTCTGCGCCCTGGCCGACGGAGCGGTGGCTTGCCTGACCAGCGCGATCAAGCACTTCAGGGACGAGTTCGAGCAGGGCATGCACATTCCCGCGTGGGAGTTGTTCCCCTACGAACGCAGCGCGCTGTTCGCCGTACGGGAAGGGGCGCACGCATGACCGTCACCGCCAAACCGGGCGAGGTCGTCGCCAGCGACCTGATCACCGTCTTCATCGACGGCACCGAGGTGCAGGTGCCCAAGGGCACGCTGGCGATCCGGGCCGCCGAGATGATCGGCGTCGCCATTCCGCGGTTCTGCGACCACCCGCTGCTCGACCCGGTGGGTGCCTGCCGGCAGTGCCTGGTCGAGGTGCCCGACATGGGCAACGGCCGCGGCATGCCCAAGCCCCAGGCGTCGTGCACCCTCGAATGCGCGCCCGGCATGAAGATCCTGACCCAAGAGACCTCGGCGGTGGCGGCGAAGGCCCAGAAGGGCATGATCGAGTTTCTGCTGCTCAACCATCCGCTCGACTGCCCGATCTGCGACAAGGGCGGCGAATGCCCGCTGCAGAACCAGGCCATGGCCAACGGTGCCGGCGAGAGCCGCTACGAGGGCGTGAAGCGCACGTTCCCCAAGCCGGTCAGCATCTCGGCGTTGGTGTTGCTCGACCGCGAGCGGTGCATTCTGTGCGCCCGTTGCACCCGGTTCTCGGAGCAGATCTCGGGCGACCCGTTCATCACCCTGGTCGAGCGCGGCGCGCTGCAGCAGGTGGGCTTTTACGAAGACCACCCCTACGACTCGTACTTTTCGGGCAACGTCATTCAGATCTGCCCGGTGGGTGCGCTGACCAGCGTGTCGTACCGGTTTCAGAGCAGGCCGTTCGACCTGGTCAGCACTCCGGTCACCTGCGAGCACTGCGCCGGCGGCTGCCAGTTGCGCAGCGACCACCGGCACTTTCAGGTCAAGCGCCGGTTGGCCGGCGACGCCCCGTTGGTCAACGAGGAGTGGAACTGCGACAAGGGCCGGTTCGCGTTCAAGTCGGGCCGCGGGCCCGACCGGCTCACCCGGCCGCTGGTGCGCGACAACGGGGTGCTGCGGGTGGCGTCGTGGCCCGAGGCCATCGACGCCGCGGTGGCGGGCCTGCGCCGGGCCGGCTCGCGGGTCGGCGTGCTGACCGGCGGACGGCTCACCGTCGAAGACGCCTACGGGTACAGCAAGTTCGCGCGAGCGGTGCTGGGCACCAACAACATCGACTTCCGCTCGCGGCCGGGTTCGGCCGAAGAGGCCGTCTTCCTGGCCAACCGGGTGGCCGGCACAGAGCTCGACGAAGACCGGCTGAGCTACACCGCACTGCAGCAGGCCAAGCAGGTCGTGCTGGTGGCCTTCGAACCCGAGGAAGAGGCCGCGATGGTCTTCCTCCGGCTGCGCAAGGCGGTGCGCAAGAACGGCCTCAAGGTCGTGACCGTTGCGCCGTTCGCGTCCAACGGGTCGGTGAAGCTGAACGCCGAACTGGTCGCCACCGTGCCGGGTGCCGAGGCCGAAGCCTTGAACGGCATCACCGCGGACGCCGACACCATCGTGCTGATCGGTGATCGCGCCGCCGTGGTGCCCGGGCTGCTGAACGCCGCCGCCGACTTCGCCGACCGAACCGGCGCCCGACTGGGCTGGGTGCCCCGCCGCGCCGGCGACCGCGGTGCGGTCGAGACCGGCTGCCTGCCCAACCTGCTGCCCGGCGGCCGTCCGACCGGTGACGTGCTCGCCAGGGTCGACGTGCAGGCAGCGTGGGGCGTCGACAGCCTGCCCGGCACCCCGGGCCTCGACGCCGACGAGCAACTGGCCGCCGCCCGCGAGGGGGGCTTCGCCCTGCTGGTCGGCGGCCTGGAGCCGTCGGACTTCACGCAGGCGAACGAGGTGCGCGAGGGGCTTGAGAACGCGAGCTTCGTCGTGAGCCTCGAACAGCGGTTGTCTGAGGTCACCGAGCGCGCCGACGTGGTGTTTCCGATCGCGCTGATCGAAGAACGGCCGGGTCACTTCTTGAACTGGGAGAGCCGTCGCGGCCGGGTGAACACGGTGATCAAGCAGGCCAACCAGCCGATGACCGACCTGCGGGTGCTCGCCGCGCTGGCCGACGCCCTGGGTCGTCCGCTGGGTGTGCGCACCGCACGCCAGGCGCTGGCCGAGTTCGACGAGTTGGGGGCCTGGGACGGTGCCCGCGCCCCGCTGAGCCGCGGCCGAGGTGTGGCCGCCGATCACGCCGACGGCGAGGTGGCGTTGGCCACCTGGCGCGAACTGCTCGACGGTTCGCGGGCCCTCGACTACGAGCCGGCCCTGCTCGAGACGGCCAAGCCCGTGGTGGCCAGGGTTGCACCCGAGACCGCCGAGCAGTTCGGCCTGACCGCCGCCGTCACCGTCAGCGGCAACGGCGGCTGGCTCACCCTGCCGCTCGACATCGTGCCGGGCATGGCGCCCGACACGGTCTGGGTGCCCACCCACGCCCCCGACACGCCGCTGTCTGAGCTGGGCCTGGTGCACGGCGATCCGGTGACCATCGGTTCGCCCGCCGCGGCGCTCGAGCGCGGCGAAGGTTTCGACCAAGGTGAAGGGGGGGTGGCATGATCCCGCTCGATCTCAGCCTGTTCGGCACCGACCCGTGGTGGCTGGTGGTCATCAAGGTGCTGGTGCTGTTCGTCGTGCTGCTGGTCTGGACGATCTTCAACGTCTGGTACGAGCGGCGGTTGGTCGGCAAGATGCAGCATCGGCTCGGGCCGATCATGAACGGCCCGTTCGGGCTCGGCCAGGCACTCGCCGACGGTGCGAAGCTGCTGGTGAAAGAGGACTTCCGGCCCGCCTCGGCAGACCGGATCCTGTTCACCGTTGCCCCGCTGATCGCCGGAACGGCCGCCTTCACCGCCTGGTCGGTCATTCCGTTCGGCGGTGAGGTCGAGATCTTCGGCGTGAAGACCAGGTTGCAGCTCACCGACCTGCCGATCTCGGTACTGGTGATTCTGGCCGTGGCGTCGGTGGGCATCTACGGCTTCGTGCTGGCCGGCTGGTCGTCCAACTCGCCGTACTCGCTGCTCGGCGCGCTGCGGTCGTCGGCGCAGATGATCAGCTACGAGCTCAGCATGGGGCTGGCCCTGGTGGCGGTGTTTCTGTACAGCCGGTCGATGTCGACGTCCGAGATCGTCGAGGCGCAGGGGCAGCCGTTCGTGCTCGACCTGCAGCTGGGCGGCTTCCGGATTCACTGGGACTGGGGCATGCAGAGCTGGTACTTCCTGCTGCTGCTGCCGTCCTTCGTGATCTACGTGATCTCAATGGTGGGTGAGACCAACCGGGCACCCTTCGACCTGCCCGAGTGCGAGTCGGAGTTGGTGTCGGGCTACCTCACCGAGTACTCGGGCTTCCGCTACGCGACCTACTTTCTGGCCGAGTACATCAACATGGCCACGGTCTCGGCTGTCGCCACCACGCTGTTCCTGGGCGGCTACCACGCGCCGTGGCCGATCAACGCGCTGATTCCGGCGATGGATCAGGGCTGGTGGGGGCCGCTCTGGTTCATGCTCAAGGTGCAGTTGCTGATCTCGCTGTTCGTGTGGCTGCGCGGCACCCTGCCGCGATTCCGCTACGACCAGTTCATGACCCTGGGCTGGAAGTGGCTGATTCCGATCTCGCTGGTCTGGGTGATGGTGATCGCCACGTTCCGCATCGCCCGCAACCTGGCCTGGTTCAGCAACCCCCTGGTGATGGGCGGCACGGTCGTCGTGATCCTGGCCCTGTTCGCCATCTGGTGGCTGCTCGACCGCGAACCCGAACCACCCGAACCAGAAGCAGAGACCACCTTCGACGCCTTCGCCGGCGGCTACCCCGTGCCACCCATGCCGGGCCAGAAGCTGCCCGAACTGGCAGATGTGGTGCCTTCGAAGCTCGACGCCGAAAGGACGGACGCCTGATGGCCACGTTCGCAGATCAATGGGCCGGGTTCGGCGTCACGTTTCGAACCATGTTTCGCAAGACCTTCACCCAGGGCTACCCGGAAAAGGGCAAGGTCAAGGTCACCGCGCCGCGCTTTCACGGCCGGCACCAGTTGAACCGCTGGCCGGACGGGCTCGAGAAGTGCGTCGGCTGCGAGTTGTGCGCCTGGGCCTGCCCCGCTGACGCCATCTACGTCGAGGGCGCCGACAACACCGAAGAGAATCGGTTCTCGCCGGGCGAGCGGTACGGCTCGGTGTACCAGATCAACTACCTGCGCTGCATTCTGTGCGGCCTGTGCATCGAGGCCTGCCCCACCCGGGCGCTGACCATGACCAACGAGTTCAAGTTGGGCGACACCAGCCGCGAGAAGCTGATCTACACCAAAGAGCGGTTGCTGGCGCCGCTGCTGCCCGGCATGGAGGAACCGCCGCACGCCCGCCGCCTGGGCGACGACGAACAGACCTACTTTCTGGGGCTCCCGAAGACCGGCACACCCGACACCCGCACCGGCCGCGCACCTGTGGGGGAGGCCCGATGACCATCGTGTTCTGGATCTGTGCGCCCCTGATGGTGCTGGGTGGCCTCGGTCTGATCCTGTTTCGCAAGGCCGTCTACTCGGCGCTGTCGATGGCGCTCACCATGGTGTGCCTCGCGGTGCTGTACGCCTCGCTGGACGCCCCGTTCTTGTTCGCGATTCAAATCATCGTGTACACCGGCGCGATCCTGATGCTGTTCCTGTTCGTGCTGATGCTGGTGGGCGTCGACACCCCAGACTCGATCGTCGAGACGATCAAGGGCCAGCGCATTCTGTCGGCGATCGGGGCCCTGGGCCTGCTGGGGCTGATGATCTTCTCCATCGGCGGGGCCGTCACCGGGCCGTCCGCCGGGCTCGCGGGCGCCGAACAGGCCGCAGGCGGCAACGTGCAGGGCATCGCGCAGTTGCTCTTCGGCCGCTACGTGTGGGTGTTCGAGCTCACCTCGGCGCTGCTGATCACCGCCGCGGTCGGCGCCATGATCCTGGCCCACGCGCAGCGCACCAAGCCCAAGCTCGGCCAGCGTGAGCAGGCGGACGCCCGCATGAAGGCCTACGCCGATCAGGGCACCCACCCGGGCTCGCTGCCCAACTCCGGCGTGTTCGCCACCAGCAACTCGATCGCCACCCCGGCCCTGTTGCCCGACGGCACCATCGCACCCGACTCGGTGAGCCAGACGCTGGCCGAACGGGGCGCGCAACTCGACAGCACCCAGTTGCGCGCGCTCACCGCCGAAACCTTCGAGCGAGCCGAGCGCATCCGCGACGAGGAGGACGAGGAACTGTGATCGATCAGTACCTGTACCTGGCGGTGATCCTGTTCGTGATCGGCGCCGTGGGCGTGATGATTCGGCGCAACGCGCTGGTGGCGTTCATGTCGGTCGAACTCATGCTGAACGCCGCGAACCTGGCTTTGGTGGCCTTCGCCTGGCACCACGCCAGCTTCGACGGCCAGGTGGCCAGCTTCTTCGTGATGGTGGTGGCGGCGGCCGAAGTCGTGGTCGGCCTGGCGATCATCGTCAGCATCTACAAGACCCGTCGTTCGACCTCGGTCGACAACGCGAACCTGCTGAATCAGTGATTGGGAAGACGGCATGATCCCCCTCGAAACGATCGATCCGGTGGCGGCCACCGGGTTGTTCAGCTACGCCTGGCTGATGATCGCGCTGCCCGCGTTGGGTGCGTTCGTGCTGCTCGGCTTCGGACGCTACGTCGAGAAGTCGGGCCCCTACCTGGCGGTGGCCACGATCGGCGGCTCGTTCGTGGTGGCGATGGCACTGTTCGTGCAGATGCTGGCGGCGCCCGTCGATCAGCGGGCCGTGTCGGTGCAGCTCTACACCTGGTTCACCACCGGCACCTGGCAGCTCGACGTCGGCCTGCTGGTCGACCAACTCTCGATTCTGTTCGCCCTGCTGATCACCGGCGTCGGCGGCCTGATTCACGTCTACTCGCTGGGCTACATGGCGCACGACGAGCGCAAGCGCCGGTTCTTCGGCTACCTGAACCTGTTCGTGGCCGCGATGCTCACCCTGGTGCTGGCCGACAACTACCTGGTGCTGTTCGTCGGCTGGGAGGGCGTGGGTCTGGCCTCGTACCTGCTGATCGGGTTCTGGCAGTACAAGCCCTCGGCCGCCGCCGCAGCCAAGAAGGCGTTCGTCATGAACCGGGTCGGCGACCTGGGCATGGTGCTGGCGATCTCGGCGATGCTGGCCCAGTTCGGCTCGTCCGCCTTCATCGACGTGAACCACGGCGCCGAACACCTGGCCCCGGGCTGGACGACCGCGATCGGCCTGTTGCTGCTGCTCGGGGCCTGCGGCAAGTCGGCGCAGGTGCCGCTGCAGGCCTGGCTGTTGGACGCCATGGAGGGTCCCACCCCGGTGTCGGCCCTGATCCACGCAGCCACCATGGTGACCGCCGGCGTCTACCTGGTGGTGCGCAGCCACGCGATCTTCGACCTCACGGCCGACGCCCGCCTTGCAGTGGTGATCGTCGGCACCGTCACCCTGCTGGCCGGCGCCTGGATCGGTTGCAGCAAGGACGACATCAAGAAGGTGCTGGCCGGTTCGACGATGAGCCAGATCGGTTACATGATGCTGGCCGCCGGCATCGGCCCCGCAGGCTACGCGTTCGCGATCTTCCACCTGCTCACCCACGGGGCGTTCAAGGCGAACATGTTCCTTGGTGCAGGCTCGGTGATGCACGGCATGAACGACGACGTCGACATGCGGCACTACGGTGCCCTGGCCAAATACCTGCCGATCACGTTCTGGACCTTCGCGTGCGGCTACCTGGCCATCATCGGCTTTCCGCTCACCGCCGGCTTCTTCAGCAAGGACCACATCATCGAGGCGGCGTTCGGCCAGAGCGCTCTGGTCGGCACCCTGGCGCTGCTGGGTGCCGGCGTCACCGCCTTCTACATGACCCGGTTGATGCTGATGACCTTCGGCGGCAAGAAGCGCTGGCTGGACGGCGTGCACCCGCACGAATCGCCCGCGGTGATGACCGTGCCGTTGATCGTGCTGGCCGCGCTCAGCCTGGTGGCGGGTGCGGTGATGAACTGGTGGATTCAGGAGTGGCTCGAACCGGCCGCCGGCAACCACGCCCACGAGGTCGAGCTGCTGCCCACCCCGATCGGCTGGCTCACCATGCTGGTGGTCGCAGCCGGCGTGTTCGTGGGCTGGTGGGTGTTCGGGCGCAAGCCGATTCCGGCGGTGGCACCGCAGGGCAACGTGCTGGCCGTGGCCGGCCGCAACGAGCTGTACGGCAATGCGGTCAACGACACCCTGGTGGTCAAGCCGGTGTTGGGCGTGTCGCGGGCGGCGGTGGCCGCCGACGCCAAGGCTTTCGACGGTTTCGTGAACCTGCTCGCCAACGCCCTGGGGGGCCTCAGTGTGGGTGGCCGCAGGGTGCAGAACGGCTACGTGCGCAGCTACGCGCTCACCATGGTGCTCGGCGTGCTGCTGGTCGGCGTCGTGTTGATCCTCGGCCTCGGGGCCTGAGGGAGGAGATGAGATGACGTTCGGTTGGCTGACCCTCCTCGGCCTGTTGCCGTTGGTGGGTGCGCTCGTGCTCGCACTGCCGGTGCGTGGCGCGGCCCGGGCCATCGGCCTGGCCTTCTCGCTGGCGACGCTGGCGGTGGCCGTGCTGGTGACCGTGCAGTACGTGGGCGGCGCCGATCTGGCCGTGCGGCTGCCGTGGATTCCGGCGTTCGGGGCCTGGTGGGCCCTCGGTCTGGACGGCATGGGCCTGATCATGGTGCTGATGACCGTGGTGCTCACCCCCATCGTGCTGTGGGCCGAGTGGGGCGTGCAGGGCCACGGACGCTGGAACGCGCAGGGCTACTTCGCGATGGTGCTGGCCCTGGAGGGCACCGCGCTGCTGACCTTTCTGGCCGATGACGTGCTGCTGTTCTACGTGTTCTTCGAGGCCACGCTGATACCGATGTACTTCCTCATCGGTGGCTTCGGCGGTGCGTTGCGCCGGGCGGCGGCGCTGAAGTTTCTGATGTTCAACCTGGTGGGCGGGTTCATTCTGCTGGCTTCGGTGATCGGGCTCTTCGCGGTGTCGGCGGCGGGCGGCACGCCCAGCTACCTGCTCAGCGACCTGGCCGGGCAGCCGATGGCCACCAACACCGCCCGCTGGCTGATGGTCGGCTTCTTGATCGCCTTCGTCATCAAGGCACCCATGGTGCCGTTGCACACCTGGCTGCCGGCGGCGGCCGAGCAGGCCACGCCCGGCTCGTCCACGTTGATGGTCGGCGTGCTCGACAAGATCGCCACGTTCGCCATGATCAAGTTCTGCATCGGGCTGTTCCCCGAGGCGAGCGCCTGGGTGGCGCCGTTCATGATCGCTCTCGCGCTGATCTCGATCATCTACGGTGCGGCGGCCGCGATCGCGTCCACCAACCTGTTGCGGCTGGTCAGCTACACCTCGGTGAGCCACTTCGGCTTCATGGTGCTGGGCATCTACATCTTCACCACGCAGTCGATCAACGGCACCGTCTTCTTCATGATCAACCACGGCTTCTCGACCGCCGCGCTCTTCCTGGCCGTGGGCTTCCTGATCAAGCGCCGCGGCTCGGCCGACATCAGCGACTTCGGCGGCGTCGAGAAGGCCACCCCGGTGCTGGCCGGCGCGGTGCTGCTGTCGGTGCTGTCGGCGATCTCGCTGCCCGGCATGTCGACGTTCGTCAGTGAGTTTCTGGTCATCGCCGGCACCTGGACGCGCGAGCCCTGGGTGGCCGCAGTGGCCGCGCTGGGCATCATTCTGGCCGCCACCTACGGCCTGCGCCTGTATCAGCGCACCATGACCGGGCCGCTGCCCGATGAGGTCGCCCCGCACTTCACCCACGATCTGGACGCCCGCGAGAAGTCGGTGCTGATTCCGGTGATCGCGGTGATTCTGCTGTTCGGGTTCATGCCCGGGCCGATCATGCAGCTGGCCGAACCGACCGCGAAGGCGGCGATGCAACGCATGCAGCTCGACGATCCGGTCGCGCCCGCGAAGGGAGAGAAGTGATGACGACCGTGGTGTTCGAATGGCGCGCGCTCGCACCGGTGCTGCTGGTGCTGATCGCTGCCGTGCTCGGCATTCTGGTCGAGGCGGTCGTGCCGGTGGTGCACCGGTTCTTCGCCCAGGTGTTTCTGGTCGTGGCCAGCATCGTCGCTTCGGCGGCGATGCTGGTGGCCAACTGGCGCGCCGGCATCGGCGGGCCGGTGGCGATGGGCTCGATGATGCTCGACCGGCCCACCTACTTCATGTGGGGCGCACTGCTGGTGTTCGGGCTGCTGGCCATTCTGGTGTTCGCCGAACGTGAGGTGAACGGGGGCGTCAGCACGTTCGCCGCGTCGGCCGCCACGGTGCCGGGCAGCCGGGCCGAGGCCGAGGCGTCCGCCGCCCGGTTGGAGCACACCGAGGTGTTTCCGCTGGCGCTGTTCGCGCTCGGCGGCATGATGGTGTTTCCGGCGGCGTCCGATCTGATCACCATGTTCGTGGCGCTCGAGGTGTTCTCGCTGCCGCTGTACCTGATGTGCGGCATGGCCCGGCGGCGGCGGTTGCTGTCGCAAGAGGCGGCCCTGAAGTACTTCCTGCTCGGCGCGTTCAGCTCGGCGTTCTTCCTCTTCGGCGTCGCCCTGCTGTACGGCTACGCCGGCTCGTTCGACTTCTCGGCGATCGCCGCCGCGGTGCAGAACCCGACCATGGGCTCTGGCATTCTGATCGCCGGTATGGCGCTGCTGGGCGTCGGCCTGCTGTTCAAGGTGGGCGTGGTGCCGTTCCAGAGCTGGGTGCCCGATGTGTACATGGGCGCACCCACCCCGGTGACCGGGTTCATGGCGATCTGCACCAAGCTGGCCGCCGTCGGCGCCACCCTGCGCGTGTTCTACGTGGCCCTGGGCGGCGAGCGCTGGACCTGGCAGCCGCTGCTGGCGGTGCTGGTGGTGGCCACCATGGTGGTCGGTGCGGTGTGGGGTCTGACCCAGACCGACATCAAGCGCACCCTGGCCTACAGCTCGATTGCGCACGCCGGGTTCATCATGACCGCGGTGGTGGGCGCCACCGCCGGTACTGCCACCAGCCCCCTCGACAGCCTGTCGTCGGCGCTGTTCTACCTGGTCGTCTACGGCCTGGCCAGCATCGGCGCGTTCGCGGTGATCACCCTGGTGCGCAACAACAGCGGCGAGGCCAACGCGATCGCGAGCTGGTCTGGGCTGGGCCGCACCAGCCCGCTGCTGGCCGGCATCTTCGCGCTGTTCATGCTCAGCTTCACCGGCATTCCGCTCACTGCCGGCTTCATCGGCAAGTGGGCGGTGTTCGCCGCGGCCTGGCGCGGCGGCTACGACTGGCTGGTGATCGTGGCGGTACTGCTCAGCCTGGTGGCGGCGGTGTTCTACCTGCGCATCATCGTGGTGATGTTCTTCGGTGAACCCGCCGACGGCGTCGTGGTGGGTAAGGCGAGTGCCTTCACCTGGCTGCCGATCGCCGTCTCGGCCCTCGGCGTGGCGGTGCTGGGGGTCTTTCCCGGCCCGGTGCTTGCCCTGGCGACGGCTGCAGGCACGTTCATTCGGTGAGGCTAAGCTGGGCCAAGCCCGCCTGTGACAAGGAGAAGCGTGACCCTCGAGATCGGTGTCGATGAGACGTTCGCCGAGTCCGTCGCCGACCGGTTGCGCAGCATCGAAGATCGGCTGGGTGACGCGGCGTTCGGGCACACTCCGTTCGTCACCGAGGCGGCCTCCCACATCATCAACGCCGGCGGCAAGCGGTTCCGGCCGCTGCTGGTGGTACTGGCGTCGCGGCTGTACCCGGGCGCAGACGACGATGCGGCCGAGCGGGCGGCGCTGGTGGTCGAGCTCACCCACGTGGCCAGCCTGTACCACGACGACGTCATGGACGAGGCCGATCTGCGCCGCGGTGCCGAGAGCGCCAACCATCGCTGGAGCAACTCGGTGGCGATCATGGTGGGCGACTTCCTTTTCGCCAAGGCGTCGTCGATCGTGGCCACCCTCGGTGTCGACTACGTGGCGCTGCAGGCCGACACGTTCGCCCGGCTGGTCGAAGGGCAGATTTCCGAGACCCGTGGCGCCCAGGGCGACGACGACCCGGTGGCGCACTACCTGCGCGTGCTGGCCGACAAGACCGGGTCGCTGATCGCGACGTCCGCGGTGTTCGGCGGCATGGTCTGCGGCGCTCCGCCCGAGGTGCTGCGCGCCCTGGCGGCTTTTGGCGAAGAGCTCGGCGTGGTGTTTCAACTGAGCGACGACATCATCGACATCGACAGCGACTCGACGGGCAAGACGCCCGGCACCGACCTGCGCGAGGGTGTGCCCACCCTGCCGACCATGCTGGTCAAGGCCGGCCGCGAGCCCGCGGACGACCGGCTGCGGCACCTGCTCGCCGGCACCATCGACGACCCCGACGACCTGGCCGAGGCCCTGGCCCTGATGCGGGCGCACCCGGCCATGGCGGCTGCCCGCGCCGAGGTCGAAAGGCGTGCACAGGTGGCCAAGCAGCACCTGGCCGTGCTGCCCGAGGGCCATGCCCGCGACGCCCTTCACGAGCTCTGCGACCAGATCGTGGCCCGCTCCGCGTGATCGTCCAGCTTGGGCAAAGATGCTTGCCACTGCCGCAAGCGGCAGGCAGACTCATGCACGCAAGCCGTCCGGCCCTACACCTGGAGTAGCCATGCCTCGTCCCCACGTCGTCATCATCGGCTCCGGCTTCGGCGGTCTGTTCTCGGCGCGTGCGCTGGCCAAGGCCGACGTCGACATCACCATCATCAGCAAGACCACCGCGCACCTGTTTCAGCCGCTGCTGTACCAGGTGGCCACGGGCATTCTGTCCAGCGGTGAGATCGCACCCGCCACCCGCGACATTCTTGCCAAGCAGAAGAACGTCAAGGTGCTGCTGGGTGAGGTGAGCCGCATCAACGTGAAGTCGAAGATCGTCGTCGCCGAGAAACTCAGCAAGCAGATCGTGCTGCGCTACGACTACCTGATCGTGGCTGCCGGCGCCGGGCAGTCGTACTTCGGCAACGACCACTTCGCCACGTTCGCGCCGGGCATGAAGAGCATCGACGACGCACTCGAGTTGCGCGCCCGCATCTTCGGTGCGCTCGAGATGGCCGAGCTCAGCCAGGACGCCGCCGAGCGCCGGTCGCTGATGACGTTCGTGGTGGTGGGCGCCGGCCCGACCGGTGTCGAACTGGCCGGTCAGATCGTCGAACTCACCCACAAGACGTTGTCGCAGAGCTTTCGAAACATCGATACCAAGCAGTGCCGGGTGCTGCTGCTCGACGCGGCGCCGGTGGTGCTGCCGCCGTTCGGTGAGAAGCTGTCGGCGGCCGCCGCCAAAGAGTTGCAGCGCATCGGCGTCGAGATCAAGCTCAACGCCATGGTGACCAATCTGGACGCCACCGGACTCGACCTGAAGCACAAGGACGGCAGCACCGAGCGGGTCGACGCCATCTGCAAGGTGTGGGCGGCAGGTGTGCAGGCCAGCCCGTTGGGTAAGACCCTCGCCGACCAGTCGGGCGTCGAGGTCGACCGGGCCGGCCGGGTGCCCGTGCAGCCCGACCTGACCCTGCCGGGCAACCCGAACGTGTTCGTGATCGGCGACATGATGAGCCTCGACCGGCTGCCGGGCGTGGCGCAGGTCGCCATTCAGGGCGCCAAGTACGCCGCCAAGACCATCATCGCCGACATCAACGGCCAGCCCCGGCCCGAAAAGTTCAAGTACTTCGACAAGGGGTCGATGGCTGTGATCAGCCGGTTCGGCGCGGTGGCCAAGATCAACGAAAAGCTGCAGTTCAGCGGCTTCTTTGCGTGGGTGGCCTGGCTCGGTCTGCACCTGATCTACGTGGTCGGCTTCAAGAACCGCATCACCACTCTGTTGCACTGGACCATCACGTTCCTCGGTAGCGGACGGTCCGAACGCGTCACCACCGAGCAGCAACTGGTCGGACGCCTGGCGGTCAAGCAGTTGGGCCCGGCCTTCGAGCCCACCATCTCAGGCATTCTCGACCCGAAGAAGATCGGGCACTAGCGAACGAGCGTTCGTCATTCCGAACTTGTTGGTTGAGCTTGTCGAAACCCCCTAGCTGCAACGGGTGAGGACAAGCTCCACCAGCGAAATCTGCGCCTCCCCAGCGAACGACGTTCGTCATCCCGGCG
>ERZ724513.318-NODE-318-length-22523-cov-7.098095_pt1 | contig 22523 bp, 19 predicted proteins | sample MGYA00376046_ERZ724513 | MGnify/ENA primary metagenome ERZ724513 (study PRJEB28724, sample SAMN07190883) | activated sludge metagenome | isolation source: activated sludge of sewage treatment plant in Hong Hong | place: Hong Kong | collected 2016-03-17 ...
CGTTCGGTTTCGTCAGGTCGGCAATCAGTTGTGAGTGTCCGTTTTTGCGTGACTTTGAGATCACTTTCTTCGCATGAACTGCGATTCTCACTGGACTCTCAGTGGTGGTTTCCCCGCTTGTGGTCGTTTTCGGATCTCTCCTTTTAGTTGGCAGATGCGTTGGCTCTGTCCTCACTGGTTCGACCTTTGTGCGGTTCTTCCGATGCCGCTCCTTTCGGTTCCGAACGTGTACTGATGTTGTATGTCGCAGCCCATCGACACCGCAACCGACGACGCCGACAATCAACCGTTCAGACAGCGGCACCCGACTGATCGGCCGGGACAAATGCGACGGTCCGGGCATCGAGATCCACGGACAGCAACCGCACCTCGACCCGCGCGCCCAGCGGCAGTCCAGCCGACGCCCGGGCGATGACCGGCGGCTCCTGCAATTGGATCAGCGAGTAGCGCTCTCGGCTATCGAGCACGACGGCGTCGAAGCAGTCGCCGACCCGATCCTTCAGCACGAAGGCCTCGACGAGATCCACGTTGGCCCGGTCCAATGCCTTCGCCCGATGACCGCTCGTGGCCATCAGTTCGGGCACAGCCGGCAACGTTGCGCGCACCGATTCAGGGATCTCCTCGCCCGCGCACAGGCACACGCACACCTCCAGCGCCCAGCGGTCGACCAGCCGCCGGAGGGGAGCAGTGACGTGGGCATATGGCGCAGCGACGGCTGAGTGCGTCGTCAGATCCGGATGCTGCCCGTCGAACGCCGTGTAGGCCGCCCCCCGTAACAACGCCGGGGCGGCGTTGAGCAGAGCCGCCTCTCCCGGCACGTTCGGGTGCAGGCCGTCGATCACCTCGGCGTAGGAGGCCTCGCGTGGCCAGTCGATGCCCAACGACCGAGCAACCGCACGCACCCGGCCGATGTCAGCCGGGGTCGGGTCGGGCATCGTCCGCAAAATTCCCACTCCACCGTCCAGCATCATCTGCGCAGCGACCCGGCCAGTGAGCAGCGAGATCTGCGCATTCCAGCCCTCGACGGCCAACGGGGTCCGCAACACCAAGTCGTAGGAGTCGCCCTCGACCCGGACCTCCTGCTCAGCGCCGGGCAAGCTGACACCGCCGCGCGCTCGCTCCTGGGTTTGTAGCAGCTCGCCGATCACGGCCAGCAGTTGAAGATTCTCGTCGGCCACCTCACCGTCGATCTGCTCCTGGACCGTCTCGTAGGAGAGTTTCGCCCGACTGCGGACGAGTGCCCGGCGCACGTTGGCAGCCTCGATCGCCCCTTCGGAATCGAGATCGATCGTCCACAGCAATGCCGGCCGGGTGACGTCCGGGAGCAGACTGGCCGCGCCCTCGCTGAGGACCTCGGGGTGCAGTGGCACCTTGCGATCCGGGCTGTACATCGTCAGACCACGGCGCTGGGTATCGGCATCCAATGCACCTCCCCAGGCCACGAAGTCGGGTACGTCGGCGATGGCGTAGTGCACCCGGAAGCCGGGACCGACCCGCTGCAGGAAGACGGCCTGGTCGAGGTCCATCGAGGACTCGGGATCGATCGTCACGAACGGCAAGTCCGTGGCGTCGCGATCGGCGCGCGGTGGTTTCGAGGCAGCCGCCTGAGCTTCGGCCAGTGCCGCCGGGTCGAACTGCTGCGGCACCTCAAGCTCCTCGCGGATCCGTTCGAAGCCGGCCGCGAGTTCCGGAGGTGTGCCGGGCGCGCTGAGGTACTTAGGCATTCGCAGCCAGGTCACGCAACCGGTCCACGGCTGCCGCCGGATCGTCCGCGCCATACACGGCCGACCCCGCCACGAAGACGTCCGCGCCGGCCTCCGCGCAGATCTCGATCGTCTTGGCGTCGACTCCACCGTCGACCTGCAGCCAGACATCGGCATCGCCGATGAGCTGCCGCGCGCGTCGGATCTTGGGCACCACTACATCGAGGAACTTCTGACCGCCGAAGCCGGGTTCCACCGTCATGATCAGCAGCATGTCGAATTCCGGCAGCAGCTCGGCGTAGGGCTCGACCGGGGTTGCCGGACGCAGCCCCAAGCCCGCCCGGGCACCGTGCCGCCGCAGATCCCGCGCGAGCTTGATCGGTGCGGTGGCGGCTTCGACGTGGAACGTGACGCTGCCAGCGCCAGCCTCGGCGTACCCCGGGGCCCAGCGGTCCGGGTCCTCGATCATGAGGTGACAGTCGACCGGCGTGCTGACCTTCTTCAGCAGCGCCTCCACGACCGGGAGTCCGAGCGTGAGGTTCGGCACGAAATGGTTGTCCATCACGTCCACGTGTAGCCAGTCGGCGTGCCCGGCGACGCGTTCACACTCTGTCGCGAGTCCGGCGAAGTCGGCGGACAGGATGCTCGGGGAGATCTGGATACCCACGGATGCCACGCTACTGGCGGCGTCAGACCTTACGCAGTAGCGCGAAGTACATTCCGTCGGTGTCGTGGCGGTGCGGCCACAGCCGGATCGCCAGGCCGTCGGCGCAGTCCGGCACCTCCGGCAGCAATGCCGGCGCGTCTTCTTGCACGACGTCGTCGCGGCGGAGGGCACGCTGCACGATCAGGTCGGTCTCAGCCAAGTGCGGCGAGCAGGTCACGTAGGCCACCACTCCGCCGGCGACACACACATCCAGCGCGTGCTCCAGCAGCTGGGCCTGCAGCGCGGTGAGGTCAGGAATGTCCGACGGCTGCCGGCGCCAGCGGACCTCCGGCCGGCGGCGCAGCACGCCCAGACCCGCACACGGTGCGTCCAGCATGATCCGCGTGAAGTCGCCCTCGACCTGGGTGGCGTCCCCCACCACCACCTGCGCGTGACCGCGGACCGCCTGCTCCACAAGGCGCGCGCGGTGCTCGTGCTGCTCGACACAGACCAACCCCTGCGGTGCTAGGCCGGCCAGCAGCGCAGCCTTGCCGCCAGGCCCGGCGCACATGTCCAGCCACGGGCCGTCGGGCGCCTCCGCGCGCGACAGAGCCAGCACCATGAGTTGACTCCCGAGGTCCTGCACGCCGGCGCGGCCGTCTCGCACCGCGGCGATCGCGCCCGGATCGCCGTGCACGTACCGTCCCCAGGGGGACCACGGTGTCGGTTCTCCAGGCAAGTCGTCGGTCCAGCGCGCAGCCAGCGTCACCCGCGGCGGCTCGTTGTCCCGGGCCAGCAGCGCGGGCAGTTCCGCCGCTCCCAGCACGTCTCGCAGCGACCGGATGATCCAGCCTGGGTGGGAGTAGCGGACCACAAGGTCGTCATCGCCGGTGAGCCCCTTGGTCGCGGCGGCCATCAACTCTTCTGAATCGCGGGCGGTCACCTTCCGCAGGATCGCGTTGACGAACCCCTTGGCCCCCATAGCGCCCACCGAACCGGTGAGCTTGACCGCGTTGTCGACCACGGCGTGAGCGGGTTTGTGGAGGTACATGTGCTCCACAGTCGCCATCCGCAGTACGTCCAGCACCCGCGGATCGGTCTTGCTCAAAGGCCGGGACGCGAAGACCTGCAGCACTGCGTCCACTGTGGCCCGGCGCCGCAACGTCGTGTAGACGAGGTCGGTAGCCAGACCCCGGTCGGCAGCCGACAACTCGCTGCCGCGCAGAGCTTGAGCCAGCGCGAGATTGGCGTACGCGTCCTTCGAGCCCACATCGTGCAGCACGTCATACGCGAGCCGCCGGGCGCCTTTCATGTGAAGGCCAGGCCGTCGCCGTGCAGGCCGCGGGCCCAGTCGGCGGCCTTCATGGCCTTCTTGCCGGCGGGTTGCACAGTGCCGAGTTCGACTGCGGTCGTGGCGGTGCCGACGAGCACGCGGTTGCGCTCGACCCGAACCTGACCGGCCGGCAACACCTCGTCGGTGGTCGTGACCGGATGCAGCTTCACTTTGAGGTCATCGAGCATGGACCAGGCACCGGGCGCTGGCGTACATCCACGGATGCGCCTATCGACCGCCATCGCCGGTTCGTCCCAGCGGACGCGGGCATCCTCGACCGTGATCTTCGGGGCCATGCTCACGCCATCATTGAGCTGCGGCACCGCATTGAGCGTGCCGTCCTCGATCCCGTCGAGCACCTTGACCAGCAGTTCGGCGCCGGATTCGGCCAGCCGTCCGAGCAGATCGCCGGCAGTGTCTTTCGGTCCGATTCCCTCAGTGACAACCCCGAAGACCGGTCCGGTGTCCATCCCCGCCTCGAGTTGGAACACCGCGGCACCGGTGACGTCGTCGCCGGCCATGATCGCCCGCTGCACGGGTGCCGCCCCACGCCACGCCGGCAGCAGCGAGAAGTGCAGATTCACCCAGCCACGAGCGGGGATGTCCAGCACACGTTGGGGCACAAGAGCGCCGTACGCGACCACCGGGCAGCAGTCCGGCGCGAGTTCGGTGAGCGTCGCGATGAACTCCGGGTCGCTGGGTTTGGGGGGCGTGAGCACTGGGATTCCGCGCTCTTGCGCGGCCCGGCTTACCGGGCTGGGGGTGAGCCGATGCCCGCGACCGGCGACGGCATCCGGCCGGGTAACGACGGCGAGAACCTCGTGCCGGGACGCCAGCACGGCCTCCAGACTGACCACGGCAACCTCGGGCGTGCCCGCGAAGACCAGCCTCATCGCCACGCCCCCGCGTGCGGGCTGGACTTCACAACAACGTCCGGGCCGAACCACTCCGCCTCGCGGATCATCTTCATGGCCTCCTTGCGGCGGGCGGCGTCGAGCCGATCGATGAACAGCACCCCGTCGAGGTGATCGGTCTCGTGCTGCACGCACCGGGCCAGCAGGTGGCTGCCTTCCAGCGTGACTGGGTCGCCGTACATGTTCCAGCCCTTCGCAACGACCGTCAGTGCTCGCGGGGTCGGCATCCGGATCTCCGGGATGGACAGGCACCCTTCGTCGGCTTCCTCGGTCTCGTCCGACAGGCTCAGGTCCGGGTTGATGAGGTGCCCCAGTTCGCCGTCGACGTAGTAGGTGAACACCCGTAAGCCGACGCCGATCTGCGGTGCCGCCAGGCCGACGCCCGGAGCCTTCATCATCGTGTCGGTCAGATCCTCGACGAGCCGGCGCAACTGTTTGTCGAAGTCGGTCACCTCGACCGCGGGCGTGCGCAGGACGGGATCACCGAACAGGCGGATATCGACCACGGACACGGGTTCGAGTCTACGGGCGGTTTCATTTCGGCTTCCGATGGCCGGATTGTCGCGATGTCGTTGAAGATCTCGGCGTGTCGTGTCGACATTGCGACAGTGAGGGCAACTTCGCGACATAAGGGCTGCACTTCACGCCCCGAGGTCCACCGGATCCACCCGCACCTCGACCACCGGCTCCCCCGCCTTGGAACGCGCGGCCTGGATCTCCTGCACCCGGCGCAAGGTGGCCGTCCCGGGTCTGGGCACCAGGATCAGCGCCTCCGCGCCGGCGGTCGTCTCCAGCGGCCCGAGCACATCGGCGCCGTACGCCTCGATCCACGACGCGACCGCTGCCGACTCCCCACGCATTCGCACGCACCGGAAGGCGGGCGGCATGTGTGCGGCTTCCCGTTCGGCGCGCTCGGTCTGGGCGAAACTGCCCGGGTCGTTGCGCACCAGCGCCTGAACTGCCGGCAGGTCCTGCGGCGCGACGATCATGGTGGGAGCGTCGGGGGCCGTGCGCGCGATCGCGGCCAGCCAGCGGCGCACTGCCTCCTCCCGGGCGCGCAGCCCGGGGACGGCCAGCAGCACCTCGGTGTCCAGGATCAGCAGGGCGCTGTACTGCCCGGGCGGTTCGGCCCCCGGGGTCGCCACCACGATCCCGCGCTCGACGTCGATCGCCTCGAGCACTCCCGACTGCGCGTCGCTGCGCAAGACCGGGATCCCGGGAAAGGCCCGTTGTAACTCGTCGGCGCTGCGCTGGGACCCGGCCCCCACTCCCACGAACTCCCGACCGGCGCACGATTCACACGTGTCGAACACCTGGTGGCACAACCGGCAGCGAGCCGTGCCCTGCCGATCAGGGCGCACTCCCCCGCCGCAACGGCCGCAGCGAGCGACATGACCGCATGCCTGACACACGAGTCCCTGTGCCCCACCGACCCGCGGCACCTGCACGAGCACAACGCCGGACTCGAGCCCTTTGCGAAGCACCGCGAACGCAGGCTCCGGAATGCGTCGGCGATCCCGGTCCGGCTCGTGCAACGCGTCCACCACATACCGGCGAGCGCGAGCTACTTCCCGCGGCAGGCTGACATCGGCAGCGGTCCCGTCAGCGATCCACTGCGCGGTGGCGGCCGTGCGGCTGTAACCACCGACGACGACGCGCGCCCCCGTCTGCCACCCACGCAGTGCCGCCACCTCGCGGGCATGCCAACCCGGCGCTTGCGGTTCGGCCAGCACGTCGTCACCGTCGTCCCAGACGGCGATGAGTCCAAGGTCGGGCACCGGGGCGAACACGGCCGAGCGTGTCCCGATCACGATCGGGCGGCTGCCAGCGAGGATCTCCAGATGCGTGCGGTAGCGCACGCGATTGCTGAGTTCCCCGGTCAGCACCGCCGCCTCAGGCAGCAAGGACGCGAGCCGGGCGACATCACGAGCGTCGGGCACGACAATGATCGCTCCCGTACTGTTTCGCGCCAGGTCCGCCAGCATCGCGAACGGCTCGTCGTGGGGATGGCAGATCCAGCTCGCCGCCCCGGATGCTGGCAGTGGGTAGTCCCGCCATAGGCCGTTCCCGGCAACAATCTCCGGACGCGCCGGCGGCTCACTGCCCTCGACGGCCGCCACCCGCGCAGGCACGCTGAACCGCAGCACATCGGTCAGGCTGCCCGCGTAGCGATCCGCCACCAGCCTCGCCAGTTCCGCCACGTCGGCGCGAAGTACGGGCGGCCCACTCACCGCAAGCAACGGCTGCAGCTTGCCGTCGAACTGCGCCTCGCCGCGTTCGATCAGCCAACCCGTGACGCGACGGCCGTGAAAGCGCACCCGCACGCGGCAGCCGGGTTGCGCGGCAGTGTCCAGTTCGTCGGGAATCGCGAAGTCGAACAGGCGGTCCAGGTGCGGCAGTGGCGTTTCGACCGCGACCCGCGCGACCTCGCCTATTTCAGTGCCGCCTTCAACTCGTCGATCCGGTTCGTGCGCTCCCAGGTGAAGTCGGGTTCCTCCCGGCCGAAGTGCCCATAGGCCGCGGTCTGCCGGAAGATGGGGCGCTTGAGGTCCAGGTCACGGATGATCGCCGCCGGCCGCAGGTCGAACACCGACAGCACGGCGTCCTCAAGCTGCTCGTCGGGCACCACGCCGGTCCCGAACGTCTCGACGAACAACCCGACCGGATGCGCCGTGCCGATCGCGTACGACACCTGTACCTCGCAGCGCGTGGCCAGCCCCGCGGCCACCACGTTCTTGGCGACCCAGCGCATGGCGTAACTGGCGCTGCGGTCGACCTTCGACGCGTCCTTACCGCTGAACGCACCGCCGCCATGCCGGGACATGCCGCCATAGGTGTCCACGATGATCTTGCGTCCGGTGACGCCGGCGTCGGCTTTCGGACCGCCATCGACGAAGCGTCCGGTGGGGTTCACCAGCACCCGCACCTCGCGGGTGTCGAGGTCCAGTCCCTCGAGTTCCGGCCGGATGACCAGCTCCTCGACATCCGGGGCCAGCAGCGTCTCGATGTCGATGTCGTCCTGGTGCTGACTGGAGACGACCACCGTGCGCACCGCGACTGGCCGCACTCCGTCGTACTCGATGGTGACCTGGGTCTTGCCGTCCGGACGCAAGTACGAGATCTCGCCGGACTTGCGCGCCTGCGTGAGCCGCCGGCTCAAACGGTGCGCGAGGTGGATCGGCAGTGGCATCAGTTCCGGGGTGTCGCTGCACGCGTAGCCGAACATCAACCCCTGGTCACCCGCACCTTGTGAGTCCAGCGGATCTGCGCTGTGGTCCACGCGCTCCTCGTAGGCGTCGTCGACACCCTGCCGGATGTCCTGGGATTGCTCACCCAGGGTCACCGAGATCCCACAGGAGCGGCCGTCGAACCCCTTGTCGCTGGAGTCGTAGCCGATGTCCAGGATGACCTCGCGTACGGTGCGCTGCATGTCGACGTAGGTCTTGGTGTCGACCTCACCGGCCACCACGACCAGCCCCGTGGTCACGAGCGTCTCCACCGCGACGTGGGAATCCGGGTCGTCGCGCAGCATCGCATCGAGGATGCTGTCGCTGATCTGGTCGGCGATCTTGTCGGGATGCCCCTCGGTCACGGATTCGCTGGAGAACTGTCGCTTGGCCACGGGGTCGAGTCTACGGAGCGGGTCGGACACAGGAGTCGTTCGAGACGCTTTGTGACTCAGCGACCAGTTTCTGGTCTGTCCGTCACAAAGCGTGCTCAGAACGGGCAGCGCACCCCGCCGGGCACCGGCTCCCCCTGGGCCAGTCGCGTAGCGAGCACCGGCAAGTCCTCGAATCCCAGCGCCTTGACGACCTCAGCCGGCCGTGGCGTGGGTTCGGCATGCGTGACGGTGACCTCGAGCACCTGCCCGTCCAACTCGAGGTCGCTGCACAACGCGCGCACATCGATCACCCGCCGGCCGGCTTTTGTGATCCGCTCGACCTCGACCGACTCGGCCGCCTCGAACGCCGTAACCGCCTGGGCCACGGGCACCGGGAACTCCAGCCGCCACCGGCTGGCCTGCAACGACAGCGACTGCCCATCCACGATCCCGACTATGTCCAGCCCGTCTGGGAGCGCGGCGTCCAGTGCGCTGGCCAACTCTGCCGGGTCGACCTTGTGCACCACCGAGAACTCCAGAAACTCCGCCTCACTGGCTGCCCCGGTCGGCGCCGCGCCCAAGTAGGAGACCTTGGGATGCGGCGTGAAGCCGGCGGAGTACGCCATCGGTACCTGCACGCGCCGCAGCGCCCGCTCCCACGCCCGCTGGAAGTCGCGGTGCGAGGCGAACCGCATGCGGCCGCGCTTGGCGTACCGCAGCTGCAGAGTCTGAACCGGCGGGATGTACTCCCGGTCCGGCGTCCGCTGTGCCATCAGCTCACCTGCACGATCGGCAAGCTGGTGGGCCCGACCTGGATCTCGGTGCCCATCTGGTCGCACACCCCACAGTCGAAGCACGGCGACCAGCGACAATCCTCAACCTCTACCTCGTCCAGCGCGTCCTGCCAGTCCTGCCACAGCCACTCCTTGTCCAGTCCGGAATCCAGGTGGTCCCAGGGCAGCACCTCGGTGAGGTCGCGCTCGCGGGTGGTGTACCAGTCGACATCGATGCCGACCTTGCCGGCGGCCGCCATCCAGCGATCGAAGGAGAAGAACTCACTCCACCCGTCGAACCGTCCACCGTCCCGCCATACCTGCTCGATGACCGCGCCGATCCGCCGGTCCCCGCGGGCCAGCAGCCCTTCGACGATCCCCGGCCGGCCGTCGTGGTACCGGAAGCCGATGGCCTTGCCGAGGTCGCGGTCGGAGCGGATCGCGTCACGCAGCTTGGCCAGCCTGGCGTCGGTCTGCTCCCAACCGAGCTGCCCCGCCCATTGGAACGGCGTGTGCGGCTTGGGCACGAACCCACCGATCGACACGGTGCAGCGGATGTCCCGGCGGCCGGACACCTCGCGCCCGGTGCGAATCACGTTCTTGGCCATCTCCGCGATCTGCAGGACGTCCTCGTCGGTCTCGGTCGGCAGCCCACACATGAAGTAGAGCTTCACCTGCCGCCAGCCGGCAGCGTAGGCCGCCGCGACCGTGCGGATCAGGTCCTCCTCCGAGACCATCTTGTTGATGACCTTGCGCATCCGTTCACTGCCGCCCTCGGGTGCGAACGTCAGTCCAGAACGGCGGCCGTTGCGGGCCAGTTCGTTGGCCAGGTCGATGTTGAACGCATCCACGCGGGTGCTGGGCAGCGACAGCCCGGTGTTCGTGCCCTCGTAGATGTCAGCCAGCCCGTGGGTGATCTCGGCGATTTCGGAATGGTCGGCGCTGGACAGGCTGAGTAGCCCGGCCTCCTCGAAGCCGGTAGCGGCCAAGGATGTCTGGACCATCTGCGCGACCGTGGCCTTGGACCGTTCCCGCACGGGCCTAGTGATCATTCCCGCCTGGCAGAACCGGCAGCCGCGGGTGCAGCCGCGGAAGATCTCGACACTGGCGCGCTCATGGACGGTCTCGGCCAGCGGCACCAGCGGCGCCTTGGGATAGGGCCATTCGTCCAGGTCGCTGACTGTGTGCTTCGACACCCGCCACGGGACGTCCGGCGAGGTGGGAGCAACCCGGTGGATCCGGCCGTCGGGCAGGTAGGAGACCTCGTAGCGGCTGGGCACATATGCCACCCCGGAGGCGGCGATTCGGTGCAGGATCTCGGCCCGGGTGCCGCCCTGCGCGATCAGGTCGGACAGGGCGAGCACCGCCTGCTCGCCGTCGCCGACGATCGCGGCGTCGATGAAGTCCGCGATCGGCTCCGGGTTGAACGCGGCGTGCCCGCCGGCCAGCACGATCGGGTCCTCGTCTGTGCGATCGGCACTGTGCAGCGGGATCCCTGCGAGGTCCAGCGCTGTCAGCAGATTCGTGTAGCCGAGCTCAGTGGCGAAGGAGATCCCCAGCACGTCGAACGCGCGAACGGGCCGGTGCGAATCCACCGTGAACTGCGCAATCCCGTGCTCGCGCATCAGCGCTTCCATGTCCGGCCACACCGAGTAGGTGCGTTCCGCCAGAACGTCCTCGCGTTCGTTGAGCACTTCGTAGAGGATCTGCAGACCCTGGTTCGGCAGGCCCACCTCGTAGGCGTCGGGGTACATCAGCGCCCAGCGCACGGCCACGGAGTCCCACGGCTTCACGGTCGCGTTGAGCTCGCCGCCGACGTACTGGATCGGCTTCCGCACCAACGGCAGGATGCGCTCGAGCTGGGGGTACACGGAATCCACTCGTCAAGGGTACGAGGCGACCAACGATGTGCCACAGGGGCAAGAAGCTCGCCTGAGTGGCACATTGCTCAGTCGAAGATCGGCTCCACGTCCCGGCTGCGCTTGAGTTCGAAGAACCCCTGCGTGCCGGCCACGAGGACGACACCGTCCCACAGCCTTCCGGCAGCCTCGCCCTTGGGAGCAGGAGACACCACGGGCCCGAAGAACGCGACACCGTCGACGTGGATCACCGGCGTGCCCACCTCGTCACCCACCGGGTCCATGCCGCGGTGGTGCGAAACGCGCAGGGCCTCGTCGTAGTCGGTGTTGGTGGCCGCCTGCGCCAGTTCGGACGGCAGACCGGTGTCAGCCAACGCCTTGGCGATCGCCGTCGGGTAGTCGCTTCCTTCGAGGTGAATGGCCGATCCCATCGCCGTGTACAGCTCGCCGAGTACCCCGTTGCCGAACCTCTGCTCCGCGGCGATCATCACCCGCACCGGCCCCCACGCGCGCTCGAGCAGATCGTGATAGTCCGCGGGCAGATCCCGGCCATCGTTGAGCACGGACAGGCTCATCACGTGCCAACTCACCTGGACATCGCGCACCTGCTCGACCTCCAGCATCCAGCGGGAGGTCATCCAGGCCCAGGGACAGACGGGATCGAAGTAAAAGTCAGCAGTAGTCACATGTTCAACTATCCCGCATTGGGCTGCAAGGCGCACACGGAGCTATCGGGCAGGCCGATTCAGTGTCCGGATTTGCAACGCGTTTAGGCATTTCGGCGCAATTCGGCCAGGAAATCGCAGGTTCTTGGGCGAACGTGTTGCAGATCCGGACATTATTGCCGCGAGACCCTGGTCAGCAGGCCCACTCCCAACCACGCCGCGATCACACTCGACCCGCCATAGGACACGAATGGCAGCGGGACCCCGGTGACCGGCAGCAGGCCCAAGTTCATGCCCAGGTTCTCGAACCCCTGCGCCGCCAACCAGCACACGATGCCCGTGGCCAGCAGCGCGCCGAAGCGATCGGCGTGAGCGGCCGCGGTCACCCCGCGCAGCAAGAGCAGCGTGAAGACCCCGATCACCAGCAAGCCGCCGAGAGCGCCGAGTTCCTCCCCGACGGCAGAGTAGATGAAGTCGGTGTACTGATACGGCACGAACGCGCCCTGCGTGTGGGCGCCGGCCAGCACGCCCTGCCCGGTGAGACCGCCAGTGCCGATGGCGATCAGGGCCTGCTGCACGTTGTAGCCGACGCCTTGCGGGTCGCCCGCCGGATCGAGGAAAGCGGTGAACCGGGCGACCTGGTAGGCGTCCAGCACGCCCACCACGTAGGCGAGCACCCCGGCCGCCGCACCCCCCGCCACCAGCGCGACGAGCAACCGCCTGCGCACGCCGGCCACGGCCAAGACCCCGAACACCGCCGCCAGCGTGACCAGCGCCGAACCCAAGTCCGGCTGCAACAGCAGCAGCGCCACCACGAGCCCGGCAGCACCCAACACGAGCAGGACCGCCCTGGGTTCGGGCGGATCGTCCAGACCCCGCACTCCGCTGCGGTCACTGAGCAGCAGCGCCGCCAGCAGTACCACAAACACCTTGGCGAACTCCGCCGGCTGCAGCGTGAAGCCACCGGGCAGCGTCAACCAGGCGCGGGTGCCATTGATGGTCGTGCCCAGCGGGGACAGCACGGCCAGCAGGCCCAGCAGACTGCCGGCGTAACCCGCCGCAGCCAGCACGATCAGAGCCGGACGATCCAGGCGGTACACCACCCACGCCGCGAGAATGCCCAACACGACGAACAGGGCCTGCCGGATCGCGAAATACGCCGCAGGATCGCCGTCGGAGACCAGCCGGCTCCACGTCGTCGAGTAGACCATGACGACACCGATCAGGCTGAGCGTCAAGGCAGAAACGGGCAGCCACGGATCGATCCTCGTCACGGCCCGAACAGCCAGCGCCGTCATGGGGTCACTCCGAACAAGTGCTCGTACACCGCCCGCGCGACCGGCCCGGACGTGGCAGCGCCCAACCCACCCTGGTCCACGTTCACCACGACCACGTACCGGGGATCGTCGGCCGGGGCGAAACTGGCTAGCCAGGAGGTGCTCTGCTTACCCGCCACCTCAGCCGTCCCGGTCTTGGCCGCGACGGGGAACTGGTCCAGCGGGAAGCCCGCGAAGGCCGCGCTGGCCGTTCCGGAAACAGTCGTCTGAGCGAGTGCGCGCCGCAGGTACGCCAGGGTGCCGGCGCTGGCATCGACCTTGCCCCGCGGCGCGGCCGTGAGTGTCTCGTTGCCCAGCCGCTGACCAAGGTGCGGCGTCACCAACGTTCCGCCGTTCGCGATCGCGGCATAAGCGGTGGCCACCTGCAACGGGGTGACCAAGGTCCGCCCCTGGCCGATCGCCGTGTTCATCGCGTCGCCAGCCTTGTACTGGTACCCCGATTCGCAGTAGTCGCGGGCGTAAGCCTGCAGCAGCTTGGCCCGCTGCCGGTCCGGTTCCTCCGGGTAGCCGTCCCGCGCCCGCCGGCAGTAGTCGTCCTTGCGCGCCTGGTAGTCCGCTGCGATGTCGGCCCGGTCGGGCAGAGATCCGGCGGCCTCACCCGGCAGATCGATGCCGGTCGCACTGCCCAGACCAAAGCTGCGGGCCGTGCGCACCACCGACTCCTGCGCGTCCTCGGCCTGCAGGCCGCCGTCCTTGCGCCACATCTGGTAGCCGAGCCGGTAGAAGACGGTGTCGCACGAGATCGACAGTGCCTGCGCCAGCGAGACCGGCCCGTAGGCACGGGTTTCGAAATTCCGGAAGACCTGGCCGCCAACCGTGACCGCGGACGGGCACTGGTAGGTCCCGTTGATGTCGAACCCGGCGTTTACCGCAGCGGCCGTGGTAAGCGACTTGAACGTACTGGCCGGGGGGCTGAGGGCCTGTGTAGGACGCAATACCAGTGGCCGCCCGGCGGCCGGATCGGTCAGCTTCGCGTACTGCTCATCGGTCACTCCGTGCGCCCAGATGTTGGGGTCGTAGGTCGGGTAGGACGCCATCGCGAGCAGCGCACCGGTCTGCGCATCCATCACGACCACCGACGCCCCGGTTGCGTCGTACCCCTCTGCCCGCGCGGTGCCGACAGCATCCTTCAGCGCCCGCTCAGCAACCTTCTGAGTCGGCACGTCCAGCGTCGTCGCCAGCGTCTGGCCGGGTTGCGCCGGCACGGTGACCTCGGTGCGGCCGGTGCCTTGCCGGGTCAGCGTGCGACGGGCCTGGCCCGGCACACCGCGTAGAGCGGTGTCGTACTGGGCCTCGAGACCTGAGGCGCCCGCTCCGGAGGCGAGATACCCCAGCACCCCGGCCGCGTTGGCAGCTGACGGATAGTCACGCACAGGCGCGGCTTCCACCAGGACGCCCGGTACATGCGCGTCCTTGACGGTCATGGCCAAGGGCAGCGCGACATCCAGCGCCACCGGAATGGGTTCACCGGGCTGCCCGGCATAGCAGGTGCCAGGCGTCGAACCCGGCTGACCGCACACGACCATGCGTGCCTGCAACCGGTCCAGCGGCTCACCGGTCAGGTCCGCGACTCGCTGCAGGTCCGCGTCAGCGTCCTGTTCCACGAGTACCTGATACGCGGTGCGATTCCCGGCGAGGATCCTGCCGTCGCGATCCACGATGTCTCCACGGGCGGGGGCCACGTCGACCACGTCGTCCTGCACGGCTTGTGCCCGCGCCTGGTACTGCGCCGATTGCGCCGTCTGCAGCCAGACCAACCGGACGGCGATCGTCCCGGCCACCGCCAGGATCAGGATCGTCAGCAGCCGCAGCCGGCGGTTCGTCGGCGTGCGACTCGGGGCCGTGCCGCGCCGCTGGTCCAGCAGGGTCATCGCACGGCCTCCCGCAGCACGCCGCGCAGTGGTAGCAGGGCCATCATGCCAACGAGGCCGCCGAGCACCACCCACCATGGAGAACGCCCGAGCGACACGGGAAGCCCGGCAAGCGCGGCGTTGATCCCGCCGTAGGCCAATGCGGCCAGCATCGTCATCACCGCGGCCGTCGGCACGCCCGACAGCCACCACCGGTCGACACGCAGTCGCCCTGCCGCCGCGCCGAGCAACGTTCCGAGCAGGGCGCCCACGCCGAGCACACCCACCCCGGTGAGATCCAGCAGCAGCCCCGCGAGAAATCCGCAGACCGCGCCGGTCCGGCTGCCGAGTGCCACCCCGAGCAGGACAACGGTACTGAACACGAGCGGGATCGCGGCAGACGCACCCAGGGCCGGCAGTACGGCCGTCTGCACCAGGAACGCGACGACGATGGAACCTCCACACAAGGCTATCGCGCGCGGCAGATGCACGGGTGCGCGGGCAGTCACGGCACTCATCGGCGTCCCGTCAGGACCACGACGGTCTCCAGAGTCGTCATTCCGGTGACGGGCTCAGCGGTGGCCGTGCGCCCAGAGGGTGCCGGTGCGGTGTCCACAGCGGTGACCTTCGCCAACGGCAGACCGGGCGGAAGGGCCTGGGCACTGTTCGAGCCGAGGGTCACGAGCGTGTCACCCGCTTGCGCCGCAGCCGCCGGGCTCAGCAGATCCACTCGCAGCGGGGCGTCCATACCCTGGCCGGTCAGAACTCCCATCTCCTTGCTGGGCAGCACTCGCACCCCCAGCGTGCTCGCCGGATCAGTCACGAGCAGGACCTGCGCGGATCCCCCCGATACGGCCGAGACTTCGCCAATCACGCCGTTGCGGACCAGCACCGCGTCGCCCACTTCAACGCCTGCCGCGGAACCGACATCCACGGTGACAACTGCCCGGTCGCGGGCGATGTCGGCGGCGATCACGCGACCCGGCACTCCCAGCCACCCGTCCGGAACCGGCACGTCGGCTGTGGCTTCAGCGCGGACTGTTGGATCTCCGAATTCCGACACGTCCCGGGCCCAACTGCCGAACGGCGCGAACACTGCGGTGACTGTGCGCTGCAGGGGCGTCACCAATTGCTGGGTCGCCGACCGGACTGACGAGTCCGACGCCCGTAGGTCCCACAGGATCAACGCCAGGGAGGCGACGACGAGCAGCAGCAGGGTCGTACGGGTCCGGACCATCGTCAGAAAGCAGGTTCGATCAGCAGCAACTTGCGGACGGCCGCGATGTTCTCAGCGCAGCGACCGGCCCCGTCGACCACACTGAGGTCGGCCTGGCCGGCCAGCCGCACCGGCACGCCGAGATCGTGCTCGAGGCGTTCCGGCAGGCCGCGCAGCAAGGCCCCGCCGCCGGTGACCACCAGGCCGCTACGCATGAGGTCGCCGGCGACCTCGGGCGGGGTCTCATCGAGCACCCGCCGCACCGCGACGAGCAGGTCGTCGACTGCCGGCTGCAGTGCCTTGCGGACGTGGAAACCGGACAACTCGATGCGTTTGGGCAGACCGCTGCGGGAGTCCTGACCGGTCACGGTCATGGTTGGCAGACCGTCGACCGGGACGGCCGAGCCCAGCCCGATCTTGATCTCCTCAGCGGTGCCCGGGCCGACCCGGATGTCGAAGTGTTCGACGAGGTAGTCGGCGACCGCCTGGTCGAGATCGTCCCCGCCCTGCCGCAGGCTGGTTCCCGCAACCACGCCGCCGAGGGCAATGACCGCGACTTCGGTGCAACCCGCGCCCAGCGACAGCACGAAATGCCCAGCGGTCTCGTGAATCGGGATGTCGGCACCGATCGCAGCGGCCAACGCCGTCGGCACCAGGTAGACCTGGCGGGCGCCTGCGGCGTAGGCGGCATCGCGGACGGCACGTTGCTCCACCCCGGTGAGATGCCCGGGCACGGACAGCACGAGCCGTGGCCGGGTCAGCAACGAGCGTCCGTGCGCTTGCTGCACGAAGTAGCGCAGCATCCGCTCCGTCGCGTCGTAGTGGTGGATCACGGAGTGCTGCACCGGGCGCAGGACGCTGATGTCCCCGGGCGCCCGCCCGACCATCTCCTTGGCTTGGGCCCCGACGGCCACCACGTCCCGGCCACGCATCGCGACCACCGACGGTTCGTCCAGCACGACCCCCTGGCCGCGGGCGTAGATGCGGGTGTTCGCCGTCCCGAGGTCGATGGCGAGGTCACGGCCCAAGCTCAGGCGCGCGCGCGGGCGGCTATCCGCCAGCAATGCCATATGCGAAGACCTTTCGCCGAGTTACCCCGAATGCTACGTAGTGCGTGCGCCGGCGGTAATGCGTTTGCGCTCAAAGGCCCGGGAAGAACAACCCGATCTCGCGTGCGGCCGACTCCGGGGAGTCCGACCCGTGCACGATGTTGCGGCCCATCTCGACGGCGAGGTCGGCACGGATGGATCCGGGGGTGGCTTCCAGCGGCTTGGTGGCCCCCATCATTTGTCGCCAGGCGGCGATCGCGTCCGGGCCCTCGATCACGCCGGCCACCAGCGGTCCGGAGGTGATGAACTCGACCAGCTCACCGAAGAACGGCTTCCCCTTGTGCTCGCCGTAGTGCTCTTCGGCGGTCGCCACGTCCAGGGTGCGCAACTCCAGCGCCACCAGCGTGTAGCCCTTGCGCTCGATGCGGGACAGGACCTCGCCCACCAGCGCGCGCTGCACACCGTCGGGCTTGATCAGGATCAGGGTGCGTTCGTTCGCCATGATTCACAGGGTACGGGCGGGTTTGTACCGGGTCTGCGCCGGGAAGGTTGAACGAAAACGACAACTGAGTCGTCGGAATCGTTCAGCGCATTTCGCGAGCTGCATCGGCGGCGTCGGCCTTGCGCCCGTAGTACACCGCGGCGACCCACAGCCCGGCGAAGATCAGCGCCAGGACCAACGCGATGGGCACGAAAACGCTGGCGATCACGGCCAGCACCTGCACCGCACTGCCCACGATGATGTCCCCCCGCCGGGCCGTCATCGCTCCCGCGAGAGCCAGCACCATCAAACCCCCCGCCACCCAGCCGCCGACGCCTGGCTTCAGCGCCGCGGCAACTGGAATGGCCAGCGCGAAGACCATCGCCTGGAAGATCAGCGTGGCCGATCCGATCACCTTCATGCCTGGGCCGCCCAACTGCGGGCCATGCCGGCGGTGACCACCGATCCCGTGGCCAGCACACAGCCCTGCGGACCGGCGAGATCCCGGGCCATGTGCATCGCACGCTCGAAATCGCGCACCTCGTGTACGGTCCCGACGAAAGCCCGCGTCCGTTCGGCCAGTTCCGCCGACGGCATGCAGCGCGGCGAGTCGTTCACGGTGACCACCACCTCGTCCACGACCGGCGCCAGCAGTCGCACCATCTCGTCCACGTCCTTGTTCCCCATCACCGCCAGCACAGCGACCAGTTTGTCGAACGTGAACGACTCGGCAACCGCGGACGCCGTGGCCGCCATGCCGTGCGGGTTGTGTGCGGCATCGGCGACCGTCAGCGGATGCCGTCCGATGACCTCCAGCCGGCCCGGCGAGTGCACGCTGCCCAGCGCTTCGGCCACCGTCTGCTCATCCGGCAGCCGGCCCAGCAGCCCGTACACGGCCGCGAGCGCAAGCGCGGCGTTGTGGGCCTGATGACCGCCGTGCAGGGAGAGGAACATCTCCTCGAACTCCCGGTCGCCCACCCGCAGTGTCACGGCCTGGCCACCAACGGCAAGCCCGCGGGCGAGGACCTCGTAGTCCACGCCGGGCAGCATCGCGTGCGCTCCGGCTTCGTCGACCGCCGCCATCAGGACCGCCAGCGCTTCGGGCTCTTGCGGAGCAATCACGACAGTCGCGCCGGGCTTGATGATCCCCGACTTCTCCCCCGCGATCTCGGCCAGCGTGTCACCGAGGTAGTCGGTGTGGTCCAGGCCGATCGGCGTGATCACGGCGACCTGCGCCTGGTTGACGTTCGTCGCGTCCCAGCGGCCACCCATGCCCGCCTCGATGATGGCGACATCCACGGGGGCGTCTGCGAACGCAGCGTACCCAAGCGCCGTGACGACCTCGAACATCGTCATCGCCGGTCCACCAGCGGCCACCGACTCGGCATCCACCATGTCGATATAGGGCTCGATGTCGCGGTACACCTCCACGAACCGCTGCGCATCGATCGGCTCACCATCGATCTCGATTCGCTCGGTGAGGTCGCGCAGGGCCGGGGACGTCATCAATCCGGTACGCAAACCGCTGGTGCGAAGGACGGTCTCCACGATCCGGCAGACCGACGTCTTGCCGTTCGTCCCCGCGACATGGATGGTGGGCGCGGTCAGTTGCGGGTCGGCGAGAAGGTCGCACAACCGCTGAATCCGTTCGAGGTCGGGGGCGACACGATGTTCCGGCCAGCGCGCCAGCAGCGCACGCTGGACGGCTTCGAACTCGGCAGCTGGGTGGTCGGAGGGCACACTCCAGGCTACGCGGCAGCCGTAGACTGCAGGCAGCGCTCCGGCCACAGAGCCTCCCGGTGGGGGCCCGCCGAGGGTTGCGTGGTTGCACTCCCCGATTGCCGAGCGTTGCGTGGTTGCCCTCCCTGGAACCTCAACGGGCAACGGTGCGACCCTCGTGGCCACAGCGGGCAACGGCGCAACCCTCGCGGCCACCAAGAGCGGGTAGCACTGGCGCAGAAGCCGTCGCCAGCCGCCCAATAGAATCAGCACCTATGGACACTCCCCGGATTCCCGACCGTCCGAGCGTGGATGGTCTCGACGGCAAATGGGCCGCTGACTGGCACCAGCGGCAGTTGTACGCCTTCGACCGGACCCGGACTCGCGAGGGCGTTTACAGCATCGACACCCCGCCGCCCACTGTCAGCGGTTCGCTGCACGTGGGACACGTGTTCAGCTACACGCACACCGACTGCATCGCCCGGTACAAGCGCATGCGTGGCTTCGAGGTCTTCTACCCGATGGGCTGGGACGACAACGGCCTGCCCACCGAGCGCCGCGTCCAGAACTACTTCGGCGTGCGCTGCGAGCCGTCCATGCACTACGACCCGGACCTGCAGGTCGAGCCGGGCGGCAAGGAGCAGCGGCCGATCTCCCGGCGCAACTTCGTGGAACTGTGCGAGCGGCTCACGCAAGAGGACGAGAAGGCGTTCGAGGACCTGTGGCGACGGCTCGGACTGTCCGTGGACTGGAGCCATACGTACCAGACGATCGACGAGCGGGCGCGCGCCGTCTCGCAGCGGGCGTTCCTGCGTAACCTCGCGCGCGGCGAGGCATACCAGTCCGAAGCCCCGACCTTGTGGGATGTCACGTTCCGCACCGCTGTCGCGCAGGCCGAGCTCGAGGACCGCGAGCGGCCGGGTGCCTACCACCGAGTGGGCTTCCACAACGGCGACGACCGCATCTACATCGAAACCACCAGGCCCGAGCTGCTCGCGGCGTGTGTGGCCTTGGTGGCCCACCCGAGCGACGAGCGCTACCAGCCACTGTTCGGCAAGACCGTCACCACGCCGGTGTTCGGCGTCGAGGTGCCCGTTGTTGCCCATGAACTCGCCGACCCCGAAAAGGGCTCCGGCATCGCGATGATCTGCACTTTCGGCGACACGACCGACGTGACCTGGTGGCGCGAACTTCAGCTGCCGACCCGACCGATCGTCGGTTGGGACGGTCGTGTGATTCCGACCGTGCCTGATTGGATCAGCACTTCCGAGGGGCGCGCGGCTTACGAGGAACTCGCCGGCAAGACGATGTTCAGCGCGAAGCAGCGCATGGCCGAATTGCTGCGCGAGTCCGGTGACCTGGTCGGTGACATCCGTGAGATCAGCCACCCGGTCAAGTTCTTCGAGAAAGGCGACAAGCCCCTGGAGATCGTGACCACCCGGCAGTGGTACATCCGCAACGGCGGTCGCGACCTGCCGCTGCGAGAGGCCTTGATCGCCCGGGGCGCCGAGCTGGACTGGCACCCGCCGCACATGGAGGTCCGCTACCGCAACTGGGTGGAGGGGCTCAACGGCGACTGGCTGATCTCCCGTCAGCGCTTCTTCGGCGTGCCGATCCCCGTCTGGTACGCGGTCGACGCCGACGGTAACCCCGATTATGACCAGGTGCTGGTCCCCGACGAGGCCGAGCTGCCGGTCGACCCGCAGGACCAGGTGCCTGCCGGTTACAGCGAGGACCAGCGCGGCAAGCCCGGCGGCTTCGTGGCTGACCCCGACGTCATGGACACCTGGGCGACCAGTTCGCTGACCCCGCACATCGCCGGTGGCTGGGAGTACGACCCCGACCTGTGGCGGCGGGTCTTCCCCATGGATCTGCGGCCGCAAGCCCACGAGATCATCCGTACCTGGCTGTTCTCGTCGGTCGTGCGCTCGCATCTGGAGGACGGCTGCCTGCCCTGGCAGCACGTGGGGATCAGTGGCTGGATTCTGGATCCGGACCGCAAGAAGATGTCGAAGTCCAAGGGCAACGTCGTCACCCCGATGGGTCTGCTGGACCAGCACGGCGCCGATGCTGTGCGGTACTGGGCCGCCAGTGGCCGCCCGGGCACCGACACCGCCTACGACGAGGGCCAGATGAAGGTCGGCCGACGGCTGGCGATCAAGATCCTCAACGCGTCCAAGTTCGCGTTGTCATTCGCCGGTGATCCTTCTGCCGAGGTGACCGAGCCACTTGACCTGGCCATGCTCGCTGCCCTGCGCGATGTAGTGGCCGAAGCGACCGCCGCGCTGGAGGACTACAACTACGCGCGGGCGCTGGAAGTGGCCGAGACGTTCTTCTGGTCCTTCTGTGACGACTACATCGAACTGGTCAAGGAGCGGGCTCACGGCAGCTTCGGTCCCGAGGCCGCCGCTTCCGCCGGCGCCGCCCTGGCACAGGCGCTGAGCGTGCAGTTGCGCCTGTTCGCCCCGATCCTCCCCTTCGTCACCGAGGAGGTCTGGTCGTGGTGGCAGCAGGGCAGCGTGCACAAGACCGCCTGGCCCAGCGCTGACGAACTCACCGCTGGTGGCGATGCTGCTGTGCTGGCCGTGGCCGGGCAGGTGCTGTCCGCTCTGCGCAAGGTAAAGAGCGACAACAAGGTCTCCATGCGGGCCCGGTTGTCGCATGCACGGGTGGTCGGGCCCGCTGCTGCCGTGAGTGCGATCGCCCGCGACCTGCAGGCTGCCGGGGGCCTGGACACCGACCTCGAGATCGAAAACGGGCCCGACTTCGCGGTGACTGCGGAACTCGCGTGAGGTGAGTGTCCGAGTTTGCAAACCGTTCGGCGGATATCTCCCCCGATTGCCCGGATTTCCGGACTTTCTCGCGAAGCGGTTTGCAAATCCGGACATCAAGCCGCCGTAACGGCATGGCAGGCTGACCCACATGCGCAAAGTCCTGCACCCGGATGGCTATCACGGCGCGGGTAAACGCTCCAGGTACTTCGAGGGCTGGTACGTCAAGCTGGTCGATGCGCAGCAACAGGCACGCCTGGCGCTGATCCCCGGAGTCTTTTTGGCGCCCGCGGAGAACGGCCCGCACGAGGCATTCGTGCAAGTGCTCGACGGCGCTACCGGCCGGACCTGGTACCACCCGCTACCGCTGGACAACTTCACCGCGAGCAGCGACACGTTCGCCGCACAGGTCGGTGGCAGCCGCTTCTCCACCAGCGGGGTGCGCCTGAGCTTGCCTAATCTGACGGGCGAGGTGCAGTTCGGGCCGCTGGATCCGTGGCCCGTCAGCGTGCGCTCCCCGGGCGCCATGGGCTGGTACGCCTGGATGCCGTTCATGGAGTGTTACCACGGCGTGGTCTCGTTCGGGCACTCGCTGCAAGGCAGCCT